>JAESGM010000223.1_pt1:0-100000 | contig 102166 bp, 104 predicted proteins | sample 9269721 | NCBI WGS metagenome assembly JAESGM01 (sample SAMN15720920, study PRJNA650825) | algae metagenome | isolation source: Komarekiella atlantica HA4396-MV6 and co-occurring heterotrophs from... | place: USA: Theobald House, Kauai, HI | collected 2009-07-29 | reverse complement strand
TGGTCGATCTCGGCATCGAGCCGGCGATCCGGCCGGACGGCGCGCCGCACCAGGCGCTCGACCGGCGTGGCGTCTCGCTGCGCTGGCTTGCCGCCTGCGCGCTGGTCGGCTCCTGCGGCGCGGCCCTGCTCGGCGGAGCGATCCTCGTTGCGGTGCAGGGCGATGCCGGCTTGCCCGAGCAGCCGGAAGCGGTCGCCGTGCGGGCGGCCTCCGCGGCAGGTGCCGGCGGCGGGGCGCGCAAGGCCGACAAGCTCGTCGCCGACCAGCCGGTGATGTCGGCGCGGCACAGCGCCCGCGCGCCGATGTCCCAGCGCGTCGGCGAACGCGAGGTGATCCGGGTCCGCCCCTTCGTGCGCCTGGCCTCGAACCTCTCGCTGACGACCGGCGTCTACGCCACCAACATCCCGCCCTTCAATCCGCTTCGGCTCTTCGCCGAGGGCGGCCAGCCCGCCGAACGCTATGCCGAGCCGGCCGGCGACATGCCGGATGCCGACGTCACCATCGTCAAGCGCGACCTCGCCGAGGTCGTGGTCAAGCCGGGCAAGCCCCGGCTCGGCGATGCCGAGGTGGTCGCGCAGATCGAGGAGGAGCGCGCCAATCTCGCCGCGGCGGGCCGGCAAAGGCCGCTCCCGATACCGCCGCAGCTGATGCTCAGCCGCACGCTCGGCAACGGCGCCGCCGCGACGGGGAGCGACCTTCTCGCCTATGCCCCGGCGACCGATACGCGCTTTTCCGGCATCGAGGTGCGCGTCGTGCCGGAAAATGTCACCAACGCCCTCAAGACGCCGATCGCGGCATCGCGCGAGCCGCTCGTCGAGGACAAGCTCCTGATCACCCGGCGCGGCGAGAATTTCGAGCAGGTGCTGCGTGCCGCCGGCGCCCCGCCCGAGCAGATCCGGGCGATGATCCAGGCCTTCGGCGGCAAGGTCCGGGTCTCGGCGCTGCCCGAGGGCCAGGTCCTGCAGGCGCTGTTCGCGCCGGGCCCGCGCCCCGGCGACCCGCGCCAGATCATGCGCGTCTCGCTGCTGACCAATGGCCAGCCGGAGGCGACCGTCGCCGCCAATGACAAGGGCGTCTTCGTGCCCGTCTCGCTGCCCCGGCAGGAGATCGCCGCTCCGCAGCGCCGGGGCGATGACGAGGAGGAGGACGACGAAGAGGGCACGGGCGGCGCGCGGCTCTACGAGAGCCTCTACGAGACGGGCCTGCGCCATGAGCTGCCGCGCCCGCTGATCGACGAGCTCGTCCGCATCTTCTCCTATGACCTCGACTTCCAGCAGCGCGTGCGTGGCGGCGACAATCTCGAGGTCATCTTCACCGAGGACGACGAAGGCGAGCGCGGCGAGATTCTCTCGGCTGCCCTGACCATTGGCGGCGAGACGCGGCGCGTCTTCCGTTACCAGGCGCCGGAAGACGGGCTGATCGACTATTTCGACGAGGACGGCCGCTCGCTGAAGAAGTTCCTGCTGCGTAAGCCGATCACCGACGCCGAGATGCGCTCGGGCTTCGGCATGCGCTACCACCCGGTCATGCGCTATTCGAAGATGCATACCGGCGTCGACTGGGCCAACCGCATCGGCACGCCGATCCTCGCCGCGGGCAACGGCACCGTGATCAAGGCCGAATGGGCCTCGGGCTATGGCCGGCGCATCGAGATCCAGCACGCCAACGGCTATGTCACCACCTATTCGCACCAGTCCGGCTTCGCCAAGGGCATCGCGCCCGGCGTCAAGGTGCGGCAGGGCCAGGTCATCGGCTATCTCGGCAATACCGGCCTCTCGACCGGGCCGCATCTGCACTACGAGGTCATGGTCAACGGCAATTTCGTCAACCCGATGAAGATCCGCGTCCCGCGCGGGCGCGAGCTCGAGGGCCGGACGCTGGCCGAGTTCAAGCGCCAGCGCGACGAGATCCAGGGTCTGATCGTCCGGGCCGGCGGCACGCTCGCCCAGGCACGCTGATACCCACTGATCGCAAAAGCAGCAGGCCCGGCCGCTCGTTGAGCCGTCGCTTCCTTGACTTTGCCGCCGCGAGGGGGGATCGCGACGGGACGCCGATCCCCGTGATCTTCACCGACGACCGTCCCCGATTCTCGCGATGCTCTCCTCCCTTCTCGTCGTCCTGCCCGTCTTCGGCCTGATCGCGCTCGGCTATCTCGCGCGCTGGATCCGACTCGTGCGCGAGACCACCGGCGAGGGTCTCTCCGATTTCGTCTTCGTGCTCGCCGTGCCCTGCCTGCTCTTCAAGACGCTGGCCAAGGCCGATATCCCGTCGAGCCAGCCTTGGGGCTACTGGATCTCCTATTTCGCCGGCCTCGCCATCGTCTGGGCTCTGGCGACGCTGGTCGCGCACCGGGTCTTCAGCCGGAAAGGCCCCGAGCTGGTGGTCTCCGGCTTCGCCGCGGCGCAATCCAACACCGTCTTCGTCGGTGTCCCGATGATCCTGAAGGCCTATGGCGATGCCGGCGCCGTGCCGCTCGGCCTGCTGCTGGCCGTCCATCTGCCGGTGACCATGACGATCGCGACCCTTCTCGCCGAAGGCCGCTCGGCGTCCGTGACCATGCTGATCCGTCGCCTGTTCACCCATCCGATCATCATCGGCATCCTGCTCGGCTCGGCCGCGCGCCCGGTCATCGATCTCATTCCGGCGCCGCTCTGGACGATCGTCGACCTGCTCGCCGGCGCGGCCGTGCCCTGCGCCCTGATCAGCCTCGGCATCGCGATGCGGCGCTATGGTCTCGCATCCGGGCTCGGCCTGCCGGTCGTGCTGAGCGGCCTCAAGCTCGGCCTGCATCCGCTGATCGTCTATGTGCTGGCGACCCAGGTCTTCCAGATGCCGGCGCATTGGTCGGGCGTCGCGGTGCTCTTCGCGGCCTGCCCCTGCGGGATCAACGCCTATCTCTTCGCCGAGCGCTACCGGCAGGGCGTCGCCGACGCCTCCAGCGCCATCGCGCTTTCGACCATGGTCTCGCTCTTCACCACCGCCGCCTGGCTGACCTGGCTCGGCGTGGGCTGAAATGCCCTCCGTCATTGCGAGCGCAGCGAAGCAATCCAGGAGAAGGCGCAAGCCCTCCTGGATTGCTTCGTCACTACGCTCCTCGCAATGACGGCTACTGGAATCCCAGCCGCCCTCGGATCTGCGCCGCCGTCACCCCGCGCGCCCTGAGATCCGCCAGGCTCTCCGACATCCGGCTCTTGGCCAGCTTCTGGCCGGCCTCGTCCTGCAGCAGCCGGTGGAACTGGTAGCGCGGGCTCGGCAATCCGAGCAGGCGCTGCAGCACGGCGTGGATCTCGGTCGCCGCCTCGAGATCGCGGCCCCGCACGACATGCGTGACGCCCTGGAGCGCGTCGTCGACGACGACGGAGAGGTGATAGCTGGTCGGCACGTCCTTGCGCGCCAGCACGACGTCGCCCCAGCGCTCCGGCTCCGCCTTCACCACGGTCACGCTACCGGCCTCGTCGAAGAGCCGATACCAAGCCTCTCCGCCGATCTCCGACATGGCGCGATCCATGGCGAGACGCAGGACGTGCGGCTCGCCTGCAGCGATCCGCTCCTGCCCCTCGGTCTCGGAGAGATGCCGGCAGGTACCGGGATAAAGCGGCGAGCCGTCCGGATCGCGCCGCCGAGGCTGGCCGGTTTCGGTCTCCTTCGCCACGACGGCCTGCGAAACCTGCTGGCGCGAGCAGAAGCAGGGATAGACCAGCCCTCGCGCCCGCAACAGGCCCAGCGCCGCGCGGTAATCGTCGAAATGCTCCAACTGCCGGCGGACGACGCCGTCGAAGCGCAGCCCGAGCCAGGCCAGGTCTTCATGGATCGCCTGCTCGAATTCCGGCCGGCAGCGCGTCACGTCGATATCCTCGATGCGCAGCAGCAGGCGCCCGCCGAGCCGCGCCGCGATCCGCTCGTTCGTCAGCGCCGAGAAGGCGTGCCCGAGATGCAGCCGACCGTTCGGGCTCGGCGCGAAACGAAGAACCGCTCTGTCGCGATCGGGGGAGGACGTCGCCATCGCCTCTGTCTATGGTCTCGCCCGCGCCCGGCCAAGCCCTGCATGCCCTGCTGACGGATTTGGCCGCGCATCGGCTCAAGATGGACGCATGAACAGAATCACCTGCGACGCCGATCTGGAGGAGGGCATGGCCGCGCTGCGCCCGCTCCATCCGGGCTGGACCGCCATCATCGAGCGGACCGGCCTGCCACCGCTGCGCCGCCGCGAGGGCGGCTTCCGCGGGCTCGTCGCGATCATCGTCTCGCAGCAGGTCTCGGTCGCCAGCGCGCGCGCCATCCTGGCCCGGGTCGAGACGGTGCTGGCGCCGCTGACGCCCGAGCGCGTGCTGGAAGCGAGCGACGAGGAGATGCGGCTCTCGGGGCTCTCGCGCCCGAAGCAGCGCAGCCTGCGCGCCGTCGCCGGGGCGATCAGCGCGGGCAGCCTCGATTTCTCCCTGCTCGAGGACGCCTCGCCCGAGCGCATCCATGAGCACATGACGGCGGTGCCCGGCATCGGCCCCTGGACGGCGGATGTCTACCTGATGTTCTGCCTCGGCCATCGCGACGGCTTCGCCGCCGGCGACCTCGCCCTGCAGGAAGCCGCCCGCGTCGGCTTCGGCCTGCCGGCCCGGCCGAGCACGCGCGAACTGGCCGCCATCGCCGAGGCCTGGCGTCCTTGGCGCGGCGTCGCCGCCCGGCTGCTCTGGGCCTATTACGCCGCGCTCAAGAACCGCGAAGGGATCAATGCCTGATGACGCCCGATCCGCGCCTCGTCACCGACCATTCCGAGTGGGAGCGCCTTGCCGTGCCGCCCGACGGGCTCGTCTTCGCCCGGGAGGAAGGCCGGCTCGCCACAAGCGAATTCGTCGCGCTTTGTGAGAGCTCCGGCCTCGTCCGCCCGATCCAGGACGCCGGGCGGATCACCGCGATGATCGAGCACAGCAACCTGCTGGTGACCGCGCGGGACGATGCCGGCCGCCTTGTCGGGCTGGCGCGCAGCCTCACCGACTTCGCCTATTGCTGCTATCTCTCGGATCTGTGCGTCGACCGCGCCTGGCAGGGCCGCCATGTCGGGCGCGCCCTGATCGCGGAGACCAAGCGCATCATCGGTCCCCGTTCGATGCTGCTGCTGCTCTCGGCCGCCGAGCCGATGAGCTATTATCCGCATATCGGCATGGACATGGTCCGGAACGGCTTCATCATCCGCCGCTCGTCCTGAACGATGTCCGCGGCCTCAGCTGCGGATCACCTTCAGGGCGCTCTGCGCCGCCGCGCGCAGGAAGACCGCGTCGCCCATCACGGCGACGAATTTCGCCCCCATCTCGACGAAGGCCTTCGCCCGCTCGGCCGATTGCGCGTAGATCGCCACCGGCTTCTTCGCCGCCGAGGCCCGCGCCACGACATGGCGGATCGCCTCGTCGACCTCCTTCGACAATGCGTCGACATGGCTGCCGCCCGAGAGCGCGATCGAGAGATCCGAGGGCCCGATGAAGACCGCATCGATGCCGTCGAGCGCCAGAATGTCGTCGAGGATCGCCATCGCCTCGCGCGTCTCGATCATCGCGAAGGAGAGCGAGAAGCGGTTGGCCTCCTTGAGATAGGCGTTCTGGTCGAGCCCCGAGGCGGCGAGCCCGCCATAGCTGCCCCAGCTGCGCTCGCCGAGCGGCGGATATTTCGAGTAGGCCGCGAAGGTCCGCGCATCGTCCATGGTGTTGATCATCGGCGCGATCACGCCCGAGGCGCCGGCATCGAACAGCTTCGAGACGTTCTGGAACTCGCCGACCGGGATGCGGGCCATGGCCGGCTTGCCGGCGGCGTTAATCAGCGGAATCGCGCGAATGACCTCGTTCAGCGTGATCGGCCCGTGCTGCATGTCGAGCGTGACCGCGTCGAAACCCTCCTGCGCCAGGATGCCCGCGACGCTGGGATCGGCGATGCCGCACCAGGCGGACAGGATCGTGTCGCCCTTCGCGAGACGGTCGGCGAGCGAGGAGAGGACGGTCGGTTTAGCGGAAGCCATGGGCGCGTTCATCCGGTTGCCCGCTCTTGAATCGCGGCGGGTGGGGCAAGGTGGACCGGAGCCTCGCACAAAAGCAAACGGGCGCTCATGCGCCCGTCTCAACCACGCCCTGCGTCTGGCGAACCTGGCTCGCGCAGCTAACGCCCGGCCTGGATTTCCTCGGCCGCCTGGATCAGCAGCTCGGACATCACCCGGCGAATCTCCTCGTCGGTCACCGCGACGCTGCCGGTCGCGAAATCGGACCTGACCTTGCGCAGCACGTCCTCGTCGCCGGCCTCCTCGAAATCGGCGAGCACCACCGACTTGGCATAGGCGTCCGCGTCAGTGCCGCTCTTGCCGAGCTTCTCCGCGGCCCATAGCCCGAGCAGCTTGTTGCGCCGCGCGGTCGCCTTGAAGCGCAGCTCCTCGTCGAGGGCGAACTTGTTCTCGAAAGCGTCCTTGCGCTGATCGAAGGTGCTCATGCGATCTCAGTCCTCTCACGCTGCGACTTCGTCCAAGCCATATAGGATGGCGCGGCGCTCAGGGCCAGCGCCGATTGCGGCCGCCTATCGCCGGTCCGGCCGGTTTGTTGCGTTTGCAGTGCAGAAGCGCCATATAGCGGTCGCGAAGGCGGCCGGCACGGCCTCCGACGCATTGAGCCGGGTCATTCCGCAGTCTAGGCTGATCCGTTCTGACGCGGATCGACGCAAACTGCGAAGGGCGGGCTGAACAGGGGCCACGATCCCGCCGCGGGGTGACCTGCGACCAGAGAAAGGCCGACCTTTGGATTTCCTCAAGCCACGGTACATCCCAATGAATCGCCGCCGTCGCATCTACGAAGGCAAGGCGAAGGTCCTCTATGAAGGACCAGAGCCCGGTACGCTGATCCAGCATTTCAAGGACGACGCGACCGCCTTCAACGCCAAGAAACACGAGGTGATCGACGGCAAGGGCGTCCTGAACAACAGGATCTCCGAGCACATCTTCAGCAACCTCAACGATATCGGCGTGCCGACGCATTTCATCCGCCGGCTGAACATGCGCGAGCAGCTGATCCGCGAAGTCGAGATCATTCCGCTCGAGGTCGTGGTGCGCAATGTCGCCGCCGGCTCGCTCTCGACCAAGCTCGGGCTCGAGGAAGGCACGCAGCTGCCGCGCTCGATCATCGAGTTCTACTACAAGAACGACGCGCTGAACGACCCGATGGTCTCCGAGGAGCACATCACCGCCTTCGGCTGGGCCACGCCCCAGGAGATCGACGACATCATGGCGCTCGCCATCCGCGTCAACGATTTCCTCTCCGGCCTCTTCCTCGGCGCCGGCATTCGCCTCGTCGATTTCAAGATGGAATGCGGCCGGCTCTGGGAAGGCGAGATGATGCGCATCGTCGTCGCCGATGAGATCAGCCCGGATTCCTGCCGGCTCTGGGACATCAAGTCGAAGGACAAGATGGACAAGGACCGCTTCCGCCGCGACATGGGCGGGCTGATCGAGGCCTATACCGAGGTGGCGCGCCGCCTCGGCATCATGGGCGAGAACGAAAAGGCGGGCGCCGCCGCCGGGCCGCGCCTGGTGCAGTGAGCACCAGCGCCTTGCCGATACCGACAGGGAAACGGGAGCGCATGCGCTCCCGTTTGCTTTTGGTCGCGCTGGCCGGCGCGCTTTGCCTGCTCGCCGCCTGCACCAGTCATTTCGGCCCCGGCCTCGCCGAACTCGCCGCCGATCGCGGCTGGCGCCCGCTCCCGATCGGCTCCTGGGTCGTCAATGACGGGCTGGAGCCGCGCAGCATCGTCTATTGCCCGGGCGAGCCCTGCCTGCGCCCGGCCATGGCCGCGCTGATCGTCGCCGAGGGTGGCAAGGCCGATGAGCTCGAGCGCGCGCTCGCTGCCGATCCCGCCCGCCTTGCCCGCGAATTCGCGAAACCGGCCGCCAAGCCCGACAAGGCGAAGAAACCCGCCAAACCGGCGAAGCCGAGCGTGAAGAGCGCGACCAGCGTCAGCCGCTTCCGCGACGGCGGCACCAGTGGCCTGCTCGTCACGATTCGCGGCGAGGGCGAGACCGGCCGCCTCGCCGCGACCGCGATCCTCTATGGCCGCGACGCCGGCAAGCTCGTCCTCGCCATCGCCGTCAGCAACGATGCCGACGCCGCCCGCGGCTATGCCCGCGCCGCCTGGCACAGCCGCTGATATCATCGATCAACCGGTAAGCAGGAGGCCTCGATGAGCGACAAGCCACAGCTCGAGCCGCAACTGGTCCAGGATTTCGTTCGCAGTGCCCATGGCGATCTCGGGCGGGTCGCGGCCCTCGTCGCCGAGCATCCGGCCCTGGTGAACGCAGCCTGGGACTGGGGCGGCGGCGATTGGGAGAGCGGGCTTGGCGCGGCCGCCCATACCGGGCGGCGGGACATCGCGGACTTCCTTCTCGCGCGCGGCGCGAGGATGGATGTCTTCGCGGCGGCGATGCTCGGGCATCTCGACCTGGTCCGCGCCCATATCACCGCCGCGCCGACCGCCCTGACCGCGCCGGGTCCCCACGGCATCCCGCTGGTCACCCATGCGAAGATGGGCGGCGATCTGGCGAGGCCCGTGCTCGATTATCTTCAGAGCCTGCTGAACAGCCGCGACACTGCCGACTCGACGAAGAATACGACAGATGGTTGAGCCCGAGCCGATTCGCCGCTAAGGCACGGGCGCAGCAGCCCTTCCGGAGAGCCCAATGAAAGCCCGCGTCACCGTCACCCTCAAGACCGGCGTGCTCGACCCGCAGGGCAAGGCGATCGAAGGCGCGTTGAGATCGCTCGGCGTCGAAGGCGTCGGCTCGGTGCGCCAGGGCAAGGTCTTCGACATCGAGCTCACCGCCGGCGACAAGGCGGCGGCCGAGACCGCGCTCAAGGACGCCTGCGAGAAGCTGCTCGCCAATACGGTGATCGAGAATTACCGCATCGAGATTTAACGTCGGTCGTTGCCTTTTTTTGGGGGGAAGGTCAGCGTGCATCGCTTGAAGAATTGGGTGCTGCTTGTTGGCGTGGCTGCTCTGGCCGGCGGTTGCCAGACGGCGGCAAATCGCTTGCCTGCTGCTGCCGAGGCAAAGCTCGAAGCCGCTGGCTATGAGCGCAGCACGCAATCGCTCTCTTCGAGCCAGAGCTTCGCCGTGAATGGCCTCTATGTTTGCAAGAAGGACCGCTGCGGTCATGCCATGATCGCCCTTCGCGCGACCGCGACCTCGTCGCCTGGAATCGGCGGGCTCTCGATGGAGGAGGCGATTCGACGCCGCCAGTACAAGGACGCGACCTTGCAGGACATCATGGAGGTTTCCATGAAGGCTGGCCATGCCGCGGGGCGTGTGACGCGTTTCGCCCAGTTTTCAAAGGGGGCCGCGGTGGGCGCGGACATCGAAGCCAGTGGACGCACCAATGATGGCACGCCGGTCTACACTGTCGGACGCGTTTTGGTGAAAGACAACACCGCGACTCTGAACGCCATCTTTTCCACGAATCGCGGCGCCGCCGTCCGCGATCTTTCTCTGTTGTCGTCCGGAGACTGATCTCATGAAAGCCGCCGTCGTCACCTTCCCCGGCTCCAATCGCGACGGCGATGTCGCGACCGCATTGCGCCAGGCCGGCGCCTCGGTCAGCCATGTCTGGCACGCTGATACCGAGCTCCCGGCGGGCACCGATCTCGTCGTGCTGCCCGGCGGCTTCTCCTATGGCGACTATCTGCGCTGCGGCGCCATCGCCGGGCGCGCCCATATCATGGACGCGACGCGGGCCCATGCGGCGCGCGGCGGCTATGTGCTCGGCATCTGCAACGGCTTCCAGATCGCCTGCGAGGCCGGGCTTCTGCCGGGCGTTCTGGCCCGCAACGCCAATCTGAAATTCGTCTGCCGGCGCCAGCACCTCACCGTCGAGCGTGCCGACACCGCCTTCACCAATGCCTATGCCAAGGGCCAGGTCATCGATGTCTGCATCGCCCATGGCGAGGGCAACTACATCGTCGATCCGCAGACCCTCGCCCGGCTCGAAGGCGAAGGCCTCGTCGCCTTCCGCTATTGCGATGCCGATGGCCAGATCACGGCCGAGGCCGATCCGAACGGCTCGCTCAACCACATTGCGGGCATCTACTCGCCGAACCGCAACGTGCTCGGCCTGATGCCGCATCCCGAGAACCTGATCGACGGGCTCGTCGGCGGCACCGATGGACGCGGCATGTTCGAGAGTCTCGTCAACGGCAAGAAGGCGGCGTGAGCGACGCTCCGCCACTCGTCGAGGGGCACCAGCCGCTCGTCCTGGACTGGAGTCTCGTACTGCCATTCGCGATGGCGCGCCGGGTCGAGGATGGCTCGCTGGTTTTCTGGCACAGCCCGCGTGGCCTGACCTTCTGGCTCAACGCCTACGATGCCGGCGAGCCGGACGACGCGCTTGCCGAATGGCAGGAGATCCATGCCACCGCCGCCTTCGATCTGATCGAGGAACGCGAGACCGGCTTCATCCGTTTCGCCTACCGTCTCGACGAAGGCGAGGGAGACGGGCGTCAGCCGGCCTTCTACGGCTTCGCCTGCGCCCGTGATGGCGGGCAGGTCCATATCGCCGGTTATTTCGATGATCCGGGCCTGCTCGATGCCGTGCTCGCGACCTGGCGCAGCCTGCGCTTCGGTCCGCCTCTGCAATAGACCGGCTCAGCTGCCCTTCTGGGCCCGTGCCAGCAATCGCGACGCCGCCGCCCCATCGAGCGGTCCGACATGCTTCTCCAGAATGCGTCCGTCCGGACCGATCAGGAAGGTTTCGGGCACGCCATAGACGCCCCAGTCGATCGCGGCCCGACCGTTGCGATCGACGCCGACGGCCGAGTAGGGGTTGCCGAGCGCGCCGAGGAAACGGCGGGCATTCTCGGCCTCGTCCTTGTAGTTCATCCCGACGATAGCGACCTTGCCCTGCTTCACGGCCGGCGATTCAGCCATCGCCACGAGATGGGGATGCTCGACCCGGCAGGGCGCACACCAGCTCGCGAAGACATTGACGATCGTCGCCTGGCCCTTGGCCAGATCGGCGACGGAGAAGCTCGGCACCGGTTGCCCATCCGGCCGCTGCAGGCCTTCGAGCGCCGTCAGCGTCACCACGGGGGCCGGCTTGCCGATCAGCGCCGAAGGAACCTTGCTGGCATCGCCGGAGAACAGCCCGGCCAGGAAGACCAGCGCGAGCCCGGCGAACAGGATCAGCGGCACGAGGAAGACAAGCGGCGAGCGCCGGCGTGGAGCAGCTTCAGCCTCGCTCATGGCGCGCCTTTCCGGCGGCCGGCGCCGCGCCGTTCGAGCGCGTCGAGCTCCTGCCTCTGGGCGCGATGATCGCGCCAGGTCGCGAGGATCAGCCCCCCCAGGATCACGACGACCGCGGCATAGGCGGCGGCGATGAAGCCGGCATGCGGCCCGAGCCCGCTCATGCCGGAACCTCGGCGGCAAGCCGGTCGAGGCGCTCGGCCTCGAAGATGGTCAGCGTCCGCACGCGCCGACGCATGATCTCGGCACGCATCGCGACGAGATGCAGGCAAAGCGCCAGCAAGGTGAAACCGAGCGCCAGGATCAGCAGCGGCCAAAGCATGGCGGGGTGGATCGTCGGTCCCCCAGCGCGGAAGACCGAGGCCGGCTGGTGCAAGGTGTTCCACCAGTCGACCGAGAACTTGATGATCGGCACGTTGACGAAGCCGACCAGCGTCAGGATGGCGACGGCGCGCCCGGCCCGCGACGGCTCGTCGAGCGTGCGCCAGAGCGCGATGATGCCGAGATAGATCAGGAACAGCACGAGCACCGAGGTCAGCCGCGCGTCCCAGACCCAATAGGTCCCCCACATCGGCTTGCCCCAGAGCGCGCCAGTGATCAGGCAGATCAGGGCGAAACAGGCGCCGATCGGCGCCGCCGCCTTCTGCGCGACATCGGCCAGCGGATGGCGCCAGACCAGCGTGCCGAGCGCCGAGACCGCCATCATCGTGTAGAACATCAGCGCCAGCCAGGCCGCCGGCACATGCACGAACATGATCCGGATGGTCTCGCCCTGCTGATAATCGGCGGGCGCGACGAAGAAGGCGAGATAGAAGCCCACAACGAGCAGCAGCACCGCCGCGGCGACGAGCCAGGGCAGCAGCAGCGCGGACAGGCGCATGAAGCGCGTCGGATTGGCCAGTTCGGTCAGGCTTGCCATGCGGCCCTGCTCTTCATTTCTAGAAGGAGCATGTAGCAACCGGCTCTCCCGACCACAATCGGCCAGCCCCTGCTCCCGGCGTCGCAGGCTACTCGGCCTGGCGCAGCGCCGCGGCCGCCGCGATCGTCCCGATCACGATCGCCGCGAGCGACAGGGCGCACAGGATCAGGAAGGGTGTCAGAAAGGGAATGGTGCCGCCAAGGGCGCTGTTCGCGGCCGAGACCCCGAAGATCAGCACCGGCACCGTCAGCGGCGCGACCAGGATCGGCAGGATCAGTCCGCCGCGCTTGAGGCTCGCCGTCAGCCCGGCCCCGGCGGCGCCGATGAAGCTCAGCGCCGGCGTGCCGGCGAGCAAGGTCCCGGTGATCGGCAGCATCGCCTCGGCCGGCAAGGCGACCAGCAACCCGAGCAGGGGCGCGCAGAGCGCCAATGGCAGCCCGGTCGTCAGCCAATGCGCCAGCCCCTTGGCCAGCACGGCAAGCTCGAGCGGCAACGCCGAGGCGCGGATCAGGTCGAGCGAGCCGTCCTCCTCGTCGCCCTGGAACAGCCGGTCGAGCCCGATCAGGGTCGCCAGCAGCGCCCCCAGCCAGAGGATCGCCGGCCCGATCCGCGACAGCAGGTTGAGGTCGGGCCCGAGCGCGAAGGGCACCAGCACGACCAGCGTCAGGAAGAACACCAGTGCCAGCTCGCCGCCGCCACCGGCGCGGGCCGCCAGCGCCAGATCGCGCTTCAGGATCGCGAGGAAGGCGCGCCTCACGGCCCGATCCTCAATTCGCGCGCGCCGTCGAGCCCGAGCGGCCCATGCGTCGCCGCCAGGATCGCTCCGCCCAGCGCGAGATGGCCTTTCATCAGCCCGATCAGCATCGTCTGTGCGGCCGCATCGAGCGCCGAAGCCGGCTCGTCGAGCAGCCAGAGCGGGCGCCGCGCCACCAGCAGCCGCGCAAGCGCGACGCGCCGCCGCTGCCCCGCCGAGAGATAGCCGACGGGCAGGGCCGCGACATGCGGCAGGCCGACGGCGGTCAGCGCCTCGTCCGGCGAGGCACCCGGCTCGCCCAGCAGCGCTTGTGCGAAAGCGAGATTCTCGCGCGCCGTCAGCGCCGTCTTGAGGCCGTCGCGATGGCCGACGAGGTGGGTCAGCTCCGGCAATGGCGCCTCGTTCGGGCCCGCGACCCGCAGGCTCCCGGCCTCCGGACGCAAGCGCCCGTTGATCATCGCGATCAGGCTCGACTTGCCGGCGCCGTTGCGGCCGGTGAGCGCGATCGCCTCGCCGCTCGCCAGTGTGAAGGAGAGCCTCTCGAAGATCAGCCGTCCGCCACGACGGCAAGCGAGGCTCTCGGCACTCAGAGTCAGCGGCGGATACGGAATTTGCGACAAGGCCAGGGCGTCTTTCCGAGCGTCAGAACCCTCGACGCACGCGTTTCGTTCATGTAGCGGGCTTCTTGGAATTGATCTATAGAACCCATGGCTACGCCGCACGCCGATCCGGCGCGGGGCTCGGGCACTCCCGAGGCGGCGCGCGCGTCATGCGCATTAGGCCTTCGATCCGTTCGGCCGGCAAGGCCAGGCGGACCGCGACCGCAACCCCTTGATCAGGATTTCAGCCAGATGGCTTCGCTCGACTCCTTCAAGTGCCGCAAGACGCTCACCGTCGGCACCAAGAAATACGTCTATTACTCCCTCAAGAGTGCCGAGAAGAACGGCCTCGCCGGCATCTCGAAGCTGCCCTTCTCGATGAAGGTGCTGCTCGAGAATCTGCTGCGCTTCGAGGATGGCCGCTCCGTCACCAAGGCCGATATCCAGTCCTTCGTCGCCTGGCTGAAGGACAAGGGCAAGGCCGGCAAAGAGATCGGCTTCCGTCCGGCCCGCGTGCTGATGCAGGATTTCACCGGCGTTCCGGCGGTGGTCGACCTCGCCGCCATGCGCGACGGCGTCAAGGCGCTCGGCGGCGATCCCAAGAAGATCAACCCGCTGGTTCCCGTCGATCTCGTCATCGACCACTCGGTCATCGTCGACGAGTTCGGCTCGCCCAAGGCGCTGAAGCAGAACGTCGATCTCGAGTACCAGCGCAATGGCGAGCGCTACCGCTTCCTGAAATGGGGCCAGGGCGCCTTCGACAATTTCCGCGTCGTCCCGCCCGGCACCGGCATCTGCCACCAGGTCAATCTCGAATATCTCGCCCAGACCGTCTGGACCAAGAAGGAGAAGGTCAAGAAGGGCAAGAAGACGGAGACCGTCGAGGTTGCCTATCCCGACACCGTGGTCGGCACCGATTCGCACACCACCATGGTCAACGGCCTCGCCGTCCTCGGCTGGGGCGTCGGCGGCATCGAGGCCGAGGCCGCCATGCTCGGCCAGCCGCAATCGATGCTGCTGCCCGAGGTGATCGGCTTCAAGCTCACCGGCAAGCTGCGCGAGGGCATCACCGCGACTGACCTCGTGCTCACCGTCACCCAGATGCTGCGCAAGAAGGGCGTCGTCGGCAAATTCGTCGAGTTCTTCGGCCCCGGCCTCTACGCGCTGACGCTGGCCGACCGCGCGACCATCGCCAATATGGGCCCGGAATACGGTGCGACCTGCGGCTTCTTCCCGGTCGATGCCGAGACGCTCGACTACCTGACCACCACCGGCCGCAAGACCGCCCGCGTCGCGCTGGTCGAGAAATACACCAAGGCGCAGGGCCTCTTCGCCACGCGCTCGACGCCCGATCCGGTCTTCACCGACACGCTGGAGCTCGACCTCACCACCGTGCAGTCCTCGATGGCCGGCCCCAAGCGGCCCGAAGGCCGCGCCGATCTCGGCGCGATCAAGGCCGGCTTCGCCGCCGCCATGGACACCGAGTACAAGAAGGCCGCGGAACTCTCCCGCCGGGTGAAGGTCGAGGGCCAGAACTTCGATCTCGGCCATGGCGACGTCGTCATCGCCGCCATCACCTCCTGCACCAACACCTCCAATCCCTCGGTTCTGATGGGCGCCGGCCTGCTCGCCCGCAACGCGGTGGCGAAGGGCCTGAAGGTCCACCCCTGGGTCAAGACCTCGCTGGCGCCGGGCTCGCAGGTGGTCGCCGAATATCTCGCCAGGTCCGGCCTGCAGAAGGACCTCGACAAGCTCGGCTTCAACCTGGTCGGCTTCGGCTGCACCACCTGTATCGGCAATTCCGGCCCGCTGCCGGGGCCGATCTCGAAGGCGATCAACGACCAGGGCCTGATCGCGGCCGCCGTGATCTCCGGCAACCGCAATTTCGAGGGCCGCGTCTCGCCGGACGTGCAGGCGAACTATCTCGCATCGCCGCCGCTGGTCGTCGCCTATGCGCTGGCCGGCACTGTCCAGAAGGACCTGACGACCGAGCCGCTCGGCATGGACAAGGCCGGCAAGCCGGTCTTCCTCAAGGACATCTGGCCGAGCAACAAGGAGATCCAGGCCTTCATCGCCAAGAACGTCACCAAGGCGATCTTCAAGGCGAAATATGCCGACGTCTTCAAGGGTGACGCCCATTGGCAGAAGGTCAAGACCCCGGCGAGCCAGACCTATGCCTGGGACGACAAGTCGACCTATGTGCAGAACCCGCCCTATTTCCAGGGCATGGGCAAGCAGCCTGCGCCGGTCACCGACGTCGTCGGCGCGCGCATCCTCGGCCTGTTCGGCGACAAGATCACCACCGACCACATCTCGCCGGCCGGCTCGATCAAGGCCGCTTCGCCCGCGGGCGCCTATCTCACCGAGCACGGCGTCGCTGTCGCCGACTTCAACCAGTACGGCACGCGGCGCGGCAATCACGAGGTGATGATGCGCGGCACCTTCGCCAATATCCGCATCCGCAACCACATGATGGGGCCGAACGGGCGCGAAGGCGGCTACACCATCCATTATCCGAGCAAGGAAGAGCTGCCGATCTACGACGCCGCCATGCGCTACCAGCATGAGAAGGTGCCGCTCGTGATCTTCGCCGGCGTCGAATACGGCAATGGCTCCTCGCGCGACTGGGCCGCGAAGGGTACCAACCTGCTCGGCGTCAAGGCCGTGATCGCCCAGAGCTTCGAGCGTATCCACCGCTCGAACCTGGTCGGCATGGGCGTCGTGCCCTTCACCTTGCCGGAAGGCACGAGCTGGGCTTCGCTCGACCTCAAGGGCGACGAGACCGTCACGATCAAGGGCCTCGCCACGGTGAAGCCGCGCCAGACGCTCGAAGCCGAGATCACATCGGCCGACGGCAAGGTGAAGAAGGTGCCCGTGCTCTGCCGCATCGATACGCTGGACGAGCTCGATTACTTCAAGAACGCCGGCATCCTGCACTACGTGCTGCGTGGCATCGCAGCCTGACCGGCAGACGTCGTTCCCGGGCGAAGCGCGGAGCAAGCCCGGGAATCGCGTGATCTGAAGAAGGCCGGGCTGCGCCCGGCCATGACGGCCTTTTCACCCCGTAGTTGTCCAATTCGGCACTGAGGTGTAATGGGGCGTCACAGCCATCCTTGGCGGGGGGCTTGGGGCAGGCGCGCGCCAGCGCGCCCGGATGTCCGCCGCCACCATCCATGACGACGGGAGCACCCGCATGTCCGCCACGTTCGAGACGGTCGCCGGCATTATTTCGGAGACCTGCGATATTCCGCGCGAGAAGATCACGCCCCAGAGCCACGCCATCGACGATCTCGGCATCGACTCGCTCGCCTTCCTCGACATCGCCTTCGCGATCGACAAAGCCTTCGGCATCAAGCTGCCGCTCGAGCAGTGGACCCAGGAGGTCAACGAGGGCAAGGCGCCGGCTGAGCAATATTTCGTGCTCGAGAACCTCTGCCAGCGCATCGACGACCTCGTCGCCGCCAAGAAGGCTTGATCCGGCCGCGGGATCCGGGTCGCAAGCCCGGCCTTGAGCCGGACATCCTCTCCCGATAGAGCATGACGCCGTCGCGCCGGTCGTGAACCCGGCCGGCTCCTCGCCTATAGTGCTCGCCAGCCGATCAGGATCGCATGCGCCTCGAATATTTCGACATGATCGACACGGTCGCGACCTTCGATCCGTCGGAGAAGCGCATCGTCACGCGGTCGACCGTGCCGAACGCGAGCCCGGTCTTCGAGGGCCATTTCCCCGGCCACCCGCTGGTGCCGGGCGTGCTCCTCACCGAAACCATGGCGCAGGCTTCGGGCTATCTGCTGCTGGCCCTCAACGGTCTGACGCAGATGCCCTTCCTGATGATGGTCGACAAGGCGCGCTTCCGCACCTTCGTCGAGCCCGACGCCGAGCTCGAGATCAGCGCCGAGCTCGTCCATGAAGGCTCGGGCTATGCCGCGACCAAGGCCAGGATCGCGATCGCCGGCAAGCCGATCTGCGATGCCGATCTGCGCTTCCGGCTGATGCCCTTCCCCGCCGATATGCGCCAACTGATGGAAACCCGGATCGCGGCGATCGGCCTCGAACCGGTGCGGAACTGACCATGAAGCGTGACGTCGTCATCACCGGCATCGGCCTCGCCTCCAGTCTGGGCGAGGGCGTAGAGGCACATGCGGCGGCGCTCGCTTCGGGCGCGGCGCCGGTCGTCGACACCCAGAGCTTCGCGCCCTATCCCGTCCATCCGCTCAAGCCGCTCGAGCTCGATCGTCAGATTCCGAAGAAATCCGACCAGCGCCAGATGGAGCCCTGGCAGCGGCTGGGCGTCTATACCGCGGGCCTCGCCCTCGATTCCGCCGGCCTCAAGGAGGACGCGCAGACCAAGAGCGAGCTGCAGGTCATCGTCGCCGCCGGCGGCGGCGAGCGCGACCACGCCGTCGACAGCGCCATCCTGACCGGCCTGCGCGGCATGAACGAGCCCGGCACCTTCCTGAACGAGCGGCTGATGGGCGATCTGCGCCCGACCCTCTTCCTGGCACAGCTTTCCAACCTTCTCGCCGGCAATATCTCGATCGTTCACGGCATCACCGGCGCCTCGCGCACCTTCATGGGCGAGGAGCAGGCCGGCGTCGATGCGATCCGCACCGCCCATGCCCGCATCGCCTGCGGCCAGGCCGAGATCATGCTGGCCGGCGGCGCCTATAATGCCGAGCGGCGCGACATGCTGCTGCTCTTCGAGCTCGGCGGCTTTCTGCGCACGAGCGATTTCGCACCGGTCTTCGCACGTGACGGCAATCCGGGTCTGATCACCGGCAGCGCCGCCGCCTTCCTCGTGCTCGAATCGGCGCAGCGCGCTGCAGCGCGTGGGGCCAAAATCTTTGCGCGGCTCAGCGCCGTCGCCGCGGGGCGCTCGAAGCGCCGCGAGGCGGGCGCGGTCGAAGCCTCGCTGGGCGGCCTCGTTACCGAGCTGGGAGCGGTTGCGCCGGGCGCATTGTCGATCTCGGCCGCGACCGGTATCGCCGGGATCACGGCCGAGGAATCTGCCGTCATCGCCGGGCTTCCGCAGGCGAAGCGGATCGCGGCCGGCGATCTGGTCGGCCATGCCGTCGAGGCCGCCTTCCCCGTTTCGGTCGCGCTCGCGGCCGCAGCGCTCGCCGCCGGCCAGGCGAACGAGGCGGTCGTGACCGGCGTCGGCCATTGGCGCGGCGAAGGCGCGGCGCGCCTGGTGAAAGCGTGAGGACAGTCTCATGAGCGCACAGCATCGCGACGCCAAGGGACGCCCGCTCGTCGCCGTCACCGGCCTCGGCGTCGTCACCTCGCTCGGCCAGGGCAAGGCGGCGAACTGGGACGCCCTGACCGCCGGGCGCTCCGGCATCCACCGCATCGAGCGCTTCCCGGTCGAGGGCCTGCGCACCACCATCGCCGGCACGGTCGATTTCCTGTTCGACGAGCCCTTCGCCGCCCCGCAGCTCTCCGAGAAGCTGGCGACGCTCGCGGCCGAGGAGGCCGTCACCCAGAGCGGCCTCGGCCAGGAAGGCGATTTCCCGGGCGAGCTCTTCATGGCCGTGCCGCCGGTCGAGATCGAATGGCCGCAGCGGCAGGAACTGGCGCGCGAGATCGCTGGCGAGGCCGATTATGACGGCCTGCTGCGCGCCGCCGCGACGCAGAAATTCAAGCCTCTGCACGAGCTCTTCCTGTTCGGCGGCGTGGCCGACCATATCGCCGACCGCTTCGGCACGACGGGCTCGCCGATCTCGCTCTCGACCGCCTGTTCCTCGGGCGCGACCGCGATCCAGATGGGCGTCGAGGCGATCCGCCGCGGCGAGACCAAGGCCGCGCTCTGCATCGGCACCGACGGCTCGGTCCATGCCGAGGCGCTGATCCGCTTCTCGCTGCTCTCGGCACTCTCGACCCAGAACGATCCGCCGGAAGGCGCCGCCAAGCCCTTCTCCAAGAACCGCGACGGCTTCGTCATGGGCGAGGGCGCCGGCGCGCTGGTGCTGGAGGATTACGACCACGCTCTGGCGCGCGGCGCGACCATTCTCGGCCTCGTCGCCGGCTGCGGCGAGCGCGGCGACGGCTTTCACCGCACGCGCTCCAGTCCGGACGGCAAGCCGGCGATCCTCGCCATGCAGGACGCGCTCGACGATGCCGGGCTGGCGCCTGAGGATGTCGACTACATCAATGCCCACGGCACCTCGACGCCCGAGAACGACAAGATGGAGGCGATGAGCTGCACCGCCGTCTTCGGCGAACGCATGACGAGCCTGCCGATCTCCTCGAACAAGTCGATGATCGGCCATACGCTCACCGCCGCCGGCGCGGTCGAGGCGGTATTCTCCTTCCTGACCATCGCCAATGGCCGGATCCCGCCGACGATCAACTACAACCAGCCCGATGCAGCGATCCCGCTCGACGTCGTGCCGAACACGGCGCGCGACGCCAGGGTCAAGACGGTGCTCTCGAATTCCTTCGGCTTCGGCGGCCAGAACACCTGCCTCGTCCTGACGGCGGCGCCGACGCGATGAGCCGCATCCTCGTCACCGGTGGCGCCAAGGGCGTCGGCGCCGCGATCGTGCGGGCGTTGGCCGCCGCCGGCCATGATGTCGATTTCACCTATCGCTCTTCCGGCGACCAGGCGCAGACTCTGGCCGGCGAGATCGCAGCAGTGCATCCCGGCCAGACGATCCGTGCCCTGCCGCTTGACCTTTCCGACAAGCCTGCGCTCGACGCCTTTTGCGAGACGATCGAGGGCGAAAGCTATTTCGGGCTGATCCACAATGCCGGCCAGCCCTATGACGCGCTCGCCGCGATGATGGCGCAGGACAAGGCCGAGGCCGCGATGCAGGTCAATTTCTGGGCCTTCACCCGCCTCGCCAAGAGCCTGATGCGCGGCATGCTGCGGGCCCGCAGCGGACGCCTCGTCGCGATCGGCTCGGTCGCGGCTTTGCGCGGCAATCCCGGCAACGCCGCCTATGCCGCCTCCAAGGGCGCGCTGATCTCCTATGCCAAGACGCTTGCCGTCGAGACCGCCAAGCGCGGCGTCACCGTCAACGTCATCGCGCCCGGCTTCGTCGACACCGACATGATGGCGCCCTACGCCGCCTATCGCGAGAAGATGGAAGGCCAGATCCCGGCCGGCCGCTTCGCCAGGCCGGAAGAGGTCGCGGGCGTCGCGGCGTTCCTGATGAGCGAGCCGGCTGCCTATGTCACCGGCACCGTGCTGCCGGTCGATGGCGGAGTGACGGCGCAGCTCGGCGTGCATCGGTAAGGCGGCCGCGACTGATTCACGGGAAGCAGGATATGCGCGGCTTGGCGCATTGCAGCAAACCGCCTACATTCCCTCCGAACCGGAGTGAACCGCGATGACTGCAGCTTTCACCATTCGCATCGACGACGAGACGCTGGCCAAGCTCGACGCCCTGGCCGCCGATACCGACCGCTCCCGCAGCTGGCTCGCCGCCAAGGCGATCGAGAACTATGTCGAGCTCAACGCCTGGCAGATCGCCAGGATCAAGGAGGGAATCGCCCAGGCCGATCGCGGCGAGTTCGCGTCCGAGGACGACGTGGAACAGATCTTCGGCAAATACCGGACAAAGGCATGAAGCTCGTCTGGACTCGTCGAGCGCTGAATGACCTCGATGCGATCTTTGCCTACATCGCCGCTGATGATCCAAATCTGGCGGAACGGCTGACCTTCGAGATCGAGACGCGTGTCCAGAAACTTGCAGATCATCCTGATATCGGCCGCAGCGGCCGCGTTGACGGCACCCGTGAATTCGTGATCACGGGAACCCCTTACATCCTGCCCTACCGCGTCCGCGACGGGCGCGTCGAAATCCTGGCGGCCCTGCATGCCTCACGGCAATGGCCTGACCGGCTCTGAAAGGCTTCTTCACCCATGCTCTCCCTCCAGCTTCACGGCGACCGCGATCTTCGGCTCGAGGAGATCGAGCCGCCGCCACCGCCAGCCGCCGGCGAGGTCCAGATCCGGGTACGGGCCGTCGGGCTGAACTATCTCGACGTCTGGGGCTTTCGCGGCATGGCCTTCGCCAAGCGCAAGATGCCGCAGGCGGCCGGCGTCGAGGCGGCGGGCGAGGTCGTCGCCGTCGGCGAGGGCGTCTCGCGCTTCCGCGAAGGCGACACCGTCACGATGTACGGCGCCGAGACCTGCGGCCATTGCAAGGCCTGCCGCGAAGGCCGCGACAATCTCTGCGAGAACGTCGCCGGCATCATGGGCTTCCATATCGACGGTTTTGCCCGCGAGCTGATCAACCGACCGGAGCGGCTCGTCATCAAGGCGCCGAAGGGCGTCTCCTTCGAGGACGCCGCCTGCGCGCCGATCGGCTTCGGCACGGTGCAGCACATGCTGTTCGACAACGCGAAGCTCGAGCCGGGCGAATCGATCCTCGTCCATGCCGGCGGCTCGGGCATCGGCACCGCCGCGATCAAGATGGCCAAGGCGATCGGCTGCACGGTCTACACGACCGTCGGCGACGATGAGAAGGGCGCCAAGGCCAAGGCGCTGGGCGCCGATTTCGTCGTCAACTACAAGACCGAGCGCTTCGAGGGCGAGGTCCGCCAACTCACCAAGCGCAAGGGCGTCGATGTCGTCTTCGAGCATGTCGGCGCCGATACCTGGAACGGCTCGCTGCTCTGCCTGAAGCGCGGCGGCAGGCTCGTCACCTGCGGCGCGACCTCGGGCCCCTCGACGACGATGAACCTGATGCAGCTCTTCCAGCAGCAATACCGCATCTTCGGCTCCTTCGGCTGCCGCATCGAGAACATCGCGCAGTCGCTGGAGAAGATGGCCGGCGGCATGAAGCCGGTGATCGATTCGGTGTTTCCGCTCGCCGATTTCGAGAAGGGCCTCGCCCGGCTCGAGGGCCGCCAGGTCTTCGGCAAGGTGATCGTGACCTTCTGAACCTCGCGATTCGCCGCCTGGACTTGACCATCGCGCGTTCCTGACGCAAGTCGCGCGGCTGGCGCCGGCTCTTCCGGCCGTCCGGAGAGGCCTTCGCCGCGTTGAGACAGCTGAAACATTTCGCCGCCCGGCTGTTCGCCGCCGTGATGATCGGGCTGATCCGGGGCCTGTTCGGCTTCCTGCGCCTGCTTGGGCCGCAGCGCGCGAGCGATCTCGGCGGCTGGCTGCTGCGCAGCGTCAGCCCGGTGATCCCGGTCAATCGCGTCGCGCTCGCCAATATCCGCGCCGTCTTTCCGGAGAAGAGCGAGGCCGAGGTCAAGGCGATCGCACGCGGCGCCTGGGAAAATCTCGGCCGCACCGCCGCAGAATACGCCCATCTCAAGAGCCTCTTCGACTATGACTATCACAATCCCGACGCGCCCTCCCGCGTCGAGGTCGCCGGCATCGAGCACTTCATCGCGCTCAAGGACGACGAGAAGCCCGGCCTGATCTTCTCCGCCCATCTCGCCAATTGGGAGCTGCCGGCGATCTGCGCCGCGGCCTATGACCTCGACACGACCGCGGTCTTCCGTGCGCCGAACGACCCCGCCATCGCCAGCGTCGTCCACGAGATCCGCTCCGGCGCGATGGGCGGGCTGGCGGCGGCCAGGCAGGGCGCCGCCTTCGCCATGCAGGGCGTGCTGGAGAAGGGCGGCCATCTCGGCATGCTGATCGACCAGCATTTCACCCGCGGCGTCGTGGTTCCGTTTCTCGGCCGGCCGGCTCTCACCAACCCAATCCTTGGCAAGTTCGCCCGGCGCTTCGACTGTCCGGTCCATGGCGTACGCGTGATTCGGCTGCCGAACCAGCGCTTCCGCCTCGAGCTGACGCCGCCGCTCGACCTGCCGCGCGACGAGGCGGGCGAGATCGACGTCGCCGGCGCGATGGCGATGATGACGGCGGTCATCGATGGCTGGGTTCGCGAGCATCCGGAACAGTGGCTCTGGATGCATCGGCGCTGGCGGCCCAAGATGATGAGCGCCGCCGCGCTTGCCAATTTCGAGAATGCGACACGGCAGGAGCCTGCTTTCAAGGCAACGTGATTTCCAAGTGAGACAAGTTGAGCGCTTTGCTAACGTCACGCCGTCAGTCTGAAGTCGAGTTCGAGACATGATCCGCCGGAGACGCTCTTTCGCCGCCGTCATCGCCGCCCTCCTGCTGGGCGCGCCCGCGGCGCTCGCCGAGAATCCGGCCCAGTCGCCCAAGGCGGTGCTCGAGCTCTTCACCAGCCAGGGCTGCTCGTCCTGCCCGGCCGCGGACGCCCTGTTCGTCGAACTCGCCAAGGATCCGGGCCTGATCGCGCTGACCATGCCGGTGACCTATTGGGACTATCTCGGCTGGAAGGACACGCTCGGGCAGGACGCCTTCAGCAAGCGCCAGAAGCTCTATGCCAAGACGCGCGGCGACGGACAGATCTACACGCCCCAGGCCGTCATCAATGGCGCCGCCCACATGGTCGGCTCCAACAAGGCCGAACTCGCGCAGGCCGTGCAGGAGCAGGCCGGCCAGCCTCTGCCTGTCGCGGTCTCCGTCGCGGAAGAGGCCGGCATGCTGCGCATCCGGCTCAGCCCGGCGCGGCCCGGCGACCAGACCAGCGGCGGCGTCTGGGTGGTGCCGATCTCGCGCCTCGTCACGGTGCCGATCGAGCGCGGCGAGAACAAGGGCCGCTCGGTCTCCTATGCCAATGTCGTGCGGGCCATCGTCAGGGTCGGCGATTGGAGCGGGACGGCTGCGACCCTTTCCGCGCCGCTCGCCTCGACCCAGGCAGCCGGCGCGGACAGCTATGTCGTGCTCGTCCAAGCCGACCAGCCGAGCAAATACGGCATGATACCGGGCGCGATCCTCGGGGCAGCGCGCGCCAAGCGCTGAACGTCCATTCCGGACTGCGGCTCCTTCAGAGCAGGACGACCTTGTTCGGCAGCTCGTCGACATCGTCGGCCGCCGGCGGCACGTGACGGGCGAGGACGGCCCCGACCGCCGCGACCGCATCGACCAGGCCCGCGCGCAGGCGATCTTCCCGCGCCGCTTCGAGCAGCGGCTCGATGATCCCGCGCCAGACCGCCGGATCGATCTTGTCCTCGATGGCCAGATCCGCCACGACCTCGGCATAGCGTTCCTGCAGCGCGACATAGAGCAGGACCCCCGTGCGCCCGCGGGTGCGGGTGAGGCCGCGCGCGGTGAACTCGCGCAGGGCCACGTCATGGGCGCGCCGGCGCTTGACAAAGCCCGGCACGAAGCGCCCGCCGCGCCCGTGCCAGAGCAGGGCGGCCAGTAACACCGCCGCGCAGATCAGCTGGATCAGGAAGATGCGCGGCGCGCTCGTCAAGGTCAGCCAGAGCAGTGGCCAGGGCACGAACAGGGCCAGCGCCAGCGCGATGACCACGGGCACTGTGCGATAGCTGCTGGCGGCCCGGTCGATCACCACGACGATCTCGCCCGCGGTCTGGCTCTCGGCCTGGCGGACCGCCTCGGCGATCGCGTCCCGGTCTTCGTCATTCATTACCAGTCTCCCGACGCGCCGCCGCCTCCGGACGAGCCGCCGCCTCCCGAAAAGCCACCGCCCGACCCCGAGCTCCAGCCCCCGCCGCCGCTCCAGCCCGATCCCGATCCCGTGCTCCAGCCCGAGCCGGTTTGCGGCAGGCTGATCCAGCGGCCGTCGCGGGTCCGATGCAGCCGGCTGCCTCCCCCTTGCTGCTTCAGGCCGCGCAAGATGCTGACGATGATCAGGATGATGAAAAACATCACCATGATGACGGCGATGTCCTCGATGGTCGAGCTTTCATCGTCCCGGATCGTGGCGCGGCGCTGCCACTCCTCGGCATCGCCGGCCAGGATCGTCAGGATCGCGTCGACGCCGCCCTCGATGCCGCCCGCGAAATCGCCGCTCTTGAATTTCGGCGTCACCGCCGTGGTGATGATGACCTTGGAGAGCGCATCGGTGAGCGCGCCCTCCAGCCCGTAGCCGACCTCGATCCGGACCTTGCGCTCATTCGGCGCGACGAGCAGCAGCACACCGTTGTTTCGGGCCTTCTCGCCGAGCTGCCAGTGCCGGAACAGGCCGTTGGCGAACTCCTCGATCGTGATTCCCTGCAGCGAAGGCAGCGTCGCGACCACCACCTGATCGCTGGTCTTCGCCTCATGCGCCTGCAATTTCTGCTCGATGCGGCCGCGGGCCTCCGCGCCGATCAGGTTGGCGTCGTCGACGATGCGGCCGGTGAGCGCCGGATAGGTCGGCTCGGCGGCGGCCATGCCGGCGAAGACCAGCACGATCGCCGCCACGATGCCTCGCATCGCGGCCCGGAGCGCGACAAGGCGCATCGGGGATCGCCTAGAACTTCACCTCGGGCGGCCTTTCGGCTCCCGCCGTCGCCGTGAAGGTCTCCATCGGCTTGGCGCCCCAGAACAGCCTCGCCCAGATCACGCCCGGGAATGTGCGGATCTCGGTGTTGAAGGCCTGCACGGTCTGGATGTAGTCGCGGCGCGAGACGGCGACGCGGTTCTCCGTGCCCTCGAGCTGCGACTGCAAGGCGAGGAAATTCTGGTTCGACTTCAGCTCGGGATAGCGCTCGACCGTCACCATCAGGCGTCCGAGCGCGCCGCTGAGCTGATTCTGCGCGTCCTGGTATTCCTTGAACTTCGCCGGATCGGTGATGGTCGAGGCGTCGACCTTGACCTGCGTCGCCTTGGCGCGGGCCTCGATCACCTGCGTCAGGACCTCGCGCTCCTGGGTGGCATAGCCCTTCACCGTCTCGACCAGGTTGGGGATCAGGTCGGCGCGGCGCTGGTACTGGTTCTGGACCTCGCTCCAGGCGGCCTTGGCCTTCTCCTCGAGCGTCGGCACATTGTTGACGCCACAGCCGGCGAGCACGAGGCCGAAAAGAGTGACGGCCGCCAGCGCGAAGCCGCGGTGACGGAAGGTGGAGAGCGCAAACGACATGCCGGAACCCCCTTGGCAATGATCGAACGACCGAATCGGACCTTAATCCTCCGTCGTGACAGGTCAAAGCGCGTGCATGGGGGGCGCTCATGCAATCGGCCGTGGCGCGGGCCGGGGCTTGCGCGCTAATCTGATCGCCATCGGGGCATGGGACGCGATCGGCAGGAGACCGCAATCATGAGCCTCTCGTTTCTCGTCAGACACGGAATCGCCACGCTCGCCACGGCGGCGCTGCTTGCGACCGCGGCAACGGCCCAGACGCTGGCGCCGGCGCCCGAGGCGGCGACCGGCCGCATCGCCAAGACGCTGGGCACAGCCCAGCGCTTCATGGCGGCGGCAGCGAACCCGCTTGCCGCCAGCGCCGGCCGCGACATCCTGCGCGCCGGCGGCAGCGCCACCGATGCGGCGATCGCGATCCAGCTCGTGCTGAACCTGGTCGAGCCGCAAAGCTCCGGCATCGGCGGCGGCGCCTTCTTCGTCCATTGGGACGAGGCGACGAAGGCGCTGGTGACCCTGGACGGGCGCGAGAAGGCCCCGCAAGCGGCCAAGCCCGATCGTTTCCTCGGCGCCGACGGCAAGCCGATGAAATTCGTCGACGCGGTGGTCGGCGGCCGCTCCGTCGGCGTGCCGGGCACGGTCAAGTTGCTGGAGGAGGCGCACAAGCGCTGGGGCAAGCTCTCCTGGCCGGCCGTGATCGCCCCGGCGATCAAGCTCGCCGAAGACGGTTTCACCATCTCGCCGCGGCTCAACGGCCTGCTCGCTGGCGAGAAGAACCTCGTCAAGGACCCGCTCGCCGCCGCCTATTTCTACGAACCCGACGGCACCGCCAAGGCTGTCGGCACTGTGCTGAAGAACCCGGCTTTCGCGGCGACCCTGCGCGCCATCGCCGAGAAGGGCTCGGAAGCCTTCTATGCCGGGCCCATTGCCGAGGACATCGTCGCGACCGTCACCGGCCACGCGACCAATCCCGGTGACATCACGCTGGCGGACCTCGCCGCCTATACCGTCGAGGAGCGCCAGCCGATCTGCGGTGCCTATCGCGTCTGGCGCATCTGCGGCATGGGTCCGCCGAGCTCGGGCGCCATCGCGGTCCAGCAGATGCTCGGCGTGCTCGAGACCCGGGACATGGCCCGGCTCGGCCCCTCCGCCGAGGCGGCCCATTGGTTCAGCGAGGCCGGCCGCCTCGCCTTCGCCGACCGCGCGCTCTATCTCGCCGATCCGGCCTTCATCAGCATACCGGTTCCCGGGCTGATCGACCGCGACTATATCCGTTCCCGCGCCGGCCTCGTCAGCCCCGACAAATCGATGGGCCGCGCCAAAGCCGGCGATCCGCCGCATAAGCGCGCCCAGCTCCTGGCGCCTTCCGACGGGATCGAGAACGGCACCAGCCACATCTCGGTGATCGACGCCGACGGCAACGCCGTCTCGATGACGACGACGATCGAGGACGGCTTCGGCTCGCGGCTGATGACCAAGGGCGGCTTCCTGCTCAACAACGAGCTGACCGATTTCTCCTTCGTGCCCGAGGAGGACGGCAAGCCGGTCGCCAACCGGGTCGAGGGCGGCAAGCGACCACGCTCCTCCATGGCGCCGACCATCGTCTTCGACGCCTTCGGCCGGCTCTACGCCGTCACCGGCTCGCCGGGCGGCAGCCAGATCATCGGCTATGTCGCCAAGACGCTGGTCGCGCTGCTCGACTGGAAGATGGACCCGCAACGCGCGGTCGATTTCGCCAATTTCGGCAGCCGCAACGGCCGGACCGAGCTCGAGAAGAGCAGCGAGGCCGAGGCCTGGAAAGCCGACCTAGAAGCCAAGGGCCACGAGGTCAGGTTGCTGGAGATGACTTCCGGCATCCAGGCGATCGTCAAGACGCCCGAGGGCTATCTCGGCGGCGCCGACGGGCGAAGGGAAGGCGTCGCGATCGGGGATTGAGTGAGGTTCAGCCGAGACACGGCGTCATTCCGGGGCAGGCCGCAGGCCTGAGCCCGGAACCCAGAGCCGCCGCGGGTAATCGATAGGACGCAACGATCGTTGCGGATGATCTGTGAAGACCGGCGGTTCTGGGTTCCGGGCTCGCTGCTGCGCAGCGCCCCGGAATGACGTCTACGCGCGCTCGACCACCCGCTCGCCGCCGGCCCCGCGCCCGGCGATCAGCCAATAGACGAAGCCCGTCGCCGCCCCGACCAGGAACAGCGCCGAAATGATCTGGACCTCGGCCGCGCTCGGCGTGCGCGCCAAGCGCAGCATGGCGAGCGGCAGCAGCGCCGCCAGGAGCCCGGTCAACCCGCTTTGGATCAGCCCGCTGCGGATCCGGAAAAGCTCGCTCGCGACGGCCACGATCACGACCGGCGCCACCATGATCGCGAAGCCGAGCCGGCCGAGCAGCGTGAAGGCGGCTTCCGCCGTCGGACCGGGATCGAAGCCGCTCTCGGCCTGAGCGAACAGGGCGTCGATCAGCCGCTCGAAGCCGCCGCCGATCAGCAGCGCGATATCGGGCGAGGCGACGCTGGCAATCAGGAGGGCGACCATGCCCGCCAGGATCGCGAACAGCAGCGCGAAGGGGATCAGCAGCAGCCAGCGCAGCATCGGCTTCAGCCCGCCAGCGCCGCGGCATCCGCCTCGCCCTGCTCCAGCATCAGCCGGGCGCGAGCCGAAAGCTTCTCGGTCTCGCTCTTGAGCTGGCCGCAAGCGGCGAGGATGTCGCGTCCGCGCGGCGTGCGCACCGGCGAGGCATAGCCGGCCCGGAAGACGATCTCGGAGAAGCGCTCGATCCGGTCCCAGTCCGAGCATTCGTAGCGCGTGCCGGGCCAGGGGTTGAACGGGATCAGGTTGATCTTGGCCGGGATGCCCTTGAGCAGTCGCACCAGCTCGCGCGCCTCGGCGTCGCTGTCATTGACGCCCTTCAGCATCACGTACTCGAACGTGATCCGCTTGGCGTTCGACACGCCGGGATAGGTTCGGCAAGCCTCGAGCAGGTCCTTGATCGGGTATTTCCTGTTGAGCGGCACCAGCTCGTTGCGCAGCTCGTCGCGCACGGCATGCAGCGAGATCGCCAGCATCGTGCCCATCTCGGCACCGAGCGGGCCGATCTGCGGCACGACGCCGGAGGTCGAGACGGTGATCCGGCGGCGGCCGAGCGACAGCCCCTCATTGTCCGAGATCACGTCGATCGCCTCGCGCACGCCGTCGAAATTATAGAGCGGCTCGCCCATGCCCATGAAGACGATATTGGAGACGAAGCGCCCGCCATCATTCGGCACGAAGGCGCCATCGGGCGCGCTCCGGTTCGGAAAATCGCCGAGCCTCTCGCGCGCCACCATCAGCTGCGCCACGATCTCCTCGGTGGTGAGGTTGCGCACCAGGCGCTGCGTCCCGGTATGGCAGAAGGTGCAGGTCAAGGTGCAGCCGACCTGGCTCGAGACGCAGAGCGTGCCGCGGTCGACCTCGGGGATATAGACGCATTCGATCTCGGCACCGCGATCGCGCGGGCCGGTCGGCGCCATCCGGATCAACCATTTGCGGGTGCCGTCCGTGGAGACCTGCTCGGCCGTGACCTCGGGCAGGTCGAGCGTGAAGCGCTCGGCCAGCGCCGCGCGCAAGCCCTTGCCGATCGTCGTCATCGCCGAAAAATCGCGGACGCCGTAGTGATAGATCCAGTTCCAGAGCTGGCCGACGCGCATGCGCCGCTCCTTCTCGGGAACGCCGATCTCGGCCAGCGCTTCGGCGAGGCCCGCGCGCGTGCGCCCGACCAGCGAGGCGGGTCGCAAAACGGGTTCGGCCGCCGGAGCGGAGGGAGCGATAGCGGACAGGGACATCGGAACTCTGGCTCGGGCGGGCGTCATGCGCCCGCGATCGGCGCGCTCATAGCACAAACCGGCCCGCGCGAGAAATCGGGCGCAGCGCCCGCTATTTGCAGGCGTCTTCGGCGCGCTTGACGATCTGGGTCAGGCCGACGAGCGAATATTTGTCGCTGGTGGGATTGCCGCGCTTCGAGGTGCCCTTGATCTCGAGCCCGGCGCCCTTGCGCAGCGCATCCAGCATGCGGCCTTCCTCGGCCGGGTTCTTGAGCCACATGTTCTGGCCCTTGGCGACCAGCGCGAAGGTCTCGCTGCCGATGATCGCCTGATGCTCGACATCTTCCTTGAGGTCGAAATTCATCACCATGCTGATTTCGTTGCGCACGCCCTCGGCCGGCCTGCTCGAGACGAAGAGCAGCCCGTCGACATCCCTGAGATTGGCCGGAGAGCGCGATTCCGCCTTGGACAGCGCGTAGCAGATCTTGGAGCGGCCCTGCTGCGAGGAGAAGGCCTGCCATTTGCCGGCGCTCTCGAGCAGCAGCGCCTGTCCCTGGCCCGCCGTCGCGGCGCGCTGCGCCTGGGCCGAGGTCGTAGCCGCCAGCAACGGCAGGGCCAGCACGACGAGCGCTGAAGCCAGTTTCAAGTGCCGGGAGGCGGCGACGCAGGTTTGGAAGTGGCTGAGAATCATCGACCGCCATCAATCAGTAGAAATGTTAACAGTACCTCTATTTTCGGAGCATTTTGTCCGAAACCCAGAGGGGTGCATGAACCATAGGATGCCACGATCCTGGCGGAAATGCGAATAGGCCGGCGCCGGCGGCGCGGTTCCGCCTGCCTCCGTCCCGTGTCACAATCCCCCCAAGAAGTGGCGCCGCGGACCATGGGTCACCGACTATGACCGGGACCGCGGTCCAAGCGAGGATGACGCGAAGCGATGAAGGCTCTGCTCTGCGAAACGCATGGACCGGCCGAAAGCCTCGTCATCCGGGAGCTGCCGGAACCGGTCCCCGGACCGGACGAGATCGTCGTCACCGTCAAGGCGGCGGCGCTGAACTTCTTCGACACGCTGATCATCCAGGACCGCTACCAGACCAAGCCCGCCTTGCCTTTCTCGCCGGCCGGCGAATGCGCCGGCACGATCAGCGCCGTCGGCAGCGAGGTCGAGGGCTGGCGCGTCGGCGACCGCGTCGCCGCCTGGCTCGGCCATGGCGGCGCGCGTGAGAAGGTCGCGGTTCCGGCCCGCGCCGTCGTGCGCGTGCCCGAGACGCTCGACGACGCGCAGGCGGCCGGCCTTTTCGTCACTTATGGCACCGCCATGCACGGCCTGATCCAGCGGGCCCGGCTCAAGGCCGGCGAAACCCTGGCGATCCTCGGCGCCGGCGGCGGCGCCGGCCTCGCCGCGGTCGAGATCGGCGCGCTGCTCGGCGCCCATGTCATTGCCTGTGCCTCCTCGCCGGAGAAGCTGGCCCTGGCGAGTGAGCATGGCGCGCAGGAGGAGCTGAACTACAGCACCAAGGGTGTGAAGGCCGGCCTGCGCCGCCTGACCGAGGGCCGCGGCGTCGATGTGCTCTACGACACGGTCGGAGGCGAGCTGGCGGAACCGGCCTTGCGCGCCATGGCCTGGGAGGGCCGCTATCTCGTGATCGGCTTTGCCGGCGGATCGATCCCGAAGATCCCGCTCAACTTGCTGCTCCTGAAGAGCTGCGACCTGCGCGGCGTGTTCTGGGGCGAATTCGTGACGCGCGAGCCGGCGGCGCATCGCCGCAACATGGAGCGCCTCCTCGACTGGGCCGCGGCCGGGCGCATCAGCGCCCATGTCCACGCCACCTTCCCGCTGGAGCGGGCCGCGGAAGCTTTTGCGCTGATCGGCGACCGCAAGGCGCGGGGCAAGATCGTCCTGACGCCCTGAGCGCGCTACAGCCGAGCCAGCATCTCCTTCGCCCTCTCGCGATGCTCCGGCGTGATCGAGCCGGCGACGGCCGCGAGCGCCGCGGCGATCACCGCCGCATCGTCGCTGAAGCCGAGCAGCGGCATGATGTCCGGCAAGGCGTCGATCGGCAGCACGAAATAGCCGAGCGCCGCCAGCAGCGTCAGCCGCACGCGCCGCGGCGTCGCCGGGTCGCGCGCGCAAAGATAGGCGGCCAGCAGATCCTCGGCGAAGGGGATGCGCTTCGCGACCCGCTTGAGCAGGGCCATGAAATCCGAGCCGAAGCGCGCCTCGTCGCGCAGGCTCCGGCGGATCGCCGCCATCTCCTCGCTGGTGAACCGCGAACTGAAACCCTCGCCCATCTTTCCGTCTCTCCGTCACCGCCCCATGCGGCACCCGATATCCCGCCGAAATGTGGCCCCGGCCGAAACCCTGCACAAGGGCCACAGCAAGAATCGCGCTTGGAGCCCTTGGCGCGGCGGATTAAGGCAGTCGCAAGCCCTTTTACGAACAGGTCCGCGTCATGAAGCTCGATTCCTCCCTCGCCGCCATCGTCACCGGCGGCGCCTCCGGCCTCGGTGAAGCGACCGCCCGCATGCTGGCCTCGCATGGCGTCAAGGTCGCGCTCCTCGACATGAACGTCGAACGCGGCGGTGAGGTGGCGAAGGAGATCGGCGGCGTCTTCGCGGCCTGCGACGTGACCAGCGAGGCTTCCGTCGACGAAGCGCTGGCGAAGGCGCGCGCGGCGCATGGCATCGCCCGCATCGTCATCAATTGCGCCGGCATCGCGCCCGGCCGCCGCGTCGTCTCGAAGAAGCGGGATACCGGCGAGTTCGTCGCGCATGACATGGCGACCTTCGAGAAGGCGGTGGCGGTGAATCTCACCGGGACCTTCCGGGTGATCGCGAAATCGGCGCTGGCGCTGGCGGCGCTGGAGCCGGTGACCGCCGATGGCGGGCGCGGCGTCATCGTCTGCACCGCCTCGGTCGCGGCCGAGGACGGCCAGATCGGCCAAGCCGCCTATGCCGCCTCCAAGGCCGGCGTCGCCGGGATGACCCTGCCAATCGCCCGCGATCTCGCGCAGCTCGGCATCCGCGTCGCCACCATCCTGCCCGGCCTGTTCGAGACGCCGATGTTCGCCGGCCTGCCGGACGAGGCGCGCGCGGCGCTGGCCGTCTCGGTGCCCTTCCCCTCGCGCCTCGGCAAGCCGGAGGAATATGCCGCGTTGGTGAAGAGCATACTCGACAACGACATGCTGAACGGCGTCACCATCCGCCTCGACGGCGCGATCCGTCTGGCGCCGAAATAGCGCTCTGCCGCGAGGCTCAGACGATCCGGAAAACCTCTCCCGAACTCAGGTCGCGATAGAGATCCACGCGCAACCCGTCCCAGTGATAGTCGAGATGACGTCCCTGGACCGGGTTCGCGGCCAGGTCGGGATGGAACAGGCCGGCGCATTCGCCGCCTGCGCAGCGCACGCTCGGATAGACGATGCCCTCCGAGCCTGCCTCCCGCAGCCTGGCGCCCAGCGCCTGACCCGCCTCGTAGTCGTCCGGCAGCAGCGCCTCCCGCGCCTCCTCGCCCGAATCCGCCCGCAGGTCGTGCAGCGACGCCGTCACGTCGAGGACGATCTCGCGGAATTGCGAGGTCCAGCCGGCGGCCTGGCCGGTCGCGGCCATGAAGCGGCCATGGTGATGCACCGTCTCGAACAGCGCGACCTCGAAGACGTTGCCGACATAGAGTACGCCGAAGGTGCCGTCGCTGAACCGGCTCGGCCGGTCGGGGCTGACATGGGTGAAGGGCGCCATCAGATAGCTCGCGCCCAGCCCCGCGACGCGCCGCTCCGGCGGCACGAGGTCGAGATTGCCGACGCTCTCCATCAGGCGCGGATTGGTCTTTTGCTCGGCCGAGAGGATCAGCGGCCAGTCGGCCGGATCGGCGATGTCTTCGAACAGGTCGATCGGCGGGAAGACGCTGCGGATGATCCGGACGGCGCCGCGCCAGGCGATCTCCGCGATGGCCGGCCCGGCGCTGCCCGTCACCAGCTGCCCCGCTCGGAGTCGAGATACCGCCGCACCCGCATCAGGTCGGTCAGTTCGCCGCCGAGCATGACATCGAGCGCCGAGCGGCCGGCAAAGGCCGCGTTCGGCGCCTTGATCCAGGCATAGCCGCGCTGGGGCTCGCGGAAGATCAGCCTCAGTGCCTTGTGGATGCCCATCAGGTTCGAGAGCCGGGCCTTGCCGTCGCGGCCCATGCGGCCGATCTCGCCGGCTTTCCGGCGCCGATAGGTCCGCAGCGGCAGGTCGACCAGCGTCGCTGCCTCCTCGTCGGTGACGCGCCAGAGCCGGAACAGGTTGCCGGCGGCCCGGAACATCGCCGCCGCCTCGACATCCGAGATCGGCGATGGGGCGAAATCGCGTGGTGCGGTGTCGATCCGCTGCAAGGCTGACATATGCGGCGCTGTCATCTGCGGCTCCATTTGACCTTATTTAGTCAAATTGATGCCAAATGGCAAGAGCGGCCCCGTTGACGCCTATTCGCCGGCGGCGACGGCCGGCTTGATCTCGTGCTTCAGGATCAGCGGAGTCTGGGCGAGCGCGAAGGCCATGGTCAGCGGCATCACGCCCCAGACCTTGAACGCCACCCAGAAATCCTGGGTCTGCGTGCGCCAGACGATCTCGTTCAGCGCCGCCAGCACGAAGAAGAACAGACCCCAGCGGAAGGTGAGCTTGCGCCAGCCCGCCTCGTCGAGCTGCAGCACGGTCTCGAGCACCAGCGCCAGCAGCGAGCGGCCGAAGAGCAGCCCGCCGAGCAGCACGCAACCGAACAGCGTGTTCACGATGGTCGGCTTGACCTTGATGAAGAAGGCGTCGTCGAGCGCCAGCGTCAGCCCGCCGAACACCGTCACCACCACGGCATTGACGATCGCCATGCGCGGCAGGTGGTGGAGCAGGATGCGCGAGAGCACGAGCGCAACGAGCGAGGCGACGATGAAGATGCCGGTCGCGACGAAGATGCGCCGGTCCTCGGCCACGCCGAACAGCCTGTCGCCATAGGAATTGGCGAAGAAGAAGATCGCCAGCGGCCCGAACTCGAGTGCGAGCTTGAGCAGCGGATTGACGCTCTTGTCCTTGGTTGCCTCGGCCACGCTCTCGCTCACGCCGCTTCTCCCAGTCCAGCCACTGCACGCGCAAACTCGCGTGCGGAAAAGGGTTCCAGATCCTCGACGCTCTCGCCGACCCCGATGAAATGCACGGGCAGCCCGAACTTCGCCGCCAGCGCCACCAGGATGCCGCCGCGCGCCGTGCCGTCGAGCTTGGTCATCACGAGCCCGGTTACCCCCGCGATCTCCTGGAAGGCCTCGACCTGCGACAGCGCATTCTGGCCCACGGTGGCGTCCAGCACCAGCAAGGCCGCATGCGGCGCCTCCGGATCGAGCTTGCGGATCACCCTCACCACCTTGGCGAGCTCGTCCATCAGCCCGGTCTTGTTCTGCAGGCGTCCGGCGGTGTCGACCAGGAGGACGTCGGTGCCATTGGCCCTGGCCTTCTGCAGCGCCTCATAGGCGAGGCCGGAGGCGTCGGCGCCCTGCTGGCCCGAGACGACCTCGGCGCCGGTGCGTTCGCCCCAGACCTTGAGCTGCTCGATCGCCGCCGCGCGGAAGGTGTCGCCAGCAGCCAGCATCACCGATTTGCCCTCGGCCCGGAATTTCGCCGCGAGCTTGCCGATCGTCGTCGTCTTGCCGGAACCATTGACGCCGACCATCAGGATCACGAACGGCTTTTTCGTGGCGTCGACCGAAAGCGGCAGCGCCACCGGCGCCAGGATGCTCTCGACCTCGCGCGCCAGGATGGCCTTCACCTCCTCGGGCTCGATCTGCTTGTCATAGCGCCCCTCGCCGACCGCCTTGGCGATGCGGGCCGAGGTCGCCAGCCCGAGATCGGCCTGGATCAGGATGTCTTCCAGGTCCTCCAGCGTACCGGCATCGAGCTTGCGCTTGGTGAAGAGCTCGGCGATGCCGGTCGTCAGCGCCGAGGAGGTCCGCGACAGACCCTCGGTGAGACGCCGCCACCAGCTTCGCTTCGGCTGCGCCGCCGGAGTAGCGGGTGCGGGAGGTTCGGGAGTCGAGGGCGTAGGAACCGGCGCAACGGGGGCCGGTTCGGGTTCCGGCTGCGCCTCTGGCTCCGGCTCGGGCTCGACTTCCGGCATCGCGATCGGCAATGGCGCGGCTTCGCCCATCAGCACGTCCGGGGCGGTGGGCGCCTCGGCCTCGGCTTCCGGCGGAATTTCCGTCGCCGCATCGGGCGAGGGCGAGGGCTCGACCCGGCTTTCGGGCGCCGGCTTGGGCTGCTCTTCCTCCAGTCCGAAGAGCCTCGAAAAGAAGCCGCGCTTCTTCGGTTCGTTCTCGCTCATCGCTCGTCGATCGTCCTGTCGCTTGCGCGGATCGGGTTGCGTCACCGGGCCGGCTTCGCTAGCGCAATGCCATGACCGAGCCCGATCAACCAGCCTTTTCGCGCGAGGAGCCGCCGCTGCCGCTGCTCTATCGCGACGCGATGATGCTCGTGATCGACAAGCCCGCCGGCCTGCCCTCGCATCGCGGTCCGCAGGCCAAGCGCCGCGTCATTCCCGTGCTCACCGACCATCTCGACGCCTTTCGCTTCGGCCTGCCGCGCCGGCCCGAAGCCGCGCACCGGCTCGACAAGGACACCTCCGGCTGTCTCGTGCTCGGCCGCCACCCGCGCGCCATGGCCGAGCTCAACCAGTTGTTCCGCGACGGCCGGATCGGCAAGACCTACTGGGCCATCGTCGAGGGCGGTCCCGAAGACGACACGGGCCTGATCGACCTGCCCCTCGCCAAGCGCTCGCCCGAGCGCGGCTGGTGGATGAAGGTCGATCCCGCCGGCCTGCCCTCACAAACGCGTTACCAGGTCATGGGCCGCGCCGAGCGTCTGGCCTGGCTCGCGCTCGAGCCGCTGACCGGCCGCACGCATCAGCTGCGCGTGCATTGCGCCGCTTCGGGCTGGCCAATGCTCGGCGACGAGATCTACGGATCGGCGGCGCGCGACGAAGGTCCGGGCCTGCAGCTCCACGCCCGCGCCATCACCGTCCCGCTCTACCGCAAGCGCGAGCCGATTCGCGTCGAGGCCCCTCCGCCGCCGCATATGCGCGAAGCGCTGCGCCACTGCGGCTGGAGCGAAGCTTTCTGAAATCCTAACATCGATATCGCGCATCACTCCTGGCCATCAACGCTTCGCTAACTCCGACTTGCTATCGCTGCGCGCGATCAACCGGGACGTGTGTTCATGTCGGAAACCGCGACGCGCGGCGACGCCCATGCGGCGGATGGGCTGATGACGCTCGGCGCAGCGCGGCGCGCGGCGATCGACGCCGGTGCGGAAACACCACTCGCCACCCTGCTCGACTGGGTCGAGGGCTATCTGATGAACGCCCATGCCGAGCTCGGGCGCGTTGGCGCCGTCTGCCCCTTCACCCGTCAGGCCGCCAGGCTCGACACCGCCCGCCTCGCCATTTGCGATGCCGGGCCGGCTGACGAGGATGCCGCCTTTGCGCTCATCCGCAGTGCCTTCGGCGAACTCGAAACCATCCCCTGCAAGCCCGGCATGGAGCATTTCCGCACGGTGATCATCGGCTTCCCGTCCTGCGGCGGCGCCGATGGCATCGCCATGCTCCAGCGGGTCCAGAAGCGCCACAAGTTCTACTCGCTGCGGCGCAACCGCATGATCGGCCTGATGCATGCGGGCTCGGAGGCGCCCGGCCTCTGGAACCCGGCCTTCCGGCCGCTGCGCGCGCCGCTGCCGGTGCTGGCGATCCGGCATATGGTCGAGCATGACGCGCCCTTCGCCGCCCGACATCCGCTTCTGCTCCTGCCCTATCTCGCCCGCTTTCCGCTCGCCGGCGCGCGGCGGCTGATCTCCCATCTGCGTGCGGGAGCTTGAGCGTGGCGGGGGCACAGGTAGCGCCGGCGGCTGGCGGAGCGCTCTCGATCGGTCTCGTCACCGACCTCGACGGCTTCCTCGCCCTGCGCGACGACTGGGATGCGCTGTTCGAGCGCGCCGCCCTGCCGCAGCAGGTCTTCCAGAGCCATGTCTTCCTGCGGCACTGGGCCGCCCATTACCTCGACCGCAACAGCACGCTCAGCATCGTCACCGCCAGGCGGCGCGGCGAGCTCGCGATGGTCTGGCCGCTCGTCCGGCAGCGCCGCTGCAGCCTGGACACGCTTCGCTTCATGGGCGTCCCCGTGGCGCAGTTCGGCGACCTGCTCGTCGAGCATCCAGATGACGGCAATCTCCTGCAGGCCGGCTGGCGCGCGGTGCGCGGCCTCGGCGCCGATCTCTTCGAGGCCCGCAAGCTGCGCGCCGATTCGGTCCTGGCACGCTCGCAGCTGCTCGAGCAGGCGACGCGGCTCGAACTGCACGAGGCGCCCTTCGCCGACCTCGCCTGGCGCGTCGGCGAGAACGGCCCGAGCACGGCCTATCCGTCGCGCGAGCGCTCCAACCATCGCCGGCGCCTGCGCCGGCTCGAAGAGCGCGGCCCACTCAGCTTCGAGGCGCCGCCGCCCGGCCCTGAGGCCGCGGCCCTGGCCAGCGAGGCGATCGCGATGAAGCAGGCCTCGCTGCTGCGCCACGGCACGATCGCCCCGACGGTCGGCGATCCGCGTTTCGGCGCCTTCTTCAAGGATCTTGCGGCAGATGCAGAGGGCGGCACGACGCTGCGCGTCTCGGCGATCCGCTGCGACGGCGCCGCGATCGCGATCGACCTCTCGCTCGATTGCAAGGGCCGCAGCTTCGGCCATGTCATCGCGACCCATCCGGACCATGAGCGCGGCGGCGTCGGCCGCATCCTGGTGCATCACAGCTTCGCCAGCGCCCGGGCGCGCGGCAGCTCGATCTTCGACCTGCTGGCGCCGGCCGATGCCTACAAGCTCGAACATGCCGACGGCATGGTCCCTGTCGGCGATCTGCTTTTGCCTTTGTCGCTGAAGGGCCGCCTCGTCTGCGGCCTCGGCATCCAGCACCTGCGGCCGGCTCTAAAGAGCGCGGCGAAACGCCTGCCGCCCGGGATCGCCCGCCGCGTCGCCACCTGGAACCGGGCCGAGCGCGGCTGATCAGCCCGCCATCGCGTCCATGGCGCGGGCGAGCTTGACGTCGAGCTCGGTCAGGCCGCCGGCATCATGCGTCGCCAGTGTCACCTCGACGGTCTTGTAGACATTCGACCATTCGGGGTGATGGTCCATCTTCTCGGCGAGCAGCGCGACGCGGCTCATCCAGCCGAAGGCCTCGTTGAAGTCGCGGAAGACGAACCGCTTGGCGATGGCCTCGCGTCCGTCGACCAGCTTCCAGCCCGTCAGCGTCACGAGCGCCTCGTCGCGCGCCTCGGCGCTCAGTCGCTTGGGCATGGTCATCTCCGCTGGAAATCGGTTCGGTGGAGCCGGTTCGGATAGCTCGGGCCGAGCGGATAGGCCGCCTCCAGGACATAGGGCCCGCCGCCGATCGAATCACGCGACGACATCAGCGCGAAGCGCCGGGCGGTGAAGCTGATCGGCCGCACGATCGGATGCAGCGCCAGATATTGAGCGACCTCGACCGGCGAGGTGTCACGCAGCCGCGCCAGCGTCACATGCGGCACGAACTTACGGGCCTCCGGCGGCAATCCGAGCCGCCGCATCAGGCGCTCGATATCGGTTTGCAGCTCGGTGAGCTGCCGGCTCGGCTGAGCCCGGGCGAAGACCGCGCGCGGCCGGTCGCCGCCGAAGCTGCCCAGCGCGTCGAGCGTGATCTCGATCGGCTGGGCCTGCAGGTCACTGAGAAAACTGTCGACGTCATGGGCCATGCGCCGGTCGACATCGCCGACGAAACGCAAGGTGATGTGGTAATCGGCCGGCTCGATCCAGCGCGCTCCGACCAGTCCGCCCCGGTGCAGCGTCAGGGCCGAGGCGACCTCGGCCGGTATCTCCAGAGCTGTGAACAGCCTCGGCATGTGCGAATCAGTGCCAAGTTTTTGTGACTCTGGCGAGACGGAAGCCGAGAGCCGTGGCGCATCGTCCACAGCCCTCGCGCCGTCCGGGCGCCGTCGGGCACATAGGTTTCAGGGGCAGGGGTTTCCGACTTCCTGGTGGATCGCGTCGATCTTCGCCTCCAGCTCGGACGAAAGGGCAATGCCGATCGAACCGATATCCGTCTTCAATTGTTCCATCGTCGTCGCCCCGATGATGTTGGCGGTGACGAAGGGCCGCGAATTGACGAAGGCGAGCGCCATTTGCGCCGGATCGAGGCCAGCTTCCCTGGCGAGCGCGACATAGCGCGCGATCGCATTCTCCGAGCCCGGCGTCTGGTAGCGCTGGGCGCGGTCGAACAGCGTCGTGCGGGCACCAGCCGGCCGCGCTCCACCCAGATATTTGCCGGTGAGATAGCCCTGGGCCAGCGGCGAATAGGCCAGGAGCCCGACATGCTCGCGCATCGCGACCTCCGCCAGCGCCGTCTCGAAGGTGCGGTTCAGCAGGCTGTAGGCGTTCTGGATCGACTGCACGCGGGGGCGGTCCGCGACCGTCGATTCGGCGAGAAAGCTCATCGTGCCCCAGGCGCTCTCGTTCGAGAGGCCGAGATGGCGGATCTTGCCGGCCTTCACGATCTCGCCGAAGGCGTCGAGTTGCTCGGCGATCGGCGTCTCGTCCTCCGGCGGCTCATAGGCCGCCTTGCTGAAGCGCGTCGGGTTCGAGCCCCAGGGCATGGCGCGCTCGGGGAAATGCAGCTGGTAGAGGTCGATATAGTCGGTCTGTAGCCGCTTCAGGCTCTTGTCGACGGCCTCGAAGATCTGCTTGCGGGTGACGCGGGTGGGTCCGCCATCGTCGCGGAACCACGTATTGGCCGAGCGGCCGACGACCTTGGAGGCGAGGATGACCTTGTCGCGGTTCGCCCTCGCCTTGAACCAGCTGCCGATGATGCGCTCGGTCGAGCCTTGCGTCTCGGCCTTGGGCGGGATCGAGTACAGTTCCGCCGTGTCGAAGAAGTTCACGCCCTGGTCGAGCGCGTAGTCCATCTGCTCATGGCCTTCGGCCTCGCTGTTCTGCTGGCCCCAGGTCATGGTTCCGAGGCAGATCACCGAGACCTTGAGATCGGTGCGCCCGAGACGGCGGTATTGCATGACGAAGCATCTCCGGAAGTCGGCGCGCAGCGGCGCCCATGAAGCGGGAAGCGATTTTCAGGCCGGCTGGCGGTGCGACCGGGAGCGATCAGGACCTGGCGCGCAGCGTCTCCAGGAAACGCTCGACCGTCGGCAGGATGCGCTCGACGACGACACGCACGCCCTCGGCGGTGGGATGCAGGAGATCGGCCTGGTTCAGCGCCCGCTCACCGGCGATGCCGTCGAGGAAGAACGGGTAGAACACGAGATCGTGTTTCTCCGCGAGCGCCTTGAACAGCCCGTCGAAGCGGCCGGCATAGTCCGGCCCGAGATTGCGCGGCGCGTACATCCCCGCGAGCAGCACCTTGATGCCGCGCGCCTTCAGCCGCGTGATGATCTCGTCCAGCGCTTTTTCCGTCGCGGCGGGGTCGAAGCCGCGCAGCGCATCATTGGCGCCGAGCTCGAGGATGACGCCGTCCGTCCCGTCGGGCACCGACCAGTCGAGCCGTTCGAGCCCGCCCTGGGCGGTGTCACCGGAGACGCCGGCATTGGCGATCTCGACCGCGATGCCCTTCTGGCGCAAGGCTTGCTCCAGCACCGCGGGAAAGGCGGCATTGGCCGGCAGCCCGTAGCCCGCGCTCAGGCTGTCGCCGAGCGCGACGAGCTTGAGCGGCCGGGTTTGGGACGGGGTTTGCGCTTGCGCCATGACCGAAACCATGAGGGCGGGCGCGAGCGCCAGCCAGAAAAACGCCGCCAGAGATTGGACAAGCGCGCGGCCGCGCCCATATCGGGCGGCGGGGCGCGATGAGGTGACGTCCCGCTCGGGGCGCGAAGCGATGCGAGCGGGCGTGGTCGATTGTCTTGAAGTCAGGATCATGTGGCGATGAGCGAGAAGTCTGCCCCGGCTATCGAATTGCGGGATGTTCAGCTTAGTTTGGGGCGTGCAGCCGCCCGCGTCCATATCCTGAAGGGCGTTTCCTTGTCACTGGCCGCCGGCGAGGCGACCGGGCTGGTCGGCCCATCGGGCTCAGGCAAGTCGACCTTGCTGATGACCATGGCGGGGCTGGAGCGGCCTGATTCCGGGCTGGTCCGCGTCGCTGGCCAGGATCTCGGCCAGCTCGGCGAGGATGGCCTCGCCGTCTTCCGGGGTCGCAATATCGGCATCGTCTTCCAGTCCTTCCATCTCGTCCCGACCATGACGGCGCGTGAAAATGTCGCGCTGCCGCTCGAGCTCGCGGGAGCGGACGACGCCTTTGCCCGGGCCGAGGCCGAGCTTCGCAATGTCGGACTCGGCGACCGCATGGACCATTATCCCGCCCAGCTCTCGGGCGGCGAGCAGCAGCGCGTCGCCATCGCCCGCGCCGTCGCGCCCGATCCGGCGATCCTCGTCGCCGACGAGCCCACCGGAAATCTGGATGAGAGCACCGGCCGCTCGATCGTCAACCTGATCTTCGCGCTGCGGCGCGAACGCGGCGCGACGCTGGTGCTCGTCACCCATGACCTGTCGCTGGCCGCCGCCTGCGACCGCACGGTGCGCCTGCGCGCCGGACGGATCGAGGTTGATGCCGACATGGCCGTGGCCTGAGCCATGCACGCTCCCGTCAGGCCCACCGCCGCACCCATGTCCAACCGCGCCTTCGGGCCCGCGCTCGCACTCCGCCTCGCCTGGCGCGACCTGCGCGGTGGTCTGCGCGGCTTCGGCGTCTTCATCGCCTGCCTGGCGCTCGGCGTCATGGCGATCGCCGCCGTCGCCTCCGCCTCGCGCGGCCTGACTGAAGGGCTCAACCGCGAAGGCCGGCGCATCCTCGGCGGCGACGCCGCCTTCAGCCTGATCCATCGCGAGGCGACCCAGGCCGAGCGCGCCTTCCTCGAAAGCCGCGGCAGGCTCTCGACCATCGCCACCATGCGCGGCATGGCCAACGCGGGGGAGAAGGGCGCGGCCCTGGTCGAGATCAAGGCGGTCGATGCCGCCTATCCGAGCATCGGCGAGGTCGTCAGCGAGCCGGCCGCACCGGTCTCCGATCTGCTCGCCCTGCGCGAGGGAACCTATGGCGCGATCGCCGACCCGGTCCTGTTCGGCCGCCTCGACCTGAAGCCCGGCGACACCGTCTCGGTCGGCGCCGCTCGCATCCAGCTGCGCGCCAGCCTCGGCTCGGAGCCGGACAAGATCGCGGCGGGCGTCGGTTTCGGCCCACGCCTGCTGCTCTCGCAGGACGCCCTGCGCGCCACCGGCCTGCTCCAGCCCGGCAGCCTGGTGCGCTGGACCTATCGCGTCGTCCTGCCCGCGACGGCGACGGATGATGCCGCCCTCGACGCGCTCATCGCGGCGGCCGGCCGCGAGCAACCCGATGCCGGCTGGGAGATCCGCTCCCGCGCCAATGCGGCGCCGAGCTTCCAGCGCAATCTCGAGCGCTTCACCCAGTTCCTCACCCTGGTCGGCCTGACTGCGCTGCTGGTCGGCGGCGTCGGGGTCGCCAATGCGGTGCGCCGCTTCGTCGAGGCCAAGAAGCTCGACTTCGCCACCCTGAAGGCGATCGGCGCCACCGGCGGCCATGTCGTCGCGATCCATTTGACCGAGGTCATGCTGGTCGCGGCCTTCGGCATCGCGATCGGCCTCGTCCTCGGCGCGGCCGCGCCCTACGTGCTGGGCTACGCCTTGCGCGACCTGCTGCCATTGCCCTTCGAGCCGACTTTGGCGCCGGGCGAGCTCGCCGTCGCCGCGCTCTACGGCTTCCTGACCGCGCTCGTCTTCGTCGTCCTGCCGCTCGGGCGCGCCCATGACGTACCGGTCTCGGCCCTGTTCCGCGACCAGGTCGAGCCCGATCTGCGCCGGCCGCGGCCGATCTATCTCGCCGTCTTCGCCGCCGCCCTGGTCGGGCTCGTCGGCGTCGCCATCGCCTTCGCCTATGACCGGCGCATCGCGCTGATCTATATCGGTGTCGCCGCCGGGATCTTCCTGCTGCTGCGGACGGTCGCCATGGGCGTGATGGCTCTCGCAAGGCGCAGTCCCCGGGCGCGCAGCCCGGCCCTGCGCATGGCGCTCGCCAATGCCCACCGGCCGGGCGCGCTGACGCCCTCGCTCGTGCTCTCGCTCGGCCTCGGCGTCGCGCTGCTCTCGGCGCTCGCCTTCATCGACGTCAGCCTGACCCGGCAATTGACCCAGGCTTTGCCGGAAAAGGCGCCGAGCTTCTTCTTCCTCGACATCCCCAATGCCCAGAGCGAACGTTTCGACGCCTTCCTCAGCCAGACGCGGCCGGGCGCGACGCTGGAGCGCGTGCCGATGATGCGCGGCCGCATCGTCAGCCTGAACGGCGTCAGGGCCGAGGAGGTGAAGGCCTCCGAGCAGGCCGCCTGGGTGCTCGAGGGCGACCGCGGCATCACCTATGCCGCCGCCTTGCCGGAGGGCTCCAGGATCACCTCCGGGCAATGGTGGCCCGCCGATTACCGCGGCGAGCCGCTCGTCTCCTTCGACGCGCCGATCGCCGCAGGCCTCGGGCTCAAGGTCGGCGACACGATCACCGTCAACGTGCTCGGCCGCAACATCACCGCCCGCGTCGCCAATCTGCGCACGGTCGAATGGCGCTCGCTCGGCATCAATTTCGTCATGGTGTTCTCGCCCAACGCCTTCGCCGGCGCGCCGCACACCAATCTCGCGACCTTGACCGCCCATGGCGACGACCCCGCCAGCGCCGATGCGGCGCTGCTGCGACGCCTCGCCACCGAGTTCCCCTCGGTGACGGCGGTGCGGGTCAAGGACGCGCTGGAGGCGGTCAACACCATCGTCGGGCAGCTCGCCACCGCGATTCGCGGCGCCTCCGCTTTGGCCATCGCCGCAAGCTTGCTGGTGCTCGCAGGCGCGCTGGCGGCCGGGCAGCACGCGCGACTTTACGACGCGATGATCCTGAAGACGCTCGGCGCGACCCGGCGCTTCATACTTTCGTCGTACGCCCTCGAATATGCCGGAATAGGCTTCATCTCGGCCTTGTTCGGTGTTGTCGCGGGCGCTCTGGCGGGCTGGGGCGTCGTCACGCAAGTGATGAAGATAGAATTCGTCGGCGATCCGACCGGCGCTATCCTCGCAGCGACTGCAGCGATTGTCGTTACCGTCCTGTTCGGATTGGCCGGGACGCTGAAAATACTATCGAAAGCGCCGGCTTCTCATCTGCGGAATTTATGACGACTTCGCTGAGGGAGTTTATTCTAGACATGGAGCCGGCGCGACATTGCATCGCATCGCGCCCGCGTTTCTATCTGACTCGCTCTCTTAACCATGGCGGCCTCTTGTAAGGCGGGCGCTTCCCCCTCATATTCCCCGCTGTCGCCACGATTTTGCGCGACGGTGGGGATCGCGGAGGCGATGTCCGCCTCGGATGCCACCTTTGAGGGGAACCGCTCTATGAGCAACTTCGACCGCAATGCTCCAGTCTGGGGTGCCGGCCGCGCACAGCAGACCAGCGCCGTCGAGATGGATCAGGGCCTGCGCTCGTTCATGCTCGGCGTCTACAACAACATGTCGATCGGCCTGGCCATCACCGGCCTCTTCGCCGTCGGCATCTCGATGCTGGCGATCGCCGGCTATACCCCGACCGGCAAGGTCGCGGCGCTGACGCCGCTCGGCACCGCTCTCTATGCGAGCCCGCTGAAGTGGCTGGTGATGCTGGCCCCGCTCGCCTTCATCCTGTTCTTCTCGTTCCGGGCGGAGCAGATGAGCTCGTCCTCGGCGCGCGCCATGTTCTTCGCCTTCGCGGCGGTGATGGGCGTTTCGCTGTCGTCGATCTTCGTCGTCTTCACGGGTGAATCGATCGCCAAGGTCTTCTTCATCACGGCGGCGACCTTCGGCGGTATCAGCCTCTACGGCTACACCACGAAGAAGTCGCTCTCGGGCATGGGCTCCTTCCTGATCATGGGCCTGATCGGCCTGATCATCGCCTCGGTGGTCAACCTGTTCCTGGCCTCCAGCGCCCTGTCCTTCGCCATCTCGGTGATCGGCGTGCTGGTCTTCGCCGGCCTGACCGCCTGGGACACCCAGCGCCTGAAGGAGATGTATCTCTATTCGGACCTGGATGCGGAATCGGCCGCGAAGCTCTCGGTGAACGGCGCGCTGTCGCTCTACCTGAACTTCGTCAACATGTTCCAGATGCTGCTCTCGCTGTTCGGCAACCGCGAGTGAGCCTCGTCTCCTGACGAAATCGGCCCCTGAGGGCCGATCGAGCCCCGGCCTTCCGGCCGGGGCTTTTCTTTTGGGGGCGAGGCGGTTCATCATCGTGACCATGAACCGCGTCATTATCCGGGATGGGCGCGCCGACGACATCCCCGTCATCACCACGATCTATGCCGATGCCGTTCGACATGGCACTGCCTCCTGGGAGCTCGAGCCGCCCTCGCCGGGCGAGATGCTGCGCCGCTTCGAGGCCCTGGTTGCCGACGGCTATCCCTATCTGGTCGCCATCCGCGGCGAGGACATCCTGGGCTATGCCTATGCCGGCGCCTACCGCCCGCGCCCGGCCTATCGCAGCACCGTCGAGGATTCGATCTATCTCGCGCGGCAGGCCCAGCGCATGGGGCTCGGCCGCGCCTTGCTCGCGGCGCTGATCGCGGCCTGCGAGGCGCGCGGCTTCCGCCAGATGATCGCGGTCATTGGGGACGGCAACGGCGCCTCGACCGCCTCGCGCCGCTTGCACGAGCAGGCAGGCTTTCGCCTCATCGGCATCGCGCAAGCGGTCGGCCACAAGCACGGCCGCTGGCTCGACCAGATGCTGATGCAGAAGGATCTGGGCGAGGGCGACCGCACGCCGCCGTCGCGCTGACGCTCAGCTCACGACGCTCAGCTTCCTGTCCACCACGCGCAACACGCGCGCGAGATCGTGGCCGCGCTTGAGGATCAGTCCCGTCGCCGCCACGACCGAATAGGCGCCCTGCCGCTTGGCCAGCGCCGGATCCTTGACGATCCGGTAGAGCGGCACCTCGGAGGTGCGGCGATAGACCGAGAACTGCGCCTTGTCCTTCAGGAAATCGATGGCGTAGTCGCGCCATTCGCCCGCTGCGACCATCCGGCCGTAGAGGTTCAGAAGCTCGGAGAGTTCGCGACGATCGAAGGTGACAGTCGCCGGCTTGCTCGGGCCGGGGAAGGCGACGACTGCCCCGGCCAGTTGCGATTGCGGAGTTTCGCTTTCGCTCATCGCGCCTCCCGATCGGCGATCCGGCGAGGCCGGGCCGCTCTTCCCTGGAAGGGGGATGATGCGCCCGCGGTGCTGCGCTGGCAAGGCATCGCGAGATGATCACGCCTTCGTAAGGCGCGCCGCAATTTCGCCGCGAACAGGTCAAGCCATGGCCAAGTTGAAGGGCTCAACTCCCTAACGTTGCCTCGACGGCCCGGCCTCACGGAGTTCCGGATACGTCAGCCCCCCAGCCCCCCGGGGCTCCTGTGGGGTCGGGCCAATCGGTTCGAGGCTACCTAACGGCTGGCGGTTTCCGCTGGCCGTTTTTCTTTGGGTGCTCCGTCCATTTCAGCGGGTTTGTCCGTGATATTCGGCGTTCGGCCGCATATCGACCGCCGACGCCATCCGGTTCGACATGTTGAAGAAGGACGCGACGGCGCCGATATCCCAGAGGTCGCGCTCGCCGAATCCCGCCTTGCGCAGGGCCTCGCGATCCTCCTCTTCGACCTGATGCGGCGATTCGCTGAGCTTGACCGCGAAATCGAGCATGGCGCGATGCCGCCGGGACAGCGCCGCCGCCCGATAGTTCATCGCCATCAATTCGCCGAGCACCGGATCGCCCGAGAGCTGGCGCACCGCGGCGCCATGCGCGGTCAGGCAGTAATAGCAGCGGTTCACGCTCGAGACCGCCACCGCGATCATCTCGCGCTCCAGCTTGGACAGGCCTGACGGCCCGAGCATCAGGTCGTTGTAGAAGGCGGCGAAGGCCGAAAGCTTGGTGTCGTCATGGGCATAGGCCAGCAGCACATAGGGGATGAAGCCGAGCTTCTCCTGGCATTTGGCGAAATAGGCTTGGTTCTCCGCCGACAGCGCTGCCTGCGGCAGGTCGAGCGCCATCACCTTCGGCGGCTCGTCCTGCCGGGCCGGAGCCTCCCCCACCTTCGATTTGTCATGCTTGTTCGACATTGTCCGCTTCCGTTGTGGCGATGGGCTGAACTTTCGACAGGATTGGTCGCGACATTGGCGCGCTCGCGCCTTGCTCCTGCGCGGGGCGCAACGAAAGTTGAAAGGCGACGCAGCCTATGTCATCGCTGCGGCAAAAGAACAGAGGGTCGGGGACATGGCGAAGCGGTTGACGAATGCGACGGGCGAGGCCATCGCCGCGATCGAGGCCGCAGCCTCCCGGGTCAAGACCGACATGCCGGCGGATTTTCCGCGCCTGCTCTACGGCCGCGTCGTCGCCGAGGATCTCGTCGCCTTGCCGGCCGACCTGCTCGCCCGCGCCGCCGCCGCGGCCTATGAGCACCTGACCGCCAGGCGCGCCACGGGAGCGCCCAATCTGCGCTTCCGCGACGAATCGCTCACCCAGGACGGCCGCGAGCGCCAGATCACCATTCTCGAAGTCGTCAACGACAACCGCGCCTTCCTGCTCGATTCGACGCTCGCCGAGCTGACCGACCAGGGTTATGAGCCGCGCCTCGTCGCCCACCCCATCCTCGCGGTGGTGCGCGACACCAAGGGCGCCTTCCTCTCGCTCGCCGGCGAGGCCGCCGGAAGGGCGCCGGAAGGGGCGCGTCGCGAAAGCCTGATCCATATCCATCTCGACCGCATCGATACGCCCGAGGCGCGCGAGCGGCTGAAGGCCGGGCTCGAGCGCGTCTATGTCGATGTCGGGCTCGCCGTCGACGACTGGGCCGCGATGCGTGGCCGGATCACCGAAGTGATCCAGGCCTATCGCGCCAACCCGCCGCCCTTGCCCGAAGACGAGGTCAATGAGGCGCTGCAGTTCCTCGAATGGATCGCCGGCGACAATTTCACGCTGCTCGGCATCCGCGCCTATCGCTTCCCGGGCGGCGACGCGGCGGCCGACCCGATCGACGGTTCCGGGCTCGGCATCCTGCGCGACCCTTCGGTGCGGGTGCTGCGCAAGAACCGCGAAATGGTGGTGATGACGCCGGAGATCCGCGCCTTCCTCGCCAAGCCGCAGGCGCTGATCATCACCAAGGCCAACGTCAAGAGCCGGGTGCACCGGCGCGTCCATCTCGACTATGTCGGCGTCAAGCTGTTCACGCCGGACGGGCGGCTCGACGGCGAGATGCGCATCGTCGGCCTTTTGACCTCGAACGCCTATACCGGCAGCGCCCGCGCCATCCCCTATCTGCGACTCAAGGTCGCGCGCGTCGCCAAGGCCGCCGGCTTCGATGCCGCGAGCTATTCAGGCCGCGCTTTGCTCAACGTGCTCGACGCCTTCCCGCGTGACGAGCTCTTCCAGATCGATACCGAGACCCTGGAGCGCTTCGCGCTCGACATCCTTCAATTAACCGAGCGCCCGCGCATCCGCGCGCTCGCCCGCGTCGACGAGTTCGACCGCTTCGTCTCGGTGCTCGTCTTCATCCCGAAGGAGCGTTACGACACGCAGGTCCGCCGCCGCGTCGGCGAATTCCTCGCCGGCATCTACCAGGGCCGTCTCTCGGCCGCCTATCCGGCCTATCCGGACGGGCCGCTGGCGCGCACGCATTACATCATCGGCCGCGACGAAGGCCGCACGCCCAAGATCGACCGCGCCACGCTCGAGGCCGGCATCGCCGCCATCGTGCGGACCTGGGCCGACGGGCTGAAGGACGTCCTCGACGAGCAGAAGGCCGGCCCCGCCGCGCGCGCCCTGACCGAGCGCTATGTCGAGGCCTTCGGCGCCGCCTATCGCGAGCGTTTCTCCGCGGTCGATGCGCTCGAAGACATCGACATGCTGCAGAAGCTCTCGGCCGAGCGGCCGCGCGCCGTCAATCTCTACCGGCGCGAGGGCGATCCCGACACCCGGGCCAATCTCAAGGTCTTTTCCAGCGGCGCGCCGATCTCGCTCTCGGCCCGCGTGCCGGTGCTCGAGAACATGGGCTTCCGCGTCGTCAACGAGCGCACCTTCAACCTGACGCCGCAAGCCGGCGTCGGTGCAGCGGTCTCCACGCAGGCCGCCCGCGTCTGGCTGCACGACATGACGCTCGAGCGCGCCGACAACAGCGAGATCGACGTCGCCCGGCTCGATCCGACCATCGAGGCGGCGCTGATGGCGCAGTTCCGCGGTCTCGCCGAATCGGATCGTTTCGACCAGCTCGTCCTCGCCGCCGGGCTCGCCTGGCGCGAGGCGGCGCTGCTGCGCGCGCTAGGGCGCTATTTGCGGCAGGTCGGCGCGCCCTATGCCCAGGGCTATATCGCCGACGTGCTGACCCGCCATGCCGGCATCGCCTCGGGGCTGATCGCCTATTTCGTCGCGAAATTTGATCCGCGCCTGCCCGCCGGCAAGCGCGACAAGGCGATCAGCGTCGAACGCGAGCGCATCGAGACCGCGCTCAACGACGTCACCAGCCTCGACGAGGACCGCATCCTGCGCCGCTTCGTCAACCTGATCGAAGCCGCCTTGCGCACCAACTTCTTCCAGGTCGGGCCCGACGGACATCCGCGCAGCACGATTTCGCTGAAATTCGAATGCGCCCGGCTCGACGAGCTGCCGCTGCCGCGCCCGCTCTACGAGATCTTCGTCTATTCGCCGCGCGTCGAAGGCGTGCATCTGCGCTTCGGCAAGGTCGCGCGCGGCGGCCTGCGCTGGTCCGATCGGCCGCAGGATTTCCGCACCGAGGTGCTCGGTCTGGTCAAGGCGCAGCAGGTCAAGAACGCCGTGATCGTGCCGGTTGGCGCCAAGGGCGGCTTCTTCCCCAAGCAATTGCCGGCGGCTTCCGATCGTCAGGCCTGGCTCGCAGAGGGCACGGAAAGCTATCGCATCTTCGTGCGCACTTTGCTCGAGCTCACCGACAATCTCGACGGCGAGACCGTGATCCCGCCCTCCGACACCGTGCGCCATGACGGCGACGACCCCTATCTCGTCGTCGCCGCCGACAAGGGCACCGCGACCTTCTCCGACATTGCCAACGCGCTCTCGATCGAGAAGGGCCACTGGCTCGGCGACGCCTTCGCCTCGGGCGGCTCGCAGGGCTACGACCACAAGAAGATGGGCATCACGGCCCGCGGCGCCTGGGAGGCGGTGAAACGCCATTTCCGCGAGATCGACATCGACATCCAGACGACGCCCTTCACGGTGGCCGGCGTCGGCGACATGTCGGGCGACGTCTTCGGCAACGGCATGCTGCTCTCGCCGGCGATCAAGCTCGTCGCCGCCTTCGACCATCGTGACATCTTCCTCGATCCCGAACCCGACCCGGAGACCTCGCTCGCCGAGCGCCAGCGCCTGTTCGATCTGCCGCGCTCCTCCTGGCAGGACTACGACAAGTCGCTGATCTCGAAGGGCGGCGGCGTCTTCTCGCGCCAGGCCAAGAGCATCCCGCTCAGCGCCGCGTTGCGCACGCTGCTCGACCTCGACAAGCCCGAGGCGACGCCGCCCGAAGTCATGACGGCGATCCTGAAGGCGCGCGTCGACCTGCTCTGGTTCGGCGGCATCGGCACCTATATCCGCGCCGCCGACGAGACCGACGCCCAGGTCGGCGACCGCGCCAATGACGCGATCCGGATCACCGGCGCCGACCTGCGCGCCCGCGTCGTCGGCGAGGGCGCCAATCTCGGCGCGACCCAGCGCGGCCGCATCGAGGCGGCGCGGAGCGGCGTCAGGCTGAACACCGACGCGATCGACAATTCCGCCGGCGTCAACACCTCCGACGTCGAGGTCAACATCAAGATCGCGCTGGCTGGCCCGGTCCGCACCGGCGCCCTGCCCGAGAAGAAGCGCAATGCCCTGCTGGTCGAGATGACCGACGATGTCGGCCTGCTCGTCCTGCGTAACAATTACCTGCAAAGCCTGGCCCTCTCGCTGACCGAGGCACAAGGGCCGGCGGCGACGCCCGGACTGCGCCGGCTGATGCTCTCGCTGGAGGCGGAAGGCCGGCTCGACCGCTCGGTCGAGTTCCTGCCGACCGACATGGCCCTGGCCGAACGCGGCAAGCGCGGCGAGGGGCTGACCCGGCCGGAGCTCGCGGTGCTGCTGGCTTATGCCAAGCTCGCGCTGCACGACGCCTTGCTGGAATCGGCCGTTCCGGACGATCTCTATCTCAACAGCGAGCTCATCCGCTATTTCCCCAGGGCCTTGCGCGACAAATACGAGGCCGAGATCGCTGGCCACAAGCTGCGCCGCGAGATCGTCGCGACCCAGCTCGCCAACGCCATCGTCAACCGCGGCGGCCCGGCGATCGTGCCGATCTTGGCCGGCCAGCATCGCGCCGAGGCGCCCGAGATCGCGGCGGCCTATGCGATCGCCCGCGATTCCTTCGACCTGATCGCGCTCAACGGCGCGATCGACGCGCTCGACGCCAAAATCTCCGGCAAGACCCAGCTCGGCCTTTACACCGCCGCCCAGCAGCTCGTCACCGACCGGATGGGCTGGTTCCTGCGCCGCGGCGTCGCCAAGCCCGGCACGATCGAGCAGACCGTGACGCATTACGCCAGGGGCGTCGCTGCGCTCGCATCCGAGCTCAACGCCCTTCTGCCCGAGGCCGCGGCCAGGGAGCGCACCGCCCGCATCGCCGTGCTGGTTTCGGAAGGCGTCCCCGAGACACTGGCCACCCGTATCGCCAGCCTGCCGGCGCTCGCCCAGGCGACCGATATCGTCGATATCGCCGAGCGGACCGGCCGGCCGATCGCCGAGGTCGCGCGGATTCATTTCGGCGCCGATTCGGCTTTCGGGCTGTCCGGCCTCGCGATCTCGGCCGGGGCGGTGCCCGCCACCGACGATTACGAGCGCATGGCCCGCGACCGGGCGATCGAAACCCTGGTCGACGCCCATGCCGGCCTGACCCAGGAGATCGCCGCCGGCGCCAATGGCGCAGGCACGCTCGACGGCTGGCTGGCCGAACGCGGCGCCGAGGCCGACCGCACGCGCGCCACGGTCTCGGCCATCACGACGTCTGGCCTGTCCTTGCCGAAACTGATGGTCGCGGCCGGCATGCTCGCCGACCTGCCGCGCAAGAGTGTTTGACGGGTATTAGCCATGACCGACACCGAAAGCGACGTGCCCGCCACGCGGATCGACCCGAAACTGCTCGAGATCCTGGTTTGCCCGGTGACCAAGAGCACGCTGGAATATGATGCTGCAAAGCAGGAGCTGATCAGCCGCGCCGCCAGGCTCGCCTATCCCATCCGCGACGGCATCCCGATCATGCTGCCGGAGGAAGCGCGGCAGTTGGAAGGGTAGTGCTGCGTCGGTAGTGCCGGGGAATCATCCCGTCATTCCGGGGCGCTGCGCAGCAGCGAGCCCGGAAACCAGGACCGCAGGTTTTCCCATGATGACGGAACGGCCGCGGTTACGACCGTGAACCGCGTCGGTCCTGGGTTCCGGGCCCTTCGCTTCGCGAAGTCCCGGAATGACGCTGTCGCGCGCTACAGCGCCTCGCCCCTGAGCAGGCTCGGCGGCTTGCCGTCGACCCCGGCGGCCTCGCGGATGAAGAAGCGCTTCAGCCCCGGCATGCGGTCGACCAGGCCGAGGCCGAGGTCGCGGACGAGCCGGAGCGGCGTCGCATCGTTCGAGAACAGCCGGTTCAGCCCGTCGGTCACCGCGCCCATCGCGACCGTGTCGAAGCGCCGGGCCCGCTCGTAGCCCGCCAGCACCTCTTCCGATCCCGGATCGAGCCCGAGGCGCGCCGCGTCGACGATGGCCTCGGCCAGCGCCGCGACATCCTTCAGCCCGAGATTGAGCCCCTGCCCCGCGATCGGGTGGATGACATGGGCCGCATCCCCGAGCAGCGCCAGCCGCTCCCCGACGAAGCGCCGAGCCACGCCGAAGCCGAGCGGCAGCGCCACGACCGGGCTCTCCAGCGCCAGCTCGCCGAGTTCCAGCCCGAAACGGCGCTCGATCTCGTCCAGCATGTCGGCCTCGTCGAGCGAGAGCAGCGCCTCGACATTCTCCTTGCGCTCCGTCCAGACGATCGAGGAGCGGTGACCCAGCCTGCCGCCATCGCCGAGCGGCAGGATGGCGAAGGGGCCCGACGGCAGGAAATGCTCGACGGCGCGCCCGCCATGCGGCCGCTCATGGCTGAGCGTCGCCACCAGGCCGGACTGGTCATAGGACCAGCCGACCCAGCCGATGCCGGCCCGCTCGCGCAGCCGCGAGCGGGCGCCGTCAGCGGCAACGAGCAGGGCGGCCGCGACATCGCCGCCGCCGGCGAAGGTGATCGCGACGCTTTCCGGCGTGACCTCGAAACCGCGCACGCCCTCCGGCCGCAGCTCGACCTTGGCCGCGCGGCAGGCGTCGAGCAGGGCCGTCACGAGCGCCGCGTTCTCGACCATATGGGCAAAGGGCTGACCCGGTTCGACCTCGCCGTCGAAGGTCAGGAAGACCGGTCGCACCACATCGGGATTGCGGCTGTCGGTCACCACCATCTCGGTCATGGCGGCCGCGCCCTCGGCGATCCTGTCCCAGATTCCGAGAGCATCGAGCATGTTGCGGGCAGCGGCCGCGACGGCATAGGCACGATTATCGGCGCGGGGCGCGGCCGCCAGCGCCGGATCGGCCAGGACGACCGAAAAGCCCTCGCCCAGCGCCTGCTTCAGCGCGAGCGCCAGCGAAAGCCCGGCGACACCGCCGCCCGCGATCACGATCCGGCTGGTGGAAGCGCCGGCTTGCTGATCCATCTCGTTGCTCCCAGGGCTCTCGGCCAGTCTCGACGCCGGCGGCTTGACGACGCCGATGGCGTCGGTGCTGATGCGGAGACCGGCCAGCCCCTCTTCGGCGCAGCCGGCATGTCCGTCAATCCGTCTGCCAGCCGAGCCCGAACCATCATGTCCCAGACCAGCGACTCCCTGATGTCGATCCTCGACCTCGAGCCGCTCGAGCGCAACCTGTTCCGCGGTCGCAGCCCGAAGATCGGCTGGCAGCGCGTCTTTGGCGGGCAGGTCATCGGCCAGGCGCTGTTCGCGGCCTGCAAGACGGTCGAGGGCCGGCAGCCGCACTCTCTCCATGCCTATTTCCTGCTGCCGGGCGACCCCGAGACGCCGATCGTCTACGAGGTCGAGCGCCTGCGCGACGGCCGCTCCTTCACCACGCGGCGCGTGCTCGCCATTCAGCACGGCGAGGCGATCTTCTCGATGTCGGCCTCCTTCCAGGTCGAGGAGCCGGGGCTGACGCATCAGATGCCGATGCCCGACGTGCCGATGCCGGAGGACCTGCCCGACCGCGAGGAAATGAAGCGCAGCGTGCTGCCGCATATGCCGGAGGCGGTGCGCGCCTATTACCAGCGCGAGCGCCCCATCGAGATCCGCCCTGTCGAGCTCGCGCGCTATGCGACCGGCGGCAAGATGGAGCCGAAATTCAATGTCTGGATCCGCGCGATGCATCCCTTGCCGGATGATCCAGCCGTGCATCAGAGCGTGCTCGCCTATGCCTCGGACCTGATGCTGCTCGATTCGAGCCTGATCGCCCATGGCACCTCGGTCTTCGACAAGAAGATCCAGGGCGCGAGTCTCGACCATGCGCTCTGGTTCCATCGCCCCTTCCGCGCCGACGACTGGCTGCTCTACGCCCAGGACAGCCCCTCGACCTCCGGGGCGCGCGGCTTTTCCCGCGGCCTCGTCTTCAACCGGCAGGGCGAGCTCGTCGCCTCGGTGGCGCAGGAAGGCCTGATTCGGCCGCGGCCGGACCTAGCTGAGCTTTGACCTGAGCGCTTTCTGGGCAAGAGAGCGATTATCAGGCATTTGCCTGTTTATTAGGCAAAGTCGCGTCACAAAATGACGTGATCGGGCCCGATCCCGCATTGGGGCCGGCAAGACCGCCATCCCGCAGTTGGCACGCCCCTTGAATTGCCCGCCGTGACGCGCGCCGGGTTCTCGGGCGTGCGCGAGGCGCAACGGGATCGCCGGGGCTGACATCCGGGCGGCGGAAACGGGGAAACCCAGCAATGAAAATCGTGATGGCTATCATCAAGCCGTTCAAGCTGGAGGAGGTGCGCGACGGGCTCACCGCCATCGGCGTGCACGGCCTGACCGTGACCGAGGTGAAGGGCTATGGCCGGCAGAAGGGCCACACGGAGATCTACCGTGGCGCCGAATATGCCGTGAGCTTCCTGCCGAAGATCAAGATCGAGGTCGCCGTCTCGGACGAGCTCGTCGGCAAGGTGATTGAGGCGATCACCGCCGCGGCCCGCACCGGCCAAATCGGCGACGGCAAGATCTTCGTCTCGTCGATCGAGAAGGCCGTGCGCATCCGCACCGGCGAAACCGACGGCGATGCCCTCTGATTCTCGCGACCTTTCGTTCCAGGAGTTTCCAACGATGAATTTCAAGACCCCATTGCGGGCCGGGCTGGTCGGGCTGGCGCTCGCCGCCACCACCGCCATCGCGCTCGCCCAGACGGCTGCGCCCGAAGCCCCGGCCGCTGCGGCGGCGGCCGCCGCCGTGCCCAACAAGGGCGACACCACCTGGATGCTGGTTTCGACCATCCTCGTGCTGCTGATGACGATGCCGGGCCTCGCCCTGTTCTATGGCGGCCTCTCGCGCAGCAAGAACATGCTCTCGGTGATGAGCCAGGTGACCGTCACGGCCTGCGTGATGTGCATCATCTGGGTCGTCTACGGCTATAGCCTCGCCTTCACCAGCGGCGGCTCGCTGACCAGCTTCGTCGGCAGCTTCTCCAAGGCCTTCCTCGCCGGAGTGGGCACGGATTCGACCTCCGACACCTTCACCAAGGGCGTCGTCATCCCCGAATATGTCTTCATCTGCTTCCAGATGACCTTCGCGATCATCACGCCCGCGCTGATCATCGGCGGCCTCGTCGAGCGCATGAAATTCTCGGCGATGCTGCTCTTCATCGTGCTCTGGGCCACCTTCGTCTATTTCCCCATGGCCCATATGGTCTGGTTCAGCGAGGGCTACCTGTTCACGCTCGGCGCGCTCGATTTCGCCGGCGGCACGGTCGTCCACATCAATGCCGGCATCGCCGCGCTGGTCGGCTGCCTGCTGGTCGGCAAGCGCGTCGGCTATGGCAAGGAGCTGATGTCGCCGCATTCGCTGACCATGACCTTCATCGGCACGGCGCTGCTCTGGGTCGGCTGGTTCGGCTTCAATGCCGGCTCGAATCTCGAGGCCACCGGCGGCGCGGCGCTCGCCATGATCAACACCTTCACGGCGACCGCCGGCGCGGGCCTCGGCTGGCTGTTCATCGAATGGATCGTCAAGGGCAAGCCCTCGCTGCTCGGCATGCTCTCGGGCATCATCGCCGGACTGGTCGCGGTCACGCCTGCCGCCGGCCTGATCGGGCCGATGGGCGCGATCGTGCTCGGGGCGATTGCGGGGGTGGTCTGCTTCTTCTTCTGCACGACCATCAAGAACGCGCTCGGCTATGACGACTCGCTCGACGTCTTCGGCATCCATGGCGTCGGCGGCATCATCGGCTCGATCGGCACCGGCATCTTCGTCAGCCCCGCGCTCGGCGGCGTCGGCGTCGCCGACTACGCCATGGGCGCGCAGGTCTGGAAGCAGTTCGTCGCCGTCGTCGTCGCGATCGTCTGGTGCGGCGTCGGCTCGCTGATCCTCTACAAGGTCGTCGACGTCATCGTCGGCCTGCGCGTCACCACGGATCAGGAGCGCGAAGGCCTCGACATCGCCGAGCATGGCGAGCGCGCCTACAACATGTGAGCGCTCGCCACCCGCGATTCACGTGAAACAGCAGGCCCCGGCGGGAGATCGCCGGGGCCTTTTCCATTACGCTGCCGGCGGACGATGCAGCGCGATCTCCAGCACCTGCACGCTTTCCGGCAGCTCGATCAGGAACTCGGCATCGCGCGGCAGATGATGGATGCGGCGCGGATCGGGCCCGGCGAAGCGCGACATCGCCTCGACGCTCTCCCAATAGGAGATCGTCACGAACTCGCTCTCGCCATCCCGGTCCTCGCGGAACATCTGTGCGCCAAGCGATGTCTCGAGCAATGGCGTGACCCCGGCCTCGCGCAGATAGACGGCGTATTCATCCGCCTTTGCCGTGCTGGTGCGCCCGCGCCAGATCCGCGCGATCCTCGGCCGGGACTTCGATTCGCGTTCGGTCATCGTCGCTCCTTTCCGGTGTCGTCAGCGCCCTCGGCGCCCTGCGATATCCGTCATGAAGGCCTATCCGCCGGCATTGTTCCGTCAGCAGCGAAACAACGCGAGCCAGTGGCGGCCGGCCGCTCAAGGTTAAGCGGGTCTTAACCTCGCCTTCATAACGTGGCTGCAGAAGGCCGGACCACGCGGCCAGACGTTCTATGGAAGGCGGTCCGTCCCGCATGCGCACGATCCGACGCTCCTCATCCCTGATCGACCGGCTGCCCGATCCGGCACGCGAATTCCTGTCGCGCCGGACGACGGAGATGGTCGGGCTCGGGCTGCTGGCGCTGACCGCCGCCGTCGCGCTCGCGCTCGCGACCTGGACGGCCGACGATCCCAGCCTCAACAACGCGACCGGCGGCGCCGTCAGCAACCTGCTCGGCCGGCCCGGCGCGATGATCGCCGACCTGACGATGCAGATGATCGGGCTCGGCGTCATCGCGATGCTGTTCCCGCCGCTGATCTGGTCGCTGCGCCTGATCCGGTTTCATCTTTTCGATCGCGGCGCGCTCAAGCTCGGCCTCTGGGTGGTCGGCATCGTCGCCACCGCCGCGGTAGCGAGCGCCCTTCCCGCGACGCCGCGCTGGCCGCTGCCGACCGGCATGGGCGGCGTCATCGGCGACGGGCTCCTGTTCGGCACCCGCAATCTGGTCGGCATCGCCGGCAACGCGCTCGCCGGCCTCGTCGCCTTCCTCTATGCCGGCATCGCGATCCTGGCGGTCACCGCAGCCGCCGGCTACGGCTTCGTCACCGATGAGGATCCTGTCCCCGAGACCGAGGACGACGACGAATCCTGGGCCGAGAGCGAGGAGCGGCGCGACGACGAGCCCGGCTTCGGCGTCATCCTGGTCGGCTGGCTCGCCCATGGCGCGATGATGCTGAAAGGCGCCATCCTGCGCCGCCTGCCGCACCCGCCCGAGCCTGCCGTCAGCACCGGCTCGGCCGGCTCGCAGCCCGTCGGGCGCGTGCGCCGCGAGCCGCAGTTCAACGAGGCGCCGGCACGCGGCGCCCCTCCGGTCTTCGCCCCCGAGCCGCTGCCGGCACCGCGCCAGCCGGCCCGCCCCGCGGCCTATGAGGACGAGGACGATCTCGACGAGCCGCAGGACCTGCGCGATCTGAATGCGCCGCGCGTCACCGCGCCTCCCGCCGCGCCCAAGCCCGGCAAGCGCCTCTCGCGCGAGGCCCAGCCCTCGCTGCTCGACCGCGACCGCTTCGAGCTGCCGCCGCTGACCTATCTGGCCGAGCCCAAGAAACTGCCGGCCAACACGATCTCGACCGACGCGCTCGAACAGAACGCCACCCTGCTCGAAGGCGTGCTCGAGGATTTCGGCGTCCGCGGCGAGATCAGCCAGGTTCGTCCCGGCCCGGTCGTGACGCTCTACGAGCTCGAGCCGGCGCCCGGCACCAAATCCTCGCGCGTCATCTCGCTGGCCGACGACATCGCCCGCTCGATGAGCGCGATCTCGGCCCGCGTCGCCGTCGTCCAGGGCAAGAACGCGATCGGCATCGAACTGCCCAACGCCAAGCGCGAGACCGTCTTCCTGCGCGAGTTGCTGGCGAGCCAGGATTTCGAATCGACCAAGCACAAGCTGGCGCTCTGCCTCGGCAAGACCATCGGCGGCGAGCCGGTGATCGCCGATCTCGCCCGCATGCCGCATCTGCTCGTCGCCGGCACCACCGGCTCGGGCAAGTCGGTCGCGATCAACACCATGATCCTGTCGATCCTCTACCGGCTGAAGCCGGAGGAATGCCGCCTGATCATGGTCGATCCCAAGATGCTCGAGCTCTCCGTCTATGACGGCATCCCCCACCTGCTGACCCCCGTCGTCACCGACCCGAAGAAGGCCGTGGTCGCGCTGAAATGGGCGGTGCGCGAGATGGAGGAGCGCTACAAGAAGATGTCGAAGCTCGGCGTCCGCAACATCGACGGCTTCAATGTCCGCGTCGGCGAGGCGCTCGCCGCCGGCGAGGTCATCACCCGCACCGTCCAGACCGGCTTCGACAAGCATTCCGGCGAGGCGATCTACGAAGAAGAGGTGATGGAGCTCGGGCCCTTGCCCTATATCGTCGTCATCGTCGACGAGATGGCCGACCTGATGATGGTCGCCGGCAAGGAGATCGAAGGCACGATCCAGCGCCTGGCGCAGATGGCCAGAGCCGCCGGCATCCATGTCGTGCTGGCGACGCAGCGGCCTTCGGTCGACGTCATCACCGGCACGATCAAGGCGAACTTCCCGACGCGCATCTCCTTCCAGGTCACCTCGAAGATCGATTCGCGCACGATTCTCGGCGAGATGGGCGCGGAACAGCTGCTCGGCCAGGGCGACATGCTCTACATGGCCGGCGGCGGCCGCATCACCCGCGTTCACGGCCCCTTCGTCTCCGATGCCGAGGTCGAGAAGGTCGTCGCTCATCTGAAGACGCAAGGACGGCCGGATTATCTCGACGCGGTCACCGCCGACGAGGATGCCGGCGGCGGCGAGGACGAGGACGGCGCCGTCTTCGACAAGAGCGCCATGGGCCAGGCCGAGAGCGAGGACCCTTACGACCAGGCGGTCGCGGTGGTCCTGCGCGACAAGAAAGCCTCGACCTCCTATATCCAGCGCCGCCTCCAGATCGGCTATAATCGCGCCGCCTCGATCATGGAGCGGATGGAGAACGAGGGCATCGTCGGGCCCGCCAACCACGCCGGCAAGCGCGAGATCCTCGTCGAGACCGGCCGCGCCAGGGAAGACGAGGACTGAGCGGCGCGGCTCCACCGGGGTCGCGTCCTCAAATTGCCATGCTGCGATGCAACTCATCGCCAGTCGATGCGTTTCCCTTAGGGAGTGGGCCTTGCGTCCATTCCAGCCAGTGCCAGGCCTGGGCCATTGCAAAGTCCTGGCAACGGCACGACATTCCGGCCGATCAGGCCCAAGCACCGGAGCAGCCTTGCTCATGACACGTCTTACGCCACCGCAGGCCTCGCTCGGCGCATTCGTCGCGATCGGGCTCGGTCTGGCGATGGGGCCGGTTGCCGCGCAGCCGCTCAGCCTGCAGCCGCAGGCCAAACCCGCCGCGGCCGCAAGCCGTCCGGCCGCTCCGCGCGCGTTGCCGCTACCACCTGCCCGACCGCCGGGACTGGGACTGCCGCGCACCGCCGCAGCGGCTGCTGCCGCCTCCGCTGCGCCCGCCACAGTCGCGAGCGCCGCGGCTGAACAGCCGCGTCCTGCGGCAACGCCGGTCAAGGCCAGCAAACCCTCTGCACCGCTGACGCGGGAAGAGGCAGTCGAGCGTCTCAACGCCTATTTCAACAGTTTCTCGACCCTGCAGGGCGATTTCATCCAGTTCGCAGCGGATGGCCGCCGGCTCGAGGGCAAGCTCTATATCCAGCGGCCGGGCAAGATGCGCTTCGAGTACCGACCGCCCGTGACCATGGAGGTCATCGCCGACGGCACCTCGGTCGCGATCCGCGACAAGAAACTCGCGACGCAGGACCTCTATTCGATCGGCCAGACGCCGCTGAAATTCCTGACCAAGGAGCGCATGGACCTCGCCCGCGATTCGACCATCACCAAGGTCAGCAGCAAGGGCGACATCCTCTCGGTCAGCGTCGATGATCGCTCGACGCTGGGCGGCACCTCGAAGATCACGCTCAATTTCGACCTGACCGCCAACGAACTGCGGCAATGGGTCGTGGTCGACCCGCAGGGCTACGAGACCTCGGTCTCGCTCTACAATCTCGATACCCAGCGCCGGCCGGACCCGAAGAACTTCGTGATCAATTACGAGCGCATGCTCTGATCACGTAGGCGCGCTGCCGCTCCTCCCGTCATGCTCGCCCTTGTGGCGAGCATCCACGTCTTGAACGTTTGCCGCAGAAGACGTGGATGGTCGGGACAAGCCCGACCATGACGACAAGCAGCATCGCCATGGTCCTTTTCTGCGGATGACGGGCGGCAATGCGCCGCCCGCCGTTGCGCTGACCCTGTCTCGCCTCCAGATTGCCTCCAGACGGCGCGCCTCCTGGCTGCGCGAGGCAGCAGAGCGGATACGGGCGTGAAACTTCAGGTCACAAGCTGGAACATCAACTCGGTGCGCCTGCGCATCGGCATGGTCACGGATTTCCTGACGACGCATGCGCCGGACGTGCTCTGCCTGCAGGAGACCAAATGTCCGGACGAGCAGTTCCCGACCAAGGCCTTCGACAAGGTCGGCTATGTCCATCAGGCCTATATCGGCCAGAAGGGCTATAACGGCGTCGCCATCCTCTCGAAGCTGCCCTTCAGCGAGAAGGACGCCATGGCGATGTGCGGCCGCAACGACGCCCGCCACATGACGGCGGTGCTCGACACCGGCGCCGGCGCGGCAGCGGGGATCGCCATCCATAATTTCTACATCCCGGCCGGCGGCGACATTCCCGACCCCGAGCTCAATCCCAAATTCGCCCACAAGCTCGCCTTCCTCGACGAGATCGGCGCTTGGGGGGTGACGAAGAAACCGAGCGACCGCCCGAGCATCCTGCTCGGCGACCTCAACATCGCGCCCTATGAGCATGACGTCTGGAGCCACAAGCAGCTCCTCGACGTCGTCAGCCACACGCCGATCGAGACCACGACGCTGGAGAGGCTGCGCAGCGAACTCGGCTGGACCGACGCGGCGCGCACGCTGCGGCCGGAGCCGGAGAAGCTCTATAGCTGGTGGAGCTACCGCGCCGCCGACTGGGCCGCCTCGAACAAGGGCCGCCGCCTCGACCATATCTGGCTCTCGGACGGCCTCAAGCCCGCCTTGCGCGACCTCACCTTCCTGCGCGAGGCCCGCGGCTGGGAGCGCCCCTCCGACCACGTCCCGGTGACGGTGACGCTGGAGCTCTGAAGCGTTCTCCTGTCGTTGCGAGGAGCAAAGCGACGACGCAATCCAGAGGTCTCACGCAGTCGGCTGGATTGCTTCGCTGCGCTCGCTGACGGAATGGACGGCCCCGGCCGCCTCAGCTGCGGTCGATCGCGGTCAGCGCCTCGTGGACCTGCGAAAGCTCGCTGACGAAACCCTGCAGCCGCTCGCCGATCGCCGCTGCGATGGCCTGCGCCGATTGCGGCGATTCGCCGAGCACGCGGCGCATCACGCTGCGCGACAGCTTCATCACCTGGGTCGGCTCGCGGGCGATCGCGGTGACCGGCCGCTTGACCGCGGCGAACAGCGCGAGCTCGCCGAGCAGAGCGCCGGGACCGACCACCTCGTCCGCCGGTTGCCCGTCATCCTGTTTCACCAGCGCGATCGCGCCGGTCACCACCAGGAAGGCGCCATCCGAGACATCGTCGCGGCGGAACAGAACGTCGCCGGCGCGCAGGATGCGGTTCTCGGCAGCGAAGGCGACCAGCCGCAGCGCGTCCCGCTCCATCAGGCTCAGCAGGGGCTGTTGGGCCAGAAATGCGATGTCGTCGTTGAGCGTCATCAAGAGTCTAGGGATTCAGGCGGTAGCCGCCGGCATCCGTCACGAGCAGCCGCGCATTGGCCGGGTCGGGCTCGATCTTCTGGCGCAGGCGATAGATATGGGTCTCGAGCGTGTGCGTCGTGACCTGCGAGTTATAGCCCCAGACCTCCTGCAGCAGGATCTCGCGGGCGATGGGCTTGCGGCCGGCCCGATAGAGAAAGCGCAGGATCGCGGTTTCCTTCTCGGTCAGCTTGGTCTTCGAGCCCTTCTCGCTGACGAGCAGCTTCGAGCCGGGATGGAAGGTATAGGGCCCGACCTGGAAGATCGCGTCCTCGCTCGCCTCGTATTGCCGCAAATGCGCGCGGATCCGCGCCAGCAGCACGGCGAATTTGAACGGCTTGATCACGTAATCGTTGGCGCCGGCCTCGAGCCCGAGGACGGTGTCGGCGTCGGAGCCCTGGCCGGTCAGCATGATCACCGGGCTCTTGAAGCCGTTCCGGCGCATCATCTTCACCGCCTCGCGGCCGTCCATGTCGGGAAGCCCGACATCCATCACCGTGAGGTCGACACGCTCCGCCTGAACGGCCTTCACCCCGGCCGACGCCGTGGCGGCGGTGGAGATCCGGAATTCGTCATAGAGCGCGAGCTGTTCGGCGAGCGCCTCGCGCAGCGTCTGGTCGTCGTCGACCAGAAGGATATGATGGACGGCGGGCATGGCAATCATTTGAATGGTTTGCGATCCCGGCACCATGGGCCCGCTGAATCGCGACCGCAAGTCACGCAGGATGGAATTTCCGTGAGAAGATGTGACTGGAACGGCGAAGGCGGCCGCAAACGGCACTACCGCGACCTCTCCATGCTGAGCGTCGTCGCCTCCGTCCACGACCGGCGCAAGGGCTTCCTGATCGCCGGAAGCTCCGTCTTTCCCTGCGCGCTCGGCCGCTCCGGGCTCATTGTGGCCGGCGCCAAGCGCGAAGGCGACGGCGGCACGCCGCGTGCCGTCCTGCCGCTGCGCCGCGTCTTCTATCGCGCCGACCGGATGCCGCGCCTGTCCACCGCCTTGCCGACCCGGGCGATCACGTCGCGCGACGCCTGGTGCGACGACATGGCCGACCGGCGCTACAACACCCTGATCGACCGGCCACCCGGAAAGGCCGAGGAGCGGCTCGCCCGCGAGGATCATCTCTACGACGTCATCGTCGAGCTCGGCTGGAACGACGCCCCCGTCATTCGCGGTCGCGGCAGCGCGATCTTCTGGCATCTGGCGCGGCCGGGCTTCACGCCGACGGCCGGCTGCGTCGCAGTCGAGCGCCATGTCTTCCGCAAGCTGCTGCCGCGACTGGCGCGGGATTGCGTGATGGTGATCCATTAAACGGGGTTGAAATCGCCCGTTCGGGCGGCGACACTCGCCGTCGAGCACCGTCTCGTCGATCAGATCAGGAGAGGCCAGCCGCGCAGGGCACCGTCCCGGAGCGCCGGCTGCCCACCCAAAGCGAGACCATGCCATGAACCATCCCGATATCCGCTTCGGCCGCGTTGCCGCCATGCTTCCTGTCAGGGACATGGAGAAAGCGCACGCGTTCTATGCGGGCGTGCTCGGCTTCACCAAGACCTTCGAGAACGGCGAGCCGGTCGGCTTCATGATTCTCAAAAGGGACGGAGCCGAAATCCATCTGACCTTGCAGAAACAGCACCAGGCCGCGCCCTTCAACATCGCCCATATGATGGTCGAGAACGTCGACGCCTTCCACGCGCTGTGCCAGAGCCACGGCCTGCGTATCGTCAAGGGCCTGCGCGACAAGGACTACGGCCTCAGGGCCTTCGTCTTCGAGGATCCGGACGGCAACCGCATCGATGTCGGTCAGCCGATCTAGCCCAGCACCGAAGCGCGTCATTCTCGGGCGAAGCGAAGCGCAGACCCGAGAATCTCCGAACCGGGAGATGCCCGGGTCAAGCCCGGGCATGACGGCTGGTCGCGTCGGCTACGGCCCTACCGAAATTCCGGCGTGATATCAGCTCGTTACCCGGTAGTGCCTACCCGCGCGCGCCAAAAATCGCGCTGCCCACCCGCACATGGGTCGCTCCGAGCTGGATCGCCGCCTCGTAATCGGCGCTCATCCCCATCGAGAGACCCTTGAGGCCGTTGCGGGCGGCGATCTTGGCGAGCAGGGCGAAATGCGGCGAGGGCGGCTCCTCCGCCGGCGGAATGCACATCAGCCCCGCGATCACGAGGCCATGTTCGGCGCGGCAGCGTGCGATGAAGGCGTCGGCCTCGCCCGGCGCGATGCCGCCCTTTTGCGGCTCCTCGCCCGTGTTGACCTGAACGAAGAGCTTGGGCGCGCGGCCGGCGCGACCGATCTCGCGGGCGAGCTCCTTGGCCAGGCTTTCGCGATCGAGCGTATGGATCGCGTCGAACAGGGCGACCGCGTCGCGCGCCTTGTTCGATTGCAGCGGGCCGATCATGTGCAGCTCGACATCGGGAAAGCGCTCGCGCAGCGCCGGCCACTTGGCCTTGGCCTCCTGGACGTAATTCTCGCCGAAGATCCGCTGCCCGGCCTCCAGGGCCGGCAGGATCGCCTCGTCAGGCATCGTCTTCGAGACGGCGACCAGCACCACGTCCTTCGGCTCGCGCCCGAAATCGCGCGCCGTGCGGGCAATCGCTCCTTGCGTGGCGGCGAGCCGCGTCATCGTCTCGTTCATCGTGAAACCCTTCCATCTCGCGCGCGCCGTTGACCGCGTGCGCGCAATGGTGTCCTAGAGCAGGATGCGAAAAAGTGGGAACCGGTTTTTCGCATTGATCCTGCTCTAACCGATTGGTGAGAGACGGATTCAGCTTTCATATGGGATCGCGAAGCGATCCCATATGAAAGCATCCGGCTCTAGAACATCATGTGGAAAAGCGGGACCCGGTTTTCCGCATGACTCCCGCTCTGACCGCGGAAACGGCCTCCTGTTTCCTGGGAAAGCGCCTCGCGATTTCCCGGGAAGCGGCCGGCAGGCTCCGCTTACGCAAGAATTGCCCGCGCATCATGGCCGTCGAACGTTACAACCCCAAGGAATCCGAGCCGAAATGGCGCAGCGTCTGGAATGAGCGCAAGCTCTTCGAGACCCGCAACGACGATCCGCGGCCAAGCTACTACGTGCTCGAGATGTTCCCCTATCCCTCGGGGCGCATCCATATGGGCCATGTTCGCAATTATGCGATGGGCGATGTGGTCGCTCGCTACAAGCGCGCCAAGGGCTTCGCGGTGCTCCATCCGATGGGCTGGGACGCCTTCGGCCTGCCGGCCGAGAACGCCGCCAAGGCCAACCGGATCCACCCGCGCGAATGGACCTACGCCAATATCGCGACGATGCGGGCGCAGTTGCAGTCGATGGGCCTGTCGCTGGACTGGAGCCGAGAGCTCGCGACCTGCGATCCGAGCTATTACAAGCACCAGCAGAAGATGTTCCTCGACTTCCTCAAGGCCGGGCTGGTCGACCGCAAGACCGCCAAGGTCAACTGGGACCCGGTCGACGAGACGGTGCTGGCCAACGAACAGGTCATCGACGGCCGCGGCTGGCGCTCCGGCGCGCCGGTCGAGCTGCGCGAGCTGACCCAATGGTTCTTCAAGATCACCGATTACGGCCAGGAGCTGAATGACGCGCTGGAGGGCCTGACGCGCTGGCCCGAAAAGGTGCGGCTGATGCAGAAGAACTGGATCGGACGCTCGGAAGGGCTGCTGATTCGTTTCGATCTCGAATCGAATCCGCTGGGTCAGAACGAGCTCGAGATCTACACGACTCGGCCGGACACGCTGTTCGGCGCCAGGTTCATGGCGATCGCACCGGATCACCCGCTCGCCAAGGCGGCGGCCGCAGGCAACCCGGCGCTGCAGACCTTCATCGAGGAATGCAAGCGCACCGGCACGGCCCAGGAGGCCATCGACAAGGCCGAGAAACTCGGCTTTGACACCGGCCTGCGCGCCGTGCATCCCTTTGATCCGTCATGGGTTTTGCCGGTCTATGTCGCGAATTTCATCCTCATGGAATACGGCACCGGCGCGATCTTCGGTTGCCCGGCCCATGACCAGCGCGATCTCGACTTCGTCAACAAATACGGGCTCGGCAACACGCCGGTGGTATGCCCCGAAGGCGTCGATCCGGCCGATTTCGTGATCACCGACACCGCCTATACCGACGAAGGCCGGATGATCAATTCGCGCTTCCTCGATGGAATGACCATTCCGGAGGCGAAAGAAGAGGTCGCGCGCCAGCTCGAGGGCGAGACCCGCGGAAATCGTCCCGTGGCGACGCGCAAGGTCAATTTCCGCCTGCGCGACTGGGGCATTTCGCGCCAGCGCTACTGGGGCTGCCCGATCCCGATCATCCATTGCGCCGAGTGCGGCGCCGTCCCGGTTCCCGATGCCGACCTGCCGGTCAGGCTGCCGGACGACGTCTCCTTCGACAAGCCCGGCAACCCGCTCGACCACCATCCGAGCTGGAAGCATGTCGCCTGCCCGTCCTGCGGCAAGCCGGCCCGGCGCGAGACCGACACGATGGACACCTTCGTCGATTCCTCGTGGTATTTCGCCCGCTTCACCGATCCGTGGCGCGAGGACAGCCCGACCGACCGCAAGGCCGTCGACCGGTTCCTGCCGGTGGACCAGTATATCGGCGGCGTCGAGCACGCGATCCTGCACCTGCTCTATTCGCGTTTCTTCACCCGCGCCATGAAGGCGACCGGCCATGCCGGCCTGGACGAGCCCTTCGACGGCATGTTCACGCAGGGCATGGTGGTGCACGAGACCTACCGCGCCGCCGACGGGAGCTGGCTCGAGCCCGGCGACGTCCGCATCGAGACCACCGGCGGCGAGCGCCGCGGCTTCCATGTCGAGACCGGCGCGCCGGTCGAGATCGGCTCGATCGAGAAGATGTCGAAGTCGAAGAAGAACGTCGTCGATCCCGACGACATCATCGCCTCCTACGGCGCCGACACTGCGCGCTGGTTCATGCTCTCGGATTCGCCGCCGGATCGAGACGTGATCTGGACCGACGAGGGCGTCCAGGGCGCGGCCCGGTTCGTCCAGCGGCTCTGGCGCCTGATCGGCGAGATCGCCGAGCGGACCGGCAACGCAGCCGCTGCGCCCGCGACCATGGGCGAGGCCGCGCTCACCTTGCGCAAGGCCAGTCATCGCGCCCTGCACGCGGTCGGCGCCGATATCGAGCGGCTCGGCTTCAACCGCTGCGTCGCCCATGTCTACACGCTGACCAACGCCATCGGCAAAGCGCTCGACAGCGCCGCCGAGACGGCGGAGCTCGATGCCGACATGGCCTTCGCGCTACATGAATCCGCCACGATCGCGACGCAGCTTGTCGCGCCGATGATGCCGCATCTGGCCGAGGAGTGCTGGCAGGCGCTCGGCCAGCCGGGCCTTGTCGGCGAGGCCTCCTGGCCAGAGGCTGAAACCGAACTTTTACGCGACGACAGCATCATTCTCCCCGTGCAGATCAACGGCAAGAAGCGTGCTGAGGTGACCGTCCCGGCCGATGCGGATACGGTGGCCGTCGAGGCCATCGCCCGCTCGTCGGAGGCCGTCGTCAGGGCGCTGGACGGGCGCGCGATCCGCAAGGTCATCGTGGTGCCGGGGAGAATTGTGAATGTCGTCGCCTGATACCAGCCGTCCCGATCCGCTTCGGACCGTGCCGACCCGTCGTCTCATGCTCGCCGCAGCGCTCGGCGCGGCGGCGCTGGCGGGCGGCTGCCTGCGCCCGCTCTATGCGGAAGGCACGACCAGCACGATCGGCGGCAGCGTCGGCAACGCGCTCAAGGATGTCGAAGTCGCGGAGATCAAGGGCCTGGTTGGCCATTATCTCCGCAACGAGCTCGTCTTCGAGCTCGATGGCGGTGGCGGCGAGGCGGGCGGCCCCAAGCGCCTCAAGCTCCAGGCGTCCGTAAGCGAGACGCTCGAGGTCATCACCGTCGATTACGCCAATGGCCGCGCCGATTCGGCCGTCCTCGTCGCCACCGCGAACTGGTCGGTCACCCGCGAGGGCTCGGGCGAGGTCATTTCCTCGGGCACCAATGTCGTGCGCGCGCCTTATGAGCGCTCGCTGCAGCGCTTCGCCACCGTCCGCGCCGCCCGCGATGCGCAGATCCGCGCGGCGAAATCGCTCGCGACCCTGATTCGCGGGCAGCTTTCCGCCGATCTCGTCGCCGGCTGAGTGGAATGGTCGCCGTCAAGGCGCATGAGGCTGATCGGGCCCTGGCGAAGCCGGACCCGGCCTGGCGCCTCGTCCTGATCTATGGTCCGGATTCCGGCCTGGTCTCCGAGCGCGCGTCGGCATTTGCCCGCGCCAGCGTCGACGATGTCGGCGACGCCTTCCAGCTCGTCCGCATGGATGGCGACGATATCGCGTCCGATCCGCTCAAACTGGTCGACGAGGCGAACACGATCGGCCTGTTCGGCGGGCGGCGCGCCATTCGCGTCTCGCCGACCTCGAAACCGCTGCTCTCCGCCGTCGAGCCCCTGCTGGTGACGCCATCCCAGGATGCGATCGTCATCGTCGAGGCCGGCGATCTCCAGCGCACGAACCCCTTGCGGCAGGCCTGCGAGAAGGCCCGGACCGCGCTCGCGGTGCCGTGCTATGGCGACGCGGCGCGCGATCTCGGCAGCATCATCGACGAGATGCTCCGCGCCGCCGGCAAGACCATCGACCGCAGCACGCGCGAGCAATTGACGGGCCTGCTGGGCGGCGACCGCCAGACCTCGCGGCGCGAGATCGAGAAGTTGCTGCTCTATGCGGGGACGGATGCCGCGATCAGCGAGAGCCATATCGAGGCCGTGGTCGGCGATACGGCGCAGCGCGAGCAGGCCGCGCTGGTCGACGCCGTCTTCGCCGGTCGCTTGCCGGTGCTCGACCTGACCCAGGCCAAGCTGGTCAGCGAAGGGCTCGATCCCGGCGTCATGCTCGGCGCGGTGCTGCGTCACGCGCTGGCCCTGCTCAAGGCCCGCCAGGGCCTCGACAGCGGCCGCGGCGCCCGCGACGCGGTGGCGGCCATGCGCCTGCCGTTTCCCCGCCTGGCGGCCGCCGAGGCGGCCGTGAATGCCTGGTCGACCGAAAAGCTGACCGAGGCCGTAGGCGTGCTTGGAACCGCGATGCTCGCGGTCAGGCGCGATGGCGAGGTCGCGCGCCCGACCGCCGCCCGCGCGCTCTGGACTCTCGCCCGGCTGGGGCAGAACGGACGTAACCGCTGATCAGGCCTTCAGGCGCCGGCAGAGCGCGTCGAGCTGCTCCAGCGTCTTGTAGCCGATCCTCATCTCGCCACCGCCGCTGGCGCGGTGCTGGATCGAGACCGACAGCCCCAGAACCTCCTCCAGCGCCTTCTCGACGGCGCGGGTATCGGGATCCTTGTCGGGCTTGGGCTTGCCGGGAACGCTCTTGGTCTCCCCGCGCGCCTCGTGCTGGACGATCCGCTCGATGTCGCGGACGCTCAGGCCCTCGTCGACGATCTTCCGCGCCATCTGTTCCGGGTCCGACACGGACAGGAGGGCGCGCGCATGGCCGGCCGAGACCGCGCCTTCGGTGACCATGCGCCGCACCGGCTCGGGCAGCTTCGACAGGCGCAAGGTATTGGCGACATGGCTGCGGCTCTTGCCGATGACCCGCGCCAGATCGTTCTGGGTGTAGCTGAACTCGGCGATCAGCCGCTCGTAGCCGGCCGCTTCCTCGATTGCGTTGAGATCGCTGCGCTGGACGTTCTCGACGATCGCGATCTCGAGCGCCTCGCGATCATCGGCCTCGACCAGGATCACCGGCACGTCATGTAGACCGGCGCGCTGGGCCGCGCGCCAGCGTCGTTCGCCGGCGATGATCTCATAGGCGTCGGCCATGCCGGCGATCGAGCGCACGATGATCGGCTGCAGGATGCCGCGCTCGCGGATCGACGCGGTCAGCTCCTCGAGATCGTCCTCACCGAAGCTGCGTCGCGGGTTGCGCGCGCTCGGGCGCAGGAACTCGACCGGAACGCGCCTCTGGCCGCGGGAGCGCTCGAGAGCGCCCATTTCATCGCCGACATCGCCGATGAGAGCGGCGAGACCCCGGCCAAGACGTGAACGTCCCTGTTCCTCGGCCATCACTGAACCCCTTGATATCACTGCTGATTATGCGGCGGCGCGCAGCGCCCGCTCCCGCTTGATCACCTCCGAGGCGAGCCGGAGATAGGCCTGCGAGCCGGAGCAGCGCAGGTCATAGAGCAGCGCCGGCTTGCCATAGGACGGCGCCTCCGAGATGCGCACATTGCGCGGGATCACCGTCTCATAGACCTTGTCGCCCAGGAAATCCCGGACATCGGCCATAACCTGGCCCGAGAGATTGTTGCGCGGGTCGAACATGGTCAGGACCACGCCCTGGATGATCAGGCGTGGATTGAGGCCGGCGCGCACCTGCTCTACGGTCTTGAGTAGCTGGCTCAGGCCCTCGAGCGCGAAGAATTCGCATTGCAGCGGCACCAGCACGGCGTCGGCCGCCGTCATCGCATTGATCGTGATCAGGCTGAGCGAAGGCGGGCAGTCGATCAGGACATAGGTCAAGTCCGAGCAGCGCTGGTCGTAGCATAATTCGTCGATCGCCTTCTTCAGGCGCACCGCGCGATCCTTGGCGCTGGCGATCTCGAGCTCGACGCCGAGCAGGTCGAGCGTCGAAGGCGCCAGGAACAATCCGGGAACAGCGGTTTCGTGAAGGGCCTGGCCCAAACCGATATCGCCACAGAGCACGTCATAGGTCGAGGAGCGCCGGCTCTTGCGGTCGACGCCGAGACCGGTCGAGGCATTACCCTGCGGGTCGAGATCGACGATCAGCACCTTCTCGCCGATTGCGGCGAGCGCCGTGCCGAGATTGATGGCCGTCGTCGTCTTGCCGACGCCGCCCTTCTGGTTGGCGAGCGCCAGCACCCGAGGGCGGCGCGGGACGGGAATGGGTGTCAGGTCGTTCATGGATCGGCCCGCTGCTCGGCCTTGCGAATCATTAGGATACGCGCGGCCGGATCTGTCACGGAGACAACAGTTGAGGCCTGAATCTTCCAATATTTAGACGCTTCGGTCAATTCTGCATCTAGATATTGTCCCTTGGGAAAGAGCCCAAGTGTCCCGGTTCTCAACAGGTCTTTGCACCATCCTAGCAGAATCGGCAGTGGAGCGAGAGCCCGCGCCGTCACGACATCCACCTTCCCGGTAAAATTGTCGATGACCGACTCGATCCGGGCCGGATGAACCGTCACCGGCGCCCCCGTCAGGCGCGCGACGTGGCGCAGAAAGGCGCATTTGCGCGCATTGCTCTCGACCAGATGGATATGGCCCCGGCCCGTTTCCGCCAGGCGGATTCCGAGCACCAGGCCAGGAAAACCCCCTCCGGAGCCGAGATCGAGCCAGGTTTCGGCCTTTGGCGCCAGCGCGTGAATCTGCAGCGAATCGGCGATATGGCGCGTCCAGACATCGGAGAGCGTCGCCGAGGAGACGAGATTCTTGGCGTTCTGCCAGCGCCCCAGCTCGGAGACCAGAAGCGTGAGGCGCTCCTCTGTTTCACGTGAAACAGGTGTCAAGCGCAGCGCACGGGCGCGATCCTCGTTATCAACAGCCACGAATCACGACATCGGCTCTGCCGCCAACCTCCGGCCACGGCGCGCATGGGCGGCAAGCAGCGTAAGGGCGGCCGGCGTCATGCCTTCGATTCGCGCCGCCTGGGCCAGATTGGCGGGCCGCTGCTGCGACAACTTCGCCTTCAGTTCGTTCGACAGGCCGGAGATCATATCGAGATCGAGATCCGCCGGAACCGCCAGCGCCTGGTCGCGCTGATAGGCGCCGATCTCCGCCGCCTGGCGATCGAGATAGACGGCATAAGTCGCATCCGCAGTCACGCGTGCTGTGACGGCCTGGGGATAGGCGGCAAGATCCGGCCAGATCGCCACCAGCTGATCGAAGCCGATATCGGGATAGGACAGCAACTGATAGGCATTCCGCCGGATGCCGTCCCGATTGAGCCTGAGACCGGCGGCATCCGCCTCCTGCGGGCTCAGCGACAAATCCTTGAGGCGGGCGCGCAGACCCTCGACCTGCTCCGTGCTGGCGCGGAATCGGCGCTCGCGCTCACTTCCGACGAGCCCGCAACCCAAACCGAGCGGCGTCAGGCGCTCGTCGGCATTGTCGACGCGCAGCGAAAGCCGAAACTCGGATCGGGAGGTGAACATCCGGTAGGGCTCGGTCACGCCGCGCGTGACGAGATCATCGACGAGCACGCCGATATAGGAATTGATCCGGTCCATCACGATCGGCTCGGCACCGCCGGCTTGCCGCGCCGCGTTGAGACCCGCAAACAGGCCCTGGGCCGCAGCTTCCTCATAGCCCGTCGTTCCGTTGATCTGCCCGGCCAGGAACAACCCGCCGATTGCGCGAGTCTCCAGCGTGTTCTTCAACGCGCGCGGATCGACGAAATCATACTCGATCGCATAGCCGGGCCGCAGCATCGCGGCCTTCTCCAGGCCCGGAATCGTCGCCAACAGGTCGCACTGCACGTCCTCGGGCAGCGAGGTCGATATCCCGTTGGGATAAACCGTCGGATCGTCCAGCCCCTCGGGCTCCAGGAAGATCTGATGGCCGTCGCGATCGCCGAAACGGCCGACCTTGTCCTCGATGGAGGGGCAATAGCGTGGCCCGCGCCCTTCAATCTGACCCGAGAACATCGGCGCGCGATGAAGATTGGCCCGAATCAACTCATGTGACGCCAAAGTCGTGCGGGTAATGCCGCAGGAAATTTGCGGTGCTGTGATCGCATCGGTCAGCGCCGAGAAGGGCTCCGGCGGATCGTCGCCCGCCTGCATCTCCAGCGCCGCCCAGTCGATCGTTCGCCCATCGAGGCGCGGCGGCGTTCCGGTCTTGAGTCGGCCGAGCGGGAAACCATGGCGCTCGAGCGTCGCCGACAATCCCAGCGACGGCGCCTCACCGACGCGTCCGGCCGGGATCCTGGTTTCGCCGATATGGATCAGCCCGCGCAGGAACGTGCCCGTCGTGAGGACAACTGTTCCGCATACGAATCGGCGTCCGTCGGACAGGGTCACGGCTGCGACGCGGCCGTCGGCGATGTCGAGATCGAAAGCCTCGCCCACGACGATGTCGAGATTGTCATAGGCCGCCAGCAGATCCTGCACGGCATTGCGGTAGAGCTTGCGATCGGCTTGTGCCCGAGGGCCGCGCACCGCCGGGCCCTTGCGGCGGTTCAGCATCCGGAACTGGATGCCCGCCCGGTCCGCTGCGCGCGCCATCACGCCGTCGAGCGCATCGATCTCACGCACCAGATGCCCCTTGCCCAACCCGCCGATCGCCGGGTTGCAGGACATCACGCCGATCGTCTCGCGCTGATGCGTCAGCAGCGCCACGCACGCGCCGAGTCGGGCGGCCGCTGCCGCGGCTTCGACGCCGGCATGGCCGCCACCGACGACGATCACGTCGTATGAACCGGGGGCATGTGAGTGGGACATCGCTTTTCGCTACTCAACACTGCCGGAGCGGTCAATCGTCTTGTCGCACCGAGCGGCACGTTTCACGTGAAACGCTGCCAGTTGCCGTCTTCTGCGCTCATTTTCCGATGCAGAAGCCGGCAAATAGCTGATCCAGCACATCTTCGACATCGACCCGGCCGACCAGCCGCTCGAGCGCCCGTACCGCGATGCGGATATCCTCGGCGAGCAGCTCGACCTGGCCATGCCGAGCCGCAGTGACGCGCTCCAGCGCAGCGGCCGCGCCCATCACCGCGATGCGCTGGCGCTCGCGAGTCAGAAGCGCCGGTTCGGGATTCGCCAAGGCGCCGAGGCGACCGGCGATTACCTGTAAGAGTGCGTCGAGTCCGCTATCGTTTCGGACCGAGACCATCAGCTCACCGGGATCCGCCACGCCCACGAGGTCTGATTTGGTGGCAATCAGCAGGTCCTGCTTTTCGGAGCCGTTTCGGTTCGGAGGTGAATCGATCGCGCGCAGCCGCAGGACCAGATCCGCCTTTTCGGCCAGGGCCATCGCCCGCCGCACCCCTTCGACCTCGACTGGATCATCACTTTCGCGCAAGCCGGCCGTATCGACGAGGATGACCGGGAACCCGGCGAGATCGAGCCGGACTTCGATCATGTCCCGTGTCGTCCCGGGTTGCGGCGAGACGATCGCGATGTCACGCCGGGCCAAGGCGTTGAGCAGGCTCGACTTGCCGGCATTGGGCGGCCCGGTCAGGACCACGACAAAGCCCTCGCGCACCCGCTCGCCCATCCGGAACGAGCCCAGCGCCTCGCGCAAGCCCGTGAGCACTGTCGCCACCGACGAGACCGCAGTCTCGGCAAGCCCGCCCGAAACATCGCCCTCGTCGGAGAAATCGATCTCGGCCTCGAGCAGCGACATCGCGCGGATCAGCCGCTCCCGCCAATTGCCGGCCGCTTGGCCGAGGGCCCCTTCCATCTGGCGCAGGGCCTGTCGGCGCTGCCATTCCGTCTCCGAATCGATCAGGTCGGCCAGGCCTTCGACAGCGGCCAGATCGAGCTTGCCCGCCTCGAAGGCACGGCGCGTGAACTCGCCCGCCTCGGCCAGGCGGATATCGGGGAGTTCGGCCAATGCCGATAGCAAGGCACTCAGGACGGCGCGCGAACCATGAACGTGAAACTCGGCGACATCCTCGCCCGTGAAGCTCGCCGGCCCCGGAAAGAACAGGACGAGCGCGGTATCGATCACCTCGCCCGAAACGGGATGGCGCAGTGGCCGGAGCGTCGCATGCCTCGGCCTGGGGACAAGTCCGGCAAATGTTTCGAGCACGAATCGAACGCGCGCGCCCGAGACGCGCAGGACCGCGACGCCGGCGCGCCCGCTCGCCGACGACAACGCCACAATCGTCGGGTATTCATGTCCTGTCGTCATGCGCAGCCAATTCTTTCCGTCGCGATGCCGTTTCGGCCTCCGGGAGACCCGTTCATGAACCGTCTAGGCGCAGCCGCCAGCCCCTATCTCCTGCAGCATAAGGACAATCCCGTCCATTGGTGGGAATGGGACGAGGCCGCCTTCGCCGAGGCCAGGGCGAGCGGGCGGCCCGTGCTGCTGTCGGTCGGTTATGCCGCCTGCCATTGGTGCCATGTCATGGCGCATGAGAGCTTCGAGGACGAGGCGACCGCGGCGCTGATGAACGAGCTCTTCGTCAATATCAAGGTCGATCGCGAGGAGCGGCCCGATATCGACCATGTCTATATGAGCGCGCTGCACAGCCTCGGCGAGCAGGGCGGCTGGCCGCTGACCATGTTCCTGACCGCCAAGGGCGAACCGTTCTGGGGCGGCACCTATTTCCCGCCGACCGCGCGCTATGGGCGGCCTTCCTTCACGCAGGTGCTGCAGCAGATCGCGGCGATCCATGCCCAGGATCCGGGTCGCATCGAGCGCAATGCCGCCGCCATTGGCGCCGCCCTGCGGCAAAGCGAGGCCGGCGAGGTCGGCGGGGCCCGCTACGAGCCTGATCTCGATGCCATTGCCGGTCAGGTCGCCCAGGCCTTCGATCCGCATCATGGTGGGCTGAAGGGCGCGCCAAAATTCCCCAATCCCGGCCTGGTCGAGCTGCTCTGGCGCCATGGCAGCCGCAGCGGCGATGCCGCCACGCTCACGCGCGCCACCCGCAGCCTCGAGCGCATGGCGCGCGGCGGCATCCACGATCAGCTCGGCGGCGGCTTCGCGCGCTATTCCGTCGACGAGCGCTGGCTCGCGCCGCATTTCGAGAAGATGCTCTATGACAATGCCCAACTCCTTGGGCTTTATGCGCTCGAGGCCGGACGCAGTGGCGATCCGCTGGCGCGGGACGCCGCGGAGGGCATCGTCGCCTGGCTGAAGCGCGAGATGCTCCTGCCGGAAGGCGCTTTCGCTGCGAGCCTCGACGCCGATTCGGAAGGCGTCGAGGGCAAATACTATGTCTGGACGGCGCAGGAGCTCGATCAGGTCCTGTCGCCCGAGGACGCACGCCTCTTCGCCGCCCATTACGACGTGACCCCGCACGGGAACTGGGAGGAGGTCACCATCCCCAACCGGCTGGAGACGCCCGATCCCGACGCCGCGAGCGAAGTCGAGCTCGCCCGCATCCGCCAGACATTGCTCTCGCTTCGCGCAAAGCGCGTCCCGCCCGCGCGCGACGACAAGATCCTCGCCGACTGGAACGGCATGATGATCGCAGCCCTGGCGCGCGCCGCCGGTCTGCTCGCCCGGCCTGACTGGCTCGATCTCGCCCGGCGCGCCTACCATTTCGTCAGCGAATCGATGCGGGATGGCGATGGGCTTGCCCATTCCTATCGGCAGGGGCGGCTGATCACACCGGGATTCGCGCTCGATCATGCCGGTATGACCGAGGCTGCGCTGGCCCTGCATGACGCGACCTCGGAACAGCACTACCTCGATGACGCAAGGCGCTGGTCGGAGCATCTCTGGCGGCACTACCGTTCTTCCGGATCAGCACTACTCGGAATGACTCGCAGCGATGGCGCGGGCCTGCCGGTCTCGCCACGCCCGACCCATGACGATGCAGTGCCGAACGCCAATGGCGTCCACGCCTCGAACCTGTTGCGGCTGGCTGCCAAGACGGGCGAAGCCGCCGACCGCCAACGCGCCGAGGCTTTCCTCACCGTGGCATTGACGGCAGCCGCACGGGCGCCGATGGCGCATGGCTCGGTGCTGAACGCCTATGATCTGGCGCGCAACGGCGTCGAGCTGGTGCTGGCAGGGCCTGAGCGCGAGGCGTTTCGCGCCGCCGCCCTGACGCTACCCTACACGACCACGATCATCGTCGATTGCCCGGATGCGTCGGCGCTGCCGGCCGATCATCCGGCCGCTGCGATGGTGCGGCAAGCGGGCAGGGGCGCGGCCTTCGTCTGCTTCGAGGGCCGCTGCCTGCCACCCGTCACGGACCCGAATCGATTGGCCGCGACGCTGGCATCGGCACGCTGACGGGCACCGGACTTGCAAAGAAAAAGGGCCGCGAGCGCGACCCTTTCTTCATCCGCCTGTACGCGGCTGTCCTCTTCCAACGGGAGAGGGTCAGGTGTTCATCGAATCGAAGAACTCGGAATTCTGCTTGGTCTGGCGCAGCTTATCCATCAGGAACTCGATCGCATCCTGCGGGCCCATCGGATTGAGGATGCGGCGCAGGACATAGGTCTTCTGCAGCACGTCCTTCGCGGTGATGAGCTCTTCCTTGCGGGTGCCGGACTTGAGGATGTCGATCGCCGGGAAGATGCGCTTGTCCGCCACCTTGCGGTCGAGGATGATTTCCGAGTTACCGGTGCCCTTGAATTCTTCGAAGATCACCTCGTCCATGCGGCTGCCGGTATCGATCAGCGCCGTGGCGACGATGGTCAGCGAGCCGCCTTCCTCGATATTGCGCGCCGCGCCGAAGAAGCGCTTCGGCCGCTGCAGGGCATTGGCGTCGACGCCGCCGGTCAGCACCTTGCCGGAGGAGGGCACCACGGTGTTGTAGGCGCGGCCGAGGCGGGTGATCGAATCGAGCAGGATCACGACGTCGCGGCCATGCTCGACCAGGCGCTTGGCCTTCTCGATCACCATCTCAGCGACCTGGACGTGGCGCGTTGCCGGCTCGTCGAAGGTCGAGGAGACAACCTCGCCCTTCACCGAGCGCTGCATGTCGGTGACCTCTTCCGGCCGCTCGTCGATCAAGAGCACGATCAGGTAGCATTCCGGGTGGTTGGTCGTGATCGACTGCGCGATGTTCTGCAGCAGCACGGTCTTACCGGTGCGCGGCGGCGCCACGATCAGGGCGCGCTGGCCCTTGCCGACCGGTGCGACGATGTCGATGACGCGGGCCGAGAAATCCTTCTTGGTCGGATCCTGGACCTCCATTCGCAGGCGCTCGTCGGGATAGAGCGGCGTCAGGTTGTCGAAATGGATCTTGTGCCGGATCTTCTCCGGATCCTCGAAATTGATCGTGTTGACCTTGAGCAGCGCGAAATAGCGCTCGCCGTCCTTCGGCCCCCGGATCGGCCCCTCGACCGTGTCACCGGTGCGCAGCCCGAATTTCCGGATCTGCGAGGGCGACACATAGATGTCGTCGGGCCCGGGCAAGTAGTTCGAATCCGACGAGCGCAGGAAGCCGAAGCCATCCTGCAGCACCTCGACGACTCCCTCGCCGAGGATTTCGGTCTCCTTCGCCGCGAGCTGCTTCAGGATCGCGAACATCAGCTCCTGCTTGCGCATCGTGCTGGCGTTCTCGACATCCATGCCTTCGGCGAAGGCCAGAAGCTCGGTCGGCGATTTGACCTTGAGTTCGTGAAGTTTGATTTCCCGCATGGGGCACCCGGATCGTAAACGCCCCGGCGCGAACGGCGAGGGCCAAGGACTCAAAGGAGGGCTCGACAGGGCCTGAAAAGACCAGCGCGCTGGTGGCGCACCATGAGCGTCTGCAGCGGCAGCCGGCTCACGAACCATCGACAACAGGGAGGACGCAAGAATGCGCGTAGCGCTTGATAGCTGGTTTCTCGTGGGGGCTCAAGCCGGAAACGCGTGGCTTCTCAGAACGGCTTGACGATGACCAGGATGACGATCAGCGCCATCAGCACGGCCGGAACTTCGTTGATGATCCGGTAGAAGCGCGCGGGCTTGTCGTTGCGGTCTTCGGCGAAGGCCCTGACGCGACCAACGAGGAAGCCATGGATGCCGGACAGGATCAGGACCAGCAGGATCTTGCCGTGCAGCCAGCCGCCTTTGAATCCGAAAGCGCTCCAGGCGAGATAGAGCCCGAGGATCCAGGTCAGCATCATCGCCGGGTTGATGATGCCCTTGAGCAACCGGCGTTCCATGATCTTGAAGGTCTCGGACTGGACCGAACCCACCGCCGAATCGGCGTGATAGACCATCAGCCGCGGCAAATAGAGCATCCCCGCCATCCAGGAGATGACCGCCATCACGTGAAAGGCCTTGATCCACTCGTACATCGCTGCGCTCTCCTCAGGCTCTGACGGCCGCGACCAGCCGCTCGACATGCGCGATCGGCGTATCCGGCAGAATGCCATGCCCGAGATTGAAGACGAACGGACCTGCGCCGAATGCCGCACGGATCGCCTCGACCTCGCGCTCGAGCTCCGGCCCGCCAGTGCGCAGCACCTGCGGGTCGAGATGACCCTGCACCGGAACCAGGGACTGGATCTGCTCGCGCACGAAGCCGCGATCGATCTCGGTTTCGAGGCCGATCGCATCGACGCCCGTCCTTGCGATATAGGCCGGGATCAGCCGCCCGGCGCCGCGCGGAAAACCGATGATCTTCACGCCCGGATGGCGCGCCCGCACTGCATCGACGATCCGCCTGGTCGGCGCGATGCACCAGCGCTCGAAATCGCTTTCACCGAGCGAGCCAGCCCAGCTGTCGAAGATCTGCACGACATCGACGCCAGCCGCGATTTGCGCGTTCAGATAGGCGGCCGAGCCAATGACGAGGCGATCGATCATCTCGCCGAACAAAGCCGGGTCGCGTGCGAAGAGATTCTTGGCCGGACCCTGATCCGGCGTGCCCCGTCCAGCCACCATATAGGTCGCCACGGTCCAGGGCGCCCCGCAGAAGCCGATGAAGCCGGTCTGCGCTGGCAGTGCCGCCTTGACCCGGCGAACCGTCTCATAGACTGGCGCCAGCACGTCTTGGTCGATCTCGTCGTGAATCTCGCCGAGCCTCTTCGCGTCGGCCACCGGCTCGAGCCGCGGGCCTTCGCCGGTCGCGAACCAGAGCGTCTGGCCCAGCGCATGCGGGATGACGAGAATGTCGGAGAACAGGATCGCGGCATCGAAGCCGAACCGGCGGATCGGCTGCAGGGTCACTTCGGCAGCGAGATCCGGATTGTAGCAGAGATCGAGAAAGCCGCCGGCCCTGGCGCGGACCTCGCGATATTCGGGCAGGAACCGGCCGGCTTGGCGCATCAGCCATATTGGCGGTTTCGCAAGCGTCTCACCGGACAAGGCGCGCAGGAAGGGAGGGTCATCACGCGTTGCCATATCCACTCCGCTCGCCTGTCCTCTCTTAAATCAAATAGAATTCTTGAGAGAGAATATTCTGTTTTGACTCTTGGTGGGGGGCAGATAGCGCGACCCAAGCCTGTCCACAACCAGTCCACAGGCTGGGCAGATGCCGGGATCGAGAGCGGAAAGGTGGCGTTCGGAGGTTAACTGTTTCTTAACCTTTCCAAATCGTGAACGAGGCGCCGCCTCGAAAAATGATTCACGTGAAACATCGTGGCGCGCCTCCACATGGCCCGGCCTGTTGATCGCTGCCGAGGGTTATACAAGGTGGCCCGAACGCCGTTCCGGCGCGTGCGGTTGTCCACATCCGTCCCCATGCCTCGCCCGCCGCTTCCGCCGTCCCGCCTGGGAGGGTGCCGCGGCGAACGGCGATTTCCTTTGCCGAACCGGCGCGTTAGAGGTGGCGTGACCGCAGAGCCCCAGGAGCTGAAGTGGCGCGCAACTATTTTCACCTGCACCTCGTCTCCGATGCGACCGGCGAGACCCTGATCGCCGTCAGCCGCGCCGCCGCGGCCCAGTACGAATCGGTCTCGGCGATCGAGCATGTCTATCCGCTGGTGCGCTCGGAAGCGCAGCTCGCCCGCGTGCTGGCCGAGATCGAATCCTCGCCGGGCGTCGTGCTCTACACGCTGGTCGAGGCGGAATGGTCGGAACGCCTGGAGAGCTTCTGCCAGGAGATCGGCTGCCCCTGCCTGTCGGTGCTGAACCCCGTGCTCTCGCTCTTCCAGTCCTATCTCGGACAGGCGGCGGCGCCGCGGCCGGGTGCGCAGCATGTGCTCAACGCGGAATATTTCCGGCGTATCGACGCGATGAACTACACGCTGATGCATGATGACGGGCAGCTCGGCGGCGATCTCGAGAATGCCGACATCATCCTCGTCGGCATCAGCCGTACCTCGAAGACCCCGACCAGCATCTATCTCGCCAATCGCGGCATCAAGACCGCCAATGTCCCGCTGGTGCCGAACGTGCCGCTGCCGCCCGAGATCGAGCGGCTCAAGAAGCCGCTCGTCGTCGGCCTGGTCGCCAGCGCCGAGCGCATCGTCCAGATCCGCCAGAACCGGCTGCTCTCGATGAAGGCCGATGACGAGACGCCCTATGTCGACCCCGCCGCGGTTGCCGACGAGATCGCGCAGTCGCGCAAGCTCTGCGCCCGCAAGGGCTGGCCGGTCATCGACGTCACGCGCCGTTCGATCGAGGAGACGGCCGCCGCCATCCTCGACCTGCTGCGCGACCACCGCATGAAGTTCATCGCGACATGACCGCTTCGCTCTGGCGCGCGGCGCAGCCGCTCCTGCTGGCTTCCGGCAGCGTGACGCGGGCGGACATGCTGCGCGCCGCCGGTTTGCCGGTCGAGACGCTCAGGCCCGATATCGACGAGCGCGCGGCCGAGGCGCCGCTGCTCGAACAGGGCGTGCAGGGCGAGGCGGTCGCGGCGGCCCTGGCCTGTGCCAAGGCGCTCGCGGTCTCGACGATGAAGCCAGGCCGCTTCGTCCTCGGCGCCGACCAGACGCTGACATGCGACGGGCGGACCTTTCACAAGCCGGATGACCTGGCGGCGGCCGCTGCCCAGATCGCCGCGCTCTCCGGGCGCGAGCATGTCCTGCATTCGGCCTTCGTCCTGGCCTGCGATGGCGAGATTCTGGCCGAGGGTGTCCAGGCGGCCCGGCTGACCATGCGCGCGCTGGAGCCGGATTTCATCGCGACCTATGTCGGGCTCGCCGGGCCGGCACTGTTGAGCAGCGTCGGCGGCTATCAGCTCGAAGGGCTCGGCGCCCAGCTCTTCGCCGCGGTCGAGGGCGACCACTTCACCATTCTCGGCCTGCCGCTCCTTGCCGTGCTCGACGCTCTGCGCGATCAGGGCCTTCTCGCCCGCTGATCCGGATACCCGTCGCATGACCCGTCGCTGCTTCGTCATTGGCCACCCGATCGGCCATTCCCGTTCGCCGCTGATCCACGGCGCCTGGATCGCCGAGCACGGGCTCGACGGCTCCTATGACCGCATCGACGTTGCGCCCGGCGAACTCGCCGACTTTCTCGATCGTGTCAGGGCCGGCGATTATGCCGGCGGCAACGTCACCGTCCCGCACAAGGAAGCCGCGTTGCGGCTGGTCGACGAGGCGAGCGAGACCGCGAGCGCCATGGGCGCCGTCAATACCATCTGGCGCGAGGGCGGCCGGCTCCATGGCGACAATACCGACGCCGCCGGCTTCCTCGCCCATCTCGACATGAGCGCGCCGGGCTGGGCCGACCATGCCCGCACGGCCCTGATCCTCGGCGCCGGCGGAGCTGCGCGAGCGATCGGCTACGGCCTGAAGGCGCGCGGGCTCGGCCGCATCATCCTGGTCAACCGCAGCGCCGGGCGCGCCCGCGAGCTCGCGCAGGCTCTGGGCTCTCCGCTCGAGGCCCGGGACTGGAGCGAGCGGCATGATCTGGTCTCCGGGGCGGACCTTATCGTCAACACCACCGCGCTCGGCATGAAGGGCCAACCGCCGCTCGAGCTCGACCTCGCTCGCCTGTGCCCGGGCACGATCGTCGACGACATCGTCTATGTGCCACTGCGCACGGCCCTGCTCGACGAGGCCGAACGGCGCGGCGGCGTCATCGTCGACGGGCTCGGCATGCTGCTGCACCAGGCGGTGCCCGGCTTCGCCCGCTGGTTCGGCGTGACGCCCACGGTGACGCCCGCGCTGCGGGCGCGACTGGAAGCGGATATCCTGCGCGCCTGATTCGCCGGGCCCCGCCATGACCCTTCGCCTCGCATGACCTTCATCCTCGGATTGACCGGCTCGATCGGCATGGGAAAGTCGACGACATCGGCGATGTTCCGCGCCCGCGGCATCCCGGTGCATGACGCCGATGCCGCCGTCCATGCGCTGTACCGAGGCAGGGCGGTGGCACCCATCGCGGCCGCCTTTCCCGGTATCGTCGTCGGGGGCGCGGTCGATCGCGCCAGATTGTCGGCCGCCGTCGTCGGACAGCCGGAGAAGTTGCGTGCCCTGGAAGCGCTGATTCACCCGCTCGTGCGCGAGGAGGAGGTCGCCTTCGTCGGGCGCTGCCGCGCCGCCGGCGAGGGCGTCGCCGTCCTCGACATTCCGCTTCTGCTCGAGACCGGCGGCGAATCGCGCTGCGACGCCGTCATGGTGATCACCGCGCCTGCCGAGGTCCAGCGTGCAAGGGTCCTGGCTCGGCCGGAGATGACCGCGGAAAAGCTCGACGCGATCCTCGCCCGCCAGATGCCCGACGCCGAGAAGCGCCAGCGCGCCCACTTCCTTGTGGACACCTCGCGGGGCCTGCTGGCCGCTGAGCGGCAGGTCGGGTCTATCCTGCAGGCGCTCGCCGGCCGTCCCGGTCGGCGCGGCCAGGAAGAGGCGGCAGGACATGCGTGAGATCGTCCTCGACACCGAGACGACCGGCGTCGAAGCCAATGCCGGCGACCGCGTCGTCGAGATCGGCTGCGTCGAGCTGGTCAATCACTGCCCGACCGGCCGCAGTTTCCACCAATACATCAATCCCGAACGGCCGATGTCCGAGGGCGCCTTCAGGGTCCACGGCCTCTCCGATGCGTTCCTCTCCGACAAGCCGGTCTTCGCCGCGATCGCCGAGGAGTTCGCCGCCTTCATCGATGGCGCCCGCTTGGTGATCCACAATGCGGCCTTCGATGTCGGCTTCCTCAACATGGAGCTGAAGCGCGTCGGCCTCGGGCCGATCGCGCCGGCGCTCGTCGTCGATACGTTGGCGATGGCGCGCCGCAAGCATCCCGGCGCCTCGAACAGCCTCGATGCGCTCTGCCAGCGCTACGGCATCGACAACACCAGGCGGACCAAGCACGGCGCCTTGCTCGATTCAGAGATCCTCGCCGAGGTCTATATCGAGCTGATCGGCGGCAAGCAGGCCGATCTCGGTCTTGGCGCGGTGGTCGCGACCGGGCTGGGCAACGGCTTGTCCGGGCTCAGCGAGCGACCGCAGCGCCTGCGGCCGCTTGGCCCCCGTCTCGACGAGGCCGCCATCGCCGCGCATGAGGCCTTCATCCTCACGCTCGGCAAGGCGCCGCTCTGGCGCGGCTATCTCGGCATCGCCGAGGAAAGTTGAGCCGACCCGCCGGCTCAGCCCTTCCGGTTGCGGCTGGCGCGGCGCGACAGCATGTTCAGCCCCTCGATCAGCGCCGAGAAGGCCATGGCGGCGTAGATATAGCCCTTGGGCACATGCGCGCCGAAGCCCTCGCCGATCAGCGTGCCGCCGATCATCAGGAGGAAGCCGAGCGCCAGCATCACGATCGTCGGATTCTTGTCGATGAAGCGCGCCAGCGGATCGGCCGCCAGCAGCATCACCAGCACGGCGACGATGACGGCGATCACCATCACCGGGATATGCTCGGTCATGCCAACGGCGGTGATGATGCTGTCGATCGAGAAGACGAGGTCGAGCAGCAGGATCTGGAAGATCACGCCGCCGAAGGTCACGGCCGCGGCCGCGCCGCCGTCGAACATGTCCGGCCCGTGGTCGGGATCGACCTTGTGGTGGATTTCCTTGGTCGCCTTCCAGACCAGGAACAGGCCGCCGGCGATCAGGATGACGTCGCGCCAGGAGAAGGCCTTGCCGAACACCGAGAAGACCGGCGTGGTGAGCTGGACGATGAAGGCGACGGTCGAGAGCAGGCCGAGACGCAGGATCAGCGCCAGGCCGATGCCGATCCGGCGGCCGCGCGAGCGTTGATGTTCGGGGAGCTTGTTGGTCAGGATCGAGATGAAGATCAGGTTGTCGATGCCGAGCACGACCTCCATGGCGATCAGTGCCCCGAGGGCCGCCCAGACGGCGGGGTCGGCGGCAAGCGTCATAAGATGGTCCATTGGGTCTCCGGCACGGCAAAAGGCGAGCACAGGGTCTGGCGCCCGTTTCCAGTGTTATGCCAGATGGAGAACGCTCCCGCCTATCGCAAGACGATGGACGATGCCCGTGACTATTGAATGAAATGCAAGAAAGGGCCCCTAAGGGCCCTTTCCGGTCATTCCGTCGATGCGAAGCGGTTCAGGCGTCGGGTGCGCCCTGCTGCGTCTGGAGTTCCTGCATCCGCTGCTGGAACAGCGCCGCGAAATCGATGGCGGGCACGTAGAAGGGCGGGAAGCCGCCGCTCTGGACCGCTTCCGCGATGATCTGGCGGGCGAAGGGGAAGAGCATGCGGGCGCAGTCGATCACCAGGACCGGGTGGACGTGCTCTTGCGGCACGTTGATGAGCCGGAACACGCCGGCATAGCTGAGATCGAAGGCGAACAGCGTCTCGTTGTTCAGGACGGCCTTGCCCTCAAGCTGCAGCACGGTCTCGTAATCCGTCTCGGACATCGCCGATGTCGAGACATTGACCTGCAGCGACATCTGCGGGCCCTGGTCCGACTGCTGGCCCAGCGAGCGCGGCGCCTTCGGGTTCTCGAAGGAGAAGTCCTTGGTGTACTGGATCAGGGCATTCATGCTGGGCGCGGCATTCGCCTCGTTCGCAGCATTGCCGTTGGGGATGTCGTTGGCCATCGGTCCCATCATCATCTGGCGGGCTTTATCGGAAATCCCGCGCCCTGCCGGCGTCCGGGACCGCGCACCGCTCTCCGGTGCATTTGCCTGCGTCGGCTATCATGGACATCCTTCGCGCACAAGAAGCCGCCTTCACAAGCCAAGGGGTGGATGTTACGAGCCTTGATCACCATATGGCATGCGACGGCCGGCCGACCGTCGTGTCGAGCCGGCGTGCGAAACGGTCACTGGAGCCCCGGATCAGCTTTCGATGCAAAATTCCTTCGACATGACGACTCTGGTCTTCCTGGCTCTGGCCGTTTTCGTCGCCTGGAAGCTTCGCTCGGTTCTTGGCCAGAAGACCGGGAGCGAACAGCCGCCGACCGATCCCTTCGCCCGCCGCGAGGCCCCGCCGATGCGGCCCGACCAGCAGGCCTCGGCCGATGCCAAGCGTGACAATGTCATTCGCCTGCCCGGCGCGGCCAATGATCCGGCCGCGACCATCGTGCCGGCGGCCGAGCGCTGGAAGGATCTCGCGCCGGCCGATTCCCCGATCATCGCCGGCATCGAGGCCATCGTCCGCCAGGAGCCCGGCTTCGATCCGCGCGATTTCCTGCAGGGCGCGAAATCGGCCTACGAGACCATCGTCACCGCCTTTGCCCGCGGCGACCGCAAGACCCTGAAGGGGCTGCTCGCCAAGGAGGTCTATGACGGCTTCGAGCAGGCGATCACCGATCGCGAGAAGCGCGGCGAGAAGGCCGAATCCTCCTTCGTCTCGATCGACAAGGCCGATCTCAACGCCGTCGACGTCAAGGGCAAGACGGGTCAGGTGACGATCGCTTTCGTCTCGCAGCTGATCAGCGTGACCCGCGACGCGCAGGGCAATGTCGTCGACGGCAGCGCCGAGGCGGTCTCCGAGGTCAACGACATCTGGACCTTCTCGCGTCAGCTCGGCAGCCGGGATCCGAACTGGCTGCTGGTCGCGACCGAAGCCGGCGCGTGAGCGATGGCGCCGAGCGCGTCGCGCTTGTGGCCATCGGCTTGTTCTTCGCGGCCATGATCGGCGCTCGGGCCGCGCCGCCCCTGCCGCCCGGCGCGCGCGCCGAGGCGGTTTCTCCCGACAGGCTTCCGGGCTGGCGCGACGACGATCATCGCGTCGCGCTGCGCATCTTCGCCGCCGGTTGCGCGGCTGATCCGCCGCTGCGCCAGGGCGCGCCGATTCCTCCCGCTCTTGCCGCCGTTTGTGCCGAGGCCGGACGGCTGGTCGCTGGCGGCGCGCCGGACCGGGCCGCCGCCCGGCGCTTCTTCGAGGGGCGCTTCAGCTTCTGGCGCATCCGGCCCGAAGGCGCCGAGCGCGGCTTCATGACCGGTTATTTCGAGCCGGAATTCGAGGGTTCGCCGACGCGGAGCGCCGCCTTCCCGACGCCCCTCTATGGCCGCCCCGCCGACCTGGTGACACGCCTGGCGAACGATGCCTGGCCGGGTTTCGACCCCGCCCTCTCGGCGGCGCGCAAGACCGCGAAAGGTCTCGAACCCTTTCCCGAGCGTGCCGCGATCGAGAACGGAGCCCTCGACGGTCAGGGCCTCGAACTCCTCTGGCTGCGCGATCCGGTCGACCGCTTCGTGCTGCAGGTCCAGGGTTCGGGTCGCGTCCGCTTGCCGGACGGCAAGACGGTGCGGCTGGTCTATTCCGGCCGCAACGGCCATCCCTATACCTCGCTCGGACGTGTGCTGAGTGAGCGCGAGAACATCCCGCCGGCGCAAATGACCATGGATCGGCTGGTGGCGCGGCTGAAGGCCGATGCCGATTTCGCCCGCGATCTGATCCGGCTCAACAAATCCTTCGTCTTCTTCGCCCGCAAGGACGACCTCCCGCCGGATTCGGGGCCGATCGGCGGCGCCGGCCTGCCCCTGACGGCACTGCGCAGCATCGCGATCGATCGCGCGATCTGGCCTTATGGCCTGCCGGCCTGGATCGATGCCGGAATTCCCGACGGCACGGGCGGCACCGAACGGCTGGCGCGCCTGATGGTCGCCCAGGACACCGGCTCGGCCATCCTCGGCCCGGCCCGGGTCGATCTCTTCGTCGGCTCGGGGCCGGAGGCGGGACATCGCGCCGGGCTGGTCCGCCATGGCTTCGATTTCACCGTGCTCTGGCCGCGCGCGGAGGCGCGCTGAGCCATGCGCCGTCGCGGCAAGGTTCTCACGGAGGCGGATCTCGCCCTCTGGCGCCAGGTCGCCCGCTCGATCGAGCCGCTGCCCGGCCGCGCCCGGCCGGAGGAACCCGTCCCGACGCCGCCGGTTCCTGCTCCCGCCACCGAGGCGGCCGCGCCCGTTCTCGTCGTCGCGGCCAGGCTCACCGTCGCAAAGCCGGCCCAGCCTCCGCTTGCGCCGCTCGAACGCCGCCTGCGCACGCAATTGCGCCGCGGCACCCAATCCGTCGAGGCCGTCATCGACCTGCACGGGTTGCGTCAGGACGAGGCCCATGCGGCGTTGCGCGGCTTCCTGCACCGCGAGCAGGCGCGCGGCACCAGGCTGGCGCTGGTCGTGACCGGCAAGGGCGCTGCGGGCGACGCGCCGTTCGGCGAGGAGCGCGGCGTGCTTCGCCGCAGCGTGCCGCATTGGCTGCGCCTGCCCGACCTGCGCCCGCTCGTCGTCGGCTTCGAAGAGGCCGAGCAGCGCCATGGCGGCGCCGGCGCGCTCTATATCCGCCTGCGCCGCAGCCGCGAGCGCGAGCCGTGACGCCGTTCGGCCAGCGCGTCCGCGAATTGCGGGCCGTGCGCGGCGTCACGCTGGCGCAGATGGCGGCGACGCTCGGCGTGACGCCGGCCTATCTCTCGGCGCTCGAGCATGGCAAGCGCGGCCGGCCGACCTTCACCCTGATCCAGGGCGTGATCCATGTCCTGGGCGTAATCTGGGACGAGGCCGACGAGCTGATCCGTCTCGCCGACCTCTCGCATCCGCGCGTCACGATCGACACCGCGGGGCTCGAGCCCGAGGCGACGCTCTTCGCCAACCGGCTGTCGCGCGAGATCGCGGCATTGGAGCCGCAGGAGCTCGAGCGGCTCGCCGCGATCATTGACGAAGCGGCGGCCCGGCGCGGGCGCGGCTGAAGCGCCCGGCTTGACCCCCGCGGCGGCGGATGCGACACGCCGCGTCACCTGTCCTCAACTGTCCCCGGAAATCCTCATGACCGCCAAGCGCACCGATGTTCTCGCCCTCGGCAACGCCATCGTCGATGTCTTCGCCTCGGCCGAGGAGGATTTCCTGGTCGCCCATGAGCTGACCAAGGGCGCGATGATGCTGATCGACGAGGATCGCGCCGAGACGCTCTATGCGGCCATGGGCCCGAGCAAGATCGTCTCCGGCGGCTCGGCGGCGAACACCATCGCCGGGCTCGCCTCCTTCGGCGGCAAGGGCGCCTTCATCGGCAAGGTCAAGCAGGACGAGCTCGGCAAGCTCTACAAGCACGACCTGACCTCGCTCGGCGTCGCCTTCGACACCGGTTTCGCCAGCGACGGCCCCGCCACGGCGCGTTCCTTCATCATCGTCACGCCCGATGGCGAGCGCACGATGAACACCTATCTCGGCGCCTGCCAGGGGCTGACGGTGGCCGATGTCGACAAGGCGGCCGTGCAGAACGCCGAGATCGTCTATCTCGAGGGTTATCTCTGGGATCCGCCGGCGGCCAAGGAGGCCTTCCGCAAGGCGTCCGAATTCGCCCATGCGGCCGGTGGGCGCGTCGCCATCACCTTGTCGGATTCCTTTTGCGTCGACCGCTATCGCGACGAATTCCTCGGGCTGATCCGCAACCGGCTGGTCGATATCGTCTTCGCCAACGAGGCCGAGCTGAAGAGCCTCTACCAGACCGCCGATTTCGACACCGCGCTCGCGGCTCTGCGCGCGGAGAACATCGTCGCCGCCGTCACCCGCTCGGAGAAGGATGCGCTGGCGGTGACGCCGGACGGGATCATCGCCGAGCCGGTCTTCCCGGTCGCGCGCATCGTCGACACGACGGGCGCCGGCGATCTCTTCGCCGCCGGCTTCCTCTATGGCCTGACCTCGGGCCGCGAGGTCCGCGACAGCCTGCGCCTGGGCGCGCTGGCGGCGGGCGAGATCATCAGCCATGTCGGCGCCCGGCCGGATGTCAGCCTGAAGACGCTGGCGGGGAACGAAGGGTTGCTGTGAGAGCGACCTTCTCCCCTCGGGGGAGAAGCTGTCTGCGAAGCAGACGGATGAGGAAGGGTCGCGTCAGCGGCCCTTTTTGTTTCAACGGGGTGAGGCTCCCCTCATCCGTCAGCGCTATGCGCTGCCACCTTCTCCCCCGAGGGGAGAAGGAAACGCGGCTCAATACAACGTCGCCTTCACCCGCGCCGGCAGCGCCTTGTCATAGGCCTCGCCGTCGAAGGTCTCGATCGCGTCGTTCCGCGCGGTGATGTCGCGCAGGATCTGGCCGGCGCTCGGCAACGCGCGCCGGTCCACATGCCCGGCCGGGTTCCAGAGGTCGGCGCGCACCACTGCGCGCGAGCACTGGAAGTAGGCGCTCTCCACCGTGACCACGATGACGCAGGCCGGCAGCTTCCCGGCCATCTCGAATGCCTCGCACAACCCTGGGTCGCTGGAGAGCGTTGCACGTCCGTTAACGCGCAGCGTCTCGCCGTAACCGGGGATCAGGAAGAGCATTCCGATTCGATCGTCGGACAGGATATTCTTCAATGAATCCAGTCGGTTATTGCCTTTTCGGTCCGGAATAAGGAGCGTTTTCGCGTCCCGGACCGTGACAAAGCCCGGCAGATCCCCGCGCGGTGAGCAATCCAGGCCGTCCGGACCATTGGTCGCGAGCACGAAAAACGGCGAGGCCGCGATCAGCGCCGCATAATTCGCGTCGATGTGGTCGATCTCCTTGGCGACGGAGGCTGGCGCGACCGGGTTGGGGTAGAGCGCCATCAGCGCGTCGAGCGAGGTGATGCGGTGGTCCGGCATGCCGATCTCCGAGAATGATAAGTCTAGACTATTCGAGATCGAGGCGCGGCGCCAGTGCCGAGGTGCCTTCTTCGGCATTGCCGGCCGTCATTCCGGGGCAGGCCGCAGGCCTGAGCCCGGAACCCAGAGACGCTGGGCTGCCAATCAGGTGGCGCTGATGGGCTCCTCCGTGAGAGCCAGCGGTTCTGGGTTCCGGGCTCGCTGCTGCGCAGCGCCCCGGAATGACGCCGCCCAAAGAAAAACGCCCCGCATCCTGCGATGCGGGGCGTTCCGTTTCACGTGAATCGCGAAGGGCTCACTCGGCGGCGCCGCGCTCGCGGCTCTTCTCGGCGTCGCGCTCGGCCTTGAGCTTCTCGGTGATGTCCTCGCCGGTCTCCTGGTCGACGACCTTCATCGAGAGGCGGATCTTGCCGCGCTCGTCCTGGCCGAGGAACTTGACCTTGACCTTGTCGCCTTCCTTGACGACGTCCGAGACCTTCTGCACCCGGTTGCGGGCGAGCTCGGAGATATGGACGAGGCCGTCCTTCGCGCCGAAGAAGTTCACGAAGGCGCCGAACTCCATGATCTTCACGACGGTGCCGTCATAGATCATGCCCGGCTCGGCCTCGGAGACGATCGACTTGATCCACTTGATCGCGGCTTCGATCGACTTGCCGTCGGCCGAGGCGATCTTGATGGTGCCGTCGTCCTCGATATTGACCTTGGCGCCGGTCTTCTCGACGATCTCGCGAATGACCTTGCCGCCCGATCCGATGACTTCGCGGATCTTGTCGACCGGGATCTTCATCGTCTCGATGCGCGGCGCATACTCGCCGAGCTGGCTGCGCGAGGCCGAGAGGGCCTTGCTCATCTCGCCGAGAATGTGCTCGCGACCGCCCTTGGCCTGGCCGAGGGCGACCTTCATGATCTCCTCGGTGATGCCGGCGATCTTGATGTCCATCTGCAGCGAGGTGATGCCGGCGCTCGTGCCGGCCACCTTGAAGTCCATATCGCCGAGATGGTCCTCGTCGCCGAGGATGTCGGAGAGCACCGCAAAGCGCTCACCCTCGAGGATCAGGCCCATGGCGATGCCGGCAACCGGCGACTTCAGCGGAACGCCCGCATCCATCAGCGCCAGCGAGGTGCCGCAGACGGTGGCCATCGAGGAGGAGCCGTTCGACTCGGTGATCTCCGAGACGACGCGGATCGTGTAGGGGAATTCCGACTTCGCCGGCAGCATCGGGCGGATGGCGCGCCAGGCGAGCTTGCCATGGCCGATCTCGCGGCGGCCGGGCGAGCCCATGCGGCCGGTCTCGCCGACCGAATAGGGCGGGAAGTTGTAGTGCAGCAGGAAGGTCTCCTTGTAGGTGCCTTCCAGCGAGTCGATGAACTGCTCGTCGTCGCCGGTGCCGAGCGTGGTCACGACCAGCGCCTGGGTCTCGCCGCGGGTGAACAGCGAGGAGCCGTGCGTGCGCGGCAGGATGCCGGCTTCGGCGACGATCTTGCGGACCGTCTTGACGTCGCGGCCGTCGATGCGGACGCCGTCGTCGAGGATGGTCCAGCGCACGACCTTGGCCTGGGCTTCCTTGAACTGGCCGCCGACCTGCTCCTTGGTGAAGGTGGTCTTGCCGTCCGGCTCGGCCGAGACCAGCGCCTGGACCTTGGCCTTGGCGGCGTCCAGCGCCTTATAGCGCTCGGCCTTGGTGGTGATCTTGTAGGCGGCGCGCAGATCGGCATCGACCAGCTTCAGCACCGCGTCAAGCACGACCGAGTTATCGGCCGGCACGTAGTCGCGCGGCTCCTTGGCGGCCTTCTCGGCGAGGCGGATGATCGCGTCGATCACCGGCTGGAAATGCTTGTGGCCGAACATCACGGCGCCGAGCATGATCTCCTCGGAGAGCTCCTTGGCCTCCGACTCGACCATCAGCACGGCGTCCTGGGTGCCGGCGACGACGAGGTCGAGCTGCGATTCCTTGATCTCGTCGATCAGCGGATTGAGCTTGTAGGCGCCGTCGACATAGCCGACGCGGGCGGCGCCGACCGGGCCCATGAAGGGCACGCCGGAGAGCGTGAGCGCAGCGGAGGCCGCCACCATCGCGACGATGTCCGGATCGTTCTCGAGATCGTGCTGCAGCACGGTGACGATCACCTGCGTGTCGTTCTTGTAGCCTTCGGCGAAGAGCGGGCGGATCGGCCGGTCGATCAGGCGCGAGACCAGCGTCTCCTTCTCGGTCGGGCGGCCTTCACGCTTGAAATAGCCGCCGGGGATGCGGCCGGCGGCGAAGGTCTTCTCCTGGTAGTTCACGGTCAGCGGGAAGAAGTCGAAGCCCGGCTTCGGCTCCTTCGCGGAGACGATGGTCGCGAGCACGACGGTTTCGCCATAGGTGGCGAGCACGGCGCCGTCGGCCTGGCGGGCGATCTTGCCGGTTTCGAGCACGAGCTTGCGCCCGCCCCAGATCAGCTCTTCGGTTTGAACATCGAACATGGATTTTCTTTCGGTCGGATGCGGCACCCGTCCGGACGTCTCAAGCCCATGGGCAAGACGGCGGAAAGCTCGGGAGGTGAAGACGATGGCGCCCGAGCGCTCGGCGATCCTGCCATGGACGTCGGGGCGTCCGGCGGAAGCCAGCGACGGACCGCCCATGCGGCCGCCGCGTTGGAATCAGGGCGCCGCACCATTGCGGCGAGACCCTGGGATCGTAGCGTGATGTGGTCCGAAGACCGCTTTGCGGCCCTCGCCATCCCGCTTTGGAAAAACCGCCCGGAACCGATCGGCGCCGGGCGGGACGCTTTTGCGATCGATCAGCGGCGGATGCCGAGCTTCTCGATCAGCGACTTGTAGCGCGCCTCATTCTTGCCCTTCAGGTAGTCGAGCAGCGAACGGCGCTGCGAGACCAGCTTGAGCAGGCCGCGGCGCGAATGGTTGTCCTTGACATGCGACTTGAAATGGCCGGTCAGGTTGTTGATGCGCTCCGTCAGGATCGCGACCTGGACCTCGGGCGAGCCGGTGTCGTTCGGCTTGGTGGCATGTTCCTTCACGAGCGCGGTCTTGCGCTCAGGCGTAATCGACATCGTGTGATCCTTCGGTTGGATGTTGATCTGGCGGGCCAGGCCGGGATGTCGTCCAGCAAGGTCCGAAGCCCGCAGCCATCTCATCACGGAGAGGGTGCGCGGCCGGCCGCAAGGGCCGGTTGGGGCGGGATATACACGAAACTGGGCGAAAGGCCAGCGTGCCGATCGCGCTGGCGCGAAGCCTCGGCCGGCTTCGCGCACCTCACAGCATCGAGGCGCGGAACAGCGAGCTGCGATCGATCACCTTGCCGGCGACCATGAACACGCCGTCGCCCTTGTAATGCAGGGTCTCGGGATGTTTTGGCGCGGCGCGCGCATGCGCCTTCACCACCTCGAAGACGAAGACGTCGTACCGGCTGATCAGCGCCTCGTCATGCAGACGGCACTCGAAACTGGCGTGGCATTCGCGGATCAGGGGCGCGGCGACCTCGCTCGCCTTGTCGGCCGTCAGCCCGAACGCCTTGAACTTGTCGATCTCGCTGCCCGAGCAGTTGCCGATGCCGATCACCTGCTCGGTCAGCTCGGTCGTCGGCAGGTTGATGACGCATTCGCCGCTCTTGCGGATCATGTCATGGCTGTGGTTGCCGCTCGAGATCAGGCAGGCGACCAGCGACGGCGAAAAGGCCATCACCATATGCCAGCCCATCGTCATGATGTTGCTCTTGCCCTGCCATTTCGAGGAGACGAGCACGATCGGGCCCGGCTCGAGGAAATAGCGGACGCGGCTGAGCGGGAAATCGGGCTTGGCACTGCGCTTTCCCGTCCTGGCGCCGGCTTTCGCAGGCATGGCTCGCTCCATCCTTTGGCCCGGATGCCGGGTCGTCCGGTGAGGAACGCGTCAGAGGGGCGCCGGTTCGCCGCGGTCATAGCGCTGCTGGGCGTCCTGCACCTCGCCGATATGCGCCTCGGCCCAGAGCGTCAGTCCGTGCACGGTGCCCGCCAGCGTGCGCCCGAGCGGCGTCAGCGCATATTCCACGGTCACCGGCACGGTCGCGAACACCGCCCGGCTGACCAGCCCGTCGCGCTCCAGGCTCTTCAGCGTCTGCGAGAGCATCTTTTGCGAGATGTTGTCGATGCGCCGGCGCAGCGCGTTGAAGCGCAAGGTCTCCTGCTCGAGCAGGATCAGGATCAGCACCGCCCATTTGTCGCCGATGCGATCGAGGACCTGCCGGGTCGGGCATTGCGCGTTGAAAGCGTCCGGGCGCTGCAGCATCGCGGTTTCCTGAAGGTGACCATGTCGCGCGAAGGTGCCTTCTTTACGGCCTTTCACGCATACGCCATCTGGTATCGCACAGGATGCTGGTTCCTGAAAGATACTATCTTGGAAGGCAGGTCTCATGAACATCGCACTCATCGGCGCCACCGGCTTCATCGGCTCGCGTCTTCTCGCCGAGCTCACCGCCCGCGGCCACCGGGTCACGGCGATCAGCCGCAACCCCGACAAGGTCCCGGCTGCGCCCAACGTCACGGCGAAAAAAGGCGATGTCTTCGATCGCGACGGCCTTGCCGCGCTGCTCGCCGGTCATGACGCCGTGATCAGCGCCGTGCATTTCACCGCCAGCGATCCGGCGACGCTGCTCGCCGCCGTCAGGCAGTCCGGCGTTAAGCGCTATCTCGTGGTCGGCGGTGCCGGCAGTCTCGAGGTCGCGCCGGGCAAGCAGCTCTTCGATACGCCGGATTTCCCGCAGATCTATCATGCCGAAGCCAAGAAGGGCGGCGCCTTCCTCGACTTGCTGAAGGGCGAGAGCGGGCTCGACTGGACCTTCCTGTCGCCCTCGGCGCTGATCCAGCCGGGCGAGCGCACCGGCAAGTTCCGGCTCGGCGGCGACCAGCTTCTGGTCGATGCGCAGGGCAAGAGCGCGATCTCGGCCGAGGATTATGCGATCGCGCTGGTCGACGAGCTGGAGAAGCCTGCGCATACCCGCCGCCGCTTCACGGTCGGCTACTAGAGCCGGATGCCGTCAGCGGGACCGTATGGCGGTCCCGCTGAAGCCTGACCTCGCCGTCAGGCGGCCTTGCGAAAACGCTTCTCGCCGATGTCGAGCACGCCGCGGCGCAGCTGTCCGAGCGCGACGGTGCCGCTGTCGCCCTCGAAATAGAGCCGATTGTCGTCGACCTCGTAGCGGCCGCGATAACGGATCTGCTCGGCGGACTTGGTCTTGTCGAAGCGGCCGTCACGGCGCAATTCGAGCCGCATCGCGCCATCCTCGGTGATCCAGGTGCCGATCGCGGCGCGCTCGGCGGGGCTGAGCCTGGCCGGCAGATCGAGATCGATCTCGAGCGGGCGCGCCGGCTTCGCGGCGGGAATGACGCGGGCGGTGAAGGCACCGAGCGCCTGAACGATCTGGGTGAATGCCATGATCGGGTCTCCTCATACATAATTTGGTCGGCGTCGGAGCGGTATAGCTGCGACGCTCCGCATAAAGCGGTCAGTAGGCGCTCGCTGTCGGGCGCATGATGATCTCGCTGACATCGACATCGCCGGGTTCGGCGATCGCGAAGGCGATAGCCCGGGCGATCGCGTCCGGCTCGATTGCGACCTGGCGGAATTCGGCCATGGCGGCCTGCGCGCCCGTGTCGGTGATCGTCGAAGCCAGTTCGGAGCGGGTCACGCCGGGCGAGATCACTGTCACACGTATGTCGCTGTGCTCCTGACGCAAGCCCTCCGAGATCGCGAGCACCGCATATTTTGTCGCGCAATAGACCGCGGCCGTCGGATAGACCGCATGCCCGCCGATCGAGGAGAGGTTGATGAACTGGCCGGAGCCCTGCCGTTTCATGATCGGCAGGCCGGCGGCGATGCCGTGCAGCACGCCGCGGATATTGACGTCGATCATCCGGTTCCACTCGTCGAGCTTGAGCGCTTCGAGCGGTGACAGCGGCATCACGCCGGCATTGTTGACGACGACGTCGAGCCGGCCGAATTCCTTCTGGGCGAAGGCGAGGAAGGCGGCGACGCTGCCAGCCTGCGTGACGTCGAGCGCCATGTAGCGGACGCTGCCGCCCTCCGCCTCGATCGTGGCGGCAAGCGTCGCCAACCGCTCCGTGCGGCGCGCCCCGAGGACGACCCGGGCGCCCTTGCGGGCAAGGACGAGGGCCGTGGCTTCGCCGATGCCGCTGCTGGCTCCGGTGATGGCGACGACCTTGTTGTTGAGTTCGGACATGGAAATTTTCCGCTGCTGGGCCGACGGCGCTGGCCGTCCGATGTGGGCGGAAGATGGCCCGGTTCAGGCCAGGGGCGGTAGACCGATGCGCCGCAAAGATTGCCTGATTCTCCAGGAGTGGCGCGCGGGCATGGCAGGAAAGGCATATTTCATTATATGAAAGCCCAGGCGCCGGGCAGTGGGCTGCGGGGGCAGAGCAAGGCGAGGGCCGAAACATGGATCGTCAGCAGGAGCTCGCCGGGCTGGTCTCCCGCCTCGCGCCGCAGGACGGTATGCACCGGACCGCGATCCCGCGCCTCGTCCTGTTCCGGTCGGGACAGCCGACCGAGCCGCTGCATGGGCTGCACGAGCCGGCGGTCTGCATCATCGTCCAGGGCGCCAAGCAGGTCATGCTGGGCGAGCGCGTCTATCGCTATGACGCGACGCGCTATCTTGTCGTCTCGGTCGATCTGCCGGTGGTCGGCCAGGTGGTCGAGGCGACGCCGGAGGCGCCCTATCTCTGCGTCCGGCTCGATCTCGACCCGGCGAGCCTCGGCGCGCTGATGCTGGAGGTCGAGCCCTCGGGCGCGGCGGCCGACGGGCCCGCCTCCGGGCTGGCGCTGGACCCGGTGACGCCGGCGCTGCTTGATGCCCTGACGCGCCTGGTCCGGCTGCTGGAGACGCCGGCCGACATCGCCATCCTCGCGCCGCTGATCGAGCGCGAGATCCTCTACCGCCTGCTCGGCGGCGAGGCCGGCGGCCGGCTGCGCCAGATCGCGCTCGGTGAAAGCAAACTGCAGCAGGTCAACCGCGCGATCGGCTGGATCAAGCGCAATTACGACAAGTCCTTCGACCTCGAGACGGTGGCGTCACAGGCGCGGATGAGCCCCTCCGCCCTGCACCAGCATTTCAAGGCGGTGACCGCGATGAGCCCGCTGCAATACCAGAAGCAGCTGCGCCTGCAGGAGGCGCGCAGGCTGATCCTGACCGCCGCGCTCGATGCCGCCTCGGCCGGGTTCAGGGTCGGCTATGAGAGCCCTTCGCAGTTCAGCCGCGAATATAGCCGGCTCTTCGGCGCACCGCCCTTGCGCGACGTCGCCCGCCTGCGCGCCGGGGAGCGCAGCCTGGCCTCGGCCTGAGGCTCGCCCCGCCTCAGAACTCCTCCCATCCGGCATCGTCGCGTCCGTTTGCGATCTTCTTCGCGGGGGCGCGTTTGGGTTCGGCCCTGGTCTGGGCGAAGGCGGCCTCGGCGAGCAGGCGCAGGCGCTCGGGTTCGGAGCCCGCGCCGGCCGCGATCGCATCATGGTCGGCGGCACGTCGCCGGGGCGGCGCATAGGGCGCGGCGGCGGCTTGCACCGGCGCCCGGGCGGACGGC
>JAESGM010000222.1_pt1 | contig 102395 bp, 92 predicted proteins | sample 9269721 | NCBI WGS metagenome assembly JAESGM01 (sample SAMN15720920, study PRJNA650825) | algae metagenome | isolation source: Komarekiella atlantica HA4396-MV6 and co-occurring heterotrophs from... | place: USA: Theobald House, Kauai, HI | collected 2009-07-29 | reverse complement strand
GGTACAACCGCCGGCGGCGGCACTCGACCCTGGGCTACGTCAGCCCGCTGCAGTACGAACAGCAGCTCGCGGAGGCGCAGCAGCGCGCCGCGTAAACCGCGTGTCCATCAAGCCGGGATAGGTCCAGTGCCCGCGTTCGCACCTATCGTCGAGGGGCCGGTGTCGCCGGTGCTCGATCGCGTGGCGCGCGATGTGGCGCAATTGGAGTGCGTCCACGAACTCGCGGTCGCGCAGCGCGAGGCCGCGCAGGCGCACAGCACCGAGCGGGCGCGGCTGGCCCAGCTCGATGCTATCCTGGAGCGTCGGGAGCGGGCGAGTGGCGCGCTCGATGGGGCGCTCGCACGTACCTACGTCGAGCCGGCGCGTGCGCGCTCGGCGTTCGAGACTGCTGTCCGGACCGACGGGGCGGATACGGCAGCGACTCGGTTCCGGGAGCGGCCCGAATCGTATGGCGACCTGGCGGCCCAGGAGCGGTCGAGGGCGCTGGGACTGGTGCGGCAGCGGGACGAGACCGCGGCCCGTCAGGCGGCTCGGGATGCGTTCGCGCTGGCGGTCGAATGGAGCGCGGCCGAGCGGGCACTCGGGGCGGCGATGGGGCAGGGAAGGGGCGCCGACGGTCGGCTGATCGATGCGTACCCGGTCGGCGTGGATACGGAGCGCCGGCGCCGCCTCAGCGCGCTGGAGGAGGCCGGCGCCCGCGAGCGGACACTCGCCGCCGAGCGCCGCGGTCTGCCCGCCGCGGAGGTGCTCGAGCGCGGGCTCCGGGAGGCAGTTCGGAGGCTCACACCGGCGGAGGTGCAGCAGCTGCAGGCCATGCTCACCCGACCGCAGGTGGCGATCGTCGCCCGCGTACGGCAGACAGTGAAGGAGGCGGTGCTCGGCCGGGATGTGGGGGAGTGACGCGCGGCTGCTCCGGGGCACGGGGAGCGAGTCCGAGTTCACGTGGTATGGCTTCACACGCCGGGAAGTTCTCAACGAGGAGGAGCGTGCGGAGCTCAACATCCATCTTCGCCTGCTCTGCGTCGACTTGAACGCACATCGCCCGGTGAATGGGGCCGTGCGAGGTGGTGAGTGGCTCAGGCCAGAGCCAGCTAGTGACCGCTCACGGGGGGCAGCTTGTCGCGCCGGGCTTCGTCCAATCCTCACCGCCTGCCGCTACATCCGTGTTGCTCGCTGTATCACCACACGTTATAGTAGAAGCCGCTCGTCTTACTTGTAGTATAACGCAACGTGATATAACAAGCGGTGCCGACCCCGGCCTATCAGACGGTCTATAGCCTCGCCGAGGATCAGATGGGGTACGTCACCGCCGCGCAGGCCGCGGCGGCTGGCGTACGACAGCAGACCCTCGTCATGATGGCCCGCCGAGGCACCCTTGAGCGGGTCAGCCGGGGCGTGTACCGGCTCGTGCACTTCCCGGGGCACCCCCTCGCGCAGTACATGCAGGCCACGCTGTGGCCCTACGACCCACAGGGGCGCGTCGAGGACCGGGTGCGCGGGGTGCTCTCGCACGAGACGGCGCTGGCCCTGCACGAGCTCTCGGACGTGGCCCCGCCTAAGGTCCACATCACGGTGCCGGCTGCGTTCCGCGTGCAGCGGGCCGTGCCGGCGTACCTGGTGGTGCATCGAGCCGACCTCCGGGCGAGTGAGACAACGGCTGTCGAGGGCATGCCGATCGTCACCCCAGAGCGCGCCATCCGCGACGGGATCGCCGTTCACCTCGGCCCCGCGCTCCTGGGGCAGGCGATCGAGGACGGTCTCCGCTCGGGGCGGCTCACGCGCGACGTGGCCGAGCAGCTCCGGCAGGAGCTCGCCGTCACGAGTAGCTCCCAGGTCGACGCCGTGGGCCCCCCGGGCACGACGGAAGCCGCGACTGACGTACGGACCACGCGATGACGTCGAGCCCCTCGCCCTCCGGTGCGCCCCGGCCGACGCCGCTCCCGCCTCCGCCGCCCTCGGTCGGAAAGCTGGACAAGTACGTCCTCGCGTACGCGACGGCCGAAGGGCTGGCCGTCGGCCGCGTGCGGCATTGGATCTCGTTCATGATGCTGAGCGGGGCGCTCGACCAGGCGGCGCGCCAGCCCGACGGGCCGCGGGTCGTTGTGAAGGGCGGGGTCGCCCTCGAACTCCGGCTGCCGGGGCGCGCGCGGGCCACGGACGACCTAGACGTCGTTATCCAGTGCGACGAGGAGGATCTCGTCGAGGCGTTCGATGGCGCACTTCGTCCAGGCTACGGCGACTGCACCTTCACCCGGCGCGCCGACGTCCACCCGCTGGGCGACAAGGGCGTGCGGGTGTGGGTGCAGGTGGCCTACCGCACGCAGCGGTGGGCGACGGTGCAGGTGGACCTCGCGCATCCCGACGCGGCGGGCACGGAGACGGAGCGCCTAGGCGGCATCCCGCTCGCGCGCTTCGGGCTGAGCGGGCCGCCAGACGTGCCGTGCCTCTCGCTGCGCTACCACATCGCGCAGAAGTGGCACGGGATGACACGCGCCATGCCGAATGGCGGGCCGAACGACCGGTTTCGCGACGCCATCGACCTGCTGCTCCTGCGCGATCTCGTGGATCCGGCGGAGTTGCCAGCTGTGCGGGAGGCGTGCGAGGAGACATTCCGCGTGCGCGCCGAGCACGCGTGGCCACCGCCGATCGCGCTCCCGACGCATTGGGAGAAGCCGTTCGGCGCCATGGCCACGGGAGTCGGCCTCTCCAGTGCCTCGCTCGGAGAGGCGGAGCGTGAGCTCCGCGCCTTCCTCGACACCATCCGCGCGGCTGACACCGCGTTGCCCTGACCGCATCTACCGGAGCGGTCGACCTGTTCGTGCCGGCCACCATCCACTCGCGATCAACCCTGTGCGTCACCCATTCGCATGCAGCTCCAGGGCATCTAGCGCGGCCTGAACCTCACTGGCGTCGAACCTGACCAGATGGTGCGCGTCCCGCCGGAGATCAGCGGCAAATTCCCGGCGGGTGTCTCGAAGCAGGTGCAGCGGGCGGTGTCAAAAAGGGCGGAGCTTCTCCAACTGAAGGTCAGCGAGTGGGAACAATAGGCCGGACACGATCGGCCAGTGCCCTCTTGTGTGACGCGGTTCCCCCCATAATCCGGCAGTCCGGCTGAACGACCCCTCATCCCCAGACAATGCCAGCGCTCGGTAGCCTCTGTTTCTTCAACAACAAGGGAGGCGTTGGGAAGACCACGCTCGCGTGCAACGTCGCGTCGTACCTCGCCGAGACGGAGAAGCTGAACGTCCTCCTCATCGACGCCGACCCACAGTGCAATGCCACGCAGCTGGTCCTGCCCGACGAAACGACCGAGCGGCTGTACGCTTTGCCGAACGGGGATCCTGACGTGCATTCGTTAAAGCAGGTGCTCAAGCCACTTCTACGTGGTGACGCGTCACTGGATGCCGAGCACCTCGTAGCTGCCGCTGACAGCAACAACTTTGGCATCTCAGTCATTCCGGGGCACCCTCACGTAGCGCTCCTCGAGGATCAACTTAGCACGAGCTGGACCCAGTTCATGGGTGGCAATCTCGGCGGAGCGCGCGTGTCAAACTGGAATACCCAGCTCCTGAGCCACCTGAAGACGAAGTATGATCTGATCGTATACGACGTCGGTCCGAGTCTCGGCGCCCTTAATCGTTCGATCCTGATCGGCGTAGACTACTTCATGGCGCCGATGGGCTGCGACATCTTCAGCCTCATTGGGATCGAGAACATCGCCAACTGGATTGATCAGTGGCGAAGGTACTATGACCAAGCCTATGCGCAGGTAACAGCACGTCACGAGGCAAGCCTGCAGGACTTCTCAGGCGAGGTACGCACCACGTCGTCCGTGATGGCGCGGTTCGTAGGCTACACCGTGCAGCAGTACATCACCAAGACAATTCGCAACGAGAAGCGCGCGACGGGAGCATACGAGGTCATCCTCGCAAAGATCCCCAAAGAGATCCGGGAAAGTCTTGGCCCATTCATCGCCCCACCGCTCACCGCAGACGATGTGTGGCTGGGCGATGTGCCGCACATGTTCAGCCTTGTGCCTCTAGGACAGACCGCCCATACGCCGATCCACAAGCTGACGAGTAAGGAGGGCCTCTCGGGCGGACAGTACCAGCAGCAACTTCAATACAAGCGGTTTATCGGCAACTTGGCCGAGGCCCTCATGCGCAACCTGCGCCGCAGTGCGGAGCTTCGCCATGATTGAGTGGCCCGCTGACCTCGTGCGGGACATCGCGGCTCGCCGTTCTGTGCTCTTCTTGGGAGCGGGTGTTTCCCGCAACGCGCAGAACGCGCAAGGCGTGCATCCGCGTGAGTGGACCGATTACCTAAAGCACCTAGCTTCGCTCGTTGCTGACCCTATGCAGCAGGCAGAGGTCATGCAGTGCATCAAGGATGCGGACCTGCTCACGGCCTGCGAGCTGTGCCGGAAATACCTGTCGGCGCCCGTATTCAAGACGGAGATGCTGAAGGAGTTCTCAGGCAATGCCTATCGGCCTGCGAAGATCCACGACGACCTGAGCCTCGTGGATTCGCGCCTGGTGATGACCACCAACTTCGACAAGCTGTACGAAAATCGGGCGAACCAGCTGCAGGACAACACGGTTATCGTCAAGAACTACTACGACAAAGACGTCGCGGACGTTTTTCGCCGCCAGGACCGCGTGGTCCTGAAGGTGCACGGCACTATTGACGTACCAGACCAGACCATTTTCACCCGCAGCCAGTATGCCTTAGCGCGACGCGACTACGCCCATTTCTACCAGCTCCTGCGCGGCTTGTTCGTCACCCACACGTTCGTATTTCTCGGCGCTTCGATGCGGGATCCGGACATGCAGCTGCTCTTAGAGGATCACGCGTATCGCTTTGAAGGAGCGCGCCCCCATTACATCGTGATGCCGGAGAACTCGGCGCGCGCGGGCACGTTGCGGGTTCTGGAGGAGACGATGAACCTGAAGGCGCTGCTCTATGACCCAGCGGACAATCACCAAGCGCTTGCCGCATCCGTCGCCGCGCTCGGGCCGCTCGTCGAATCGGCCCGAGAGGAGATTGCGGCGACTGCCGGGTGGTGACGATGACTACGCTACTTGCCGCCGGGGCGGAGCGAGCGCCTGTCGAGTGGAAAGCATCCGCCTTAACCGCGGATGCCCGGCTGCACCAGCTCGCGCCGTACATCGGGAAGCTCAAGCCAGTCATCGCGAGGCAGTTGCTGCTCGAGTTCACCTCGAAAGATGACATCGTCCTAGACTGCTTCTCGGGTTCTGGTACGGTGCCCCTCGAGGCGGCGATACTCGGACGACGTGTACTGGCATTTGACACGAACCCCTACGCAGTCACGCTCACGAGAGCGAAGCTTGAGGCCCCGGAGTCGCTTCAGGCCGCGAACGAACGGCTCGAGCTAATGCTCGCTGCGGCGCAGCAGAGACCGCGCTACGCCGAGAAGGTCGTTCCGGATTGGGTACGCAAGTTCTTCCATCCGGAGACGCTTCAGAACGCACTGCGATTTGCGGATGAGTGCTTGGAACGGGACGATCCGTTCTTACTCGCGTGTCTCCTCAGCATCCTCCATCATCAGCGGCCCGGGTTCCTCTCGTACCCGAGTAGCCATCTAGTCCCGTATCTCCGAGATCGGAAGTTTCCGCGCGCCCAGTACCCAGAGATGTACGATGAACGCGCGCTGCAGCCAAGGCTCGAGGCCAAGCTACGGCGAACGTACAAGGAGAGCTGTGCGGTTGGGCGCGATCGAGTGCTCCAGGTCGGCCAGGTGGACGTGGCTGCGCTAGCACTCGATCACGAGGTGGACGCGATCGTGACGAGCCCCCCGTACATGAATGCCCTCGACTATGTCCGGGACAATAGACTCCGGATGTGGTTCCTCGATCGCAGCACCGCGGACTACTCGCCAGAGCCCACGGAGAAGCAGGATCAGTCCGACGCGATTACAGCGGCCTTCGCCCGCAACGCGCTGAAGTACCTTCGATCTGGTGGACACTGCGTGCTAATTGTCGGCGAGACGGTGCTTCGTAAGCGTGTCACGACACATCCTGCCGAGCGGATGTTTGTGAAGCTCCTCGCGGAGTACCCAACGCTTCAGATCAAGCAGGTGATCGAGGACGAGATCCCCGACGTTAGGCGGTCGCGCAGGACGGGCGCCGCTACGAAGCGCGAACTCATCCTCGTGCTGAAGAAGGCTTGAGCATGCGACGAGCGGAAGCCGCGCTGGTTCGGTGTGTCGCTTTGACGCGCATGGGCTGCGCGAGACGCGAACGACCCTCGTCGCTCGCATCTCACATGCTCAGGCCGCTAGGCTCCAACTGAGAATGGAGTTGCGGCCGTGTCCTGCGGGAGACGCTGGACACGGCCGCATGCTTTCGGATGTACGAGATCGTGGAGCGGCAGGACCTCACCGAGTCCGAGTGAGGCCGGGTTGCGCCGCTGCTCCCCGCGCCGTCCGCGCGGGGCCGCCCGCCGCAGGACTGCCGTCGGATCCTGAAGGGCATCTTCTGAATGCTGGCGACGGGCGCTTCGTGGCGGGACCTGCCGCCGCGCTACCCGCCGTTGCAGGCGTCCCAGCATTACTTCTTGCCGGCGCTGGGAGCGCGAAGGCGTCTGGGACGCGCTGCACGGCGCTCTCCAGCGCACGCTCCGCAGCGAGTAGAACGCGGTCGACTTCTCGCTGGTCTTCGTCGAATCCACGGTCGTCCGGACACACAAGGTCGCCGCGTCGCGCAGCGCGCGGGCAAGCTGGCCGTCAGCTACCGCGCCTGGGCGGTACTCGGCGTGGTTCGCCTGATCCTCCGACGGTACTTCTCAGAGGAAGCCTAGAGGCCGAGTTTCGCCGCGGCGCTCGCGCGTATCGCCCGCGCGTTGCGCACATAGCGCATGACGGTGTCCACGCGCGCGTGGCCCGTCTGATCCATGATCTCGTCAAGGCGCGCGCCGGCGGCTGCTGCGCTCGTGACGAATCCTGCGCGGAGCGAGTGGCCAGCGTGCTGCCGAACTACCTTGGCCACGAACGCTGCCTCCCAAACCGCCTGATCGTGCCGCGCGCGGGCGGCGTGGGAGAGCCGGTGCCAGGCGCGCGCTGCCTCGCGGTGCGCGACCGGGGTGACCGCCTGCTTGATGGAGAGCGCCACCCACTGGTCGGTGAGCCGGCGTGGGAGCACACGCCCTGTCTTGGAGAGCGGCCGGAACACCGGCCCGGCGTCGATGGCCGCAAGCTCGAGCCAATCGCGGAGCGCCCGCACGGGGCAGTGCTCCGTGTGCCGCGCAAACGGGATGTCCTTGAGATGGCCGGCGCCTTCCTGGTCGGTCTTCGAGCTGCGCACGACGATGCGCACACCGTCATCCTGCCAGACGAGGTCGGCGACATCGAGCGCGACGAGCTCCGCGCGGCGGAATGCGCCGGCGAAGCCGATGAGGATGAGCGCGCGGTCCCGCACGCCGGCGAGCGTTGGCGGCAGCGCGTCGACCATCGCGCACACGGTCTCCGTCACCGCCGCCGTCTTCTCGGCCGGCGCGACAGAGTGCGTGCGGCGAATGCCGCGCCAGGTGGCACGGAGCGCCGCATCGCGCGTATCGAGCACGTGGCCCGCCTCGCGGTGGTGGTACGCGATGGCCGCGAGCCGGCGCTGAAGGGTCGCGACCTTCCGCGCGTCCCGGTCCGCGCAGACCGCGAGATAGGTCCGCACCACGAGCGGATCGGCCGGAAGCGCCGAAGCACCCCGCGCCGCGCAGTACGCGACGAAGTGCCGCCAGTCGGCGCGGTAGGCCCGCAGGGTCGCGGCAGCATAGGCGCGCTCGCGGTAGGTCTCCGCGGTGCCCACCTCCGCAGCGACCTGCTGGGGGCTGACGGCCAGCTCTGCTCCGACCTGCGTCGGGACGAGCGCCCCGCCGGGTCCGGCGCCGGTACCCAGCCCGTCCAGCGAGTCATCGGTCGGCGCGGTGGCGTCCGGACACATGTCCGACAGGCTATCTGGCGTTGCTGACACTCGATGCTTGCTGGCAGGTAGATGGTCGGGAGACCCGCATATTGTAGTGAGAACCTCTTCTTCTCGCTACCAATATTGTACCCGCGCAGGGTGCTTCCACCGCCCTCCGCGGCGTGGCTATCGGTCAGGCCACTCGCGTCGCGACGTCCAGATCGGTCGAACCGTGCCGCTGCTTCGGCTGAGCGGCAGCGGCCCGAGGTAGCGTGAGTCCAGCGAGCGGATCGTGTAGGGCGAGAAGACCCAAGCTGATCCGGGCGCGAGGACGTATCGACCGTATGGCACGGGCGCGAGGGACCGGCCTGCTCGGTCCGTGAGCACGGGCGCGGTGCGCGCCACCGGCCGTCCGTTCAGCCGCACTCCGTCCGGCGCCCAGTCCACCGTGTCCCCCGCGAGCGCGAGCACGACCTTTCCGAGTGCCTCCACCTCTCCGGGGCACCGCCCGCGCGTCAGGTACCCGCGCTCTCGCGCCCAGCGCCCCCATGCCTCGTCGAGGCACCAGAGTGTGATGCTCCCCCGCGCGATAGGCGCGTCGCGATCGAGACGGTAGAGCCCCCGGGGTAGGCTCTCTGTGTGCTGCCAGCGCAAGCCGGACGCCTGAACGCCGGCGGCGACAGCGCCGAGCGCCCCGAGCATTCCGGCGAGGCGCGCGAGGTCACGGCCCGTCGCCCGCATCACACCACAACAGTGGCGGGCGCGGCGCCGGCGTGCATCGGGTTCATGTCCGCAAGCGAGGCGAGCGTCGGCGACGTGCGATAGTCCACCTTGGCAGCCCGCACCGCCGGCTGCCCCCGCAGGAACAGCACAAGTTCGGACGCGGGCATCCGCAGCACCTCGTCGGCCGTCAGCAGCCGACGCCCGCGCTCCGCGAGCGTCGTCGCCTCGCCCTCGTTCCGCTGCGCGTGGTGCCCCCGGCTCACACCGCGCGATCGGTTCTCGCTCGCCACCTGGATCGTCGCCTCCCCGGTGAGCTTGGACAGGTGCTCCGCCGTGTCCCAGTCGTTGGTCCCGAATGCCTGCAGCACCTCGCAGTTGGCGAGGAAGGTCGCCCAGCGGTCCGGGTACGTCGCGCGGAGCTGGGCGAGGTCCTGAAGGAGGAGCCAGAACGTCACGCCATAGCCCGCCGCGAGCCCGATGTCGCGCTCGACGGGCTGCATGCGGCCGAGGTGCGCGAACTCGTCGAGTAGGAAGAGCGCGCGTGGAGCGCCCGGCACCGGCGGTCGGCGTGTCACCGCCGTCAGCGCACAGCCGATCATCAGGCGCAGCCATCGCGCGTAGCTCTCCAGTCGGGCGGGTGGGAGAACCAGGTACACGCTCGTCGGTGCCGCTCGCAGCGCGTCCAGGGGCACCGTCGTCTCGCCGAGCACGCGCGCCATGCGGGGGCTGTCGAGGAAGTGCGTGTGGCTCTGGGCCGCCGAGATCACGCTGCTCCGCTCGCGCTCCGCCTTCTGTGCCAGGCGCGCCGCCGCGCGGGACACGAGCCCGTCGCAGGCGTCGCTCGCCAGCATGTCGTCGAGAACGATCTGGAACGGCTCGGGTGGCAGCGTGAGGAGCTCACGCACGTGGGGCAGGTTGCGAAGCTCGGGTGGGGCGGCGGTCGCCACGTGCAGGATGAGTCCGGTAAGGAGTGCGCGGGCCTCCTCGTCCCAGAACGCCTGGTCGCCGGCGCGTGAGGCGGGCACCACGAGCATCTCGGCCAGCATGCGCGCGTCGTCGAGCGCGTCGGGGGATCGTGGATCGATCAGGTCGAGCGGGTTCACCGCCGCGCTCCCCGTGAACGCCGGCACTACGTCCACCGCCCCGAACGGGTCGAGCACGTACACGGCGTGGCCCATGGCGCGCCGCGCGCGCGCGGTGACCGCGAAGTTCTCCCCCTTCGGGTCCGTCACGACGACGCTACCGGGGTGTGTCAGCAGGTTGGGGATCACGCAGCCTACGCCCTTGCCGCTGCGGGTCGGCGCCACCGTCAGCAGGTGCCCGTCGCGTGCGTACCGGAGCAGCGGCGCCTCTGTGGGCCGCCGCCCGCGGTGACTGCCCTCCCTGTTGGGAATCCGACCGACGAGCAGGCCGTCCGGCCCGCACAGCGTATGCGCATCACCCCAACGCGCGGAGCCGTGGGAGACGGAGCTAGTCGGCTGCGATCGCCCCGGGCGCGCCACAAGCATCAGCCCCCAGATCACGATGAGCGCCACGGCGGCCACGAGGAGGCCGTGCTGCGTGACCGCCGCGAGCGCCGGTAGACGCTCGTAGCGGTGCGCCCAGAGCAACACCCGGTACGGCGCAAAGATCGGCCCCAGGCTCACCGCCCATCCGCCCATCGCCGCAAGCAGAGCCGCGAGTGCCACGGCGGATACGCCGCGCTGACGGCGGCCGAGCACCGCGAGAAGGATGGCGCCGAACGCTAGACTCCCGGCCACCAACCGCCAGCGCGCCGCCAGCGTCGGCGGCGCGGCGTAGAGGATCGGGCCGAGATTGGGGTGGTACCCGAGTCGATGCGCCACGACCTGAGTGCCCACCCCAGCCGCGTAGATCGCGCCCGCGGCGAGTGCCAGCACGAGCTGGCGACCGTTCATCGGGTCGGTCGGCCCCGCCGGTCCGCCGGACGACGTGCTCACCGACCCGGCTCGTGGCGGTACGGACTGGGAAAGACGAGGTCCGTACGCAGGAAGACCTGGAACGGCATCCCCTGTCGAATACGGATCGTCGGCTGGACGTCCATCTGCTTGCGTAGCATCTCGGTCGCCACCTGCGCGAGCTGCTGCCCGGCCGCGCCTGCGGCGACTTGACCGGCCGAAGGGTACGCTCCCATCGGTCCGTAGCCGCCGTTCGGCTGTGCGAGCTGCGCCCCGGCCCCGATCAGCGAAAGCAGCGCGGCAGTCCCGAAGGTGCGCTTCCGGTGCTGCTCGACCCGGTCCGTCACACCGCCGGCGCCGCTCCGGTCCTTCGTCTCAAGACCGGGCAGCGCGAGGCTCCGCCCGTCGGGGAAGATCATGCGAGTCCAGGCGACGAAGAGCCTCCGCTGGTTGCTCGACACGTCGCTGTCGTAGGTGCCGATCAGGCGCGCGCCCTTCGGGATGAGCAGCGCCTGCTGGTCGCGGCTGTCGTACACGTCGTGCGCGACCTGCGCGAGGACGTCGCCGGGGAGGTCCGAGTTGATCTCGGTCAGGAGCACCGCAGGGAGCATCGTCCCTGCCTGCAGGGCGAACTGACCAGGCGAAGGCTCCAGCATCGCCGCGCGGCTGCTCCCGCCCGCGGAGCCGGTCAGGTCCTGCATGAAGCGCCGTTGACGCCCCCAGCGCTGCTCGACAGCCGTTCCGTGAAAAACGTCTGCGCCCGCAGCGCCGGTTGCCGTCCCGAGCTCCGAGCCCACCCCGCTCGAGTCTGCAACCGCCGCGGACGCGCGGAGCGGCGCCGCGACGGCTGCACGGTAGGCGGCGACGTCCGGATCGACGGCTGACGGCGCGGACGGTCCGACAGGCACGGGCCACGACTGGCGCCCGTCATCGGCCGTCGGCAGACCCATGGCGCCGTAGTCACCCGCGGAGGACGTGACAGGCGCATCGACGGCGGCACTTGCCTCCCCGTGGCTCGTCGGCGCTGTGCCCGCCCCCGGCTGCTGATCGAGAAAGGTCGGCTCGGCGATGACGGGAGGTGGCACCGGACGCCCAGCCTCCGAGTCGGGACGCCCAGGCGGAATGAAGACCACCGCGGCGAGCACCATCGTCCCCATGGCCACGGCGACGATCGTCAGCGCGCTCCGGTTCACGCGCTCGGGCCGCGGAAGCGGCGGGCGCTCGGGAACCGGGAACCGCGGCGGTGCGGTATGCGCCCACGCGCCGAGCGCCGGATCGGGTGCGTCCGGAGCCGTGCCATTCGTCGGAGGGAAAGGAGGTGCAGTCCCGCTGACGCCAGTTGCCGGACTCGTCGTCGGGTCGGGAGTCATCCGCCTCGCGCCTCCCGACGGCTCGTCTCCCGTCTCGCGGGGGGACGTACGCCAACCTCTCCAGTCATCGCGACGGCCCTCCCCCAGCCGCGGTTCTCGATCTCCAGCTTCCGCTCGCGCGAGCCGGCCATGACCACCAGCACGGCGCGCTTCACGACGCGATCAGCGACGTACACGGGGACACCGGCGACCGTACGCACCGCGTAGTTCACCATCGTACGCGAGCCGTCGTCCTCGATGGCGTAGAGCACGGGAGCCGCATGCGGCGCCGCCTTGACCGGGAGCGCCACGAAAGTGCGCGCGCCGTCGTCCGCGATCCCGGCGGGCTGCCAGGGGAAGTCCACCCGCTTCCGACCAAAGAGGCCGAACGGACCGCGGCGCTCGCGCACCACGCGGTAGGCCCGGTTCACCCCGCGTCCGCCACGCACCGCCTCTGCCTCGATCGTGGAGAGCGCGTCGGCCGGACGTGGATCGACCGGCCGCCCCGCCGACGGGAGCCCGACGAGCGGCGTTACCACCGATGACGCCTCGACGCGCACGTCGTCCGGATAGTAGAACCGCACGTGCCGTACTCCGGTCATCCGCGGATTGAGCGAACCGCGCGGACACGGTGGCGAGTCGAGCGTCAGGTCGTAGATGCGACGGTCGGTGGGCACCACGAGGTTGGTGGTGACGTCGCACGCGCGCGGCTTTACGAGGACGAGCGCCGTCTCGCCCCCGGGACCCGCTTTCGAGCCGTCCACGCTCCAGCGGATCGGATCCCCGGCCACCGGCGTGTCGGCGATCTGCTCCCCCGGCTCGAGCTCGACGACGCACGCCCGGAGCACCGAGCAGGTCACGACCGGCTCGACGTGGCCGAAGGGCAGCACGACGACCATCCCGAACGCCACCGGGCGGGCGACACCGGTATTCCGGTACTCGGCCAGAGCGGCGCTCACCGCGGCGGCCATGCTCGGTGCGGTACGCGCCATCGCCGGCGTGACCGGCGTTGAAGGGGCCGCCCGCCGTTCCGCGCTGTCTCCGGCGCGTTCCCTCCGCGTGCTCGCTGAGGTCCGCCGGGGCTGCGCGCTTGCGGCGTCCGCGATCAGGCAGGTCACCACGACACCGACCACCGTGGCCGGGAGCACCCGCGCGGCCGCCGCGGGGGTCATGCGCCTTTCCTGGCTGTCCATCAGCGTGCTCCCTCCTGCTGCGCCGGCGTCGTATCCGGCTGGTTCATCCCGGCACCCGGTGCGCCCCACCCCGGTGCGCTCGCCGGCGCCGCCTCGCGGACGCTGAGCCGCGTCCAGGTGACCGACGTGACGTAGAGGCCGAGCGGGTTGAGCGTGATCCGCTCCGCGTCTGCGGGCGGCGCGAGGCGCGTGGTCAGGTAGCCCTCCCAGGCGCTCACCACCGGCGCACCGCCGAGTCCGCGCGGGATCGTGGTTTCCGTCCAGCTCACCTTCCACGTCGCGGGGAGCCGCGCCGCCTCCTGATCCCGCGCGCCGCTCGCAGGGACGCCGGGCATCGGCGGCCCCGGTACCGGCAGCACACTCGTTATCTCGACGAGACGCGTGTGCTCGCGGCCGAGCAGCCGCGGGTCGTTCGCGGTGTCGGTGAAGTACACGTTCAGGAACGACGCGGCGCCCTGGTCGGCGTAGGCGTACGCGCGCCGCACGAGGTCCGCCTGCACGGCGGCATCGCCGACCACCGCCCGTACGTCCCGCACGAAGGCGGCGAGCTGACTGGTCACCACCCGCTGGTCGGTCAGCCGCAACCGCTCGGCGGGCCCGAACGCCTGCGCGCGTCCGAGGCGGTCCACCTCGACCACGTAGGGCGTGATCCGCGATTGGGTCGCCAGCGTAACGAGCCCCCCAGCGAGCAGGCCGCTCACCCCGAGCGCCCCGAAGGCGACGAGTTGCCAATTGCGCTTGCCCCTGGCGAGGTCGCCGAACACCGAGTCGAACTCGGCGCGACCGCGCAGGTGCGGTGGGGCCGCGGTCGGGAGGGCGGCCACCGCTGCGGCGTGGTTCGTAGGCGCCGATTCGGGCGGGTACGCGACTTCCGCGTGTGTGCTCGGTGCGCACGTGCCGTTGGACGACGGCGCGCGCCCGAGCATCCGTCGAATAGCGTGCTGCATGCTGTCCCTGCTAGTGCTGCTGGTGAGTGCCGCCGGAGTGCATCGGCGGGTGTACGGACGCCTGCCCGGATCAGAGTCCGCGGAGTGCCTGCGCGATGCCGAAGCTCGACGTGCCCGCGATGCGGCTTGCCATGTTGCGCGGCACGATAGTCGTGATCGCCGCGAAGGTGACCGAGATGGCGAGCAGCTCACCCATCTGCTCCGGCCGCATGGCGGGCGGCATCCCGGCGATCTGCGTCGTGATGAGAGAGACGCCTATGCCGAGGAGCAGGTAGAGCAGGAAGAGCCGGACGCCGATGTAGACCAGGAAGCCGAGATAGTTCTCGGCGTACTGCGCAGTCGCCCGGAACCCGCCGAGACCGAGGAAGAGCACCCCGCCAGCGAGGGCGACGTACGCTTCGACCCAGGTGAGCAGCACCATCACCGCCACGACGAGGAACGAACCGAGGATGACGAGCCGCGAGGCGAGCGCGTAGAGCGCCGTCTCGAGTGAGGCGAAGCTGAGAGGGAGCCCTGTCGTGTCGATCTTGTACAGGGCGATGTTGAGTCCCATGTCCACGATGCCCGACGGACCGACCGCGAACCCGGCGCCCCCGCCGACCTGGCCCGCGCGGGCGAAGCCGTTGACGATCGGGGGCAGCCAGTACCCGGCGCTCGTGATGCACATGAGCACCGCCGAGAGCACGATGAACTTGACGAGGAACTTGCCCGCCACCTCGTCGAGCGAGTCGCGGCGCAGGACGTAGAACAGGGCGCTGATAGTCACCTCGAGCGCGGCGAGCGACACGAACAGGCGGCGTGCTATGGCGGAGATCGGACCGAGCCACGCACGCGACGTGGCGCGGTAGGCGTCCTGCGTGTTGTCGAGGATGGCCCGCTGAGCTTCGGCGTCCCTCGCGACGAGTACGAGCAGCACCGCCAAGAGCACCAGCCAGGGCCCTGGGGAGCACGGCGCCCGCGACGGTGCACCGTGCCTCACGCGCGTGCTGTTGCACGCGGCATCCGGCGTGCCTCGATGAGTCGCTCGCATCACGGAAGCAGGTTGCTCGGTGGCACCCGTGCGCCGCTACGCTCCCGGAAGTGCGTTCCAGCGCGGAAGGCGAAACGACGATGTCGTCGCCACCGAGACGGCAAAGGAGTCACCGCGCGACTTCCGCGGTGACTCCCGATCGATCGTGCCTGATGCGTCGCGAGGATCGTGGCTCTACGGCGTCCCTCCGGCCCGCCGGCCCATCTCCCGCAGCACCGAGTCCGCTCGCGTGTTGCCCGCCTGCGCCCGTACGTTCGCGAGCACCGGCTCACAATTCGGCCGCTGCGTGGACTGCTCGCCCGAGCAGGCGTCCACCGCCCGCCGCCAGACGTCCGACCCGGCCAGTCGCTGCTGCTGCCAGTACAGCCCGTCGTACCGCCTGGAGCGGGCGGGCGCCTCGAGCGCCGCGATCGGATCATCCCCGTTCGCCACATCCTCGGGCTTCGGCTGGCAGGCGCCGATGACGCCGGTCGAGGCGGCGAGAAGCACCGCCCAGAGGGCGAGCGCGCGTTGAGCGGCGGTGGTGGTGGGGCGCACGTCGTCGGTCATGGCTGAAAGCCCACGGTCTCGACCCGCATGTCCTTCCGGCGCACCGTCGTCGCCCCGCCGGGCAGCCACAGGTCGCGGGCCACCGCCGCTCCCTGCAAGTCCCGGTTCACCTGGTTGGCCTGCAGCACGGCCTGCGCGCTCGCCTGCGCCGCGAGCTGCTGCCGGAGGAGGGTGACCTCCTCAGCGGTGTGGATCCCGATCACGCCGTTGAGCTCGGCGGCCTGCTGCGCGCTGCGGATCGATCCGACCTGCCCCTTCATGGCCGCAAGCCGGGCCGTCCCGGTCGTGAACTGCCGGGAGGTCTCCTGGGCAGCGTTCAGCAGTCCCCTCAGCGTCGCGAGGGTGCGCTGGTCCTGCTGGCGGAGCTGTACGGCCAGCGCAGGGGTGAGGCGCCCGCCGGCCACTGCCCCTGGAAACGTGCGCCGGAACTCGGCGTCGAGCGACGCGAGGCTGTACGAGATCGCCTGTCCCTGCCGCGTGAGCACGTCGATCTGCGACACGGTCCCGTTGATCGTGCGCCAGTTCGGATTGCTCAGCTTCCGCATGTTATCGAGCTGGGTCCGCAGCTGATCGCGGGCGATGGAGATCTGCTGCATCTGGCGCGACAGCTGGGTCACCAGCTGCGCGATTGCCCCCGCATCGACGACGGGAAGGGCGCCGAACCCGAACTGCGCGCGTGCCTCGCCGGGCATCGCCAGCAGCGCGCACGCGGCGACCGCCGGAACGACGCGCGTCCATCGCGACCGCCACGAGCCGCGCCGGCGAGTTCCCCCTTTAGACGACCACTTCACGTGCTTCACCTGCGCTGGCATGGTCGGGCACCTCCCACAACGGGGTGTTCGGGTTCGGGTCATCGTCGTCGGGCTCCGTCCCGAGCCGCGGGGGCATCGGCGATCGTGCGGGTGCGGCAGGAGCCACCCGTGCGCCGTCGGGCAGCATGAGCCCGTGCTCGGCCAGCCACTCCGCGGGCCACTCTTCGCCCATCGCGGCGACGAGCTGTTCGACACGCGGTCGCATCGTGTCGAGCGTGAGCCCCTCGGGCGTTCCGAGGAAGGCGAGCGCCACGGGACCGAGGTCGAGGCGCACGAGGCGGCGCCCGAGTGGGGAGCTGACGTAGTAGTCCCGCTTCGGCGTCGCGCCGGCGATGATCGCAATCTCCCGGTCGTTCAGCCCGAGGTCGTGGTAGAGCCGCGCGTTCGCCGAGTTGGCTGCCTCGGGATTCGGCAGCAGCACCCGCGTCGGGCAGCTCTCGAGAAGCACCTGCTTGGCCGGTACCGCGTCGAGCTGCGCGAGGGTATGCGCCACCAGGAGCACGGTCGCGTTCTGCTTTCGGAGCGTGAGGAGCCACTGCCGGATGCGGCTCGCGAACGCCGTCCTCATAAGCGGTGCCCACAGCTCCTCGATGACGATGAGTGTCGGCTGCCCGTCGAGGGAGCGCTCCACCCGGCGGAAGAGGTAGAGCAGCGTTGGGACGAGGATCTTGTCGTCGAGGTCGAGAAGTGCGCGTAGCTCGAAGACCTGATGGCTCGCGTCACCGTTGGCGTCCTCGTCGAGCGTGTCTCTCCCCGAGTCGAGCAGGGCGCCGTAGCTCCCGGCCACGGTGTACGGCCGGAGCGCCTCGACGAGCGCCGGATCCTGCAGCTGCACGGTCAGCTCGGTGAGCGTGCGGTACGCGCGCGGCTGCTCGGCGAGAAGCGCGAGTGCCCGGTCGAGACGCGTGCGCTCGCGCGGGCCGACCGCGACGCCCTGCAGTTCGAGGAGCGTCTCGAGCCAGCTCGCCGCCCATGCCCGCTCCGGCGGCCGGTCCACGTCGGCCAGTGGCTGGAAGGCGAGGGCATCCACCCGCCCAGCCGCGACGTCGTAGTGACGTCCGCCGATCGCGCGGCAGAGCAACCAGTGCGAGTAGCCCACGTCGAAGACAAAGGTCCGCGCGCCCGCGGTCGGCCCGTAGCGTCGCCACTGGGCTGCGACGAGCCCCACGAATGCCGACTTCCCCGAGCCGGGGGCCCCGACGAGGAGCGTGTGCGACGTGTCCGAGACGTGCAGGTTGAGCCGGAACGGCGTCGAGCCATCGGTCGCTACGGTCATAAGCGCGGGGCTCTTGGGCGGGAAGAACGGCGACGGGTTCCGCTCAAGCCCCGGCCACACGCTGGTCACCGGCCAGCAGTCCACGACGTTGGCCGTCGAGAGCAGTGGCCGGCGCAGGTTGGACGCGCCGTGCCCCGGGAGGGTGCCGAAGAAAGCGTCAAGCGCGTTGACGGTCTCGATGCGCGCCGTGATCCCGTGGTCCTGCAGCGCCACGAGTACGGTGCGCGCGTGCTCGTCCGCCCGCCGGGCGTCCTGCTCGGCGATGACGATGACCTGCGTGGCGAGCCCGAAGCGCACCGTCCCGGCGCTGTTCTCAGCAAGCGCGGCCGCGGCATCGCGGGCCATCGCCGTCGCGTCCTGGTCGTATAGCAGCGCTTCGCCCTGCCGCTCGCGCCGATCGGCGGTGACCGGGTCCGAGGACCCCGTCACCTCGCGGAGGAACGCCCCCACGCCCTTTCGGCCCATGAACCAGCGCTGCTGGTGCCGGCGAATGAGAGAGGCGCCGGTCGCGGGGCTCACGGGGACGAAGCGGCTCGACCAGCGGTAGGCGAAGGGGAGCGCGTTGAGGAAGTCGAACCGACCGGGCGCCGTGGTGGCCGGGTACCCGGCGACGGCGACGAACCGCAGGTGCAGGTCGCCGATGCGTGGCGCATGACCGCCGACGAGTTCCTGGCTGGCGAGGACGCCGTTCAGGTAGGCACCGTGCCGCGGCGCGGCCACCGGGTGGTCGAGCCCCGTCAGGCAGCGGTGCAGGTGCGTCACCAGCGCGTCCGAATTCAGCCGGCGCACGTGCAGTCGCGCGGCGAGCCGCTCCTCGAAGGTGCCGAGCGCAGAGCGGAAGCCGTCGAGCACCCCGCGCCAACGTGCCGCGTCGGCCGCGCCCCCCTGCGCCGCCGTCGCGTCACCCGCCGCCTGCTGGAGGAAGGCACCAGCCGCCCGGGTGTAGAGCTCGCGCGGGGGCAAGTACGTGACGGTGAGCACGTACGTGCTCACGAACTGCGGCCGCACCGCCGCCGCGCTGGCGAACGCCGCCCGCCGCTCAGCGTCGATCCATGCGGTGACCGCGTCGGGGAAGGCGCTGCCAACCGGAGGCGGTGCCGGGGCACGTATCGCATCCACGTGTAGCATCCACCCGTCGCCGAGCGGCAGGAGCGTATCGTTCAGACTCGCGGCCAGGGCGTTCAGTTCGGCCCCGGTGGCGCTGCCGAGGTCCGGGCCACGGTACTGGAAACCAGCGAGCAGCGCGCCGTCCTTGCAGAGCACCATGCCCTCGTCCACGAGGAACGCCCAGCCGAGCAGGTCGGCGAGGCCCGCAGGCTCGGGACGGTGCTCGCGGTTGCGGTGGATGAGGGCGGCCGCGCCTGCGCCGAGTGATGCACCGAGGGCGAGCGAGACGAGCTCCATGGGCCCTCCCGTCAGCAGGGGTGTGGCACCGAGGGGCGCACCCGGGGCGGGCGCGCGCTGGCGGTTACCGTGGCATGCGGCGCGTAGTAGTCGGCGTAGCCGCGGCTCCGTAGGAACACCTCCGTCACCTGCGGGTCGCGCGCGGTGAGCCAGACCAAGGCCGGGTGCAAGATGAGGAGTACCACTGCGGCCACGGCGAGCGTCGCCAGGTGCGGCCCCACCCCGAACAAGAGGGCGGCGACGAGCGTGGCCTCGATGGCGATCACCTGCCGCTCGACTCCGAAGTAGAGCATTGGGCGCACGAGTGAGGCGTAGAGCGGCTGCTCGCGGGGGACCCCACCCCCGGCGTACGCGCGCCCTTCTGCCCACAGCCCAGATGGCACGTCCCGAACTGCTCTCATGTCAGAAGCCGGCTCCGGCGAAGCCGAGGTTCGCCATCATGGTCGCGGCACCGAGCGCGATGGCGCCGCCGAAGGCGATCTGCCCAAGCTTCTTGAGACCCTCCTCATTGCGCGTGAATGCCCAGAGGAGCCCCGCCCCGACGACGGCGGTGGTCACCAGCAGGCGCGCCGTGGTGCCGGTGAGGTTGTTCACCAGCCGCGTGAGCGGCTCATCCCAAGGCATCGTGGAGCCGCCGCCAGCGGCCCACGCAGGGCTGGCGGTCATGGCGAGCATTCCGGCGAGGGTGATCACGACGGCGGCCAAGCGGAGCACTGCGCTCGTGCCGTCGGTCAGGGCGCGCTCCTGCGCCTGGATGGTCCCGCCCATCCCGCCGCGCTGCACGCGTCGGGCGCCCCGGCCCGGCGGCAGGCCGAGGTCGAGCTGATCGGGGTCCGCGATCGCCGCGTCGCCGAAGCGGGACCCATCGATCGCGGGACGGGCGGTGGTGCTCGGATGGTTCAGGCGGTTTCCCATGTGCCCCTCTCGGTGCAGCGGTGGAGAACGTACCGGCCCTCCTCGGTGAGGCCGGACACGCGTACGAGATCCGTGACGCGCCGGGCGGCTCCGCCCTGGGCGCTGGTGTTCTGGAGGAGCACGACGAGTTGCACCGCGTCGGCGACGAGCGCGCGCTGCGAGGGAACGCCGGCGCGTTGCGCCAGGCGGTCGAGGCGGAGCAGGGCGCCGGCAATCGTGGTGGCGTGCAGAGTCGCCACGCCACCCGGGTGCCCCGTTGCCCAGGCGTCGAGCAGGTCGAGCGCGGCGGCGTCGCGCACCTCGCCCACGACGATGCGCGTGGGGCTTGTCCGGAGAGCCTGCTTGACGAGGTCGCGGAGCGTCACGCCGGGCGCGGTGCGGAGCGCGAGGTGGTCAGGCGCGGCGCACTGCAGCTCGACGGTGTCCTCGAGGATGACGATGCGATCAGCCGGCCGCGCGCTGGCAATCTCACGAAGGAGGGCGTTGGCGAGCGTCGTCTTCCCGGTGTTCGTGCCTCCGACGACGAGGATGCTCTCTCGTGCGCACACGGCCTCTGCGAGACGCAAGCGCCAGACGGCGGGGAGCCGCCGCTGCTCGACGTAGCTCTCGAGCGGGTAGACCACGGCGGGCGGCTTCCGGATGGTGAAGCAGGGGCCCTGCGTCACTGGAGCCACGAAGCCCTGAAGCCGCGCGCCGTGGAAGCGCGCCTGTGGGAGTTCGGCCTGGATGCTCGGATGCTCGGCGTCGAGGCGGCCGCCGTGGCTGGCGGCGACGGCGTTGAGGAACATCTCGATCCGCTCGCGGGGGAGGCGGTACGAGGTGTCCATCTTGCCGAGCCGGCGCGACTCGATGCGCACGGCGCCGTCCTGCGGGTTGACGTACAGCTCGGTGACGTCGTCGTCCGCGAACGCCGTCATGACGCGACCGCCGAGATAGCGGGCCATCATCTCGGCGTAGTCGGGCCCGTGCAGAGGAGCGGCGGTGCGCTCGGTCTCGAGACGCGCCGGAGGGCGCCCCCGGACCTCCGTTGGGGCACTCGCCGCGGCAGCCGACGTTCCGGCGGCCGGGGGGCGGGATTGCTGCTGCAGCATGCGGCGGTCCGGCACGTGGGCACCGCCGCGACGCGAGTTCACGCGCGGCGCCATCTTCGAGATCCCGTCGGCGGCGCGACCAGCTCGCGGCGCTCGGGACGACGGAGAGTGACGTCCGCCTCGCGCTCGCCGCTACGCTCCGAAAGGTGCGTGCGATCGGGCACGTTCTCGCAGCGGGTTGCCGCGCCTCTCCCTCACGTCTCGCTTCCGCGGTCGAGAACCGCGAATAGGGGGCAGGTTCCCGAGTCTAGGCTAAGGCAACGCGGCTTGCGTGCCCCCCGGTCGCCGGCTCGGCGCTGATGCCGAGGCGAATGTCTGCGACCTAGGTTGTATCCGTCACCCACCTGCCAAGTCTCCCCTATCGACTTGTCGAACCGAGCAGCCGCGTGCGCACGTCGGCGTCGCGAAGGTCGGCTCAGCACCCTCGCGCACGTGGGTTCGACTTGCAGACCTCCACCCGACTCGGCTCAGGCAGTGCATCCCCCTCCACGTCCTCGCCGCCGCGTCGGTGCACCGCCGAGAGCGCGTGCTCCGCCTCGCGCCGCACAGTGGGATCGGAATCGGTACGTGCCTGCCGGAGCGCCCGGCGGCTGCCGGCGTCGCCAAGCAGCCCAAGCGCCGTGACGGCGGCTATCCGCACGCGCGGGTTCTGGTCCCTGGTCGCGACCGCGCGCAGCGCCCCGAGTGGATCGCCTGCGCTCGGCGCCGTCCACTCTCGCAAGCCGTCGGCGCCGCGCTCGCCCATGCCCTCGGCCGCCGCCTCGCGCACCAGCTCTACGGTGTCTCGGAGTGCTGCGGCGAGTGCTGGCCCTACCGTGGCCGGCGGTCCGCCGACGAGCGCCAGGGCGCGCGCGGCCGCCCGGCGCACGCGGAAGTCCGCGTCGCGCGTTGCGGCGATAATGCGCTGCACGACCGGCCGGGCCGCCTCGCCGAGCGCGCCCAGCGCGTCGGCGGCGGGGCGGCGCACGAACGGGTCCGGGTCGGCGAGCGCGCCGGCGAGCGCGGGGGCGCTGGTCGGGGCGGCGTCGGGGCCGAAGTCGCGCAGCACGGCGACCGCCTGCGTCCGCACCGCCGGGTGCGCGGAGTCGGCAAGCAGCGCGGCGATAGCCGGCACCGCGTCGCGCTCGAGTTGCTCCCGCACCCGCCGCCCGCCGCGCCCCGCGTGTCGGATCGCTGAGGCGGCCGCAACGCGCACCGGGTCACTCGTGTCGGCGAGCGCCGCGACGAGCGCGGTGACCACCTTGGGCGCGTTCGGCTGCAGGCGGAGCACCTCGCCGAGCGCGGTCGCGGCCTCGATCCGCTGGTCAAGGCCCGGCTCGGCGAGCTGCGCGATCCACGCCTCACTGGGGCGGCCCTTGTACCCGGGGTCGGTGTGGCAGCCGGCGCCGAAGACGAGGGCGATGAGTAGGGCGATGGGGCGGCGGACGTGGCGCATCAGACCACGTCCGCCGGCGCCAAGTCGCAGCCGTGCGGGCCGTTCCCGCGCTCGATCTGGATGGTCGGATGCGCGATCCCGAAGCGGTCGCGGAGCGTGCGGCTCACCCCGACGAGCAGGGCGTCCTCGTCCTCGACCGCCGGGCGCACCAGGTGCGCGGTGAGGGCCGCGTCGGTCGTGCTCATGCCCCAGATGTGGAGGTCGTGCACCTCGCGCACACCCGGCAGCGCGGCGAGGTAGGCGCGCACCGCGTCGGGGTCGATGTGCGCCGGCACCGCGTTCAGGGCGAGGTTCACGGAGTCGCGGAGCAGCCCCCACGTGCTCACCCCGATCAGGAGCGCGACGCCCAGGCTGATGGCCGGGTCGAGCCACAGCCACCCCGTGGCCGCGATGGTGAGGCCCGCCACGACCACGCCGGCCGACACGGCGGCGTCGGCCGCCATGTGGAGGTACGCGCCTCGGATGTTGAGGTCCTGCTTGCGGCCCGACATGAAGAGCCACGCCGTCAGCGCGTTCACCGCGATGCCGACGCCGGCGACCCACGCGACCGTGCCACCGGCAAGGGGCTCGGGCGAGCGGAAGCGGCCGACCGCCTCCCAGCCGATGGCACCGATGGCGACCAGCAGGAAGACCGCGTTGGCGAGGGCCGCCAGGATCGTGGAGCTCCGGAGGCCGTACGTGCGCCGCGGCGTTGGGCTGCGCCGCGCCAGTGTCGCGCCGCCCCACGCGACCACGAGCCCGAGGACGTCGCTCAGGTTGTGCCCCGCGTCGGCGAGCAGCGCCATCGAGCCGATGCGGAGGCCGAAGACCGCCTCGACGGCGACGTAGACCAGGTTGAGCGTGATGCCGATGGCGAACGCGCGGCCGAAGGACGCGGGTGCGTGGCTGTGCCCCGCATGCCCGTGCCCCGCGTGGCCGCCACTGGCGCCTCCTCCGTGGTCGTGCCCGGCGTGGGCGTGGTCCGCGTGATCGCCGCCGGGGTGGCTGTGCGTGCTCGCCATCAGTCGCTCTCCCCCGCGGGCCTGCCGCCCTCGCCACGCGTCGGAGCGCCGTGCGCGGTGTCGGGCGGGACGATGCCGTGCAGCGCCTCTCGGATCCTCTCCGGGGCGATCCGCGCGGGGTCGTACGTGACGCGCACGCGGAACTCGGACGCGAGCACCGCCACCGCGACGACGCCGGGGAGCCCGCGCAGCGCCGGCCCAACGACAGCGTCCGCACCGTCGCTCGCGAGGCCACGGAGCGGGAGATCGAGCGTCGCGGCGCCGTCGGGCGGCCGCTCAGCCGGAAGGTGCTGCATCGAGTGCTCCTGGTCGAAGGGTTCTACGCGGCTCAGGACCGTGCACGACGGCGCCGCGACAGTGCCGGGGGCGCGGCGGCGGGCGGGACTCACGCGCCGGCACCGCCTGGCGCCGGCAGCGCCGGGCCGCCAATCGGGCCGGCATCGGCGCCGTCGTGCCGGGCGGCGCGGCGGGCGCGACGGCGCTCGGCCCGCGCCGCCATACGCGTCTCGATCCAGGCGTACAGCGTCGGTAGCACGAGCAGGGTGAGCAGCGTCGACGTCACGAGCCCGCCGATCACCACCGTCGCGAGCGGCCGCTGCACCTCGGCCCCGGTGCCGTGCGAGAGGGCCACCGGGATGAAGCCGAGCGAGGCCACGAGCGCCGTCATGAGCACCGGCCGCAGGCGCTCCCGCGCCCCGCCCGTCGCCGCGTCGAGCGGGGCGGCGCCGGCCTGCCGCGCGCGTTGCACCGTGGTGAGGAGTACCAGGCCGTTCAGCACCGCCACGCCGAAGAGCGCGATGAAGCCGATGCTCGCCGACACCGACAGGTGCAGCCCGCGCAGCCAGAGCGCGAGCACGCCCCCCACGGCGGCGAACGGCAGGTTCACGAGCACGAGCCCCGCGAGCCACCACGAGCGGAGCGACGCCCACAGGAGCAGGGCGATCAGCATGATCGAGAGCGGCACCACGATCTGCAGGCGCGCCATCGCGCGCTGCTGGTTCTCGAACGCGCCGCCGTACGTGACGAACACCCCGGCCGGCGGTCGCACGCGCGCCTCGACGGCGCGCCGGACGTCCGCCGCGAACCCGCCCAGGTCGCGCCCCTGCACGTTGGACTGGACGAGCGTGTAGCGCTGCGCGCGCTCGCGGCTCACCTGCACCGGCCCGCTCTCCAGTCGGATGTCAGCGATTTGCGCGAGCGGGATCCGCGCGCCGGCGGACCCGCCGCTGCTCGGGCTTGGAACGGTGATCGCGCCGATGGCCTCCGCCGAGGTGCGGAGCGCCTCGGGATAGTAGACGGCCACGTCGACCGCCCAGCTTCCCTCGACGAGCTGCGACACCGGCCGGCCGCCCACCGCCGTCTCCAGCGCCTCCTGCACCTCTGCCATCGGGATGCCGAAGCGCGCCATCGCGGCGCGGTTGAGCCGGACGTTCAGGTAGCCCTGCCCGGCCGTCTGCTCCACCCGCACCTCGTCGGCGCCGGGGACGCCCCCGAGCACCGCGGCCACCTGGTCGGCGACCTGCCGCGTGACCGCCGGGTCGTCGCCGAACACCTTGATCGCCAGGTCGGCGCGCACGCCCGAGATCAGCTCGTCGAGCCGCATCTGCATCGGCTGCGTCATGCCGACGGCGACGCCCGGCACGCGCTCGGCGAGCCGGCTCGTGATCTCGCGCTCGAGCGAGTCCTTGTCCACGCCCGGGCGCCACTGCTCGCGCGGCTTGAGCATCACGAAGTTGTCCGACTGGTTCACCCCCATCGGGTCGCTGCCGATCTCGGCGCGGCCGACGCGGCTCACCACGGTCGTGACCTCGGGCGTCATCTTCACCGTGCGCTCGAGCTCCCGCTGCATCTGCACGGAGCGGGAGAGCGAGATCGTCGGGTCCTTGGTCGCCGAGATCAGGAGCGAGCCCTCGTCGAGCTGCGGCAGGAACTCCGTGCCGAGGCGGGGCACGACGAGCAGCGTCGCCCCGAACACCCCCACGGCCGTGAGCACGGTCGCCCGCGGCCGCGCCGTCACCGCGCCGAGCGCGCGCGAGTACCCGCGGTCGAGCCAGTGGGCCAGGCGCTCGGCGTACCGCGACTCGCGCGCGCCGCGGCGGAACACCCACGTGCCGACGGCGGGCACGAAGCAGAGCGCGAGCAGGAGGCTGCCGAAGAGCGCCAGGGCGACCGTGATCGCCATCGGGCGGAACATGCGCGCCTCGAGCCCCTGGAGGCTCAGGATCGGCACGTAGACGAGCATGATGATGAGCACCCCGAACGCGATGGGGCGCGCCACCTCCCGGGCCGCCGCCACCAGACGCGCCGCGATCCCCTCGCGCGTCGCCGGTAGTTCGCCGCGCTCCTCGTCGCCGTGCAGCGTCCGCACGAAGTGCTCGGCCATCACGACCGATCCGTCGACGATCATGCCGAAGTCGATGGCGCCGAGGCTCATCAGGTTCGCCGAGAGCCCGAGCCACCGCATCCCGAGGAACGCGCAGAGCAGCGAGAGCGGGATCGTCGCGGCCACGAGCAGCGCCGCGCGGACGTTGCCGAGGAACAGCAGGAGCACCGCGATGACCAGCAGGCCGCCCTCGAGCAGGTTGCGCTGCACCGTGGCGAGCGTGCCGTTCACGAGGTCGGTCTGGTCGTAGTAGGGCACGACGCGGACGCCGGCGGGCAGCGACTTGTTGACCTCCTCGACGCGCTCGCGGACCCGGCGCACGACCTCGCGGCTGTTCTCGCCCCGGAGCATCATCACGATGCCGCTCACCACCTCGCCGCGGCCGTCCTGCGAGACGGCGCCCTGCCGGAGCTCGGCCCCGTAGCGCACTTCGGCGACCTCGCCGATGGTGATCGGCACGCCCGCGCTGGTGGCGCGGATGACCGTGTTCCGCAGGTCGTCGAGCGTCGCCGCCTGCCCGAGCCCCCGCAGGATGTACTGCTCGTCGCGGTGCTCCAGGTACCCGCCGGCGGCGACGGCGTTGTTCGCCTCGACCGCCTCCACGACGTCGTGGAGCGTGAGGCCGTGGCTGACCAGCTCGTCCGGGCGCACGACCACCTGCGCCTGGCGCACGTAGCCGCCGAACGAGTTGACCTCCGTCACGCCCGGCACGGTGCGAAACTGGGGGCGGACGATGCGGTCGTGCAGCGTGCGGAGCTCGGCCAGGTCCTTCCCGCCACCCGAAACGGTGTACATGTAGATCTCGCTGTTCGCCGCCGAGAGGGGCCCGAGGTTGGCCTCGGCGCCGGCGGGAAGCTGCTCGCGGACCCCCTGCAGGCGCTCGCTCACGAGCGTGCGGGCGCGCTGGATGTCGACGCCGTCCTCGAACACCACGGTCACGGCCGCGAACCCGTACTTGCTGACCGAGCGCACGAGCGTGACGCTCGGCATCCCGTTCATCGCCACCTCGAGCGGGAACGTCGCGAGCCGCTCGACCTCGACGGGCGAGAGGCCCGGCGCCTCGATCAGCACCTGCACCTGCACGTCGGTCAGGTCGGGGAACGCGTCGACCCGCAGGGTGCTGAGCGCCCAGAGGCCCGCGCCCACGAGGGCGAGCACGAGCGCCGCGACCGCCGCGCGCTGGCGGACGGCCCAGGCGACGAGACGCTCGACGAGGCCGTCCGGGGCCGGGGCGGCGGGGTGGCGTGACGCGGTGACCGGCGGCGCCCCATCCGGGCGCACCGTGGCATCGGGATCAGGAGGGGTGCCCGTCTGGACGCCGGCTTGGGCGCCCGTGTCGATCATGGTCATGGCCGCCCCCTAGTGGTCGTCGCCGAGCGACGCCTTCGCGAGCTCGGACTTGAGCGTGAAGGCGCCGCTGACGACGACGCGCTCGCCGGCGCGGAGGCCGTCCTGCACGACGACGGCGGGGGCGCGCGGCGTGGACGACCCCGGCGGGGCCAGCGACGCGACGCGCACCTCGCGGCGCTCGTAGGCCCGCGGGCCGACCTCGACGAACACGAAGCGGCGCTCGCCGTCTGTGACGACGGCCGCCTCGGGGATCGTGAGCACGGTGCCAGCCGCACTACCGGCGGTGCCGCCACCCCCACGCGCGCCCGCGGCGCCGACGGTCGCGCCGCCCGGTGCGAGGGCCAGCGCATCGCGCGTCGCGACGTCGAGCTGCACGGTCGCGAACATGCCGGGGCGCAGCCGGCGACTGCCGTTGGGCACGTGGATCACCGCCCGCACCGTGCGCGTCTCGGGGTTGAGCGCGTCGCGCAGGCGCTCCACCTCGCCGTCGAAGCGCATCGCCGGGAAGGCCGCGATGCCGACGCTCGCGCGCTGGCCCGTCCGCACGAGGGGGAGCGAGCGCTCCGGCACCTCGGCGACCACGTCGATCACCGACAGGTCGGCCACGGTGAAGATCGGAGCGCCCGGCTCGACGGCCGCCCCGGGCAGCAGGTGCGCTTCCATCACGCTCCCGCCGATGGGCGCGCGTAGGGCGAGCGTGGCGGCGGGCTCGCCACCGGCGGCCGCGCGGCCGATGTCGGCCTCGCCGGCGCCCATGAGCCGCAGACGGCGCCGCGCGGCGTCGACCAGCGCGCGCGCCCCGCGCTCGTCCTCCGTGCCGGCGAGGAGTTGCGCGCGGCGCGTCGCCTGCCCGAGGTCGGCCTGCGCGACCAGGAACTCGGGGCTGTAGAGGTACGCCACCGGCTGGCCCGCGCCCACACGGTCGCCCTCGACAGCGGCGAGCCGCTCGATGCGGCCGGCGATGCGGGAGGACACGAGCGCGACCCGGCGCGGGTCGAGCTCCACCTGGCCGGGCACCTCGAGACCAACGCCGCCGGTGGCGGCGGAGGTCGCGGCGACCGGCTCGACCGCGATCCGGGCCGTCGCGAACGCAGCCTCCGTGAGGGTCACCCGGATGGCCTCGCCCTCCGCGTGCTCCTCCCCGTGCTCGCCTTCGCCCGCCTTCTCGCCGCCGGCCTTCTCGGCCGCGGCGGGGACCGCCGCCTCCGGCGCGTGCGCCGCGCCACGGTTCTCGGCCCCAGCGTCCTCTCCGCCGCAGCCTGCGGTCGCCGCGAGCACGAGCATCGTCGCCGCGCGCACGGTTGCGTGCGCGACGCGCCGGGCGAAACGGCGCGACGCGAGCGTATCCAGCAGATCAAGCATGGTCATGGTCATCTCGTCGTCAGCGCCCGCTCGGGGAGTCCCCGGTCGTGGCGGAGGAAGGGGTCGGGTCGTCCGTGGCGCCGCCTACGGTGAGGTCGGCCCACGCGTCCACGGCATCGGTGAGCGCGCGCACGCGGTCGATCTCGGCGCGCGCGAGCGCCCGCTCGAAGTCGACGAGCTCGAGGAGCGACAGCCCGCCGGTGCGGTACGACGCCAGCGCGCTCTCGCGCTCGTCGCGCGCGCCGCGCAGCAGGGCGGCGTCGAAGACGGCGAGACGCTCCCTCGCGGCGGCGTACCGCTCGGCGGCGGCCTGCACCCGCGCGCGCACGGCGACCTGCGTCGCGGCCCGGGCCGCCCCCGCCGCGGCGACCGCCTGCTCCGACGCGGCGGCGCCGAGCCGGTTGGCCTGCCCGGCGGTGAACGGGAGCGAGACGGTGACGCCCAGCGAGGGCCCGAGCGTCGGGCCGTTGTTCGCCTGCCCGATGCGCTGCACGCCGCCGAACGCCTCGACCTGGGGCCGACGCGCGGCGGCGGCGAGGGCGCGCTCGGCCTCTGCCCGCGCCACGGCGGCCGCCGCGAGCTGCACGTCGCCGGACGCCGCGACGAAGCCGGCGATCAGCGAGTCGGTCGCGGCGTCGGCGGGGAGCACGTGGCGCCACGCCTCGGCGAGGCCGGGCGCGGCCAGCGTGTCGAGTGCCGCCGCCAGAGCCCCGGCGGGAGCACGCGGCCCCTCGGTCGCCCCGAGCACGCCGCCCAGCGTCGCGACGGCCGCGCGCGCCTCGGCCAGCGCGGCCGCCCGCTCGCTCTGGACGCGCAGGCGCTCCGTGCGAAGGCGCAGCACGTCGACGTAGCGCGCCTCCCCCACCGCGAAGCGCGCGCGCACGCCCTCCTCGCCGCCGGCGAGCAGCGCGTCCTCGCTGGCGAGGCGCCGGGCCACGAGCTGGGCGCCGGCCGCGCGGACGGCTTCGCGCAGCACGGCCGCGCGCACCCGCCGCTCGGCGGCGGCGAGCGACGCCTCGGCCGCCTGCACGTCGACCGCCGCGACGGCGCGCTCGGCGCGGAGCCGGGGACCGGTGAAGAGCTCGCGCCCGACCTCGAGGCGGAGGTTGCCCTGGTCGATGTTCCCGTTCGGCGCCTCGGAGACGCCGCCGGAGAGGGACAGCGGGGCGGCGAAGCCGCTGGCGCGCGCGCGGGCGCGAGCCGCATCGACGCTCGCCCGGCCGGCCGCGAGCGCGGGGCTGGCCGCCACGGCCGCCTCCTGCAGGCGGGCCAGGACGCGCGCCGGCGCGAGCGAGTCGAGCGGCGGCTGCACCGCCTTGGTGGTGGATGCCTGCGTGGCCGCTGCCGAGGCGGGACGCGAGGCACGGGGCTGGCCGGCTACTCCCGCCCAGGGGACGAGCGACAGCGCGGCGGCGAGCGGAAGGACGGACACGGCGGACGCGGTGCGCCGGTGGCGCGCGCGCGACGGATCGCCGGCGGAACGAGCGGACATGAGGGTTCTCCCGGGGAGCACGGCCGCGCCGCTGTCGCCGTCGAGACTCGCCGAGAGTCTCCGAGGGCTGGGGCTCGCCGAGGGAAGGACCGGGTGGTCACCGCACGGGAGCGCCGGAACGGGGCGCGCAGGGACGCGAACGCGCCTCGACCGCGGAGTCGCGGAAAGCGACCGGCGGGAGGCGCGGCGTCTGGCGTGAGCGGGCGCGCCGCGGCACAGGGCCGCGGCGCGGGCGTCACGCCGCGTGCGGGAGGGCCGGGGGGCGGAGCTGCGGCTCGAGCGCGGGGCTCGGCGGCAGGCGGTCCGAACGCGAGTCGACCTTGCGCGCGACCGGACGCGTGCGCGTGTCGAGCGCGTAGCGGTCGCTGAGGGCGCCGCCATGCGCGTGCGTGCAGTGGCAGACGTGCACCGCATGCTCCGGCGTGCGGTCGCCGCCCGGGCGGCGGTCCGGCGCGTCCACCGCCGTGACCACGTCCATGCCGCTGTTTCGCGCGGGCACGTTCGCTACGGCGTACGCCACGGCGGGGCCGGACCGTCCGGCGGCCGTCACCACGGCGCCATCGACGTGCGGCAGGACGGCGCCCGCCGTCGCGCGTGGGGCGTCCCCATCGCACGAGTCCGCGAGCAACGGCTCCACGCAGCCGGCCAGCAGCACCACGCCCAGCACGAACGCCACGAGGCGGCGCAGGGCGGAGGGTGAGCCGGATCGGCGCAGGACGTGGAGCATCGGGACGCGAAGTGGGTGGAGCGCCGCCGGGCAGACGCGGAGCGCGAGCGGCGGGCAGCGTGAGAGCTCGCCTCGGAGCGCTGCGGCGACCGCGTTGCGGCGCTGGCGCTGAACGGCTACGATACCTGAACGACCGCTCAGGTGTTCAGGCAACGTACCGCACCACCCCCGATGCCACAAGCCCGCCGCCCTCGCTCTGCCACGCCCTCGCCCGTACCCAGCGCCTCGCGGCAGGAGGTCATGGCCCCGGCCGCGAGGGCGAAGAAGGCGGCCACGGCCGACCCCGGCGGCCCGGCGGACATGTGCGAGGTCCGCTGCATCGACGCGCCGACCGTCACGCGGGTACGCGCCGAGATGCCGGCGGCAGCCGACGTCGCGCTCGCGGCGGAGCGGCTGAAGCTGCTGGGGGATCCGACCCGGCTCCGGCTCCTCGCGGCGCTCGCGCGCGCGGAGGAGCTCTGCGTGTGCGACCTGACGCTCATCGTGGGCGCTGGCGGCGCGCCGACGGTCACCGAGAGTGCGGTCTCGCACGCCCTTCGAGGGCTCCGGCTGAGCGGCCTCGTGACGTTCCGGAAGGCGCAGAAGATCGCGTACTACCGGCTCGCCGACGCGGCGACGCGGCAACTCGTCGCGGACCTCTTCGGGATCCCCGGTCCGGCCGACGCCCCGGCGTCGGCCGCGGAACGGACCGCGTGAGCGGACGCGAAAGCGCACGCGACCAGGCGGGCGAGCCGCAGGGCGCGACCGCCGGGCCGGCCGTGCGCTACCGCGTGACCGGCATGGACTGCGCGCATGACGCGGCCGAGATCGAGCAGGCGGCGCGGGCGGTCGCCGGCGTGGAGGCGGTGAAGGTCTCGCTCGCCACGCAGATCATGACGGCCCGCGTGTACGACGCCGGGGCCCTCCCGGCGGTCGAGCAGGCCGTCGCGGCCATCGGCTACCAGCTCGACCGGGTCGGGGCGCGCCGTGCCGGTCGGCGGGAGGCGGACGACGCCGGCGGCGACGATGACGAGCTGCCGAAGGATCTCGGCCACATCGCGCCGGGCTACAAGCGGGCCCTGTGGATCGTCGTCCTGCTGAACGTCGGCTACGGCGTCGTCGAGGCGGTCGGCGGGTTCCTGTCGGGGTCGCAGGCGCTGAAGGCGGACGCCCTCGACTTCCTCGGCGACGGGCTGATCACGTTCCTCGGGCTCCTCGCCATCGGCTGGCGCCTCGTCTGGCGCGCGCGGTCGGCCCTGATCCAGGGGCTGTTCCTCGGGGCGCTCGGCGTCAGCGTCCTGGTCACCACAGCATACCGGGTCCTGGTGCAGCAGCGTCCCGAGGCGGAGCTGATGGGGATGTTCGGCGGGATCGCGCTGGTCGTGAACGTGCTCGCCGCGCTCGTCCTGATCCCCCACCGCACGGGCGACGCGAACGCACGGGCCGTCTGGCTGTTCTCCCGGAACGACGCACTCGGGAACCTCGCCGTGGTCGTCGCCGCGGGGCTGGTGGCGTGGACGGGGACGCCGTGGCCTGACCTGGTCGTCGCCGTCGTCATCGGCGCGCTGTTCCTGCAGTCCTCCTGGTCCATCGTGCGCGACGCCCGCACGGACCTGCGGGAGTCGGGCGGCGCGTGACGACGTACGCGCGGCAGGGGCTCCCGTGAGCCGTCGTCGCCGCCACGTCGGAGTCGTGGCCGCTGTGGCGGGCCTCGGGGCTGCCGCCGCCGCGCTGTGGTGGTCCGCCCGGCGTGGCGGCCGTCCATGCCCCGCCTGGATGAGCTGGGTGCTCGACAACCCGTACATGAACTCGGTCGCGGGCGCCGGCGCCGTGCTGGACAGCCTCGACCTCGCCCCCGGCATGCGCGTGCTCGACGCCGGCTGCGGGCCGGGGCGCCTGACGATCCCGGCGGCGGAGCGGGTCGGGCCGACCGGGCACGTCGTGGCTGTTGACGTGCAGGAAGCGATGCTCGCCCGCCTGCAGTCGGCGGTCGCGGCGCGCGGGATCCGGAACGTCCGGCCGGTGCGGGCTGCGCTCGACGACCTCGAGGCCGTGCTGCCCGACGCGGGCACCTACGACCGGGCGTTCCTCGTGACGGTGCTCGGCGAGGTGCGGGACCGCGAGGCCGCGATGCGGGGGCTCCACGCGGCGCTCCGGCCGGGCGCCCTCCTGGCGGTCACGGAGGCGCTGCCCGACCCGGACTACCAAAGCCGCCGGACGGTGCGCCGCCTTGCCGAGCAGGCGGGGTTCGAGTTCTCGCGCGTGCGCGGCAACGGGCTCGCGTTCACGATGGTGTTCCGCAAGCCGGGATGACCACGCCGCGCGATACCGGGTCGGGTGCACCCCTTGACCCTGGAGCGCACTCCAAGGCGTATGGTTCGAGCATGAGCACCTCGGTCGCCGGACGGCGCAGCAGCGGTAGCGGCTCCAGCCGCGGAACAGGGGACGCACCCGGCCACTCCGTCGAAGACGCGCCGCTCCTCATCGGCGAGATCGCGGCGCTCACCGGCGTCAGCGCAGACACGCTCCGCTACTACGAGCGCCGCGGCCTCCTCCAGCCGGGCGGGCGCCGGGCGAGCGGCTACCGCGTGTACCCGGCGTCCGCCGTCGGCGTGGTACGCTTCATCAAGCAGGCGCAGACGCTCGGCTTCACGCTGGTCGAGGTCGAGGAACTGCTCCGGCTGCGCGGCGCGGTCGGTCGACCGGCGGCGGCCCTCGAGGCGCGCGAGGTCGCGGTCGCCAAGCTGCGCGACATCGACGAGAAGGTGCGGCAGCTCGGCGCGCTACGCGGGGCCCTGGCCGATCTCGTCGCCGAGTGCGAGCGGACGTGTGGCGACGGTCGCGCGCTGACCAACGCACGCGACTGCCCCATCATCGCCGCGTTGAATGACGGCGACGACGCCCCGCCGCCTGTTCAGCCAGACCGGGGCGCCTGATCGCCGTTGCCGCCCGAGTCTCTGCAACCTGTCCCCGTTTCACCACTCACCCACACCCGCGAGCCCACGATGACCGTCACTGAGCGCACCACCGACGCCTGCTGCTGCGACTGCCCCTGCTGCACCTGCGGTTGCACGAGCGGCGCCGGCGCCTGCTGCGGCCAGTGCTGCTGCAACTGACCTCCGTCGGCTGTCCACCCACGCTCCCCTCCATGACCGCCGTCGCGCTGACCTCCGTCCTCACCTGCCCGGTGTGCGGCGATGCCGAAACGCTGGCGATGCCGACGGACGCCTGCCTGTTCTTTCACGAGTGCGCCGGCTGCCGCACGTTGCTCCGGCCGCAGCCGGGCCACTGCTGCGTCTTCTGCTCGTACGGCTCGGTCGCGTGCCCGCCCATCCAGGCGGGCGACACGTGCGGTGACACGTGCGGCGACCCGTCCGGCGCGTGCTGCGCGGTGCCGCCGGAGGCGGGCGCCGCAATCGGCGTCACAGGCGGCGTCACCGTGGACCTGACGGCCCTGGGACGGACCGCGTGAGCCGCACCGTCCCCGCAGCCGTCGGCGCGGTGGTGGCGGCGTTCCTCGCGTCGCTCTGCTGCGTGGGTCCGCTCCTCTTCGTCGCGCTCGGCGTCGGCGCGGGGCTCGCGAGCACCTTCGAGCCGCTCCGCCCAGCCTTCACCACGCTGACTGTCGCCCTCCTCGTCGTCGGCTTCTACGTCGTGTACGGCCGCCGGCGGGCGGCCACGATGCCGCCGGCGGCCGCCACACCGGCGAGTGCTATGGTCAGCTCCTCGTGCGCATCCGGCGAGGCGTGCGCCGCCCCGCGTGACAGCACCCGCGACAAGGTGCTCCTGTGGGTCGCTACGGTCGTCGCACTCGTGTTCCTCACGTTCCCCCAGTGGTCCCTGTACCTCGTCTGACCCGGTGCTCCTGATGACCAAGACCTTCGCCACGTTCGGGCTCCTCGGCGCCGCCAGCGCCCTCTCGCTCTGCGACCTGTGTGGGCCGGGGGCGGGGTTCGCCAGCGCCCCGGGCGGCCTCGTGTCGGTCGCCTACGCCGCGCCGGTGCCGGACCGCCCGCAGACTGGGACCCCGGCGCTCGTCGACGTCGTCCAGGTGCCGGCCCAGCCGGCGACCGCGCCCCGGACCGTCACGCTCACGGTGAAAGGCATGACGTGCGGCGGGTGCGTGCTTGGGACCCGCAAGGTCCTCACGCGTCTGCCGGGGGTTGCCAAGGCGGACGTGAGCTACGAGAAGGGCACGGCGGTCGTCACGTACGACTCGGCGAAGGTGACCGTCGAGCAGATGGTCGCCGCGATCAAGACGCTCGGGTACACGGCGACCCCGGTCGCCCCTGCCGCCAGCGCAGCGACCGGCTGAGCGAGCCGGCCCTACGTGGGGAGCGACCGCGAGATCGCGTCGGCCACCGCGAGCGCGTGGTCCGCGGGCTCGTCGTCCTCGCGGCTCCAGACCGCCGACAGCACGGCCTGCGCGAACCCCCACGCGAGCACGCGCTGGCGATCCAATCCGACCCGCTCGGCGACTATCCGGCTGCGGCGGTCGACGACCTCGGGCGACGTGCACAGCGCCGGGGCAACGCCCTCCGGCCACGGGTTCCGGAGAAGCGCGCCGAACTCTTAGGCCGGCTCCCCGAGCACCCCCTTCGGGTCGATGGCGAGCCACCCGCGCCCGGCGTCGAGGAGCACGTTCTCGTGATGGAGGTCCCCGTGGATCAGGCGCGGGGCGTCCTGCGACGTCGCGAGGTCTGCGTACAGGGACGCCGCCCGGTCCACGAGCGCTGGCGGGAGCGCCCCGTCGCCCGACCGGCGGTACGCCTCGAACGCCCGGCCCCACGCCTCCACCGTCGGGAACCCCGCGTCCGCAGGGGGCGCATCCGGCCGGTGGAGGGTGGCCGCGACGTCGCACAGGATCGCCGTCGCCTCGTCGTCGCGCCCGAGGTGCACGAGCTCCGAGAGCGGCCGCCCCGGCACCGCGCGCTCGAGGAGGCTCGCGCCGTCCGCGTGGGCGAGGAGCCCAACGCTGCCGTTCCCGTCGAAGTGGCGGAGGACGGCCCAGGCGGGGCCCTCGTCGGACCGCGCCGCGGTGACCTTCAGGACAACCGCCTGGGCCGTCCCCGTCCGGTCCGCGATGCGTCCGAACGCGAGACACCCGCTCGGGGAATGCACAGTGGGGCCGTCGACCTCCACGCCCCACCGTGTCGCCGCCCGCAGTAGGCGACCGAGGCAGTCGTCAGGCGGAGCGGCGCGGTTCAGGAGAGCGGCCCTTCCACGCCGACCGCCACGCCCTTCGGGACGGCCGCGTCGGCGGCCGTGGGCGTCGCCCCGCGCACCCAGTCGTAGCACCGCATCCCGAGCGCCATGCCGAGGATCGGCGCCGCCCAATAGAGCCAGTGCGCCGTCCAGGCGTCGCCGGCGACTGCCGGCCCGAGGGTGCGCGCCGGGTTGAAGCTCCCGCCCGTCAGCGGCCCGGTCACGAGGGCGCCCGCGAAGACGGTCACGCCGAGCGCGAAGGGCGCGACGGTCGCGGGCACGCGCTCGTCCGTCGCGACGGCCATGATCACGAAGCCGAGGAGCCCGGTGTAGCCGGCCTCGACGATGAACGCGCGGTCGAGCGAGATGGTTGGGACGGTGGCGCCCATGGCGCCAACCGGACCGAGGAGCCAGCGCAGCAGCCACGAGGCCGCGACCGCCCCGGCGCACTGGGCCAGGACGTAGGGGGCCACCTCGCGGGCCGGGAAGCGCCGCACCGACCAGAAGCCGACGGTGACCGCCGGGTTGATGTGCGCGCCCCCGAGATGCCCGCTCGAGGCCACGATGAGCGTGACCGCCAGCCCGAAGGCCAGCGCCACGCCTCCGTGGCCGAACGCGCCTGTCCGGGCGGCGACCATCGCCGCGCCGGGGCCGATGGCGACCAGCGCGAACGTGCCCAGCGCCTCGGCGGCGTAGCGCCGTGCGTCGGCCGCGGGGGCGGCCGGCGTCATGCGGTTGCGGCGACGGTCGGCTTCCCGCCTGTCCGCAGGAACTCCGCGAACTCCTCCGGCAGCCCGGCCGCGATCACGCCAGCGGCCGTCGCCTCGACGTCGTACGGCACGCGCACGTGCTCGACGCGCGGCTCGCCGACCCCGAGTTCGAGCAGCGCGTAGCCCGCCCGCCAGTCGCCGTCCTTCGGCCGGCCCACGCTCCCAGTGTTCACGAAGTGGATCCCGTCGACGGCACGGTGCCACAGCCTGTGCGTGTGACCGAACGCGAGCACGTCGCCGGCTTTGAGCCCCACGCTCGCCGCCATCTTCCGGCAGAAGTCGTCCGGGCGGTCCTCGGTGAAGTAGACGGTGTTGAGCGTCGGCGTCCCGTGTACCAGCACGAGGCGGGGTCCCGGTGCGTGGCCTCCCAGGGGCCGCATATCGAGCGAGAACGGCAGCCCGGCGAGGTAGCGCTTCGTCTCGGCCGTCACCGCGCGCCGCGTGTACTCGTAACTGATGTGCGCCAACTCCTCCTGGCGCGGGGTCTCCGACTTGCACCCGCAGTGCTTGTAATCGGTGGCCACCGTCGAGTCGTAGTTCCCCGCGATGCCGGCGACGCCGCGGTCGCGGAGGAGATCGACGACGGCGTTCGGGCTGCTCGAGTAGCCGACCAGATCCCCGAGGTGGTAGACCGCGTCGACGGGAGCGTCCCTCTGGCCGCGCGCCGCGATGTCAGCGAGCACCGCTAGGAGCGCCTCGAGGTTGGCGTGGACGTCGGAGATCAGAGCGTAGCGCACGGAGCCCATGGTGGGTGTCCTCGGCTCAGGCAGCGAGCGGCGCCGTGATCGCCTTCGCCATCGCCACCGCGGAGGCGGGGCAGGCGCTCTTGAACTCCAGGGTGGCGGCGATCTCCGGCGGCACCGCGCCGCGCTCGACCCGCTCGAACCCGAAGCGCGGGAAGTAGTGCTCGGCGGTCATCGTCAGCAGGTACAGCGCGCGCAGCCCCCGCTCCTCCGCCCGGCAGACCACCCGCTTCACGAGGGCGTGGCCGAGGCCGTGGGCGCGCCAGTCCGGCCGGACAGCGACCGACCGTAGGAGGGCGTTGTCGCAGCAGACTTCGAGTCCAGCCACCGCCGCGAGCTCGCCCGGCGCGGTAGGATCGTCGGCCACCACGAAGTCGTCGGTACGCTCGGCGAACAGGTCGGCGACGCCGGCCGTCGGCAGGTCCGCGGCGACGAGCAGGCGCTCGACCGCCGGGAGGTCGGCCGCGGTAGCGGCGCGGAGCGGCGGCATCGCTGGGGTATCGCCCGCGGCGTAGCCGGCGGGTGGCCTGGGGGTGGTGATCGGCGTGATCATGAGGATCTCGGGAGGGAGCGCGGCGGGCACCGAGTGGGCGCGCCCGCCGCCGGGACCAAAAGCGTGGGAGCGATCAGGCGCAGCAGTCGGGGCCGCAGCAGGCGCCGGCGGCGGTGCCGACCGGAGCGTCGGCCGGAGCGCCGGCCGCGGCGGTCGCCAGGGTGAGCGGTCGGGCCGGGCGGGCGGCGCTCGGGGCGGGCGCCGCGGCCGTCAGCGGCTTGGTCGCCCGGACGAACCCCGCCATGAACTTGCCGTCGATCTCGTCCAGGTTCGCGGCGACGTCGATGCCCGCCTCCTCGAGGAAGACGCGCGTGTCCCCGCTCCGGTAGACGCGCGTCGGCTCGATGTCGGCGCCCTCGAAGCCGACCTCGGTCAGCAGCGCCTTGAACTCCGACTCCTCGAGCGCGCCGGCCACGCAGCCGACCCACAGCTCCATCGAGCGTCGCACCGCCGCGGGCACCTCGCCCCGCACCACGACGTCGCTGACGGCGAAGCGCCCGCCCGGCTTCAGCACGCGGAACGCCTCCGCGAGGACCCGGCGCTTGTCGCCCGAGAGGTTGATCACGCAGTTCGAGATGATCACGTCGACCGAGTTCGACGGCAGCGGGATGTCCTCGATCCGGCCGCGCAGGAACTCGACGTTCGGGATGCCGGCCTCCTGGGCGTTCTGGCGCGCGAGGGCGAGCATGTCGTCGGTCATGTCCAGGCCGTAGGCCTTGCCCGTGGGGCCGACGCGGCGCGCCGAGAGGATGACGTCGATGCCGCCCCCCGAGCCGAGGTCGAGCACCACCTCACCGGGGTTCAGCTGCGCGAGCGCGGTCGGGTTCCCGCAGCCGAGGGAAGCGAGGACGGCCGCTGACGGCAGCTCGTCGGTCTCGCCGTTCACGTAGAGGTTCGACGTGATCGGGTCGGTGGAGCCGTTGAACGCGGCCCCAACGCAGCAGGAGTTCACCGGCCCGCAGCACGAGGCGGCCGTCCCCGCATCGAGCACGCGCCGCGCGGCCTCCCCGTACTTCTCGCGCACGACGTCGGAGATCGCCGTGCCCTGCGCGGTACCGCCCTGCGTGTTCATGGTCGACATGGGCTCGCTCTCTGAGCAAGAAATGTTGATGCGTGAGATCGCAGAACGGGCACGGCGACGAGAGGAGCGCTCCGCCCCCAGCGGCTGGTCAGCCGCAGCAGCTCCCGAAGACCCTGAGCTGCTTCGTGCCGGCCTTGGTGCCGGCCGGCTGCTCGGTGGCGAGCGCCCGCACGAGGTCGTGCGCCTCGGCGAAGGCATCCGGCACGAGCGTGTAGTACGACCAGCGCCCCTCCTTCCGGTCCGTCACCAGCCCCGCCTCCTTCAGCACCTTGAGGTGGAACGAGAGGCGGGACTGCGCGGCCTCCAGATCGGCCTGCAGGTCGCACACGCACCGCTCGCCGTGCCGGAGCATCTCGAGAATGCCCAAGCGTGTCTCGTCGGAGAGCGCGTGGAAGAGGCGCGCGGCGCGGGTAAGGTCGAGAGCTGCGGTCGTCACGGACGTATATTACATCAGCGGAAGTTGATTTGACAAGGCGGAGGTTCGCGAGAGACTCCACGCACGCTTCTCGACACTGTGTCCGCGGCTCGCCGCCAGCACGCTGGGACCGTCTCGCCTGCATGGGCGCCCCGCCGCCCGGCGCGTCGACGTCCACTCTCGCTCGATGCGAAGGAGCAATCTGCGCGGCGCGCCTACCGCGACATGCTCCCCACCATCCCCCGGTGCGCGGTCATGAGCCGGTCGACCCTGCACCGGTGGTCAGGCATCGTCCGGGCGAGTTCCTCGGCGCTGAGCTCCGGCATGCCCGTGAGGTCCGCGCGGACCGAGTCGACGAGTGCCGTCCAGGCCGCGTCAGCGGCCATGTTCATGTCGCTCATCTCGCGGTTCATCTGCGCAACCATGTTGGCGACCATCTGCCGGTGCGCGGGGAGCGCGCGGCGTAGGCTGTCGGGCGCGGCCCCGCGCATTGCCCGCAGGTGCGCCTCCATGTCGGCCATCATGCGGCCGCTCAGCATCTGTCCCATGCCCGGCACCCCCGGCATGCCGCTCATCCCCGGCATGGAGCCCGGGCCGCCCGTCGCGGTGCCCGTCGCGGTGCCCGCCGAGTCGCTCTGCGCGCCCTGCGCGTTCTGCCCTTCTCCGCCGCACGCGGCGGCGACGAGCGTGACCACGAGGAGAACCGAGAGCACGGGCGAGCGGCGTCGGATGAGGTGCATCGTTCTATCGGTCTCCATAACATGTCCATGCGGTGTGCGACGGTAAAGTTGAGGCGCGGGCATCAGACCGGCATTAGGCCGGCATCACGCTGGCACGGCGTGGGGCTGCGCCGCCGCGCCGCCCGGCTCCTTCTCGTGGACGGTCGCGCGCCGGAGTTCCCGCTCCTTCCAGAGCGAGTAGACCGCGGGGATCACGACCAGGGTGAGCACGGTGCTGGTGATCATGCCACCGACCATCGGCGCCGCGATGCGCTTCATCACGTCGGCGCCCGCGCCGCCAGCCCACAGGATGGGGAGCAGGCCGGCCATGATCGCCGTCACGGTCATCATCTTCGGGCGCACGCGCTCGACGGCGCCGTGCTCCACCGCGGCGTCGATGTCGGCTCGCGTGCGGAGGAGCCCCGCAGCCCTGCGGTCGTGGTACGCGTGGTCCAGGTACAGGAGCATGACGACCCCTGTCTCCGCCGCCACGCCGGCGAGCGCGACGAAGCCGACCGCCGTCGCCACGCTCTGGTTGTAGCCGAGCAGCCAGAGCAGCCACACGCCGCCCACGAGGGCGAACGGCAGCGACAGCATCACGAGCGCGCTCTCGGCCGCGCTCCGGAAGTTCGCGTACAGCAGCAGGAAGATGACTGCGAGCGTCGCGGGCACCACGACGCGCAGCCGCCGCTCGGCCCGCTGCATCGCCTCGAACTGCCCCGACCACTCCAGCCGGTACCCCGCGGGGAGCCGCAGCTCGCGGGCGAGCCGCGCGCGCGCCTCGTCGACGTAGCCGCCCACGTCGCGCCCGCGCACGTCGACGTACACCACGTTGTTGAGCTGCGCGTCCTCGCTCTTGATGAGCGTCGCCCCGCGCGCGACGCCGACGCGCGCCACCTGTGCGAGCGGCACCTGCGCGCCCGAGGGCGTCGAGACGAGCACGTTCCGGACGGCCTCCGGGTCGGCCCGCAGCGCGCGCGGGTAGCGGACCAGCACCGAGTACCGCTCGCGCCCCTCGAGCACCTGCCCGGCCGGCGCGCCGCCGACGGCTGCGGCCAGCGCCGCCTGCACCTCGCCCGCCGTGAGCCCGTAGCGCGCCGCGGCCTCGCGGTCGACCTCCACGTCCAGATACCGGCCGCCCACCGTGCGCTCGGCGAACACGGACCCGGTGCCCGCCACCCGCGGCAGCGCGCGCTCGATCTGCTGGCCGATCCGGTCGAGCGTCGCCGGATCGGGCCCGAACACCTTGATTCCGACCGGCGTCTTGATCCCCGTGGCGAGCATGTCGAGCCGGTTCTTGATCGGCATCGACCACATGTTGGCGACGCCGGGCGTGCGGACACGCCGGTCGATCTCCGCGGCGAGCGAGTCGCGCGTCACGCCGGGGCGCCACTCCCGCTCCGGCTTCAGCAGCACCGTCGACTCGATCATCGACATCGGCGCCATGTCGGTCGCCGTCTCGGCGCGCCCGACTTTGCCGAGCACCATCGCGACCTCCGGGATCGCGGCGAGGGCGCGGTCGCGCTGGCGCAGGATCGTCTTCGCCTGCTCGGCGCCGACCCCCGGCGCGAGCGACGGCATGTCCATGACGCTCCCCTCATCGAGCGGCGGCATGAACTCGCTCCCCAGCCGCGACCACGGCAGGACCGTCAGCGCGAGCGTCGCCGCCGCGAGGCCGACGGTCGCCCACCGGTGGCGCAGCACCAAGGCGATGACCGGCCGGTAGGCCCGGATGAGCGCGCGGTTGACGGGGTTCGCCGCCTCCGACTTCACGCCGCCCCGGATGAAGAGGCCCATCAGCACCGGCACGAGCGTGACGGACAGGAGCGCGGCGGCCGCCATCGCCAGCGTCTTCGTCCACGCGAGCGGGTGGAAGAGCCGCCCCTCCTGCGCCTCGAGGGCGAAGATTGGGAGGAAGGAGACCGTGATGAGGAGCAGCGAGACGAAGAGCGAGGGACCGACCTCGCCGGCCGAGTCGAGCACGAGCTGCCAGCGCTCCTTCGCGGGAAGGTCCCGCCCGCGGAGCGACGACGCGTCCGCGCCATCCGTACGGCCCGCGAGGTGGCGCTCGAGGTGGCGCTCGAGGTGGCGCTCGAGGTGGCGCTCGAGGTGCTTGTGGTAGTTCTCGACCATCACGACCGCGGCGTCGATCATGGCGCCGATGGCGATGGCGATCCCGCCCAGGCTCATGATGTTGGCCGACAGCCCGAGCGCCCGCATGGCGAGGAACGCCATGAGGATGCCGACCGGCAGCGTGACGATGGCGACGAGCGCGCTCCGGACGTGCAGCAGGAAGAGCACCGTCACCGCGGCGACGATCAGCGACTCCTCGAGGAGCTTCTCGCGCAGGTTGGCGACCGCGCGGTCGATGAGCCCCGAGCGGTCGTAGCCGGCGACGAACGTGACGCCGCGCGGCAGCGCCGACTCGAGGGCCGCCATGCGCGCCTTCACCCCGTCAATGACGTCGCGCGGGTTCTCCCCATACCGCATCACGACGAACCCGGTCACCACCTCGCCGCGCCCGTTCAGGTCCGCGATGCCGCGCCGCAGCTCCGGCCCGAGCTGCACCGTCGCCACGTCGGCGACCGTCACGGGGACGCCGGCGGGGCCGGTCGCCAGCACCACGGCGCGCAGGTCGTCGAGCGTGGCGAACCGCCCGCGGCCCCGCACCACGTACTCGGTGCCGCCCCTCTCGAGCACCCGGCCGCCCACGTCCGCGTTGGACGCCTGCACGGCCGCGACCACCTGCGCCATCGACAGCCCGTAGCCGAGCAGCCGCGCGGGGTCGACCTCGACCTGGTACTGCTTCTCGAACCCGCCGAGCGTCGCGATCTCGGCGACCCCCGGCACGGCGGTGAGCGCCGGCTTCACGGTGAAATCCTGCACGGCGCGCAGGTCGGCGAGGTTCAGCCGCCCCGTCGTGTCGGCGAGGATGTACTGCATCACCCACCCGACGCCGGTCGCGTCCGGACCCATCATCGGCATCGCCCCCTCGGGGAGCCGTTCGCGCGCGGTGTTCAGGTACTCGAGCACGCGCGAGCGCGCCCAGTAGAGGTCCGTGCCGTCCTCGAAGACGACGTACACGGCCGAGAGGCCGAACTGGCTCATCCCGCGCACCAACTTCGTGCGCGGCACCTTGAGCAGCTCGGTCGACAACGGGTAGGTGACCTGATCCTCGACGAGCGCCGGCGTCTGCCCCGGCCACTCGGTCATCACGACCACCTGCACGTCGGACAGGTCGGGAATCGCGTCGACAGGCGTGCGGAACGCCGCCCACGCGCCGGCGAGCGTCAGGAGCGCCGTGACCGCGAGCACGACCCGCGTGTGCCGGACGGACCACGCGATCACCAGGCGGAGGATGTTCGTCAGCATCGGATCACCTCCGCGGGGGCTGCGTGAGACCCTGCGGGCTCCCGTGCGAGCCTCCTTGCGGCCGCGCGGGAGCGGCCGGGGGCAGCCCACGCGTGTCCGCCCCCTTGGCATCCATGCCCGGCATGCCCTCCATCCCAGGCATGCCTTCCATGTCGGGCATATCCTGCATGCCCGGCATGTCGCCCATGCCTTGGCTCCCCATCTGCCCCATCATCGCGCGCATCACCTCGGCGAGGTTCGACTCCGACTCGAGGAGGTACTGCGCCGAGGTGACGACCCGCTGTCCGGGCTCCACCCCGGCCAGCACCTCGACGAACTCGCCGGACGCGCGGCCGGTCTCGACGTCGTGCGGCATGAGCCGCCCGGCGCCCATGTCGACGAAGACGACCGAGCGCTCGCCGGTGCGGATGATCGCCGTCGCGGGCACCGTCAGTGCGCGCCGGGTCGGCGTCGAAAACCGGACGGTGGCGTACATCCCGGGGCGCAGCAGGCCGTCCGCGTTCGCCACGACGACGCGGGCGCGCAGCGTGCGCGTCGCGGCGTCGAGCGTCGGGTAGACGTAGGCGACGGTCCCCTTGAGCGTACGCCCGGGATACGCCGTGAGCTCGACGTCCGCGGCGCTTCCCTCGCGCACGCTCGCGGCCTCGGACTCGCGCAGCTCCGCCTCGACCCACACGGCGCCGAGGTCCGCGATGGTGTAGAGTGGCTCCCCGGCGGCGACCGCCTGCCCCTGCACGACGCGCTTCTCCAGCACGACGCCCGACGCGGGGGCGCGCAGCGTCACCGTCCGACGCGCGCGCCCGGTCCGCAGCACGGCGTCGACCTCCCCCGCGCCCACGCCCATGAGCAGCAGGCGGCGCCGGGCGGCAGCCACCAGGTCCGCCGGGGGCACCGCGACGCCCGGCACCGCGCTCGCCGCCAGCGCGCTCCCGAGGCGCCGCGCCACGAGCAGCTCCTCCTGCGCGGCGAGCACCTCGGGCGCGTACACGTCCGCGAGCGCCTGGCCGCGTCCTACCCGCTCGCCCGTCGTCTCGACGAGGAGCCGCTCCACGTAGCCGGCGAATCGCGGCGCGACGGCGGCGAGGCGGCGCTCGTCGACCGCCACCACGCCCGCCGTGCGGACGGCGGCCGTGAGCACGCGCTCCTCGACCGTGCCGAACGTGACGCCGAACTCCCGGACCTGATCCGCCGTGAGCCGCACGGAGCCGTCCCCGCCCATCGCCATCCCGGGCATGCCCTGCATGTCCTGCATGCGATCCGTGCCGCTCGCGGGCTGCGCGGCGGCGGCACCGTTACGGCCGCCGCGCGTCAGCGCGACGCCCGCGACGCCGACCGCGAGGATGCCCACGGCGGCTGCCGCCCAGACCATGCGTCGGGAGGCCCGCGCGGGCGGCGACACGACGGCTGGACGCCGGTGTGTCGTCTCGTGCGCCGTCCCGTGCGCCGTCTCGCGCCCCTCCAGGCGATTCTGCTGGTTCGTCATGTCGTCGCTCACGGCAGCACCTCCCCGCCGACGACGAGCTCCAGTTCGGCGACGGCCTTCGCGAACTCCGCGAGGGCGCGGAAGTACGCCGTCTCCTGATTGAAGACGGCGGCCCGGGCGTCGAGCACGGCGCTCAGGCCCGCCTGCCCCGCCTGATAGCTCGCCGCACCCGCCGCGAGCGCTGCGTGCGCCTGCGGCAGCACGACGCCCTTGAGGAGCGCGAGCTGCGTCCGTGCCCGCTCCGCCTCGCCGTGCAGCCGCGCCACCTCGGCGCGGATGGCGTTGAGCTGCCGGTGGTGCTCCGCCTCGAGTCCGACGAGCTCCGCCCGCGCGCCGGCGACCGCCTGGTCCTGCACCCGGCCGCGCTGGATCGGCAGCGGCACCGACACGGTCGCCGTCACCATGTCCGGGTGCATCGGTCGCACCCCGTACTGGACGGCGACGTCGATGTCCGGCATGCGCTCGCGGCGCGCGAGCTCCACCTGCGCGCCCTGCGCCGCGATCAGCGCCTCGTGCGCGCGGAGCGCCGGGCTCCGGCTGGTCGCCAACGCCTGGAGCACATCGACCGTGGGCAGCGGCGAGTCAGCCGCGCGCGCCCCCAGCGCGGCCGACGCGAAGCGGACGTCACGCCCCGAGTCGGCGACCGCCGCGCGCACGATCCGCTCCGGCACCCGGGGAGCGTCGACCGGCGTGTCGGACGGCCGGTCGAGCGCCGCGTTGAGGCGCGCGAGCACCGCGCGCCGCTCCTCCTGGAGCGCCGACGCGTCCTCGCCCAGGCGTGCGAGGTCGGTGCGCGCACGCAGGATCTCCTGCAGCGCTCCGCCGGCCATCCCGCCGGCGGAGCGCATGCTGCCGCCGGTCACCCCACCCGCCGACATTCCACCCGCCGACGGGACCATCGCCGAGCCTGTGGCAGATCCGGCGCTCAGCGGCGTCGGGGGCGCGACACCGGCTGCGCCACGCCCAGTCCCGCCCATCCCGGTCATCCCGCCAGAGGTCATGCCGCCGCCGGCTGGGACGGGGGATCCCGACGCGGCCACCATCGCCGGGGACATCGCAGACGGCGGGCGCGGAGGCGACGCTACGGCGCCGGCTGATCCCATTCCCGCGCTCGCCCCCTCCGCGAGGTCGGCACCCGCGCCGTACCGCGCCTCCGCCGCCCGGACCAGATCCACCAAGGCGCGGCGGTTCCGCTCGACTCCGGCGAGGGCGTGGTCGAGATAGGCCAACTCGTAGAACGCGACGCGCACGTCGCGCGCGACCTCGAGCCGCGTCCGTTCGACGTCCGCCCGCGCGGCGTCGACCTGCCGATCCGCGGTACGGCGGCGGAGCGCGAGCTTGCCGCGGACGGGGATCGTCTGCCCGACCCCGACCATCGCCATCGTCATCTCGTCGGCGAAGCCCGGGTCGGTGACCGGGAGGTTCTGCACCCCCGCCATCAGCATCGGGTCCGGCCGGGCGCCGGCGGGGCTCACGCGAGCCTGCGCCGCATCGAGACGCGCCGCCGCGGCCCGCGGGAGGGGGTTGGCGGCGAGCGCGTGCGCAACGAGCGCGTCGACGTCAGCAGACTGATCGGGCGCCGCGGCAGGCGCTGCGGCGGGCGTGGAGGGGGCTGATACGGATCGTGGCGGGACGGACGGTACCGCTTGCGCGGCGGCGGCTCCCGCGCCGGCCACGACCAACAACACGCCGGCAACGCCGGCGCCAACACGTGCGAGCTGCATGAGGGTTCGAGCACGAGTCCACCCCGCGCACCCGGACGCACCCGCACTTACGGGGAGTCGACGGCGCGGGCGTCTCCCGGGCCGCACGGCCCGGAAGCGGCTCACGACCGGCCCGATGCCGGCGTGAGGTGGACTACGCCCGAGGAGGGGGCAGTTCGGGGGGCGTGCCGAACGACGGCGGCGCGAGGACCGCGGCCGCTCGCTGCACGTCGTGCACGCGCGCGCCACCCTCGGCTCGCCAAGCGGCGACGGTCAGCGCGGCCGGCGCGCAGGGGGCCATGTCCCGGCAGCCCGAAGGCGCCCACGGGAACCGGCACGGAGCCTCGTCCTGGCCCTCCGCCGGGGCGGTGCCGTCCGGCGGCGCCACATCCGCCATCTCGGCCATGCCCGCCATACCGGGCATGGCCTCCATCGCGCTCATCCCGGCGCCCGCACCCGCGGACGACGCCATCTCCGGCATCGCGCAGGCGAAGCCGGACTCGGTGAGGAGGAGGACGAGCATCAACACGCCGCTGACGCACGCGGCGAGGCGGTGGAGGGCGGGAGGCACGAGCGAAAGGTACCCCAGAGCGGAGAACCCGGTACCACCGTCACGCCGACACCGCGTCGGGGATCTTCCGATGGTGAGGGCGACGGCGAGCCGGTCAGCAGCCTTCGCTACATCAGTGAGCCCGCTGATGCCGGCGCCCCCCGGCGCCGGAACCGACGTGGCGATCTGAACGAGCGGCGTCGTGCTGTCGACTGCCCGTCCGACTGGCCGTTCACGGACGCGCGCGCACCTGCCACACGAACGTCGCGCGCGAGACGGCGTACTCTCGCGGTGTGCCGCCTGCGCGGGTGCTGACGTAGGCGGCGCGCACGATCCACGGCCCGGTTGCCGTCAGCGGCAGATGCGCGATCCCCTGTGCGTCGGCGAGGACGGTCGTGTACGCCGGTGGGGTGGCCTCGGCGGCGAGCGTGTCGGCAGCAGGCTTGTACTCGACCCCGATGCCGGCGACCGGCTGGCCGTCGCCGAGGACACGGAGGTGGAGCGTGTCGCCGACCGCGAGCGCGCCGGGATCCTGCAGCGGCAGGAGTTCGAGCGGGAGCCCGGCCGCGCGGGCGAACGCGCGTGCGCCGCCACGGCCGACTTCGATCACCGTACTCGCGGACGCCGAGTGCACGAAGTCGAGGCTGTCCTCGCCGGCGACCATCCCCAGCCGCTCGATGCGCTGCGCCTCGGCGGCCCCACCCTCAAGCCGGAGGAAACGCAGCAGTCCGGCTGGTGTGCTCCGGATGGTCCCCGGATTCAGCGACAGGACGACGCGGTACTGGCCGGCGGTCGGCGGGGCGTGTCGCAGACGTAGCGCCCCGCCCTCGACCGTCAGGTCGGTGATCCGGGTCTCCGAGGCGGCGCCGAGGAGCCGAACGGTCGCGACGCGGGGAAGCGGCACGGCCGAACCCGCGGGGAACTTGCCGCCGCCCGCCCGCGCGCTCAGCTCGACGCGCGACCCGCCCGCGAGCGTGAACAGGTCGGGCAGGAGCCAGGTGTCGTGCGCCTCCGCGACGCCGGCGGCGACCAGGAGCCCGACCAGCGCGACGGCCGCGGACGTGCGCCGCCAAGTGCGCTGAGACCTGGGGCCATGAGGCGCGGTGCCATCGTCACGGGGGGTCCGACGTACAGGGGACGTGGAGGTCGGCATCAGTGTGGTGGTGGTCCGTCCGAGGAGGTGCGACGAGCGTCGCGAACGCGGGCTGAGCGTCGGCGCCCGCGTGGGGAGGCGGCAGCGTCGCGACGCCTGCGGTGAGTAGAGGAGGAGGTCGGCCGGAACGCGTGCCGCGGCCGGTGCCGCATCAGTGGCCGGGCATGGCCGGCGCGGGCGCCACTCCCGGCGCCACCGCCCGATCCCGCGCCACGGTCTGCGCGAGCTTCCATCCGAACCACGCGAGCATGAGAGCGGCGAGCGTGACCCCGATCCCGAGCGCGACGCGGTCGCCCCTCACCAGCCCGCGTTCGCGGTGCCGTGAGGTATGTGCGGTTCCGCCTCCCGAACCTGCCCCGGTGTGCCTCGCGTGAGCGCGTCCGGGCATGCGCGTGGTACGCGTCATACGCGCATGCCCTCGGCGTCTGCCTCGGCCACAGCTTCAGGTGCTTCCGCGGCACCCGGGGCTTCGCCTGCGGAGGCCGGCGACGGCGCGGCGGCGCGGACGGGCGGCCGACGTCCGGGGAACTGCAGGCGCCAGCCCGTCGCGAGCACCCCCAGCATCGTGAGCTGGAAGAGTGCGAGCAGCGCCGCGTCAAGCGTCTTGACGCCCGTGAACGCGAACATGTGCACGGCGAGGAACGGGTCGAACAGCCGCCAGAAGAATGGGCGCCGCTGGATGACCTCGCCCGTGCCCTGCGCGACGTACACGTCCGTGTTCCACGGGTCGCTGAACCGGAATCGGTAGGTGGGCACGGGCCGGTTGAGGTCCATCCAGAGCTGCGGCGCCGCGGTCACGTAGAAGAAGTCGGGTTTGCCGATCACCTCCTCGCGCGCGATGGCCCCGGCGAGGGTGGGTGACAGCGCAGTGAGGGGCCGCCCCGTCGCGGCGGAGAACACACGCGGCGGCTCGTCCTTCCGCGGCGTGACGAGCCACGCGTCCTGTTCTCCCAGGCGGCGCCACTCGATGGCCTGTACCGGCCGCGCGCCCGCCGAGTCCGCGGGGAGCGACGCCGCGACCTGCCGCAGGACGGTGCCCGCGTCGGCGAGCGGCTGGCCGGTGGCGAACCCGCCACGCCAGTCGCTGCTGAAGCTCGACTTGCCGCGGAACGGGTCCTCGAGCGGGCCGAGACACAGCCAGAGGTACACGCCCACGGCGAGCTGCACGGCCAGCACGCCGCCGACCGCGGCGCCGAGCTTCCGGTGCAGGTTGCGGGCGCGGAACGTCTTCGCGGCCCGCGCCGGCGCCCGCACGGCCGACACCGCGGGACGGCGCCACCAGAAGAGCTGGTAGCCGAAGATCGCGAGCGCGATGACGCCGAGGGCGCACGCGTAGAGCAGCGTCGTCCAGAGCGCGAGGTGGTCGCTGTACTGGTTGACGTGGAACGTCCGGTACCACCACTCGAACTGGCCGGACGCCGCGTTCAGCCGCCGCAGCGTGCGCCCCTCGTCGCGCGAGAGGATGAGCGTCGCGGGCTGCGCGCCGCCGACGCGGGCGCGCACCGCGGGCACCCGGTCGGCCTCGTAGTAGCGGTTGTACTCCGTCGCGTGCTCGAGCCCCTCGAACCGGCTCCCCCGAAGCGCCTCGTTCGCCGCGACGGCGAGCATCTCGTCGGACAGGGGGTCGAGCCGCGCCCCCGTCCGCGCGTCGAACACCATCGCCGCCGCGTACGGCGTCGGCTTCACCACGTACCACAGGTGCGGGCCGCGCGACTGCAGCCGCAGCCAGTAGACCCGTTCGAGGCCGTGCTCGGCCGCCGCCCGCCGCAGGACGGCGTCGGGGGCGACCGTCGCCTCGTCGAGCCGCACGTCGACCGAGTTGTACGGGTTGAGGGTGTACGACCCGGCCAGCCCGTTCGGCGCGTTCATCGTCATCAGCATCATCGCCGCCGACGACGCCATCCAGCCGAGGAGCGGGACGGTCAGCACCAGGCCGAGCCACTTGTGCCAGGACGCGACCCGGGCCTTCGCGCGCTTTCCGAACATCTTGGCTCCCCTGGACGGCTATCGGTGCGACGGGGCGCAGGCGCCGGGGGGCCGCGCGGCGCGGCCCCCCGGCGTCGGCGTGGCGACGCTCGCCCGCCGGGGCGCCGCGCCGTGATCCGCGAGGTCTACGGCCGTCACCAGTTCACCCGGAGCCCGGCCGAGTACGTCACGCCGGGGAGCGGGTTGTAGAACCGGCCGAGCGCGGCGTTGATCTGCGGCTGCGACGAATACTCCTCCGAGAGGAGGTTATTCACCGCGACGAACGGCGCCACCTGCAGGGCCCCGAGCCCCCGCTCCCACCCGAGGCGCAGGTTGACCACCTGATAGGCGGCGTTCGTCACCGTGTTCGCGTCGTTCAGGAAGAACTTCCCGACCGACTGGACCTCCACCCCGCCGGTGAGCCCACGGGCGTCGCGGTAGCGCAGCTCGGCGAAGGCGTTGTGCTTCGGGATGCCGGGCAGCTCGTTCCCCGTGAAGTCGCTGGTGCCCGCGACGAAGCGGTCGTACGCGAAGTCCGAGTACGTGTACGTGCCGGCGAGCGTCAGCGCGCTGGTGAGGGCGAGCTGCGCGCCCGTCTCGACGCCCCACTGCCGCACCTCCGCCGCGTTCACCAGGGCCGCGAACTGCCCGGTCGCCGGCGCCGGGCGTGCGAAGCTGACGTTCACCGGCTGGTCCCGCAGCGACTGGCGGAAGACGACCGCCTCGAAGGAGGCGCGCCCCGCTGCGCCGCGCGTCCCCACCTCGTAGGTCCGGACGGTGAGCGGCCGGACGACCTGGTTCGTGACGAACTCCCCGTCGGGACTGGGCGAGTTGCGGAGCTGTCCGATCACCGGCGCCTCGAACGACTCGCTGAAGTTCGCGTACGTCGAGAGCGACGGCGTCGCGCGCCACGTGAGCCCCACCTTGGGCGTCACGCGCGTGAACGTGCGCGGCCGCGTCACGACGGTGAGGAGCTGATTCTGCTGCCGGAAGCGGATGTTGTCGTAGCGCACGCCGGCGGTGAGCGTCACGTCCTCGTGCAGCCCGAGCTCGTCGAGCGCGTAAACGCCGACCGTCGTCGCCCCCTCGTCGAACACCGAGAACGTCCGCCCAGCGCTCGTCGTGCCGGCACGCCCCGTGGTCGCCGTCTGGATGGGGGTGTCCTGGAAGTCGACGCCGGTGGTGAACCGGTTGCGCAAGGGGCCCAGCGCGCGCGTCGACAGGAGGCGGACGTTGGCGCCGCGGTTCACGAAGCTCTGCTGGATGTACTGCGCCAGGCTCGGGCTGCGCGTGGCACGCGGGACGTAGAACACCTGCGTCTCGACCTGCTCCGTCGCCGTGAGGGAACGCTGCACGTTGAGCCCGAACCGGAACTCGTCGAGGCGCCCGAAGTTGTCGAGGCGCTGCCCGTTCACCGAGAGGAAGCTCGTCGAGTCGGCGAGCCGCGGCCGGGTGCGGAACTCGTCGAGGGTCAGCGCGCCCGAGACGTCCTGGCCGAGGTTGTCGTAGGACATCACGCCGGTGATGGTGCTCCGGTCGTTCGGCCGGTAGACGAGCTTCGACGAGAAGCCCGTCTGGTCGAAGTTCGAGTTGGCGCGGTAGCCCTCCTGCTGCGTGCGCCACGCGCTGGCGAGGTAGCTCACGGCGCCCCCGAACGCCTGCCCCGTCGCCTTGCCGTGCACGCGCGCGAAGCCGTAACTCCCGCCGAGCACCTGGAGTTGCCGGCGCGGGGTCTCGCCGCCGACCTCGGTGGTCACCGCGACGACGCCGCCGGCCTGGTTCCCGTAGAGGGTGGACGCGGGACCGCGGAGCACCTCGATGGACTGCACGGAGGCCATGTCGAGGTTCGCGAGGTCCTGCCCCGAGCCGCCGGCGTTGTTCTTCGGGATGCCGTCGATGAGCAGCCGGATGCTGCGGACGCCGAACGCGTTCGACGAGCCGGCGCCGCGGATCGCGATGGTCACGCGCGAGGCGCCGCCGAGCTGGTCGCGGATCACGAGGCCCGGCACCGTCCGCAGCGCCTCCTCAAGGTTCGTGTTGCGCCGGCCGGGCGCCTGGATGACGTCCTCCGAGACGACGCTCACCGCCGCCGGCACGTTGCCGATCTGCTGGCCGCTCCGGGTGGCCGACGTGACGACGGTGCTGAGCCCCTGCGGCGCGGCGTCGAGCGCCACGTCCACCGACGCCGCGCCGTCGGCGCCGACGTCCACGTCGACGATGCGGGCCCGGTACCCGAGGGACGTCGCGCGGAGGCGGTACCGGCCCGCCGCCGGGGCGGACAGCCGGAAGCGTCCGGCGTCGTCGGTCCGTCCGGTACGCACCGCCCCGCCGCCGGCGTTCAGCAGCTCCACGGTGGCGCGGGCGATGGGCTCCCCGGCCGCGGAGCGGACCTGCCCCCGCACCACGGCGGCCGCGGTCTGGTTCTCCTGGGCGGCTGCCGTCGCCACGAGCGCCGGCGTGGCGCCCGCAAGCAGGAGAGCGGCGTGCCAGAGCGGTCGGCGGCGCGGGGCGGGGTGGCGACTCGACATGGGGGCGGCGTGGGGGTGGTACGGCCGGGTGACGCCGCGACGCCCGTCGGCCGGGCTGTTGGACCGCCGGCCGCGCCGTGCATTTTACGCAGCGTAGTACGACGCGAAGGTGCGCTGCACCGCGGGGCTCGTCAAGGCGCGAGGTGCGGCGCGTGCCGGCACGCACCACGCCTTTACAACTCGGCACGCCTGCCCAGACGGCGGCCCGCACACTCGCTCGGACCGCGGGTACCACCTCGCGTCCCGGCCATCCCCACGACCTCGTTGACCTCCCCGATGCCGCACCCTGCCCGGCCACCGCGCCTCCGTCCTGCTCGCATCGCGCCGCGCCGCGCCCCGCTCCTCGCCGGCCTCGCCGTGTCCGTGGCGCTCGCCGCCTGCGCGGGCACCGCGGAGCAGGAGCGGCAGGTGGAGCAGCAGGCCGCCGGATCCGCTCCCACCACGGAGGCGCAGCTCGCGCCGTCCGCCCACACCGCGCACGCGCTCCCGGAGAGCACCCTCGTGGCGACGGTCTACAAGACGCCGACGTGCGGCTGCTGCAAGGCGTGGGTCGACCATCTCACGGCGAGCGGGTTCCGCGTCACGACCGTCGACCGGGAGGACCTGACGTCGGTCAAGGCGGAGCACGGCGTGGGCGACCACCTCGCGTCATGCCACACCGCGCTGATCGGCGGCTACGTCGTGGAGGGGCACGTACCCGCGGCGGACATCAAGCGGCTGCTGGCTGAGCGTCCGGCCGTCGCCGGGATCGCGGTGCCGGGGATGCCGGTGGGATCACCCGGCATGGAGATGCCCGGCGCGCCCGCGGACCGGTACGACGTCGTCAGCTTCGACCGCGCGGGAGCGACCCGGGTGTTCGCGAGCCACTGACCCGCGCTCGACCCGCGCTCCCCCCCCAAATGCACGGCACGCCTCCCAGCAGACGGAGCCCGCCGGCGCGGCTAGGGGGCGGGCGGCACGCCGGCGCTTTACCGAGCATAAAACTGGTGCGAGACTTGGGCGTCGGCCGTCCGCGCCGACGGCCCACCCCGTCCCAGAGGTTTCGCATGCCTGCCCGCTGCACGACGCCCCGTTTCCGCTCCGCTGTTCGCGTGGCGCTCGCCGCCGGAGCGCTGCTCGTCGTTGCAGCGCCACTCGCCGCGCACGACTTCTGGCTCGTGCCCGGCGCGTTCCCGTTCGCGGAGGGCGCCGGGGTGGAGGTCCTCGGCCAGACGAGTGTGCGCTTCCCGACCAGCGTCTCACCGGTCGCCCTCGCGCGCGTCGCCCGGGCGGTGATCGTCGACGCGACGGGCGCCGCGACTCCGGTCAGCGACCTGTCGCACCGCGGCACGTCGCTGCTCCTGCGGGCCAAGCCCGCGGCCGCCGGGCAGTACGTGGTCGCGGCGGACCTGCAGCCCCGGTCCACGCGCCAGACCGGAGAGGGGCTGCTCCGGTACGTGCGGCTCGAGGGCGCACCCGACGCCGCTGCGCGGATCGAGCGCGAGGGCCGGCTCAACGCCGCCGACAGCGTGACGCGCACCGATGCGAAGTACGCGAAGACGCTGGTGGACGTCGGCACGCGCGGCCCGCGCGCGTTCGCGGCGAGCGCCGGGCAGCCGCTCGAGTTCACACCCGAGCGCGACCCGGCCCAGCTCCGCGCGGGCGACACCCTGCGCCTGCGGTTGGCCTTCCGCGGGCAGCCCGTCACGGGCATCACCGCGCACGCGGGCATCGCGCCCGTTGGCGGCGTCGCGGCCGACACGAGCGCGCCCCGTGATCCCGACGTCCGCGTCACGACCGACGCGCAGGGCGTACTGCGCCTGCCGATCTCCCGGACCGGGCTCTGGAACGTCCGCACGATCCACGTCGTCCCCGCGGGCGCGGCGGCCTGGGAGACGCACTGGGCGACGTTCGTCTTCCGCGCTGGGCGATAAGGCCGGCACGTCGTGCCGCGGCGGCGGGCCGAACATGCGGCTGGCCGCTGCCCACTCCTGCAGGTCGCGCGTCCGACCACGTGCGCCGCTCCGCGGTGCCCTCAGCGGTAGTCAGGCCCACTCTCCTCAGCGCGGCTGCCATCGCACAACGCCCCGCACGGAGTCAACGGCTCCGTGCGGGGCGTTGTGCGATGGCGCTGCAGTCAGGCGGCCATGGCGGCCATGCGCTCGCACGACTCGGCGCAGCGGCGGCAGGCCTCGGCGCACTGCTCCATCATCGGGTCGCCGCCACCGATGCTGCGGCAGGCCCGCTCGCACGCGCGGCACGCCTCCGCACAGATGGCGCACGTCCGCGCGTGCAACGGCGAGCCGCGGAGCATGAAGTCGGCGGACGTCTGGCAGATCGTCGCGCAGTCGATCATGACGGTCTGGTGCTGCCGCTCCGCGTGGCGGCCGCCCATCTCAAGGCAGTGCGCCGCGGTGGAGGTGCAGACGGCATAGCAGTTCAGGCACTCCTGGATGCACTGCTGCATGTCCTGGCTCTGCGCGGTGTGCCCGCCGGTATGCGCCATGATCCCCTCCTATTCGTGCCGTTCTCGGCCGTCCTCTCGGCCGGCGTCCTTCGAAGGCCGGCCCGGGTGGCCGGCCTGGAGACGTGGGCGTCGGACGCTGCAGGGAGCATGCCGGCAACTTTACGGCGCGTAAAAACGGCCGCGCGAGGGGGCGACGCATCGGGCCGTCAGGGGGACGACGTCCGCCGAGCGCGTGAGGACCAGTGGACCGCGGTGATGCGCCACCCCGCGGGAGACGTGCCGGCCGCGGCGGCACGCGTGAGCACCATCAGCTCCGCGCCGGCCGAGTTGACGGCGCGCCCGCGGTACTCGCCTTGGGTCACGCTCGTCGACGTCGCCCACGCGACGTCGCCGCGCAGGGTCACCCGGATCGGGCTTCGCACGCTCTTCACCGCACGGGCGAATCCGATGTCACCCGGCAGGTGATGCCCGCGGTACTCCTCGCGCGTCTCGACGCCGCCGCTCTCGAGGATCACCGCATCCGGAGCGAGCAGCGCCAGGACGCCGGCGCTATCCCCGGCCGCGAGCGCCTCGTGGAATCGCGCGACGGTGCCGGCGACCGCAGCGGAGTCCCCCGGCTGCAAGGTCGACGGCGTGGACAGGGACGAGGATACGGGGCGCAGGGACGCCTCCACCTCACCACCCGAAGCACCGGTAGTCGCCGGGCGGCGCGCCTGGCCGGGCCCGGCGTTGAACACGGTGCTGGCCCAGTGCGTGTCCCAGTCGGCCCCGGAGCCAGCGTCCGCCTGCACCACGTGGATCGTCCGGACGTTCCAGAGGCCCGGCCGTGCGACCGGGACCCGCACGACGCCACTCCCGTCGGACGTCAGGTGGATGTCCGCGGGGGCGGCGGCGCTCGCCCCCGCGGCGCCGCGGCCCGTCGCCCCGGCAGCGAGCGGCCAGTCGACCACCCCGGCGTGGACCCGCGCCGCCGCGACCGGACGGCCGCGGTAGAGGAGCCGCAGGGCGAGCGTGTCGCCCGCGCGGACCGCGGCCGGGTCGGTGAGGGGGACGAACTCGAGCGGGTGGCCGGCGGTGCGGTCGAACGCGCGGTCGCCGCCGCGGCCCACCGCGACCACGGTCTTCGCGTACTTGGCGTAGCGGCGCGTCACGCTGTCCCGCCCGCGGAGCAGCCCCTCCCGCTCCACGCGCGCGAGCGCCTCGGGCGCGCCCTCGAGTTCCAGGTAGCGCCGGAACCCGGCCGCGGACTCGCGCACGGAGCGCGGGTGGAGTGTGACGGCGACGACGTACTGGCCGGGAGCGTACGGACGATGGCGGAGACGGAGCGACGTGCCGTCCCGCGACAGGTCGGTGATCCGCTGGGCGGTGGCCGCGCCGATCATGCGTGCATCCGCGACGCGCTCGACGTCGACCGCCGACTCGCTCGTGGGGAAGCGGCTGCTCGTCTGGCCGCGCACCGACACCGTGCCGCCATCAGCCAGCGTGAAGGCATCAGGCACGAGCCAGAAGTCGTGCGCGGACAGGGTCGTGGCGGACGCGGCGCCGAGCACGAGGGCGATGGCGGCGACGGCGGGATGCCGAACAGTGCGTCGAACGGTGCGTCGAGTGCGACGATGCACGGAGACCTCGAGCAGAGGTGAGCGGCCGGGTGTCTGCAGGCGCAGCGCCTGCGACGAACCTCGCCGACTTTACCTGGCGTAAAACATCGCCGCAAGGCTGCACCGAGGGATCCCGCACGGCCAGCCGTTCGGCCGGCCTCGATTCTCAGCCGGCACTCGCCCGGGCCCTGACCGGGGCGCAGCGGCCCCGCGATCTCAGCGCCCGGAGCGGCAGGCAGGTCCGCGTACGAGTTGCTCGTCAGCGGATAGTGCCGTCCGCCCTGCGTGTGGTCCGGGGGCGCGGGGAGGTCTCCGCCCGAGGCGGCTGCACGCCGAACGCGCGCCAGATGCGGTACACCGCGCTCTGGCTCACTCCCAGCCGGCGCGCCAGCTGCCGTGTGCTCCAGTGCGTGCCGTTGGGCGGGGCCTGCTCCCGCGCGACCTCAAGCACCTGAGCCACCCGGGCCTCTGTGATCCTCCGCGGCGCAACGGGTCGCGGCTCGTCCGCCAGGCCGTCGAGGCCGCGCGCCGCGTACCGGCGGCGCCACTTGGCCACGGTGTGCCGGTGAGTACCGAGCCGCTCAGCGATTTCGGTGTGCGTCGCGCTCCCTCGCGCCACGGCGAGCACGATGCGCGCACGCAGCGCGAGCGTCGGGGCCGTCTCCAATCGGGAGGCCCAGCGCTGGAGCGTGAGCCAGTCCGCGTCGTTGATCGTGATCGGAAAGGCATGTGGCGTTGGCATGGTCCCTCCCTATGCCCCTGCTCCGCGGCGCGCGACGAACGGCGCGGTGGCCAGCGTCCACCACCTCCGGCCGACAACGACGTCGCGCCAGCCAGCCGTCGCCAGCTAGAGTCGCGCGCGGCGGAGCAACTGCGCGTTGAGGGCGACGATGATGGTGCTGAGCGACATGAGCACGGCGCCCACGGCGGGCGTGAGCACCACGCCCCAGGGTGCGAGCACCCCGGCGGCCAGCGGGATCGCCACGATGTTGTAGCCGGCCGCCCACCAGAGGTTCTGCACCATCTTGCGGTAGCTGGCGCGCGACAGGTTGATGATGCGCGGCACGTCGCGCGGGTCGCTCCGCACGAGCACCACGTCGCCCGCTTCCACGGCCACGTCGGTACCCGCGCCAATGGCGACCCCCACGTCGGCGGTGACGAGCGCCGGCGCGTCGTTCACGCCGTCGCCCACCATCGCCACGCGCTTGCCCTGCCGCTGGAGGCGCTCGATGTGGGCCGCCTTCTCCTCCGGCAGCACCTGCGCGAGCACCGTGTCGATGCCGAGGTCCCGCGCGACCGCCTCCGCGACCGGCCGCGCGTCGCCCGTCATCATCACCACCTCGATGCCCGCGTCGTGCAGCTTGCGGACGGCCTCCGCCGACTCGGGCCGCACCGCGTCGGCCACCGTGAACGCGGCGAGCGTCTGCCCGCCTTCCACGAGGTAGATCACGCCCTGTCCGCGGCCGGCGGCCTCCTCGGCGAACCGCTGCAGCTCGGGCGCGGGCGTCACCCCGAGGCTGGCCAGCAGGTTCGGCCCGCCCTCAGCGAGCTGCCGCCCCTCGACCGCGGCCCGCACGCCGCGCCCGGGGATCGCCTCGAAGCCCGTCGCCGCGGGCACCGACAGCCCGCGCTCCTCGGCGCTCTTCACGATGGCGCGCGCCACGGGGTGCTCGGCGTCGCGCTCGACGGCGGCCGCGAGTCGCAACGCCTCGCCCTCGGCGAGTCCGTCCGCGGTGCGCATCGCGACGACCCGGTGCTCGCCGAGCGTGAGGGTGCCCGTCTTGTCGAAGACCACCGCCGTGAGGTTCCGCGCCTCCTCGAGGCCGCGGCGGTCGCGCACGAGGAGTCCGCCACGCGCGCCCAGCGTCGTCGAGATCGCGAGCACGAGGGGCACTGCGAGGCCTAACGCATGCGGGCACGCGATCACGAGGACCGTGACGAGCCGCTCGACCGCCGTCGCGGCGGTGGCGCCCGCGACGAGCCACGCGACGAACGTCACCGCACCGGCGCCGAGCGCCACCCAGGTGAGCCAGAACGCCGCGCGGTCGGCGAGCGCCTGGGCGCGCGACCGGGAGGTCTGCGCCTGCTCCACGAGGCGCATGATGCCCGCGAGCGCCGTGCGGTCGCCCGTGCCCGTGACCTCGACGCGGAGCGAGCCCGAGCCGTTCACGGCGCCCGCGATGACTCGGTCGCCCTCGTGCTTCTCGACCGGCGCGGACTCGCCGGTGATCAGCGCCTCGTTCACCGCGCTCGTCCCCGAGCGCACCACGCCGTCGGCGGGGACGTTCGCGCCCGGTCGGACGAGCACCACGTCGCCGTCGCGGAGCTCGCCGACCGGCACCTCCTCGACGCGCTCGGCGGCCCCCGCCCCGCTGACGCGGACGGCCGTGCTGGGGAGCAGCTTGGCGAGCTCGCCCAAGGCGCCCTGCGCCTGCGAGATCGACCGCATCTCGAGCCAGTGGCCGAGGAGCATGATGGTGACGAGCGTCGCCAGCTCCTCCCAGAGCGGCATGCCCGGGAAGCCCAGGAGCACGGCGGCGCTGAACGCGAACGCCACGGAGATCGCGAGCGCGATCAGCGTCATCATGCCGGGCAGCCGGTCCTTGATCTCGCGCACCGCGCCCTGCAGGAACGGCGTGCCGCCGTACAGGAACACCGCCGTGCCGAACGCCGCGGGGATGTAGCGCGCGCCCGGGAACGCCGGCGCCGTGTAGCCGAGCGCGCTCTGGAGCATGTGGCCCCACGCGAGCGTCGGGATCGTCAGCACGAGCGAGAGCCAGAACTTGTCGCGGAACATCGCGACCGAGTGCCCGGCGTGCTTGTCATGTCCCGCGTGGTCGTGCACGGCTAAGCCGCCGGCGGCGTGGGAGGCGTGCGCCGCGTCGACCGCGTCCGACGCGCGCGCGGTGCCGGTCGCCCCCGTGCCCCCGTGTCCGTGGTGGGCATGGGCGTCGGCATGAGAACTGGCACGCTGGCCGACCTGGAGCTCTCGGTCCGCGGCCGGGCGAGGTTGTGCGGCGTCGGTCGACAGTTCGGCCGCGACTTCGGCGCGGGCCCGCCGCGTGGGGCCGTCGGTGCTCGAAGAGGCCAACACCGCGCCCTGCTCCGAGGCGGGCAGCGAGGGCTGGCTACCCGGCCGCGCGTCCGCGTGGCCGCCGTGGCCGCCGTGGCCGCCGTGATCGTGCCCGTGTTCGCGATTGGACTCGTCCATCGTGCCCTCAGGAGGCGATGATAAGATACCTAACGGGGGTATAATCTATACCCCCTCCCGGTATGTCAAACACGTGCGCGCGCGGCGTTCAGTCTCCACGCGCCCCAACCTCCGCGGCGTGTCGATGAGGAGGGGCGGCGCTGTGCGCCCGTGCGGCATGTTTGATGCCCCGTAAAATTTGCTCGCGCGGACGGGCGTGCGCCCCATCGCGATGGACTGCACCACACCGGCTTCAGCACTGGACGACCCATGCCTCAGAACCAGCTACACGGGACCTCGCGCCGCCTGGCGCTCTGCGCCGCCCTCTTGGCCACGACGACGGCTGCCGCGTGCGGCGGCGGCGGGAACGCCGGCGCGGACTCGGCCGGCGCTGCGGGTGACAGCGCCGGGCAGGCCGCCGCGGTCGCGCCGGCCGCGCAGGACACCGGCATGGCCGGGATGGACCACTCGAACATGAACATGGCGGCTGCGAACCGCGGCGCGCCGCGCGACTCGAACCAGGTGTTCCTGCGGATGATGAGCGACCACCACGAGGGGCTCGTCGCGATGTCCGACTCGGCGCTGCCGCGGCTCGCGGGCGCCACCGCTAAGGCCGACGCGCAGAAGCTCCGGCAGAAGCAGGACACGGAGCAGCAGCGCATGCTGTCGATGCTCTCCCAGCAGTACAGCGACTCGGTCACGCCGATGATCATGCCGAGCAACCGAGCCATGATCGACTCGGTCACGCGCGCCCCGCAGGGCGCCGAGGCCGACCGTGTGTACTACCGCCAGGTGATCGCCCACCACCGGGAGGGTATCCACCACGCGGAGATGCACCTGCCGCACCTCACCGGCGAGGTCAAGCAGATGGCCGAGCGCATGCGGTCCGAGCAGCAGCGCGAGATCCAGGAGCTCGAGCGCAAGGCGCAGGGTCAGCAGGGTGGCACGGGCAGCGGGTCGTGAGGCGCGCGTGACGCGCACGTGAGTCGACACATGCGCCGGCCGGCGACACGCTCGCGTGCGCCGGCCGGCGGCTGGGCACTCGCCGCACTCGCGGCGCTCGGTACCTTCGTCGCGCTGCGCGTGCTGCTGCGCGCCCGCGCATGGCCGCGCGCGCACGACGAAGCGGCGGGAGAGAGTGCCGCCGCCCCTCAACCCGGCGCGTCAGATCCGCAGGCGCTGGACGTCGCGCTTGCGGAGCGCAACGACCGCTACGCGGGTTGATCGCGTCGAGTCAACCCGCATGACCCCGAGCAGGGATGCGTAACGCGAGCGTTGGGGACTCCGGCGCCTGAGTTTTATGTGGCGTAAAACGTGCGGCGCGCCGCGACACCTTCGTGCCCTCGCACGTGTCGAACGCGTGGAGGGAGCTCGGCGTCACCCACAACTGGAAGGATGCCCCATGCTGCACCGCGCTCGTTTCGCCACGCTCGCCACGTTCGCCGCCGTCACGCTCGGCGCCGCCGCCTGCGCCGACGCGCCCACGACGCCGGCCGGCACGCCCGCGCTCTCAGACGCGCCGAGCCTGAACCGTGCGGCACCGCAGCCGTCGGTCGCGAAGCTCGAGATTGACTACATGCAGGAGACCATCGACCACCACCTGGCCGGAATCATGATGGCGCAGATGTGCATCCAGAAGGCGGTGCACGAGGAGCTGCGCCAGCTCTGCCGCGAGTCGTTGGCGAGTCAGCAGCGCCAGATCGCGCTCTACCGCACGTGGTTGCAGGAGTGGTACGGCATCAGCTACACCGGCGAGATCCCCCAGAGCGCCGAGCAGGACATCGAGCGCCTCTCCGCGCTCTCCGGCGCCGAGTTCGAGGACGAGTTCCTCGAAGAGTTCAGCAAGCACCACCTCATGATCATCAAGCAGTCCGAGCACGTGGTGCGCCGGGCCTACCACGAGGAACTCCGGCGCGAGGCGCGGATGACCATCGTGAACCAGAGCCGGCAGGTGATCATGATGCAGACCTGGGACTGCGCCTGGTATGGCGACTGCCCGCAGGGGCTGAAGGAGCAGGCCGAGCGTTTCCTGCAGGAGTACGCCTGACGGAACCCGCGGGGCGGCCGCCGACGCACCGCGGCTGCCCCGCGCTGTCCGGACGGCTGCGAGCGCGTCCGGCCCCAGGCAGCGCTGATCGAAGCGCTGATCGGGCGGTCCGACGGCAGAGGGGCCCCGGTCCGCGCGGACCGGGGCCCCTCTGCCGTCGGACCGCCCGAAGCGCTCAGCGCCCGCCCGCCGCCGCGTGCGACATCGGCGTTCCCTCCCCCGCGCTGGCCATCGCGTCGTCCATCGGCGTGGGCGTGGCGACGAGCGCCGCGGTCGCGAGCAGGACGAGCACCCCGACCGCGAGCTCCGCGGTGGCCGAGCGCCGGATGCGCGCCGCTCCGGCGTCGTCGCCCAGCGCGGGACGCACCCGCAGCCAGTTGTACGCGCCCGTCGCCGCGACCAGGGACAGCACGGCCAGCTTCGCCAGGAGGAGCTGACCGTAGCCCGTCCCCCAGAGCGCGGCGAGGCGGCCGACGTGCAGCCAGCCTGCGAAGACTCCGGTAGCGGCGACGACGATGGCGAAGCCGAGCGCGGTCGGCGAGAACGCGTTGACCAGCGCGGCGACGACCGCGCCCCGGCGCTCGGCCCCAAGGGCGAATGCCGCTGGGATGCCGGCGGCCAGCACTACGAGCAGGCTGCCCAGCCACCCGCCGGCGCCGAGGACGTGTAGCCCGTCGCTCAGAACGGCGAGCGGCGTCAGGCGCGGCGCGGCCGCGGCGTGTCCGGACAGCGCGGGCGTGAACGCGAGAAGCAACGCGGCGAGCGACGCGGCCGTCCAGGCGCCGCCTGTTGTGGCCACCGGGGTACCGCTCGAGGCGCGCCGCCGGGCCGCGGCGAAGCCGAGCGACGCGAGGATCGCCCCCCCGAGCTGGAGGAGCCAACCCCACCCCCAGACGGTGTGCCGCAGCATGGCCCCGATCCGGGACGGATCCAGCGCCTCGGCGGCCCCGTGCATCGCGACACTCTGCGCACCGAGCCGGGCGGCCGCCGCGACGAGGAGCGCGAGCGCTCCCCAGAGCCCGAGCGCCGCCGCCCGGCGCTCGGCATCCGGGGCGAAACCGCTAGAGGCGATCCCTTCGGCCGGGCTTCCCTTCCCCCGTGCCCGGCGCATGAGGCCCAGGACGGCCGACCGGAACGCGACCGCGCCGAGCACCACGAGCAGCGCGGCGTAGGTGAGCCACCGGACGGCCACGTAGGCGGGCGACTCCGCGTCGAAGTCGCCGACCGCCGGGACGTCGGATGTCGGGTGGTGCGCCGCCGGCGGGGGCGCCTGCCCGGGTGCCGTGACGGTCACGCCGGCCTCCCCGGCCGTCGTCTCCACCGCGGGCGCCCCCGGGGGCGCCGCCGTGTCGGGGCGTGTCGTCGCGCCCGACCCTGCGAGGCCCGACGCCCCCGGCAGCACCGTGAACGTGTAGCGGCCCCGCACGGGGTGCCCGTCGCGCCCGGCGATCTGCCACGTGACCGTGTACGCGCCCGCGGCGAGCGCGCCGCGGATCGCCGTGACGATCACGTTGGCGGAGTCCGCGACCGCGGTGAGCGGCGCCAGCTCCACTGCCGCGCCGCCGGGGCCGGCGAGCGTGATGCGCGCGACCGACAGCTCGACGCGCTCGGTGAACGTCAGGCGCAGCTCGCGTGGCGCCGCGGAGAGCCGCGCGTTGCTCGCCGGCACCGCGCGCCGCAGCGCGCCGTGCGCGTACGCCACGACCGGCGCCACCAGCGAGAACAGCAGGGCGAGCAGCAGCGCCTGCGGCAGGGCGGCCTTCGCCCGGCGCGGCCGGTTGCGGCCCGGACCGCGCGCGTGAGAGGAGTCGGGGAGCATGGGGACGCGGTGGCGAGGACGCGCGTCCCGAGGGCGCCGGCCGCCGCGGACGCCGGCGCCCTCGAGGTGTGCGCTGGTTGAAAGACGCGTCGTGCCGGCGCTTACGAACGCGCCTACGGACGCGGCATCTGGTGCTTGCTGTGGTCCATGCCCGCCATGGAGTCGCGCGCTGCAGGACGGGCCGCCGGACGCGGCGCGGGGCGCGCGGGCGCCGGCGTCCGCGCGGGCGCGGTGGTGCGCGCCGTCGGCGCGGCGCCGTGACCCGCGTGCGGGTCCGCCGACGGGCGGGGCGGCGTGGACGTCCGCGCGGGCGCCGCAGGGCGAGCCGCGGGCGCAGTTCCGTGGCCCGCGTGGGGGTCTGCCGCGGGCGGGCGGGTAGCAGGGCGCGTCGCCGCCGGCCGCCGAGCGGCCGAGGGCCGCGCCACGGCCGGGCGCGTCGCGGCGCGTCGGGCCGCGGGACGGGCGGCGTCCATCGTGGCGTCCTTTCGCACCGGCATCGCCGACCCGCTTCCGGCACCGCTCGCGCTGGCGCTCCCGGTGCCGTGCATCATGGCCTGCATATGCTCACGGTGCTCGGCCGGCATGCGCTGCATCGACGCCATCATCAGGCGGTGCATCGTCGTGTCGGCCATGACACGCTGCCGGATGACGGGGTCGGCCATCATCCGCATGTGCATGTCCATGTCCGGCGTGGCGCCGTCGTTCGCCGTTCCGGGAGCGGCCGTGGCCGTGCCGTGCCCCATCGCGGCGTGGTCCATCTGGCCCGGCGTCTGGCTCTGCGTCTGGCCCTGCGCCTGGCGGCCCTGTGCGGGCATCGCGGCCGTGGCGCCGGTCGTCGCGCCGTGCCCCATCGCTGCATGGTCGGCTGTCGCGCCCGCGCTGCCGGCGGACTGGGGACTGCCCGCAGCGGCGGGCGAGGCAGCACCGTGCGCCATCGCACCGTGCGCCATCGCACCGTGCGCCATCGCACCGTGCGCCATCCCCTCATCACCGGTCCCAGCGGAGGCAGGGGCCGCGGCGCCCCCGATGGGTCCGCACGCGACACGCGTGGACGACGTCCGCGGCGCGGTCACGTCGCCAACGTGTACGGCCACGAAGTACGTGTCGCTCCCGCCGAGCGGAGCGGGGAGCATGGCTTCGGTAGCGCCGCCCCCGCGTGCGTCCGTGCGGAGCAGCGGGTACGCCGCGGGCGCGCCGAGCACGCCCGCGTCACGGCTACACGTGCCGCGGTGCACGGCCCAGACGCGCGTCGCACCCGGTTCGTCGCCGGACCAGGCGAGGCGTACCGTCGTACCCGCCACGACCGCGGTGCCGCTCGGGGATCGCGTCCCCAGGGTGCCCGTCAGCAACGCCGAATCGGCCGTCGCTCCAGTGGACGACGGGACCGTGGAGGCGCTGGCGGAGGCGTTGGTCGAGACGTCCGCGTGGCCGCCGGTGTGCGTGCCCGACGCCTGCCCGTGGGCAGACGAACCACCGCCCGCGAGAACGGCGGCCGTGAGGGAGAGAACGCTGGGAAGGGTGATGCGCATCAGAAGCACCTCGGGACTGCTGGATCCAGCTGTAGGTGTACGGACCCGGCACGGGTCGTCGGCGCTGTGATGCACCGTGGCGCGCTTCGGCGCGCTTCAGTGCACCGGCCGCGAGACGCTGCACCGGCCGCGGGACGCTGCACCGGCCGCGGGACGCTGGGCGCCCCTGCACGCCTTGGTCACGCTCGCGCGATGACACCGGACGCGGGACGTGCCCGCTTTCGTACGGGGTTGCCTTGATGGCAACAATCATGCTCTATTTTATTCAGCGTAGAAGGGTACGCGCTAGCCTCCCCCTCATACCGACTCCGGGCCGCGGGTTCACCGGCTCATCGTCCTACTCGCCTACCTGATGTCCCGCCCCACACACGTGCACGGCGCACCCGAGAGCGGCGCGCTGGCGACCACGCCGGTCTCGCGCCGGCACTTTCTGCACGCCGCCGGCGCCATGGGTGCCCTCGCCGCGGTGAGCCGGCTGACGCCGGCCTACGCGCAGGTGTCGTCCGGGCACGGCCCGACGCCGGCCGCGCGTGCGGGCCTGGCGCGGGCCGCTCGCCCCGTGACGGTCGACCTGCGCGTGGCGCAGAGCGCCATCACCATCGACGGGCGCCGCGCGACGGCAGTCGCGATGAACGACACCGTGCCGGGGCCCCTGCTGCGGTTCCGCGAGGGCGACGAGGCGATCATTCGCGTGACGAATGCGCTGCGCGAGGATACGTCCATCCACTGGCACGGGATCATCCTCCCCAACGCGATGGACGGCGTGCCGGGCGTGAACTTCGCGGGCATTCCGGCGGGGACGACGTTCACCTACCGGTACCCGCTGCAGCAGTACGGCACCTACTGGTACCACAGCCACTCGGGGCTCCAGGAGCAGCTGGGCCACTACGGGCCGCTGATCATCGACCCGGCGGAGCCCGAGCCCTTCCAGTACGACCGCGAGTACGTCGTCATGCTCTCCGACTGGATGTTCGAGGACCCGGAGCGCGTGCTCGACAAGCTGAAGAAGCAGGCGACCTACTCGAACTATCAGCGGCGCACGGCCGCCGACTTCTTCCGCGACGTCGACCGTCTGGGGTGGCGCGACGCGCTGCGCGAGCGGTGGATGTGGGCGCAGATGCGCATGAGCCCGACCGACATCTCGGACGTGACGGCGCCGGTGTACACGTATCTGTGCAATGGCCTCCCGCCGGCGGCGAACTGGACGGGGCTCTTCCGCCCGGGCGAGCGCGTGCGGCTCCGGTTCATCAACGCGGGGGCTGGCTCCTACTTCGACGTGCGCATCCCGGGCCTTGCGATGACGGTCGTCGCCGTGAGCGGGCAGTACGTGCAGCCGGTCACGGTCGACGAGTTCCGCATCGAGCTCGCGCAGACTTACGACGTCATCGTGGAGCCTCGGGACGCGGCCGCGTACACGATCTTCGCCGAGTCGATGGATCGGAGCGGTTTCGCACGGGGGACCCTGGCGCCGCAGGCCGGCATGGAAGGCCCGATCCCGCAGCGCAGACCCCGTCCCGAGCTGACCATGATGGACATGGGCATGGCGATGGGCGGGCACGGCGGGCACGGCGGGCACGGCGGGCATGGCGGGCATGGCGGAATGAGCGGAATGAGTGGGCAGGGCATGGGGGCCGCGTCTGGCGGATCCGGTGCAGGTACCGCCGGTGGCCATGCTGGGCACGGCGCGCCTGCGGCCGCGGCGCCGACGTCCGCACCCGCTGCCGGGCACGAGGGTCACGGGGGAACACCTGCAGCAGGGCAGCCGGCCGGCCAAGCCACTGGGGCGATGGTCGGTCACGCGATGGGCGGGATGGCGATGGCGGGCATGGCCGAACCACGCCCGGCGGCGCCCGGCACACGCCTATACGACGGCAGCATCGAACGGAGGACGGCGCTCCGTCCGCTCGGCACGCTCCCCGACCCGGTGCTCCACAGCTCCGACAAGCACGATCCCGCGATGCAGCGGCCCGCGGAGGTCACCCAGAGCCGGCTCGCCGAGCCCGGCCCCGGGCTCGGCGAGGACGGCAGGCGGGTGCTCGTCTACACCGACCTGCGCGCCATCACGCCGTTCCCCGAGTCGCGGCGCCAGCCGGTGCGCGAGATCGAGATCCACCTGACGGGCAACATGGAGCGCTACATGTGGTCCCTCAACGGCGTGAAGTTCTCCGATGCGCCCGACGCGCTCCGCCTGACGCAGGGGGAGCCGGTGCGCTTCACGCTCGTCAACGACACGATGATGGCGCACCCGATGCACATCCACGGCATGTGGATGCTGCTCGAGAACGGGCACGGCGAGCTGTGCCCGCGGCTGCACACGGTGAACGTGAAGCCGGCCGAGCGCGTGTCGTTCGTGACCGTGCCACAGGACCTCGGCCCGTGGGCGTTCCACTGCCATGTGCTCTACCACATGGAGATGGGCATGATGCGCGTCTTCGACGTCGTCCCGCCGTCGGGTGGGACGCCCGTCACCGCGCAGGAGGGCCGATGATCGGATTTCTGATCGGCCGACGCATCATGCCGAGACGCGCGTGCCGCGACCGGCGGTCCTGGAGCGGCGCCGGAGCGGCCCTGCTGCTCGCCGTAGCAGCCGCGCTCCCCGCAGGCGCGCAGGGCACGCCGCCTGTGCCACCTGCGACCTCGCCAGCCCCTGGCCACGCGCCAGGCCAGGCCACGGAGCCACCGACGCGGATGACCGGGGATACGACCGGCGGGCGGTCGGGCCGTGTCACTGGCCAGTCCCACGGACAGGGCACGGGCCCGGCGCACGGGATGATGATGGACCGCACGCGCCGCGTCTTCCTTCTCACCGAGGTCTTCGAGGTGGCGCCCGGCGAATCGAGTCTCCCGATCATGCTCGATGGTACGGGCTGGATCGGTGGCGACTACCACCGCGTCTTCCTCAACGTCGACGCCGAGCAGCCCACGCGAGGCGGGCGGGAGATCGACCTGCGCGGCGACGTGAACTACGGGCGGCTCGTCTCGCCGTTCTGGAGCGCGCTCGTCGGCGTGCGCGTGGAGAGCCGGCGCGGCGAGGTCGGCCCGCTGCGCACGCGCGGGCTGCTGCACGTCGGGATGGAAGGACTCGCGCCCGGGTGGTTCACGCTGGAGCCTTCCCTGTACGTGAGCCCCAAGGGGCAGGTCTCGGCGCGCGTCGCCGGGACCACCGACTTCCTCCTCACGCAGCGGCTCATCGTGCAGCCGCGCGCCGAGCTCCATGCGGTCGTGCAGCGCGTGCCGGAGTTCCTGTACGCCCCCGGCCTTACGGACGCGGAGCTCGGCGTCCGCCTGCGCTACGAGTTCCGGCGCGACATCGCGCCCTACGTGGGCCTCTCTTGGTTCCGGCGCACGGGCGGGTCCGCGGGCCTGGCGCGGGCGGCGGGCGAGTCGGACCGCGCGGCAGGCCTGGTCGCGGGCCTTCGCGTCTGGCGCTGAGCGTCGCCGCGCGCACAGCGCACTCGGGCGGACGCTCGGCGCACCGCGCCAGCGGATCCGGCACCGCGGGGGCGCCCGCTCCGTAGTGCCGGCGCGGAGGACGGCCGCGGCGGCATCGGCGCCGCGCGGTCCGGACGAGCGCGCGGCGGCGCGCGTCAGGCGCCGCGGATCGGCGGCGGCGCGGCCGGGCGCGCGCCCGGCCGCGCCCGATGCGGGCAGTCGGAGCCGCCCGGGGTGATCCACCCGCCGGTCGCGCCGAGCCGGCAGAATAGGTGCGAGACCGCGGGCGTGCGCAGGTGGTGGCAGTGCGCGGCGTGCGCGATGTCGACGACGCCATTCGCGGCCGCGTCGTGTGGCAGGTCATGCACATCGACCAGGCCGGACGCCCAGACGACGCCCAACGCCAGCGCGGCGCCGGCGACCGAGCGGCGCGTCACGCGCGACGCCGGCGTGGTGTCCTCGCCTGCGAGGCGGCGCACCCGGCGGTCGAGCAGGTCGTGGCGGACGAACGGCACCCCCTGCGCCCCCCGGGGCGGGGGGGCGCTGGTCCGTGCGGCGAAGCCGACGGTGTAGTCGGGCGCCGGCTCGCCGAAGGGTCCCGTCGGCAGCCGCCACGCCCCAAGCGTGACTAGCGCCGAGGCGAGCGTCAGCGGGCCCACGACGGCCGCCGCCGCATCGTCGGCGCGGATCTCGGCTTCGTCCGCCACGTCGTCGGCCAGGCCGCGCAGCCCGGGAATCCAGAACAGCGTCTTCGCGACGGCCCGGAGAACCGAGAACCGAAGCGGGTCACGCCACGCGACGTGTGCGCGCTCGTGCGCGATCACGGCCGCCAACTCGGCGGTCGGCAGGCGCCGTGGCCCGCTGGCCAACTCCCGCGCCACGTAGACCACGGGCGTGAGCCAACCCGCGGTGAACGCCGGCGACGGGAGGCCGGCCACGACACGCAGCCGCGCCGGGTCCAGGCGGGCGGCTTCCGCGGCCGTCCAGAAGGGATCGCCCACCACCGGCGCCACTCCGTCCAGCGGGGCGAGCGCGCGGCGGGCACGGCGCCAGGCCTGCAGGCGGTCCCACGCTGCGTATGCCACACCTGCGCCGAGTAGGACGTGGAGGACCTCGTGCACGGGCGCGAGCAGGATATGGAGCGCCACGAGGCAGACCGCCCCGATGTGGTCGATGCCCGTCAGCGGCTGGTGGGCGGCACCGATCAGGTGGCGCCCGATCACGGGTGTGAGGCTCAGCAGCAACGCCGCCGCCAGACCGAGGAGCAGGACCCGCCGGTGGCGATTCTCGCGCGCCCGCGCCGACGCGCGCAGATACGCCGGCGCCGCTCCACGCGCCGAGGGCCGCCAGGGGAGCCGCATCCTACGACTTCTTTCGAGGGCGCGATGGCTGCGTACGATCCGGGCTCTCAGAGTGCTCGGAGCGCTCGGGGCCGGCGCCATCGGTCCCCTGCTCGCGCATGCGGCGGCGGATCAGACGCGCGAGCTCCGCGAGCTGCACCGGGTCCCGCTCGGCGAGCACGTCGACCATCGACGCCGCGACGGCCTCCGGCTGGAACGACAGGATGCCCTCCACCACCCGCCGGGACGCGTGCGCCACGAACTCTGCCTCGGTCATCCGGGCCGAGTAGTGGTAGAGGTCCTGTTGCTTGCGCCGCTCGAGGATGTGCTTGTCCACGAGCTTGTTGAGCACCGTGATCACCGTGAGCGGCGCGACCTGGTGCTCCTCCGCGACGCGCTCGTGGACGGCGCGCGCGGGTGCCGGCGCGCCCAGGTCCCAGACGGCCTGCAGGACCCGGGCTTCGAGGTCGCCGAGCACCTTCGCGAGCCCGTCTGCCGAAAGGCGGACGGTGTCCTGCAGTCGGGGCGTGTCGGTGGCGGCGCGGCGCGGCGGGTGGCGAGGGCTCACGGGGGCGATTCGGGACGGGGTGTCGTCGGACGGTACAAGCTATGGTATTTTTTACGCGGCGTAAACAGCCGCCTTTGCTCGACTAGCTCTCCACCCGCCTCCCACCCACGGCCGGCGCGCTCCGGAGCGAATGCTCCCCGACCTCCCTACCGGCATCAGCGGCAACATTGCGGCCACGGTAGGGACCGGCGTCCCCACGTGCCGGCCCTGCCCTGCGGCGCGCATGCACCCTATACCCCCGTGCCTCTTGTGAGCGAAGCGGGCGCTCCGCCTCCGGCGCGGCAAGTCGCCGGCTGGGCGCGCCGCCTCGCCGTCCACCCGGCCGGCGGCGCCGTCCTGTTCGCGCTGGCGGTGCTCGAGGCCTGCGTGTTCCCGGCGCCGACGGAAGCGGCATTCGTCGCGCTCGGGTTGGCCGAGCCGCGTCGCTCCTGGCGGCTAGCGGCGGTGGCCACGGCTGGGTCGCTGGTCGGCGCGGGGGTCGGCTACGCCATGGGCGCCGCCTACTTCGAGCGACTCGGCCGGCCGCTCCTCGAGGCGGTCGGGCTGCTCGACGAGTTTCGCGCGGTGGGGAACCTGTACCGCGGCAACGCGGTGCTCGCGCTGCTGACCTCCGGCTATACGCCGATCCCGTACGTACTCTACACGATCTCCGCCGGCGCCTCGGCCGTGCCGCTCGCCCCGTTCGTTCTCGGCTCGCTCGCCGGCCGGGGGCTCAAGTACGCTCTCCTGAGCCTCGTGACCTTCTACGCCGGGCCCGCCGTTCAAGCGGTGTTTCGGCGAGCGACGGGGTGGCTCCTCGCGGCGGCAGGGGCAGCACTCGCGCTCTGGTGGCTTCTGACCCGCCGCTGACAACGCGGCGGCACTGGCGCGCGTGTCCCCCCGGCGACGCCACCGGGAAACGCCGAGGCCCGCCGCGTCATCGCGGCGGGCCTCATCCCTCCCTGGCCTGCCTACTCTCAAAGGGTGGAAGCGCCGCGACGACCCGCTAGCGGCTGTGCTTGTACATGAGGTCCACCAACTCGTCGTACATCGCCTCGGCGTCGGCCGGGGTGCCGCGCAGCGCCGAGGTGGCGCAGTGCTTGAGGTGGTTGCGCATCAGCTCGCGCCCCACCGCGCGCAGCGCCTCGTGCACGCTCGAGATTTGGGTCATGACGTCGGCGCAGTAGCGGTCCTCCTCGACCATCTTCTGCAGCCCGCGCACCTGCCCCTCGATGCGGCGCAGCCGCTTGAGGTTGCGGTCCTTGACGTCGGCGTCCACCGCCACTGCGCGGCGCCCGCCGGGCGCGTCGTGGTCGACGCCGCAGCCGCAGGTCGCGGCCGCGCCACCGGTGGTCTCGTCCATCAGGTTGTGTGGGCACATGGTGGGCAGAGGTTCGGAGCGTGTCTGAGGAGGTTTCGGTCGGGAGTCAGGCGAGGCGCGTGCGCCGCAGGCGCAACGAATTGGACACCACGCTCACGGAGCTGAATGCCATCGCCGCGCTGGCGAGAATCGGACTCAGGAGAAGGCCGAAGACGGGATACAGCACGCCGGCGGCGATGGGGATGCCGACGACGTTGTAGACGAAGGCCCAGAACAGGTTCTGCCGCATCGTCCGCATCGTGCGCCGCGACAGCTCGATGGCGCGGGCGACGCCGACCAGTTCCCCGCGCATCAGCGCAACGTCCGCCGCCTCGACCGCCACGTCGGCACCGCTGCCGACCGCGATCCCGACGTCGGCCTGGGCGAGCGCCGGCGCGTCGTTCACCCCGTCGCCCACCATGGCTACCACGCGCCCCTCGGCCTGCAGGCGCTTGACCTCGGCCACTTTGCCGTCGGGCAGCACGTCGGCCACCACGCGGTCGATCCCGGCCGCGCGGGCGACCGCCTGGGCGGTCCGACCGTTGTCGCCGGTGAGCATCACCACGTCCAGCCCCAAGGCGCGCAGCCGCGCGACCGCCTCCCGCGAGCTCGCCTTGATCGGGTCCGCCACGGCGATGACCCCCGCGAGCGCGCCGTCAATGGCGACGTACATCGGCGTCTTTCCGTCGCCTGCGAGCCGCTCGGCGTCCCCGCGCAGCGGCGAGACGTCAACGGCCCAATCGGCCATCAGCCGCTCGTTGCCCACCGCCAGCGCCGTTCCGTCCACGACGCCCGTCGCGCCTCGGCCGGTGTGCGACTCGAACGCTTCCGGGGTGCGGACCGCGTACCCCTGGTCCTTCGCGTGCCGGACGATGGCGTCGGCCAGCGGGTGCTCGCTCGAGCTCTCGAGTGAAGCTACGAGCTCCAACAGCCCGTCGCGGCCGGCGGCACTCGCGTAGGCGGTCCCCGCCGCCAGCACCACGTCCGTGACGGTCGGGCGCCCCTCGCTCACGGTGCCCGTCTTGTCCAGCACCACGGTCGTGACGTCGCCGGCGCGCTGCAGCGCCTCGCCGCCCTTGATCAGCACCCCCAGCTCCGCACCTTTGCCGGTCGAGACCATCACAGCCGTGGGCACCGCGAGCCCCATGGCGCACGGGCAGGCGATGATCAGCACCGCGACTGCGGCCGCGAACGCTCGTACCAGCGCCGGGCCGGTGGGCGTGCCGGTCGCGTGCGCGGCAACGAACCAGGTCGTGAACGTCACGATCGCGATGGACAGCACCACGGGCACGAACACCGCGCTGATCCGGTCGGCGAGCGCTTGGATGGGGGCGCGCGAGCCCTGCGCGTCGCGCATCAGCTTGACGACCTGCGCGAGCACGCTGTCGGCACCGAGCGTGGTGGCACGGTAGCGGAAGGCGCCGGTGCGGTTGATCGTGCCGCCGATCACGCGGTCGCCGGGCTTCTTGGCGACCGGCAGCGACTCGCCGGTGAGCATCGACTCGTCGACGGCGCTCTCCCCGCTCAGCACCTCGCCGTCCACCGGCACACGCTCGCCCGGGCGCACCACCACGACGTCGCCGCCGCGCACCGTCTCCACGGGCACATCCACTTCGGCGGTGCCGCCGTCAGGCGTGGGCCGCACCACGCGCGCCGTCTTCGGCTGCAGCGCGGCCAGCGAGCGCAGCGCGGCCGACGTCTGCCGCTTGGCCCGCGCCTCAAATGCGTTGCCGGTGAGGATGAGGGCGATGATGATCACCACCGCCTCGTAGTAGACGTCGGGCGCGAGGCCGGCTCGCGTGAACAGCCCCGGCGCGACGGTGGCGACCGCGGAGTACGCGAACGCCGCGGCCGTGCCCACGGCCACGAGCGTGTTCATGTCGGCCGCGTGGTGGCGGAAGGCAGCCCAGGCGCGCGTGTAGAAGTGCCGCCCAGCCCACGCCATCACGCCGAGCGTGACGACGAGCAGCACCCACGACAGCGCCGCCGTCGGGATCGCGTAGAGCCACGGCGCGACGCCGCGCAGCGCGGGGGTCAGCGACTGCATCGCCCAGCGCATGAACGGGTCGGCGACGACGCCGCCGTGTCCCGCCGCGTGGTCCCCCGCCATCAGCGGCATGGACACGGTCATGGCGATGACGCCGACGACGCCGCTGACGAGCGCCTTGGTCCGCAGCTCGCGGAACTCGTGCTCCTGCGCGCGGTCGCGGGCCTCCTGCTCCTCGAACGCTGAGACGTCGGGCTTCGGCAGCTCGGCACCGTATCCGGTCTTCTGGATTGTCGCGACGAGCGCGTCGGGCGAGATCGCGGCCGGATCGAACGACACCGTCGCGTTGCCCATCATGAGGTTCACCGAGGCGTCGACGACGCCCGGCGTCTTGCTCAGCGTCCGCTGAACGCGACCCTGGCAGGCGGCGCACGTCATCCCGGTGACGGGGATGACGACCTTCTCGGCGGACGCCTTGGTGGCGGCGTGCTCCAGCCGAGGCGCGGCGGGCCCTGGATGCGTCATGTTCGCGGTAGACACGGTTCAGGTCTCGGTAAGCGTGCTGGGGATGAGCTGGTCGGCACGTGAACCGCGTGCCGGCCACGGGTAGCTACCCGATGTTCCGGGGGCGGCGCGCCGTGACGCGCAGCTACTCGGCGACGAGCTTGCCGCGGAGCATCCCCATGCCGCAGGTGAACTCGTAGGTGCCGGCGGTCGGCGGGGTCACCTCGACCACGGTCTGCTGGCGCGCCGGCAGATAGCGGCGGATGCCGAAGTCGCCGAAGACGACCTCCTCGGAGCAGCCGGAGGTCTCCTGCCGGTCGAAGGTGAGTCGCACCGGCCGCCCGGCCTTCGCCCGCACGACGGATGGCGAGTAGCCGCCCTTCACCGTGACGGTGGCCTGCTGCGCGTGCGCGTCCCCGTCAGTTCCTCCGGCCGCGGCCGGAGCAACGGCCGCGACCGCCCCGCCACGCTCGGCGGCGAAGAAGTACCAGTTCACCCACACGACGGCGGAAGTGCCGCCGGTGATCACGAGCCAGTCGATGGCGGTCATGACCGGAGCTCCGTTACGCGTCCCGTGAGGCACTCAGCGGTGTGGGCGCCGCGCTGGAAGCGCTCGGTGCGCAGCACGCGCAGCCCGCCGAGTCGCGCTTCTGTGTCCCAGAGGCGCTCGAGGCATCGACGGTCGCCTCATACCCGGCGCCCTGCACGGCCGCGAGCACTACCTCTGTGGAGGCCGCCGCCGTGTCCAGGCGCAGCTCCGCCGCCCCAACGCGGACGTTCTCGACCTGCACGCCGGGCACGGACTCCAGCGCCTGGCGCACGCTGGACACGCAGTGACCACAGGTCATCCCGGTGATCGCGAGCTTGATCGTTTCCATGGCTCCCTCCTGATGTGACTGATATACCCCCGGGGGGTAGACACAAGATAATATGCCCCCCGGGGGTATGCAATGTGATCGAGGAGGCTTCATCTCCGGGCCGCCGCTGCGCACGAAAGACGGGTTCTGGGCCCGGCGGGAGCCGCCCTCCGTGGCTGCCCCGCAGTGCGATGTGGCACATTCCCGCCGCGCGATTACCTTAGCGTCTAAGCCACTTAGAGAGGCACATGAGATGAGCACCGCAGAGGCTGACCGCGCTGCCACGGCCGACGAGATCGTCAGCCGACTGCGCCGACATAGCACCGCCGCGGTGCTCTTCCATCACGCGGTCGCGGAGCGACTGGGGCTCGGCCCGACGGACCACAAGTGTCTTGATCTGCTGCGGGACCGGGGGGCGATGATCGGCAGCGAGCTAGCCGCGATCACCGGCCTCACGAGCGGCGCGGTCACGGGCGTGGTCGCGCGGCTGGAGCGCGCGGGGTTCGTGCGTCGTGAGAGGGACCCGCGCGACCAGCGCAAGCAGATCCTTCGCGCCACGCGGGAGCGCGCGCGCGACTTGGAGGAAGTGTTCGGCCCGATCCGGGCGGACGCGGCGCCGCTCCTCGAGGGCTTCGACGCGCGTCAACTCGCGGCGATCGCCGAGTTCCTGGAACGCAGCACCGCCTTCATCTACCGGCGCGCGGCGCTGCTGCGCGCACAGACGGCGCTTTCGCCGCACGAGCATGATGCTGCCGCCACGGCCAGCGACCCGGGGAGCGCACATGGCTAGTTCCACGCGGGCCACCGAGCCCACGGGCGACGGGGGCGGGATCGGCGGCGCCAAGCTCCGGCCCGAGGCCGACCGCCCGCTCGGCGCACCGCGATGGGTGCGGGTGTTTGGCGCGTTCGCCGTCGTCGTAGTGGTGCTCTTCGTCGTGCTGCACCTCGCTGGCGGCGGCTTCCGGGGACACGGCCCGTGAGGACGATGTCACCGGGAGTGCGCAAGCTCTCGCTCACCGCACACGTGACGACCTCGGTCGGCTGGCTGGGCGCCGTCGCCGCCTTTCTCGCGCTCGCCGTGGCCGGTCTGACGAGCCACGACGCGCAGACCGTGCGAGCCGCCTACCTCGCGATGGAGCTCACCGGCCGGTTCGTTATCGTGCCGCTGAGCGTCGCCTCCCTGCTCACCGGGATCGTCCAGTCGCTGGGTACCCCGTGGGGCCTGCTCCGCCACTACTGGGTCGTGGTGAAGCTCGTGATGACGGTGCTCGCCACTGCCGTCCTGCTCGTGCACATGCGACCGATCAGCTTCGTCGCGAGCGTCGCGGCGACAACGGCGTTGTCGAGTGCGGAGCTGCGGGGAGTCCGGACCCAGCTCGTGTTCGATGCCGGCGCGGCACTCCTCGTCCTGCTCGTGACCACGACCCTGTCCGTGTACAAGCCGCGAGGACTCACCGCGTATGGATGGCGGAGCCAGCATGACCAGGGCGTGGTGCCGCAGTCGTAGCGTTGCAGACTCGCACCTGCGAAAATGATCAGCGCGCAGGTCCTTCACGGGCTATCTTTGGTCCTCCGGGGGCGGCGGCAGATGCACGCGCTGCGGACGCGCGATTCGAGCGTCTGCCCTTGCCGACCTCAGAAGAGTTGCAGCACGCCCCGTGTGAGCTGCTCCGGGTCTCTCCCATACGACGACCTACGAAGGGTTGGAGCGTGCTTGCGACCGCGGTCATGGCGCGGCGTCGAGCCGCCGCATGGCGGTCGACGCCGTTCAACCCGCCGCGGCGACCCACGTGAAACGGTCCCGCGTACCGGTATTGAGCTCGGAGGCGGACGTCGCCCGCGCTCACGTGTTGGCGTCCGCGCTAAGCCGTCAGCACTGCCTTTTAGTCGCTCCGGATTCACTGACCGAACCGCTATTCGGTCACTCTTCGCTCTGAGGGCGCGGAGGACGGAAGTCGTATTCTGTCGCCCCGCCAGGACGCCCATCTTGCCTCTCTCCTCCCAAACGCGCAGTCGCTGCGTGGACTCGCCATGCGGTAGCGGGCCAGGCGTCGAGCACCGGCGCGACGTCCCGGATGCGCTGACTGCGCCCGCGGATCATCACGCGCGCGCCGCGGGGCACGCGTCGTCGTTCGGAACCAGGACCTGAGCGGCCCCGTACCTCAGGACGGAGAGCACGAGGGAGGCGCGCCGCCGCGCTTCGTCTCAGCGGGCTGTCGACACACCGGCCGCCCAGATCCCCGGCGTGTCGCCGCCGTCGAGATTGCTCCCCCTCCGGCACATCCGGCGCGATTGCTGGTAGGCCCCCTGCTCGCCACCCGTCGTCCTGCCCGAGATGCTGCGCATGCGCTCGACTCGTTCGCGGTATCCGCGTCCCGCCGCGCCGCGCGAGCTGGCGGAGGTCCCCCCATCATCCTGGGCGCAGCCGCGGAGGGGTCTCGTCACCCGCACGTCGTGGACGGCGGTCGGGCCGCCCTGCTGGTGGCGGTGCGGCGGCGCTGGGTGCTGCGGGCCGGCATCGGTGCGTTGGCGCAGCGCCTCTGCCGTCTGCAGAGCGGCGTGGGCCATCCGCGCCTCGGGCGAGCCCGCGGGCTAGCGGCGAGTGTCATCGGGCAGCAGTCGCGGCGTCGTCCTGGACTTCATCCAGCCGGGCAAGCCGGTCGACAACGCCTACGTCGAGAGCTTCAACGGCAAGCTGCGCGACGAGTGCCTGAACGAGCAGTTCTTCACCGACCTCGCCGACGCCCGGCGCACCGTCGAGCGGTGGCGCCGGCAGTATAAGCGCGGGCGGCCTCACCGCAGCCTCGGCCAGCAGACGCCGGCCGAGTACGCCGCCTGCTTCACCCCCGACCCAATTGTACGCGTACTGGAGCGGGGGTAAGGTCAGGCCGAGCCGGTCACTCATTCTGGCCCGTTTTAGCCGGGCGTTGGACGACACGCCGCGCTAAATGTGTAGGCCCACCTGAAGTACGCGTCCGCCCAGTCCACGGACGGCGCGATGCCCAAAGACGCATCGTCGAGCGGAGCGCCCCCGACGCGCACCTCGGCTGCGTCGTCGAGTACCACGTTCGGCAGGAGGTATGGGCAGTCCGCGTTGCGGATCGCCACCGTGAGCGGCTCAGCGGGGACAACACCGCGCACGGCAAAGTTCCGCACCCCTACGCGCAGCAGGGCGGACGCCCGCTGACGCGTCGGCCCCGTCGACACCAGCTCGGCCGCGAGCCGCGCCATCTCGCGCTTCGCAGCCCCGTGGACGGCGGGGATGGACGGCAGCCCGGCCGCCGCCGCTGTGGCTCCCACCCAAGCGGCGGGGTCCTCGTACTCGCGAAAGGGGGGCGCCGCGAGGGCCAGGAGCAGGAACGCGAAGCCGTAGTCCCCGTTGCTCAGCAGCCGGTGTGCGCGGTCGCCGAATCGGGCCTCCACCTCCGAGGGCATCCGCAGTCGAGGCATCAGTGTCGTCGGCAGGTTGAGAGTGAACGTCGCCAGGGCAGATGCGAGCCGGTAGGCGTCGAAGGCCGCGGTGAGGTCCTGGGTATTGGCCACGAGATGGGCTGCGGCGGCGTAGAGCGCCAACTGTGGGTCGTAGAGCGCCTGCGCCGCGCGGCGAGCGACCGGCTCACGCTCGACTTCGTAGGCACCCGGGGGCAGGGTCCGCAGTATCAGCTCGTGCGCCCGATACTCCGCCCAAGTCGCGTTCGCCTCAAGGAGGGCGAGAACGGTGAGCGGCACGCGGACAATCCGCTGATCGTCACGGTCATCGAAGCTGATGAACGGGATCGGGCGCTCCTCGTTGAGTCGGCCGCTCGCGTCGAACTCAAGTCCCACCGACAGCCGCCACTTCCACGTGGTGGCGCTTCCGTGGGCCTCTGGCTGATCCACGGTCTGGTAGAACCCTTCGCCGATCGCCGGCCCACGCTGGATGGCGTTCTCGAGGCGCATGACGCGCCAGAACTCATGCGGGTCTTGCTGCTCGAATGCCCAATGCGCGTCGTGGAGCTGCACGAGATAGTGCTGCCCCCACAACGTCGAGGTATGGTCGAGCCAGTGCGTCAACTCATGGAGCGCGGTCGCCAGAAACTCGCGCGCATCGAGCAGTGGATGCGCCCCCTGCTCCCAAGCGGCGAGGCGATCGGCGGTCGCAATGTTGACGGTGACCGTCTGCGATCGGAAGTCGTAGTAGCCTGCTGTCGAGAGATTAGGAATCACTGCGGTCGCGCGCGCGAGCCGCTTGATCCGGGTAGCGAGCGTTTCAGGCTGATGGGACATCAAACTGGGTTTGCGTGCGGGAAGACGTGTGGAATCGGGGATGTTGACGGCGGATTGGACCGACGGTGGCGCGTGCCAGCCGCACGGAGCGACTGGCTGCAGCCGTGGCGTGCGGCCCGTCCGGGCCGCCGCGAGGTTGTGCGTGATGCCGGCCCGCCGAATGGTCGGCCTCCGCACGAAGTTGGTGCGGAGGGCTCGGCCGATGCGCTGCATAGGGTGAAGTTGGGGGGCACACCCTCTGCACGAGGGAGGGCCGATGCGCGTTGATGTTGTCTCCCGGCGCATTACTCGCCGAGGGTCTGGCGGCGTACGGCATTGGCGCTTCCTTCCGGTCCCTGCGCCGTGCTCCTCCACAGACCCTCTCGGGGGCCCTAGAACACCTGCGGACCTCCTCACGTCAGGGTGGGAGGGCTTGGCTTCCCGGTACGGTTCGTGGGGTCGCGTCCGAGGGCGGGTCGACCCGGGGCGCTGGCGATTTGACCCGACCAGCTGCTGTACTCAAGCGCTCAGGACCGGCATGACGCCTTGCGCAACGCAGCAAACACCTTAGTTTGCAACTCATGAGTTGTAAACCCGGGACCCGCCACCGCGCTACTCGCTACTAGATGAACGCCGAACACGTGGTTCTCGACGCCGTTCGGGGCATCAGCTCGCGGCGGGAGGCTCGCCACGTGCTCGTGGTCGCCCCGCCGGGCTTCGGAAAGACGAGCGTGCTCGGGGCGGCGCTTCGGCAGAGTCGGTCGTGGCCGGGCATGTCGGCCGTCTGGATCCAGGGTTCCGTAGTTGCCAGCGAGGGGCACTTCTTCGACCTCCTCCTACGGGCTCTCGATGCTTCGCTCGGCGGTCTGCGAGAGTGGTCGCAAGCCGCTGCCCAGGTCATAGAAGTGCTAGGGCGGGACGGCCGAACGCCCACCGTTCTTCTTATCGACGATCTCGACCAGCTCACGTTCAAGCGCGAGGAGTTGGTGGCGTGGCTCTCCGATCTCGTGCGCACGTGTGCGCACGTGCTGCTGGTTGGCACGTGCCGACCCGGCGCGCGCGACCGGCTCGTCGGCGACGGCCGGCCGCTCGCCCGTGCGTTCGACGTGACGTCCCTCGGGCTGCTTGAGCACGCGGAAGCCACTGCACTCGTTCAGTATCGCGCCCCGTCGGTGGGGCCGGATGTTGCAGCAGCGATCGCGCAGGCCGCAGGCGGGCATCCCGCGGCGCTGGTCTTCCTCAGCCGCCTCGTCGAGTTGCGGACGGGCCGGGTCACCGCGGCGGGGGTACCCAGCATCCTGGAGCGGGCCGCCGAGCTTGCAGGCGCAGTCTACGCTGAGCAGTGGGGTGGGCTCGGTCCCCAGCAGCGGGCGATCCTCTGGCAGCTTGGTGCCCAAGCGACGGAGACGCACTCGACGGCCGGGCCGGGAGGGAGTGGGGAAACGGCAGCGACACTTGCGGCGGCGTTGGTCCTGTCCCCGTCGCATGTCAGCGCCCAACTCACTCGCTTGGGGGATGAGGGACTGGTGTACCGTCTTGAGGCGCGCGGCCGCTTCGCCGTGGCTCCACTGCTCGCGTCATGGATCCGCACGCGCGCAACTCGCGGGCAGGCGGACGCACACAGGGACCCGCCTGCACAGGCGCCGGTGCAGGCGCCCCCACCTACGTCCCCCGAAGCAGCTCCGCTGGCCCCAGCTGCGCACCTCCTACCCCCGAAGCTCCCCAAGGCGGAGCCACCTCACGGAGGGGCGGCGAGCGGTGGGTCGCCTACCGCACGACGGCCGCGCCACACGAGCACCGCGCGCGAGCCGTTCGGGGGGAGTCCGTCGTCCGACAGCGGGTCCACGCCGCTCCTCGCACGGGCGACCACTGCAGCGCCCTCTCCCGACCCGCGTACGTGAGGGAGGCGGGTACGCCCCGCCAGCGGCACGCCGATGTCGCGCGCACGTCGCGAGCGCCGGGCCTCACCGTAGGTACTGAGGCGCTTCCCTGTCCCGGGTTTCAGGCCGCACGTGACGGTGGCCTCAACTGCCGTGTCACCCCGTGTCGCGCGTCCGCCCCTCGCGCTGCGCAGATCTACTCACCCCTCGGCTCTCGTCACCGGAACTCCCAAAGTCCCCGTCCAGTCCGCCTCGCCACCCGCCGAGGCCTCGGGCGACTCCCGTCGTCGTCACGCCAGCCGTTCAGCCTAATGGCGGGCCATGCCGGCCGCCGGGCTTCGTGCCCTCCTGTCGCGTCCCTCGTATCACGCTTCCCCCCGGAGCACTCCGCTGCATGGGTCGTCCGTACCGCACTGAGCTCGCTGCACTCCCGGCTACCTACACTTGGGCGCTTCACCATCCCGTTAGGGAAGCCGAAGCGCTCGCCCGCGCCCTGTGGGGACGGCCACTCCTAATCGTGGGGTCGGGTGGATCACTCAGCGCCTGCCGGCTGCTCGCCCAGGTACACGAGCACCTGTGTGCTGCACCGGCGCTCGCGCTGACCCCGTGGGAGTTCCTGCAGCGAGCGTATACCGAGGACACCAACGTGCTGTTGCTCTCCGCCGGCGGGAGCAATCCGGACATCTTGGCGGCTGCCACGCACGCCGTGCGATCGGAGTACCACGCCATCGGAGCCGCGTGCGCGCGCCAGGGTAGCGCGTTAGAGGAGCAGCTCGGCACGTGCCGGCACGCCACGGTGCTCGCCTTTGCGCTGCCGACGGGCAAGGACGGCTTCCTCGCCACCAACACGCTCCTGGCGACCTGCGTGCTGCTCGTGCGCGGGTATGCGGCGGCCGGCGCTCTCGACGACGCCCTGCCGATCACCCTGCCTGCGCTCGCCGACGAAGCGGGAACGCTGGCGTCCGGCGACGCGCCCGGGGGGCCCCACCACCCAACGGCTGGCAGAGCAACCGACAGTGCGGTGCTGGACGACACGCTGGCTGATGCTAGCTCGGCGGAGCACGTCGCGGGCGCGGTGCGTGGGGCGACGGCCGCTATCTCCGGGAGCCACGGCGCGTCGCGGCTGGGGGCCGTGCTCGGGCGCCCCCATTTGCTGGTGCTCGCGAGCGGCTGGGCAGCGGCGGCCGCGACGGATCTCGAGTCGAAATGGAGCGAGGCGGGTTTTGGGGCCGTGACGGTCACGGATCCGCGCAACTTCGCGCATGGTCGGCATACGGGCCTGGCACGTCGTGCGGCCGACATGGCGGTCCTGGCGCTCGCCACGCCGGCCGATCGACACCTTCTCGGCCGCACGCTCGCTGTACTGCCGGCAACCGTCCCCGCGGCCTGCGTCGAGACCGCGCTGGACGGCGCGCCCGGTGCCCTGGATCTTCTGCTGCGCGTGTTCTCGCTCACCGGCGCGATGGGCGCGCGGGTCGACCTCGATCCGGGGCGCCCTACGGTTCCGGAGTTCGGCCGCCGTCTCTATCACATGTCGCCGGAGCGGCGCGGACGGGCGCGCGGGGCCGCGGCTCCCGGAGTGGACGACGCGGTCTGGCGCTGGCTGCATCGGAAGCTGCCCGCGCCGGTGCTTGCGGCTGCGTCGCCAAGCGCCCGCACGGCTTGGGTCACGCGCGCCCACGCGTGGATCAAGGAGATCGAGGCGGCGCGCTTCGGCAGCGTGGTCTTCGACTACGACGGCACCTTGTGCGAGGCCGACGAACGCCTGACCCGGCCTGCGGCTACGGTCGGGCGCGAGCTCGCCCGGCTCATCGCGGATGGCGCCCGCGTTGGGATCGCCACTGGTCGCGGGCGATCCGTGCTGCCCCCCCTCCGAGCGATCCTGCCGCCCGAAACCTGGTCCTCGGTGCTCGTCGGTCTCTACAACGGCGGCGTCCTGCTGTCGCTTGCCGACGAGTGCCCGACCGAGGTACCGCACCACCCGGCGGTTATACGAGCGGCCGCCGCGCTCGAGAGCTCACCCGTGGTGCACGCGCTGGCCGACGTGGAAGTACGGCCCACCCAAGTCACCCTGCGCGCCCGTCAGGCGCTCCCCACCGGCTTGCTCCGGCGGGCCGTCAGCGAGACGCTCCTTGAGCAGGTCGCCCTGGACATCACGCCGGACGACGCGCCGTACCGTCCGGAGAGCCTGTTTTCGGAAGTGCAGGTGCTCGAATCCAGTCATTCGCTGGATCTAATCCCCCGCTCCGTCTCGAAGTGTCGTGTTGTGGATGTTCTGGCTGGGGCGCGTGTCGCTGCCGTCGATGCTACCGCTCCGAACACTGCGCGCCGCGACGGGCTCGAGGCGGGTACCGAGGCGGGTACCGGCGCCAGAGCCTCGAACACCAACATCCACCGGGGCGCGCGTAGGCGACTGGCCAGCCCCTTGGCCGTGCTTCGCATCGGAGACCAGGGTCGGCTGCATGGGAACGATGTGGCGCTACTGGCGCATCCGCATGGCCTGAGTGTCGAGGCGGCCTCGACGTCGCTCAACGGCTGCTGGAACATCGCACCGCCTGGGGAGCGACGCACGGCGGCGCTGCTGCGTTACCTCCGCGCGTTGCAACCTGCCAAGTCTGGATCGGGCCTCGTGTTCTCGGTAGTCGCCGCGAGCACCTCCAGCGCTCCCGCGACCAACACCGACGCTGTGACGACCAGTGCGGCCGTTCGCGGTACGCGGAAGGACCCGTCCTCTGGCACAAGCACGATGCGCTCAGACGCCGACACGCCGCACGTCACACCGCCTGCTCCTGACGCTGGGGAGGACGCGTATGCGGGCTGACCTTGCGCAACGCCTGCTCGCAAAGGTGATGGGGTGGGACGGGGACCGATTGCTCCAAGAGCAGCCGGTCCTGCAGGTGCTCGCCCAGTTCAAGTACGACGAGTATGAGAACTTCGAGCCGGGGTTCAAGTTCGTCGAGAGCCTCGCCCGCTGGCTCGCACAGTTCGACTTTGGCGACCGCGCCGTGGCGTACCGGTACGTACGCTCCCACCTCGTGTTCGTGTCGCGCACGGAAATGCAGCACTTGGTACGGACCGTCTACCCGGACGTGATTCGCCCGATCATCCGGGCCGAGGCCGCCGGCGAGCTCGGCGTACCGCCACACGCCCTGGCGCAGATTGATGCGTCGCCTGTCTTCAGGGAACTCCGGCGACGCAGCCTGTTCCTGGGGCTCAGCGACGGTGCGCGCATCGATGCCTTCCGGCGCTCGAGCCTCGATCTCGACAACGAACAAGTGCACGCGCAGTACGAACTCAGCCTCGAGAAGCTGCGCTCGATGCACGGCGACCTCACCAAGGCGCTCCGGACGCTCGGGCGCGACACGGCACCGGCCACATTTCGGCTCGTCTTCCTTCTCGACGACTTCGCGGGCACCGGAACAACCATGCTCCGACGAGAGGACGACGGATCGTACAGCGGTCGTCTGAAAAAGGTCTCACAGCTTCTGCTCGCGGGCCAGGAGATCGGCGCCATCGCGCCCGATGCCCGCGTCGTCGTGTGCTTGTATATCGCAACACACCACGCGCTCGACCGGTTGCGTGGCGAACTCGACACGTTTGCCCCCGCGGCGTGGCGCACTTGCGAGGTGATCGCGCACCAGGTACTCGACGCGCGCCTGCGGCTCGCGCGTGGCGACGACCCCGCGTTGGATGCCTTCCTCGACAAGTACTATCGCACCGCTCTGGAGGATCGCGAGAGCTACCGCGTGGGTGGAACGGGAATCAAATACGGATACGGCGCATGTGGGCTGCCGCTCGTGCTGCATCACAACACGCCGAACAACTCGGTCTATCTCCTCTGGAAAGAGGGCAACGCGGCGGCTCCTGCGATTCCCCTCTTCCGGCGGTTCGAGCGGCACCGCGGCCTCGTGGAGGGCGACGCGCATGGCGATCGGTAGCAACCCGTTCCAAGTCCGCGCGTCAGAGCAGGCAGGTCCGGAGAGCCGGTTTCTCGGGCTGTTCGGCCCGAGTGTGCTCCAGCTCATCCCGGCGGAGCGTGCGTGGAACCGCCTCGTGGTGTTCCGCAGCGCGCCGGGCGGTGGCAAGACGTCGATACTGAGACTCTTCACCCCCGAAACGCTCCGAACGCTTCAACACGTTCAACATCAGGAGCTCACGAAGGACTTGGCGCGGCAGCTGACTGAGTGGGGCATCATTGACGCACAGGCCCCCCGGCTCCTCGGCGTGCTCCTGAACTGTGATCAGCAATACGCCTCCATCCGCGACATCAGCGACGATCGCGCAGTCCGCCGCCGCTACTTCTTCGCGTTGGTGAACGCACGCATCATGCTAGCGGCACTCCACGGGGCACTCGTGCTCGCCGACCGTCGGTATCCCGACGACGTGGACCACGTCACGTTCACCCCTCCGTCGCGGACCGTGCCCGTGGCCGCCCTCGACGCGTTCGGGGCGTCGCCCGGCGAGCCGCTCCAGGGGCGGCAGGTCTACGAGCGGGCCTGCGCCATCGAGCGGCGGATCTGCGCGATGCTTGACGATGTCGGGCTCGCCCCCGAGCGGGGCGGAGACGGACACGCGGAGCTCTGGGCGCTCCACCTACTCGGGGGGTCGGTCCACGTCGACACTACCGTCGTGGCGACGCGTGCGCTCGTCATGTTTGACGACGTGCACGTGCTCGACCGCGACCTTCGAGCGGAGCTCCGCGAACACCTAATGTCCCGGACGTTCGCCACGGCGCGTTGGATCGCGGAGCGGTGGCAGGGGCTCACCACTGACGAGATGTTCGCCGAAGGTGCCACGCAGGAGCGCGACTACGACATCGTCCAGCTCGATGGCTTCGCCAACGAGCACGGGGCGCGGCTGACCCGCTTCGAACGCACGGTGGCGGACATCGCGAATCGACGCGCGCAGGTCCCGAGTCTCGTGCGCGAGCAGGCCATGCACGAGAATACGTTTGAAGCGTTTCTGGAGGAGCCGACGGACGGCCCGGCATCAAGCGACGATCTCGCCGCTGCCGTGGCGGCCGCACGCGCGCAGGTTGCAGGAGTCGCTCAGCCGGCCAGTCGGTACGCGGATTGGCTGGCAGATCAGGATCGGCGGTCGACGCCGACGCTCGAGACGCTGCGTGAGTGGCGTGCCCTCGAGGTCCTCGTCCGCCGCCACATGAACCGACGGCAGGGCGACCTGTTCGGCGACGCCGCCGTCCCTGCCGAGGAGTTGGGACCGCGCAAGTCTGACGTGCTCGCCGCCGCCGAGCTCTTCGTGGCACAGGAGCACCGGCTGCCGTACTACTATGGCATGCGGCGGCTCGCCCAACTGGCATCATGGAACATTGAGCAGTTTCTCGACATCGCCGGCGACATCTTCGACCACATTCTCATGGCGGTCATTCTCAAGAAGCCACTCCGGATCTCGCCGCGGAAGCAGGACGAGATCGTACGTGCGGCCGCGCGCAAGATGCGCGACGCGGTGCCGCGCGGGGTGCAACACGGCGAGGATGTCCGGAACCTGCTCGACGCGGTCGGCCGGATGGCCGTGGCGGAGACCTACCGCGAGACGGCGCCGTATGCTCCCGGGGTCACCGGATTCGCGTTGAGCATGGACGACTTTCGACGGCTGCAGAGCCGAGATTATCGACAGCAGCATCCTGCCAACGAGCGCCTCCTGAACGCCCTCACCGCCGCCGTGTGGAACAACCTGTTCCAACTTGAACTCGATTACCCGTGCAAGAACCGGCGGTGGGCGGTCTTCTACCTCAACCGCCTGCTCTGCGCGCACTACCGACTGCCGCTGCAGTACGGTGGCTTTCGCGAGAAACCGCTCACGGAGGTGCGGCAGTGGGTCGTGCCCAAGGCGAATGTGGGTGCATCCCTGCAGCTTTCCCTGACCACTCGAGGCGACAGTGCGCCGAGCGATGTGGATCTGTGAACGGCCGCGGGTATCGCGCCCGCCCTCCTGGCCGCACCTGCACGCGGAAGCGCGCGACGCGGCGTGCGATGCGCAGCGGGCCCACGGGCGTCGCCCGCATGCCATCGAGTATCAGGAGGTGCGGTAATGCCCCCAGCACCGCTGCGGTGGGACAGCTACGTCCTGCACCGGGGTGAGATGTTTCCGGCTTTCTGGCGCGAACGCCTGCGCGGGCCCGTCCCCACTCCCTCCACAGGCGACCGCGCTCAGACGCTGCTCGTGTGTGGACTCGGGTTCGATCCTCGCACACCACTCCCTTTGGAATGCCTCGTCGCGTGTGGAGCGCAGGCCCTTGATGTGTGCCTCATCCGATTCGACGAGGGTCCAGACTCTCCCTCGCTCGCGTACGCCACACGCGTAGCCGACAACTACGCCCGGATCCGAGCCGCCGTTCTGGCTGCCAGCGGCACGCTGCGCGAGGTGCAGCTCGCGCTCGTGGATACGTCCGGACGCCGCGGCGGCGGACGGCACGTGGGGCGAACGGTGGCCGCGGCGCATTCACTGGCGGCGTACCGCGACGTGATCGTGGACATCAGTGCCCTGCCGCGGAGCATCTTCTTCCCGCTGATCCGGGCGCTCTTGCCAAGCGATGCACCGCCGGGCGCGACCCAGCAGGGGCAGGTCATGCCCCGTAATCTGCATGTGGTGCTGCACGAGTCTCCAACGCTCGACGCAAGCATCCGAGACGTACTGACCGAGCGCGCTGAGTACATCCCCGGTTTCGCGGGGTTCGTGGATCTTGAGCAGGATCGCGACCTACCGCGCATCTGGGCTCCGGTACTCGGGGAGTACCAGGAGGAGGCGCTCCGGCGCATCGAGCAGAAGATCACCTCCGCGCGTGATTCGCCCGAGATCTGTCCGGTTCTTCCGTTCCCTGCCTCGGACCCCCGGCGCGGCGATCGGCTGCTGGTCGAGTACCAGGGGCTGCTGACCGGCTGGCAGGTGGAACTGCGGAACGTGATTTATGCGGCGGAGGACAATCCGTTTGACGTTTATCGCGAATTGTGTCGGCTCTACGATCGATACGTTGAGGCGCTCGACCCGCTGCGGGGCGCCAAGATGATCGTGTCCGCCCACTCCAGCAAACTGCTCTCGCTCGGCGTGCTCCTCGCCGCCGTCGATCGCCCAGAGATCGCCGTCGCGCACGTCGAGGCGACTGGCTACATGGTACATGGCCCATTGCCCGAAACCGTCGACGGGGCGGTGTCCGGCGTGTGGATCACAGGTGAGCCTTTCGAGGCGGTATAGCGAGGTATCGCGATATGACTTCTCAGACTTTGCACGGGGGCCCCGCGGGCCGCACTATGCGCACGCGCCCGCAGGTGGTAGGCGCCGGCCTCGTGACGCTGGACATTCTTTTGACGGAGTTGCCATCGGCCAACGGAACGCCGGCATTGGGCTCCCTCGGCGCGTCACTGAAATCCACGACAGCTCCCGCCCGTCGTCCAAAGGGGCAGCCTTCGCGTCGGTCTACAGGAGAGGTCCACGCTCCCACTACTCAGACGGCGCGCGCGCCGTCCCCCCAGCACTGGGCGGGCGGATCCTGCGGGAACGTGCTCTCCGCGCTGGCATTCCTCGGCTGGGACGCCATGCCCGTCACGCGCCTGGGTGACGACGCCGCGGGTGATGCGGTAGTCGCAGACCTCGCGCATCACGGGGTCGACACGCGGGGCGTGCGCCGGGAGGCGGAGTATGGCAGCGCACGGATTGCGCAGACCGTTCGCATGCTGCCGAGCGGTCGCCCCGCGCACCGCTTCTGGTTTGCGTGCCCGGCGTGCGGCCACGAATTCCCGCGGTTCCGGCCGCCCGCCGCGCGTGATGCGGAGGAGGCACTGACTGCCGTTCCCGCCCCGCAGGTGTTCTTCTTCGATCGCACCTCGGCGGCGATCCTCGAGCTCGCCGAAGCCTACCGGGACGCTGGCGCGCTCGTCTATTTCGAACCGTCGAAGGTCGGCACCGTGTCCGAGTTCCGTCGCGCCGTGACGGCGTCGCACATCGTGAAGTACTCGGCGGAGCGCATGCGACGAGCGCTTGAGGCCATGGGCGGCCTTCGGGCCATTCCCGGAGTTCGACGCCCCGCCGTGGAGATCGAGACGGATGGTGCGCGAGGGCTGCGGTATCGTCTCGCGCTGACAGGCAAGCGGGCCACAGTGTGGCGGCGGCAGCAGCCGTGGGTGGTGGACGGGGTCCGCGATGCCGCTGGCGCGGGCGACTGGTGCTCTGCGGGGGTGATCGCGCGGTTGATGAATGGTGCCGGAAGCATCGACGAGCGGCTCTCCGAAGAGGCTGTCCACGATGCGCTCAGGTGGGGACAGGCCCTCGGGGCCTTGAACTGCCTATTCGTCGGCCCGCGCTACGCGTCGTACGTCCTCCCACGAGCCGACCTGTTGGCGGCCGCCGAGCGCATCGAGGCGGGCGCGCGCACTATCGAGATGCCGCCGGCCGTTGCGTGGTCCGCAGCCCGCGACGTTTGTCAGCCTGGGGAGACGTACCCGGGGTCCGGAACGCGCGCCGTTTCACGAAAGCGAGCGCCGGAAGCGCAGACCTGTCCCACCTGCCTCCGGCCGGTGGACTGAGGGCGACTACTTCCAAAGGAGCACGGCGGTTCCTGCATCCTGGCTGGCGCCCGTACACATTCCCGTACTCGCGCCCGTTCGTGTGTGCGTGGGCTACGACACGCCTGAGAGCGTGTATGGATAGTGGTCAGTTCGCGAGGCGTCGGACCATGAGGTGGATCATGGCGCAGTAGATCCACGCCTCGCTGCTGTCGGGCTTTTGTTCATAGTCCTTGCTCAGCCGGCGGTACCGCCCCAACCACCCGAACGTCCGCGAAGCCCTTCTGGCCAGCCGGGTTGTGCACGAATCGGCCGGTCGGAGCGGAGTCGGGAGCTCCCTAACCGAACTGATCTTAAGTCAGCCCCCCCAGGCGCGCGGAGTCAGTCCGCGCGGCGCGAGACGTAGCCGCCGACCGCGATACCAGCACGCGACGTGGCCTCCCGATCGCGTTGGGTCTGCGGAGAACGCCGCCAGTGCCGGCTCACCCAGTCGGTGAACGCCTCGACGACGGGGAGGAACTGCTCCCCCACTGGAGTGAGCTCGTACTCCGTGTGCTTCCCGCCGCCGCTGACCTCGTGCCTCGTGATGAGCCCCTCCTCCTCCAGCGACCGGAGCTGCTGGGTAAGCATCTTCGGTGTCGCTCCCGGCAGCTCGCGCATCATGGCGTTGTAGCGGTACCTACCGCGGGCCAGCAGACAGAGGATGCCGAGCTTCCAACGGCGGCCGAGCAGCGTCGCCGCTGCCTCGAGCGCATCCACGGACGCCCGATCACCGTCGTGCCGTGCACCGCCGTCGCTCCGGCCGGCATCGCGGCGGATGCCCCCGATCTCGCGTCCGTACGTCATGCGCTCACTTCTCCGGCTGCTTCCTGATGGTGCGGCCGACGCTCCCCCGCGGAGCGCGTCCATCGTTCGGGTTGACGTCCGCCGGTGGTGCCGGGCGGCTGGGGACGCCCAGCGTCAGCGACGACGGGGATGGAGACCGGCTCCGCCGCCCGACGCTGCAGGGGCACGACGATGCGGACGACCGTTCCCCCGTGCCGGGCGTGCGCGATCTCGAACTGCTGGCGATCGGCGTACAGCTCGAGCAGTCGATCCCGGGTGATGCGCAGTCCGACGCCGGCGCCCGAGCGCGCGCTACGTGCATGTGGACCGGGTCCGTCGTCGCGGAGCGTCAGCTCGAGCTGTGGCAGCCCGTCGGCTCCTGTGACCTCCCGGGCGCTCAGCTCCACGAGCCCGGGATTGGAGCGCGGTTCGATGGCGTACTTGACGGCGTTCTCGACGAGCGGCTGCAGGAGCATGTGCGGCACTAACGCGTCGCCGAGAGAGTCCGGGACGTCCCAACGGATCACCAGCCGCTCCTCGAACCGCGCCTGCTCGATGTCGGTGTACAGCCGGAGCGTGCGCAGCTCCTCGCGAAGCGGGACGATGAGCACGCGCGACGTACGAACCGCGTGGTGCAGCAGGTCCGAGATCCGCACGAGCATCTCGTTCGCAGCCGTCGGGTCGCGCTGGATCTGGACCGAGACCGAGTGCAGCGCGTTGAACAGGAAGTGCGGCTGCAGCTCCATCTTGAGCACCTGGAGCTCGGCGAGCGCCGCGCGCTCGGCGCGGGCCAGCGCCTCCACCTCGTTCGCGCGGTGTCGACGCACCCACCAGACGACATGCACCAGCACGACCAAGACGCCGTAACCGAACAGGACGTTCTTCGACGTCGAGGCGAGCATCAGTGGAAGGCCAAGCGGCTCCCACCCGGGGACGATCGCCAGGTTCGTGTAGTAGGCGAGCGTTCCCCACACCACGACCACCACCCCGCATACCAGCAGGTGCAGCGCGATGCGCGCGTACTGGCGGTTGCTCGTCACCGGCTTCCAGTCCGTCATCGCGACCGCCACCCAGGCCGCCAGCCCCCAATAGACGGCGTAGACCATCCGGCTGAGGCTGAACAGGAACGGGTGCGCCGACCGCGGGTCGAGCTGCGCGAACAGGTACTCGACCAGCCAGCTGGCCAACCCGTAGCACAGCGTCCAGCCCACAATCACTCGCCGGGTCATGGGGAGCGATCGAAGGGGCGGGATCCGACCCGCATCGCGGGCGAGCGTCGCTCCCCCGCCCCACCCGCCCACCGTCACGCGCTCCGCCGATCCACCGTGCTGCATGCTGCCCCCTGCGCCGTCACCTGCACGCCCGACATCGGTCGGTCCGGAGCGCAACTAAACGGGCGTTCATCCCGCTGCGCACGTTTCCACGTACGCCAAAGCGCGCACCGGGCGCAACGCGCGCGTGAGGCGGAGGTGCGAGTTGGACGAACGTGCGTGCGACCCGGAGCGGACGGTCTGCGAGCGGGCATGGTGCCGCATCGAGTGGGATGTGCCGACGCAGCAACGCGTGACGCACATCACATGCGGGGGAAGAAAGTCCCCGTCCGGGGGTCTCAGGCCGACCAGGTATGCAGCGCCGGCGCCCCCTGGACCGGGATGACCGCGTAGCTCATGTGGCTGATCCAGTCGCCGCTGTTCACGTAGAATCGACCCGGCGCGACCTCGAGGAGCGCGGGCAGATGACTGTGCCCCGCGAGCGCGATGTCGACCTCTCCTACACCCTGCAGCGCCGCGCGGGCCCACCCCTCGAGCAGCGGCGCCGCGTGCTTGGGGCCAGTATCCTCCCCACGCGCGTGACGCTCCACCTGGTGGTGAGTGCCGGACGTTCGCCCGACCAGGTCGGCAATGCGGTCGAGGTGGAGGATTCGCTGGGCCGTCCAGCGAAACGCCGGGTGCCGGAGCACCGGATGGCGCTTGCGGTAGGCGCCGCCATCCGGGCGCACACCATCGCCGTGGACCACGACCAGTCGGTGCGAGCCGAACGCGAGGTGCGCCGGTTCGTCCAGCGTGATAACGCCGAACTGATCCTCAAGCGCCGGTCCGCCGTACTCGAGCGCGTCGTGGTTCCCGCCGACAAAGAGTACGGGCACGCCCGCTTCGACCAGGTCCGCCAGCGCGGCGAGCACGCGCACGTGCTCCCGGACGACGAAGTGGCGCGTGGCGAGCCACACGTCGAACAGGTCGCCGTTGATCAGCAGGGCCGCGGCCCGGTCGCGCTGGACCCGAAGGAACTCGCGGAAGCGCCGCTCCGTCTCCGCGGGCACTGCACCGAGATGGATGTCCGACACCACGACGAGCGGGCGATCATCGCGTTGGGCGATGATGCGGATGCCGGCGGCCGAAGGGTCAGCGGGCACCCGGCGTCGCGGCGAGCAGCTCCTCGATTGCCGGGGCGTAGGTACGCCCCGTCTCGACCTCCGCGCCCCCGGTGACCATGAGCCGAAACTCGCCCTTACCCAGCCGCTGCATGCGCTGGATGTGGTCGGGGTGCACGAGGGCGTTGCGGTGGACGCGCACGAAGCCGAGACGTGCCAGCTCGCGCTGGGCGCTCTCGATCCCCAGTGGCCAGTTCCGGTCGCCCTCACGGCCGTGGAGAATCACCTGGCCATTCCCGGCCGCCTCCACCCAGATGACGTCGCAGGCGCTCACGAAGGTCATCTCACCGGTCGTGCGGTCGTGGAGCGCGATGCGCTCCGGCGGGCGATCGAGCCGCACCGATGAAACGAGCTGGCGGAGCTGCTCGGACACCGCAGCCGAGTATGTGTCGGGGGCGCTGGCGGTTGCCGAGAGCCGTGCGGCGGCGCGGCGGTGGGCGATCCGGCGGCGGACGTGCGTCAGAGCGGACGCGAGGCGCGCATCGTTGTACGGCTTCCGAAGGTAGTCGATCGCGTGCAGCTCGTACGCGCGTTCCATGTACTCGCTGAAGGCGGTGACGAAGAGCAGCTCCGGCGTTTCAACCTCGGCAGCCATGGCGATCAGCGACTCGGCGAACTCGATGCCGTCGAGGTCTGGCATCTGCACGTCCAGCAGCACGAGCTCGGGGCGATCGTCTGCCCCGGCCTGCGCGATCGCTCGGAGGGCATCCACCCCGTTGGCGCACTGGCCGACGAGGAGGATGTCGGGCTCCTGGCGGAGCTTCTCCGCCAGATGCTCCCGCGCGAGCCGCTCGTCCTCGACGATGAGCGTCCGAATGGGTGGGGTAGCGTGCATCTCGGTAGGTCGGACGGATGTCACCAGCCTCGCCGTCGCCACCCGCGCGCCGGGACTCGGCTGGTCGGGCCTCTCCCTGCGAGCACGTCCGGCACGAGTCACCGGACCGCTCCCGCGACCAGCACGGTAGCCATGACCACCAGGAGGACCGACACTGCGACACCGGTGACCAGCCACGGGCGCGGGTGCCGCATGTGAGGCGCCAGCGCGAGCGCGGTCCGGGCCGGCAGGAGGAGCAAGTCGGCCGTGCCGCGTACCAGCGCCAGGGTGACTCGCCCAGCGAGCACGAACACGAGCAGGAGGAACGTCGGCATCCACCACCCTTCCCTTCTGTGCCTCGGGGCACGCTGCGGCCAGGCGCCCCCAGGCGCGTCCGGTGAGACTAGGGAGCGGTTCGGCGCCGTGCGAATGAGCTCGCCGCCTCGTCGAGGTGCGGATCCGCGTGAAAGCGGGCCACCGCTCCGTGGCGGGCCGCCTGGGCCCGGGCGTAGCGCGCCACCATGGTCGCTGTCTTCCAGCGACCGGCCTGCAGGATCTCCGGCAGCCCGAAGCCGGCCCCCACGAGATCCTGCGCCATACCGACACGGGCCGAGTGCCCGCTGACGCGCACCGGGTCGAGTCCCGCCAGCGCCGCAAGGCGCTTGAAGCGTCGGGCGACGTCGTCCAGACCAAGTGCCCGTGTACCCACCTGTCCGTGACGGCTTACCGCCCGGAAGAGCGGACCGTGGGCGATCGCGGCGGAGGCCAGCCACGCCTGCAGGACGGCCATGGTCCGTGGGGAGAGGTATCCGACGGCCCCCTCGCCCTCCTGATCGGTCTTCGACCGGCGGATGAGCGCAATCCCACTGCCGTCGTTCGCGTCGGACGCCTGTACATCAGCGACGGTCAGGGCGACGAGTTCGCTCCGGCGGGCCAGGAGGTCACGCGCGACGCGGAGCATGGCGAGATCCCGAAGGTCGCCGAGCGCGAGCGGACCGCCAGCGGCCCGGCGGTCCATGATCTCCTCGATGCGGCGGACGGTCGCCTCCCGGAGCGCGAGTGCCTGGCGCTGGCCTGCCGGACCACGGACGGCGCTGGCTTCCGATTCCCCCGAATCAGGCGCCTCGGGGCGGGCGGCGCCTGCAACTGCGCCTCGCCGGATGGCGCGGAGGGCCAGACGCACGGGTTCAGCCTTGGTCGGGTCCGGGAGTCCGGCCTGGCGGTGCCGGAAGGCGATGGTGCTGGCCCAGCGTGCGATCGTCGCCGGTCGGCAGGTCGTCGCGTGCTCCCGCAGATACGCCGCGACCTCGCCCGGTGCGGCGGGGAGTGGGCAGAGCCCCCGCTCAGCGCACCACGATAGCCAGCGCCGCGTGTCCGCGACGCGAGCGCGATCGCCGTTCGCAGCATATGCCCCCTGCCCCGCCTGCTCCGACTCGAGCAGCCGTCGCAGGAGCTCGGGGGCGACGCTCACGTCCGATCGGCCGGGTGGCCGATGCGTGGCGGGATCGCTGACCGAGCCGGAGAGGACGGGAGTGAGCGGCTGCTCGGTGCGAGCGGGCGTACCGGCGGTCGTCACGTAGGGTCGGGCTTCGCTGGTGGCGGACTGGCAGAACGCGAACGGGCGTCCCACGCTCGAATCGGTCCCGAAACGTGCCGATCACTCGCCACAAGCGCTAGTGTCGGATAAGCGCCATTATCAGGCATGTAGCGGAAGTTTCCCGGGTAAACGAGATTTCGGACTCCGCAGGCATTCCCGACGCGCGCCCAACCTCAATGCTGACAGGCAATTCCGCTCCCCTCCCGCGCACCCGGGGACGCGGGGCCACGCGCACGCCTGCAGACGCCAATGCGGCGGCGGGCCCCGTTCGTCGTGGCGGTCGCAGCCCGCACGTGATCGATCGCGCGCTCGCCTATCGCGACCTGGCGGAGCGGCAGCGCCTGACGGCGGCCGCCCTGGCGAAGCGCCTGCGCCGCTCGAAGGGCTACGTCAGCCTGCACCTGCGCCTCGCGGCCGCGGTGGTCGGGATGGAGCCGGCAGAGCAGGCAGCCATGCGGCACCCGGCGATCACCTGGCGCCTCGTGCAGCGCGTTGTGCGGGGAGACACCCGGGTGCAGACGGACGCCGAGCGCCGGCAGGCGGTCGTGGCGCTCCGGCAGAAGCTGCGCGACGCGGTGGGCGGGTTCAGCTCGGAGACGGTGGACAGGCGCCGGCATCGAAAGGGCCGCGCCCCCGGCGCCCCGCTCCTCGAGCGGTTCGACCCGCGCACGTTCGCCTCCGATCCCGCCGGCTACGTGGCCGCACACCTCGACGCGCTGGTCCGGGTGCACGAGGCGGTCGCACGCCAGGCGCTCCAGGCACTCGACCTCGCGCTCGCACGAGAGCGTGTGGGCGGGCTGTCGCTCGCGGCACTCCGCCGGCTCTCGCGCCCACAGCTGGCGGCGGTGATCGACCGCTCCCGGACGGCACTCACCTCGGAGCAGGAGGCGGCGCTCGACGCCCTATCGGCCGCGTCTCGCGTGCTCGCCGGACTCCGTCCGGTTGAGGCGATGGCCCGGGCGGCGGCGCACCCGGAGTCGTCGGAGCCACGGCCCGTCGCACCGATGCCTTCGCCGCCGGGGACCCAGCTGCCCCTCTATGATGCGGATGAGCTGGAGGCAGACCTCACAGAGTGACCAGGCGAGAAGCGCCGTCGGGGCGTTGCCCTGCCCTCCCCGCTCCGTGAATCGCCTCAGTTGTCCGCGGCGCCCGCACGCTTCGACACGCGCGCGCTCCCACCCGGAAGCCCGCGGCCGATCCGCTTGGCAGCCGCCCTGGCTCGGGCGAGCTGCTCGGTCGCGGCCGCGTCGAGCGTCGGCGTCCCGCGCTGCAGCGCCTCGATCTGCGCCACGAGCCGGTCGTACTCGGCCCGCACGAATGTGGCGAACTGCTCGAGGTACGCCTCCGGGTCGCGTTGCAGATCTCGCGGCGTCCAGCGGACCTTGAGCAGGCGTCCCCCGCCCCCGGCGAGCGACTTCGCCATGAAGGCCGCCGTCGGCCCGCTGCGTGGCGCCACGGCCGGACGCGGGCGTCGCGGGAAGCCGACGGTGCTCACCGGATCGCGGTTGCTGCGCGCGGCACCAGCCTCCGCCGACTGCCCCGCAACGGCTCCATCAGCCGGTCTCGCATCGGCGGACTCGGCGTCGCCGCGGGGCGAATCTCCCCCCGACGTCGCGTCCTCGTCGTCGGGGAACTCCGGGTACGGAGCGGCCGTGCGCGCCGCGGCGAGTGCGGCGAGGGCGTCCACGCGCTCCTCCTCCGGAAGCTTCACGATCTCCTGCAGGTCGCGGATGTGCAGCCGGCCGCGCGGGCGGAGGCGCTCGACCGTCTCCGGCGGGAGCGCCCTCAGGGCGGCGCCGGCGCGCGCGCAGACGCTCACGAGGTTCTTGCTGAGCCCCAGCATGCGCGCCAGCTCGTTGATCCCCTTCCCCCCCGCGACCAGCCGGGCCAACCCCAGCGATCGCGTCACGGGGTCGTGGTCGAGCCGGCTCTCGTTCTCCTGCATCTGCAGGAGGTACGACTCGTCGTCGGAGAGTTCGCCGTAGCTGCGGACGGGTACCTTGGCGAAGCCCAGCGCCCGTGCCGCGTGCAGGCGCCGACGGCCGTACACCAAGATGTAGGTCCGCGCCGTCGCGGGGCCACGCGTGCGCACCGAGATCGGCTGGTCGATCTGCCCGCGCTCGCGCACCGCCTCGATCCAGCGCTCCCACTCGGGATCGTCCACGTCCGGCTCTCGCACGTAGTCGCCCTCCTCGACGATCCGATGCGGATCGAGCTCGAAGAAGGTCGAGTCCCGCTGCTCGCGCGAGCTGAGCCCCGGGCGCATCGGGTGCAGCGTGGTGGACGCCGTGCGGTTCACGCTCGCTCGCAGACTCTCAGCGATGTCGGCGGCGGAGGGCTTCTTCGCCATGAGGTGGCTCGTGGGCTCGGGGAGGGCGGCAGGTCAGACCGTGGTACGCGCACGCGGGCGGCGGGCGGGTGATCTGCCGGCCTCCGCCTCTCCGGTTGCTTCGGCGATTGAATGCGCCGCGGCAGCGCTGTGCCCGCAGCGCTCGAGGATGCTGCCCGCGATCTCTCCGTACCACCGTCGGATCTCCGACGCCGCGCGGTCGGACATCCACTGCACCGGCACCGCGAGCCGCTGCGCCTCGGAGAAGACGGTGCGCTGGAGGATCGGTGGTTCGAGCATCAGGTCCGGGAACTGGGTCCGGAACAAGGTCAGGTAGCCGTCGTGCTCGCGCACGCCCGTGCGCACGTTGTTCACCACCAGCCCGGCGAGCCCCAGCCCGCTGTTCGCCGACTCGCGGATGTGCGCGATCGTCTCGAGCACCTGCGTCATGCCGCTCAGCGAGAAGCTGTCAGGCCAGCACACGACGAGCGCGGCGTCGCTCGCGCCGAGCGCCGTGTTCAGCCACAGCCCGAGCGTCGGGGGCGTGTCGAGGATGACCACGTCGACGTCGTCCGGCAGCCCGTTGAGCAGCGTCGCGCGCGCTTCCTGGACGATGTCGTCCCAGACGTGCGGTTCGATCGACTTCTCGAAGTAAGAGAGCTCGGGCGAGCCGGCGACGACCAGCAGCAGCGGGTCGTGTCGGGTCGGGACCATGACGTCGGCGATCGCCATCGGCTCCCAGAGCACGTCCTTGATCGTGTGCTGCGGGCGCCAATCCATCCCCATCAGGGCCGCCGTGGCGTTGCACTGCCCGTCCATGTCGACGACGAGCGTGCGCAGGCCGTACTGGGCGGTGAAGGTCGCGGCCAGATTCACGGCGGTGGTGCTCTTCCCCACCCCGCCCTTCTGGTTGGCGACCGCGAGCACGAGGGCCATCGGGTAGTCCTGCGGAAGCAGTAGGTGTCGAAGCGGACGGGTGTTCCACCGGCCGAGCGACAGAGTGTTCCGCCGCGGAACACCGCCCCGCGCGGTCGGCGCGTTGAGATTAACGCGGCGACGTCGCCGTCGCGCCGCGACAATGTACGTGCGGGCGGACCCGTCCGTCGAGTGGCACCCGCGACCGGGATTCGGTACGCTCGGAAGGTGTTCCGCGGCGGAACACAGGCTATGGCTCCACCCCAGCGCATGAAAAAGGGCCGGCGTTCCGCGGCGGAACACCGGCCCCCACTGCACTGCGCCGCCACCCAGCTACAAGAGCTTCGCGAGGTTGCGGTTGTCCTTGGCCGCCTGCGGAACTGGGAGATTGTGTCGGGTCAGCTCGTCCTTCGCGAGCCGGACGAAGGCCGCCCGCTTGTTCGCCGGACGGTCCGCCCGGATCGTCGAAACCACCCGGCGGAACGCCTCCTCGGGAAGCGCCTTGCACAGGGCCGTATACAGCCCGACGTTCTCCCGGTCCTCGACGACCCGCTGGACCTCCCGGACGCGGCTCGCGAGCTCGCTCTCGCCGCCGGTTGCCGCCACGATCCCGGCCGCCGCGAGCAGCCGCGACTTCTCGTCCGCCGAGATCCGCGGCGTGCGCTCAATCGGCTCGCGAAGGATCCTGTAGTACGCCGAGATCGGCTTCGACCGCGCCCCCGGGTAGCTCATGAACCGGCGGTAGTCCTCCGGCTCGGCCGACACGTACCGCTCCTCCTCGGACAGGGGGGCCAGGTAGCCCACCGCCTCGAGCTCGGCGTGCGCGGTGTTCAGGGAGCGGCGGATGTAGACCTGCTTCGACGCGACGAGTGGGAGTCGGTCCCGGAGGTACGACAGCGGGATTCGCAGCTCGTTCACCCCGCGGCTGTCCTCGGCGTGCCGCTCGACTTCCAGCAGCCGGAAGAGGCGTCGGGCCGTGTCGCCATGCAGCTGGCGGTATGTCTTCGTCTCGAGCAGCCGCCCGTGCTCGAACTGCGCGCGGGCGAGCTCGTACGAGATGCGGAACTCGACACGCGTGCCGCCGGGGGACTCGCCGCGGCTGATGGTCCGCACCTTCTCGAACAGCGGAAAGGTGAGCGTCTCGCGCACCCACTCACCGTCCACCTTCCAGGCGTTCTGGGTCGTGACCGCGACACGGCCGAGCCGGTGACAGGTCTCGAGCAGCGTCTCGTAGGCGTGGCCGGATTTTCGGACGCCCATCAGCTCCAGCAGCTCCGTGACGGAGAGGCTCACGGTGCGCGAGTCGATGTTCTTGAGCTGCTCGAGCGTCGTGCCCTCGGGCGCCATCCGCGTCGCGCGCCCGATCGCCACGAGGACATCGTTCGCCATCGGTCCGGGGAGCTGCGCCGGCGTGCCGGGGTCGCGCTCTCGGCCGTCCCAGTCCGCGGCGATCAACCAGGTGCCCTCGCGGCCGGCCGGGGCAGGGAAGGTTAGACCGAGCTCGGCCTGCGACTGATCCACGTTGCCGAGGAGCGCAAATGGCAGCCGCTCGAGCTGGATCGGCATGCGCGCCAGGTCGTCCGGCTCCGGCGCGGAACTGCCGGCCGCCTCGCTCATCGCCTCCGGCGTCTCGGACCCGCGGCGCGTCCGGGCAAGCTGCGAGGCCTTGCGGATGGTCAGTCCCATGGGCGGGTCGAGTCAGGTTGAATCTGCAGGCGCGGGGCGCGCACCTCGGTCGCGATTCCGGTCGTGCTCTATCCCGGTGCCGTTCGCGCGGCCCGGCCGCGCCCTACTGCATCTGCCGAAACTTCTAAACTCCCGCAACTACTGGGAGGGTCGGAAGTGCAAGTAGGACACCGCGTTAGAAGGCGTCAAGGGTGTTCGAGCGTCACTTCAGGGGTGCGCCGTCGTCACCCGAACGGTGCGCCTACGTCACCGCTGGGGTGTGCGGGCGCCACCGCAATGGTGATCGTCCGTCACTGCCCCCCTTGGAGTGGGGAGAGTGCCGTCCCCGAGACCCGTTGTCGAGGGAGTGTCTTCTCGACAGTTCCAAGTGTCGGCGCCCGCAGGGGTGCTCGAGCGTCACTACGAGTTGCGGAGCTGTGGTAAAGCCCGGGGGCCGTTCGTGCGCGGCTCAAGGGTGTTCGAGCGTCACTTGTCGGCGCATGCGCCACCGGGTCGCAGATGCGAGCAGCGCCGCCTCGCAAGGGTGCTTGAGCGTCACTGCACGACTGTCGGGCGAAGCCATCCCTCGCCTTGACGGCAAGCCCCGACCGTGTGGGTCGAGCGGTGCCCGGGCGTCACCACTGAAGCGCCATTCCCGCCACGCAGCTCGGCGACTTCCGATCCGATTCCCCAGGGGAGCCGTCGATCCGCCCTCCGGCCAAGCAAGGGTGTGCGAGTGTCACCTCATGCGTCGGCGCCACAGAACTCGGAGAATCGGGGTGAAAAGGCAACCAGGGGTGTTCGATCGTCACCACGGGAGCGCACCAGGATCCCCGACGTGCAGCCCTCCTGGGCCACTACAAGGGTGTTCGCGCGTCACCTCTGGGAGTGGATGCGCTGTGGGCTGGACCAGAGCCGACAGCGGTGCGCGTGCGTCACCTCAGGTTCACCGGGGTGCGAAGGCGTGCTCACTTGCGTGACCAGTCGTGGTCGGAAACCCGTCCGGCGCTCCGGGCGCATTCCCATCTCCTCTGCCGTCCGGATGTCGTGGGGGACGCTTGAAAAGCAGGGGTGTTCGAGCGTCACTCGCCGATTCACGCGCCTCCGACGAATCCGGCCATACGGGCGCCCGGCGCACTCGTCGGCTTCGGCTCGGCGAGCAGCGCCCTCGTCGTTGCAGAGCTCTCCACGGGGGACGGCAGCTCTCCGCGCTACTTGATCGCGTGAGGGGAGCAGAACGTCTCCCAGAATGCGAGCGTGCGGCTGTTGGCGGCGGGTGCGTCGGCGAGCGTCAGCAGGGAGTGCGCATTTCGGCGATGTCGATCAGCCGTTTCGCCCGAAGGCGATCACGCGGTTCGCCCGATGTCGATCAGCCAGTTCGCGCGAAGCCGATCAGCCGTTCCGTTCGATGCCGATCAGGGCCTGGGGG
>JAESGM010000221.1_pt1 | contig 102926 bp, 86 predicted proteins | sample 9269721 | NCBI WGS metagenome assembly JAESGM01 (sample SAMN15720920, study PRJNA650825) | algae metagenome | isolation source: Komarekiella atlantica HA4396-MV6 and co-occurring heterotrophs from... | place: USA: Theobald House, Kauai, HI | collected 2009-07-29 | reverse complement strand
CCCGCCGGGTCTCGGCTTCGGGACGTACGGCTCGATCAGCCTCCACTGGGCGTCGGTCAAGTCCGTCGGGTATGGCGTCCTGGTCATACCCGGTAGGCTACCGACCCGGGCTTATTGGACAACCTCTTAGATCTACATCACCGGGGTGCTGGCCGCAGTCATTCCGCGGGCGGGGTGCGCGTCGGACGCGGAGTACGAGGCGGCCCGCGACTTCGCCCTGCGGAAGCTCGCCGACCGCGTGATCGGCTGACCGACCGGGCCGAGGGCGGCCCGGACCCCACCGAGGAGGGTTCCCCGTGGTCACGACCGAGGTGCTGGACCGGCTCCGCGCCGCCTACCAGCGGTGGCACGACACCCGCGGCGGGAGCGTCGCGGACTGGACCGCCCTGATGGCCGACGACGTCACCCTGCGGTCCGCCGCGGAAGGGGCCGACGGGATGACGTTCTCCGCCCCGCGGGACGGGAAGGCCGCGGCCGAGGGGTACTTCGCCGCCCTGGCGCAGGAGTGGGAGATGGTCCGCCACGCGGCCGACGAGTTCCTGGTGGACGGGGACCGGGTGGCGGTGTTCGGCCGCTGCGCGTTTAAGTCCCGGAGGACGGGGAAGGTGGCGGAATCGTTCCTGGTCCACCGCTGGCGGTTCCGGGACGGGCTGGCGGTCGAGTACCACGAGTTCTACGACACCGCGCGTGCGTTCGCGGCCGCCACCCCCGGCCCGGCCTGAGCGGCCCGGGTCAGACCCACACGGCGGTGCGGCCCGGGACGTACGCGGCGTTGTCGAGGATCGAGTCGCCCAGTAGTACGACGTGGCCCATCGGTCACCTCCCGGCGGGCGCGGGCGGGCCGCGCATCATCGCGACCAGCACCAGCATCCCCAGGGCGGCCCACGCCCCCACCCGGTACACGTCGAACGCGGCGAGCGACAGGGCCTGGTTGTCCCGCAGGGTGTTCAGCCAGTCCCAGGCCATCGCCCCGGCCGCCGCCGGGTCCCCGGTCAGCTTGAGGAACTGCCCGGCCAGCTCGCCGTGGGCCTCCCGCAGCCGCGGGTCCAGGGCGTCCCAGCCCTCCCCCAGCCGCTGCGTGTGGAACTGCCCCCGCCGGTCCAGGACCGTCGCCCCGAGGTCCGTCCCGACCGTCCCGCCCGTGAACCGGAAGAACGAGAACAGCCCCGCGGCCGCGGCCACCCGGTCGCGCGGGACGGACTGGTAGGCGGTGGAGATGCACGGGATCAGGATCAGGACGAGGCCGAACACCTGGACCGCCCGCGGGGCGGCCAACTCCCCCGGGCTGACGTACACGTTCAGCCGGCTCATCCAGTAGAACCCGCCGACCACGACGGCGACGCCGGCGAGCATCAGCCGCCGGCCGTCGACCCCCCGGGCGATGAGCCACGTCACGACGAACAGGTTCGTGATGCCGGCCACCGCGCCGGGCGCCTGGACCAGCCCGACCCAGCCCGCGGTGTACCCGAACAGGGAGGCCAGCAGCGGCCCGAGCGCGGCGCTGGAGGCGTACAGGAGCACGTACCCGGCGCCGATCGCCAGGGTGCAGGCGGCGAAGTGCCGGTCGGCGAACGGGCGGAGGTCGACCAGCGGCTCGGCCGCCCGCAGCTCGCGGTAGACGGCCAGCCCGAGCCCGGCCACCGCCCCGGCGAGGCACGCCTGGGCCCGCCAGAACGGGTCGCGGAACCAGTCCCACTCCTGACCCTTCCCCAGGAACGTCTGGAGGGAGACGACCCCGACCGCGACCAGCGCCAGCCCCACGAAGTCGAAGTGCAGCGGGCGGGAGAGCAGGGCGGCCCGCCGGGCCCGGAGCGCCGGCGGGTCGTGGACGAGGAGCCCGACGGTCGCCAGGGAGAGGACCGCGGGCGGGACGGCGACGAGGAACACCCACCGCCACGACAGGGCGTCGGTCAGGTACCCGCCGACGGCCGGGCCGGCGAAGATGCCGGCGAACCCGACGGCCCCGAACAGGGCGAGCGGCACCGCCTGCCGGTCCCTCGGGAAGGCGTCCAGGATCACCCCCTGGGCGGCCGGCACCATCCCCCCGCCGGCCACCCCCTGCAGCGCCCGGTAGAGGATCAGCTCGTACATCCCCGTGGCCAGCCCGCACAGGGTGGTGAACAGGGCGAACCCGGACAGCGACAGGAGCAGGAACCGCTTCCGCCCGACCCGGTCCGAGAACCAGGCCGACACCGCCATCGCCACCGCGACCGTGCCCATGTAGGCGTTGCTCACCCAGAACCCGTCGTCCGGGCTCCCGCCGAGCCCGCCGACGACGTACCGGGTGGACGTCCCGGCGATCGTCAGCAGGGCCATCTCCAGGAAGGCCGGGACCGACACCGCGGCGGCGACGACCCAGGGGTTCGCGGGGCGCGGCATCCGTCACCGCCCGTCCCGCAGGGACTGGAGCCGCTTCCCCGCGTCCGGGCCGGTCGGGGCGTCCTTGTACCGGACGTACGGGACGACCGACAGCCCGGCGAAGAGCGGGCTGTCGGAGTTCGGGTCGTACCCCTCCAGGTCGATCCGGACCGGCAGCCGCTGGGTGACCTTGACGAAGTTCCCGGTCGCGTTCTGCGGCGGGAGCAGGGCGAGCGTCTGCCCGGTCCCGTAGGTGAACCCGCTGATCCGCCCGCGGAACCGCCGCTTCGACCCGTACATGTCCACCTCCAGGTCCACCGGCTGGCCGATGGCCAGGGAGTCGAGCGACGTCTCCTGGAAGTTCGCCTCCACCCAGATGTCGGTCAGCGACCGGACCGCCATCACCATCTGCCCGGCCTGGAGGTTGTTCCCCGGGTTCACGTTCCGCCGGGTGACGACCCCGTCGATCCCGGCCTTGACCGTGCAGTACGACAGGTTCAGGGCGGCGGCCGCCAGGTCGGCCTCGGCCGCGGCGAGCCGGGCGTCCGCCTGCCTCACCGCCGGGGCCGTCTTCAGCACCTTCTCCAGCAGCACCTTGGTCGCCCCGTCGTCGTACTCCCGGAGCCGGTCGAGGAACTGCCGGGGGGTGTCCTTCACGTCGGCGAGCGGGTACCCGAGGTCGGTCAGCGTCTGGACCAGGTCGGCCAGCGACTGCCGGACGCTGGCGTGGGTCTGGTTCAGGTCGGCGGGCACGGCCGTCAGCTCCGGGCCGGTCCCGGCGGGCTGCGGCAGGCCGAGGGCGGCCCGGGCCTCGTACACCTCGTCCAGCGCCTGGGTGGTCAGCGCCTGGGCGACCTTCACCGCCTCCCGCCGCTGGTCGAGCTGCTCCTGGCTGATCGCCCCCTTGTCGAACCCCTCCTTCGCCCGCCCGAGGTCGGCGTCCGCCTTCTCCCGCATGGCGATCTGGCTGCGGTACGCGGCCGCCTTCGCCTTGATCCCGGCGACCTGGTCGTCCACCAGCTGGCCGGCCAGCTCCAGCTTCCACTTCTGCGCCCGGGCCTGGGCGATCGCCGCGGCCACCTTCGTCTCGGTCGCCACCCGGTCGGCCTTGGCCACCTCGACCGCCGCCTGCCGGATGGCGACCGTCTTCTGGTACGGCTCCGGGTCGAGCTCGAGCAGCACGTCCCCGGCCTTGACCCTGATGTTGTCGTCCACCAGGACTTTGGTCACCTGCCCGGCCACCCGCGGGGCGACGAACGTGACGTGCCCCTGGACGTAGGCGTCGTCGGTCGAGACGGTGTCGAGCGCGCGGGCGAGGAGCGGCCACCCGAGGGCCGCGGCCGCCCCGGCGGCGGCGAGGGCGAGCAGGGTCCAGACGACCCACGCCCGCGAGCGCGGCCTCGGCGACTCCGGGGGCGGAGCGGGGTCGGTCATGGCGGTCCCTTGCGGCGGCAGGTGTGCCCGGATGTGTTAGCGTTCGGACGCCGCACCGCCCACCCGATCTGGACGGGCGTACACGTTGAACCGGTCCGGGCGGAGGAACCCGACCAGCGTCATCCCGAACCGGTCCGCGGCCTCCACCGCCAGGCTCGACGGCGCCCCGACCGCGGCCAGCACCCCGACGCCCGCCCGGGCCGCCTTCTGCACCAGCTCGAAGCTCGCCCGCCCGGACACCAACAACACCGCCGGGCCGCACGGCAACTGACCGCTCAAGAGCAGCGCCCCGACCACCTTGTCCACCGCGTTGTGCCGGCCGACGTCCTCGCGCAGGAGCCGGAGCCGGCCGGCCGTATCGAACAGCGCGGCGGCGTGCAGGCCGCCCGTCCGGGCGAACGCCTCCTGGGCGTCGGCCATCGCGGCGGGGAGCCGCCCGAGCACCTCGGCCGACACGGTGAACGCCTCACCCAGGAACGCGACCCGGCGGGCGAGGCGGTCGATCGTCCGGGTGCCGCACAGGCCGCAGGAACTCGACAAGTAGAGGTCGCGACGGGCGCGGTCGGCCTGGGCGCGCCACCGGTCGCGGGCCGCCCCGGCGAGCGCCACGAGAACGACGTTCCCGTAGTCCGCCTCGGTGCAGGCGTCCGCCCGCTCCAACTCGTCCGGGTGGTCGATGACGCCTTCCGTCAGGCAGAACCCGGCGGCCAACTCCGGGTCGTCGCCGGGCGTCCGCATGGTGACCGCCAGCGGCTCCCCGTCCACCCGGATCTCGACCGGCTCCTCGACCGCGACCCGGTCGGCGTCCGCGACCCCGGACGGGAACCGGACGACGCGGGCGGCGGCGGTCGGGTCGGTGGGCACGGTCAGCCGCTGGCGAGGGAGGGCGGGGCGGTCGGCTTGCCGGCCGGACCCGGCGGGAGGTCGGGCGCCGCGGCCGCCGGGCGGGGCGGCGCGGCGCCGGCGGGCGTGACCGTGATCGGGATGAACTTCGACAGCGGGGTCCGGCTGACGAGGGCGAAGCTGTCCTTCGAGACGAGGCCGTTCGTCTCCGGGAAGTAGGCGGCGGCGCACCCGCGCGGGATGTCGTACGGCACCACCTTGAACCCGGTCGCGGTGCGGGTCAGCCCGTCCTCGGCGGTGTGGCTGTGCAGGTCGACCTCTTGGCCTTCCGTCAGCCCGCGCTCGGCGACGTCGGCCGGGTGAAGGAACACCACCATCCGCGTCCCGTGGACGCCGCGGTAGCGGTCGTGCAGGTCGTAGACGGTGGTGTTGAACTGGTCGTGGGAGCGGACCGTCATGAGCCGCAACTGCCCGGGCGGCAGCGACAGGTCCGGGACCGGGTGGGCGGTGAACCGGGCCTTCCCGGTCGGCGTCAGCCACCGCCGGTCGCGGGCCGGGTTGCCGAGGTAGAACCCGCCCGGCGCCTCGATCCGCGCCTCGAAGTCGGCGAACAGCTGCGGGTAGACGTCGGCGATCTTCGCCCTGATCGTGCGGTAGTCCGATCGGAACCCATCCCAGTCGATCCCGCCGCCGTCCGGCCAGGTCGCCGTCGCCATCCCGCAGACGATCGCCACCTCCGACCGCAGGTGTTCCGACGCCGGCGGGTTCTTCCCGGCTGAGGCGTGCACCATGCTCATCGAGTCCTCGACCGTCACCCGCTGCGGGCCGGCCGCCTGGACGTCGGCCTCGCTCCGGCCGAGGCACGGCAGGATCAGCGCGTCCTTGCCGGGGCACAGGTGGCTGCGGTTCAGCTTCGTGCTGACGTGGACCGTCAGGGCGCACTTCGCCAGCGCGGCCTCGGTGAACTCGGTGTCCGGAGTGGCGGCGGCGAAGTTCCCGCCCATCCCGACGAACACCGTCGCCGACCCGTCGGCCATCGCGTTGATCGCCCCGACCACGTCGTGCCCGTGGTGGTGCGGCGGGTCGAACCCGAACACCCGCTGCAGCGACCCGAGGAACGCCTCGGTCGGCCGCTCGATGATCCCCATCGTCCGGTCGCCCTGGACGTTCGAGTGCCCGCGGACCGGACACGCCCCCGCCCCCGGCTTGCCGACGTTCCCGCGCAGCATCAGCAGGTTCACCACCATCTGGATGGTGGCGACGGCGTGCTTGTGCTGGGTCAGCCCCATCGCCCAGCAGGCGATGACGCGGTCCGCCTTGACGTACACCTCAGCCGCCTCGCGCAGCTGGTCGCGGGTCAGCCCGGACTGGCCCTCGATCGTCGCCCAGTCGGTCGCCCGCACCCGCTCGGCGAACGCCTCGAACCCGTCCGTGTGCTCCGCGAGGAACGCCTTGTCGAGCACCTTGCCGGGGTCGGACGCCTCGGCGTCGAGGACGTGCTTGCACACCCCGGTCAGGGCCGCGAGGTCCCCGCCGACGGTCACCTGGTAGTAGTGCGACGAGATCGGGGTGCCGCGGCCGAGCAGCGTCCGGAGCGGGTGCTTCGGGTGGGTGAACCGCACCAGCCCCGGCTCCCGCAGCGGGTTAAAGGTGACGACCTTCGCCCCGCGCTCGGACGCCCGCTGCAGCTCCGACAGCATCCGCGGGTGGTTGGTGCCCGGGTTCTGGCCGATGACGAAGATCGCGTCGGCGTGGTCGAAGTCGTCGAGGGTGACGGTCCCCTTGCCGACCCCGAGCGTCGGCAGCATCGCCGCCCCGCTCGACTCGTGGCACATGTTCGAGCAGTCGGGCAGGTTGTTCGTGCCGAGCCGGCGGGCGAACAGTTGGTACAGGAACGCCGCCTCGTTGCTCGTCCGGCCAGAAGTGTAGAAGACCGCCCGGTCGGGGTGGTCGAGGCCGCGGAGGTGCGAGCCGATCAGCGCGAACGCCTCGTCCCACGTCGCCGGGACGTACCGGTCGGTGGCCCGGTCGTACCGCATCGGGTGGGTGAGCCGGCCCTGGTTCTCGAGCCAGTGGTGCGTCTGCCCGCGGAGCCGGCCGACGGGGTGCTCGGCGAAGAACTCGGGGCCGACGCGCTTCGCCGTCGTCTCGAACGTGACCGCCTTGACGCCGTTCTCGCAGTACTCGCCGAGCCGTGACGGGCGGGCCGGCTCCGGCCAGGCGCAGCCGGGGCAGTCGAACCCGTCGTGCTGGTTGACCCGGAACAGCGACCGGACGTTGCGGGCGACGCCGCGGTTCTTGACGACGTGGACCAGGGACGCCCGGAGGGCGCCGAAGCCGGCGGCCGCCCCGGGGTGGGCGGGCGGTGGGGCGGCGGGTTCGGGGGCGGGGTCGCTCACGCGGGCTCCCGGGCGGGTCGGACGGTCCCAATGGGTCATCGTACCCGACGGGTGGGGCGCGACAACCGGAACCATCTTCTTGTGGCACAGGTCTGGAGACCTGTGCCGCAAGGCGGACTGTTGGGAAACCCGTCACCGTCCGGCCGGGTGTCGGGGTTTTCCGCCGCCGTTCCGGTTGACCCCCCGGGGGCGTGACATAGGGTTCGGGTGGCGGGGCACTCGACCCGCCTCCGGCGCCCACAAACCCTTCGCCCGACGTGACTTGCTCACCCGTGGACGGGGAGGTCTTCCTGTGTTCCAACTGATCACCTGCAACCTCGCCTGCCTGGCCATCGCGGCCCTGTACTACACCTGGCGAGACGTGTACATGCACCGCCGCCGGCGCGAGCACCTCCGCCAGCGCGTCGCGTACATGCTCTGGGTCGCCGCCGGCCGCGCGGCCTGACACCCACCGCCCCGGACCCAACCCCGGCCCGGCCGTCCCGAGACGGCCGGGCCGGGTTCGTTCCGGCCGTTGCGCCGGCACGTTCCAACTCCGCACGGGGTTTGCTAAGGTAGAGGGGAAAGAGGGGCACGGCTCCACCGGGGGCGGGCATGGGCATCCAGGACCGGGACTACTACCGCGACGGCGGCCGCGGCTTCTTCGACGGGGTCCGGCTCGGCGCGACCGGGTGGCTGGTGGCCGTCACCTGCGGGGTGTTCTTCGCCCAGTGCATCCCCGGCCCGCCGACGTCCAGCCCGTTCGTCGAGGCCCTGGCCTACCGGCTCGACCTGGTGCTCGATGGGGAGGTGTGGCGGCTCGTCACCCCGCTGTTCCTCCACGCCGGGCTGTGGCACCTGTTCGGCAACATGCTGATCCTGTACTTCCTCGGGACCCGGCTGGAGGAGCGCTACGGCCCCGGCGAGTTCCTGGCGTTCTACTTCGTCGGCGGGGTGTTCGCCCAACTGCTGTACCTGCTCGCCCAGGTGTCCGGCCTGCCGCTGCAGAACCTGGACGCGAGGTTTTACTGCTACGGGGCGAGCGGGGCGGTGTCGGCCGTGGTGGTGCTGTTCGCGTTCCGGTACCCGCACCTGCAGGTGCTGCTGTTCTTCGTCATCCCGATGCCGATGTGGGTGCTGGCGGCCCTGTTCGTCGGGCTGGACGCCCTCGGGGCGGTCGGGGGCGGCGGGAACACGGCCTACGTCGTCCACCTCGGCGGGGCGCTGTTCGGGGCGCTGTACTACGCGACCGAGTTCCGGTTCACCTCACTCTTCGGCCGGCCCAGCCGGGCGGCCGGCCGCCGCGCCCGTCCGCAACTGCGGATCGTCCCCGCGCCGCCGGCCGACACCCCGACCCCGGTCACGGCGGCGGTGGAAAGCCCGTCCCGGCCGAAGGATGCGGCCGAGCCGCCGGACGGCCCGGAGGAGTCGCTGGAGGTCCGGGTCGATCAAGTCTTGGCGAAGGTGTCGCGGTCCGGGCGGGACAGCCTGACCGCCGAGGAGAAGGCGATTCTGGCGCGGGCGGGTGAGCTGTACAAAAAACGGCGGAAGTAACCGGGGCCGCCCGGACGGAGGTACGATGCCACTGCACGAGTACGTGTGCCGGACCTGCGACCGGCCGTTCGAGGCGCTGGTGACGGCCCGGTCGGCGGATCCGGTCCGGTGCCCGGCCTGCGGCGGCGAAGACCTGGAACGGCTCGCCGGGTTGCCGTCAGCCGGGAAGTCGGCCGGGCCGGCGACGAACTGCCGGGGCGACGGCCCGCCCTGCGGGGCGGTAGGGTGCGGGCGGCGGGCCAGAATGGGTTAACCCTTCCGGCCGGTGGGGACTCGCCGCCGGCCGACCATGCCAGAACACGATAATCGCTGTTCCGCCATCTTTCTGTCGCACCGCCCTCGCCTAGTCGGAAAAAAGAATTAACCAGTGGGCTTGTCTTGCGTGGAAGTGCGGAGTAAATATGATTATCGGATAAGCCTGTGGTGCGATTCCATGTGCCACGGGCTCCGGTAGTTCCGCCCGACGTGTCCGGTGGCGAACGTCCGACTCGCCATCTCTCCCGCCGTGTTCCCCGATACAGGTGGCCGCAATGACCGACCAGAAGCAAGCCAAGCAGTGTGCGGACATGCTCCAGGCGATCGCCGAGCCGAACCGCATCCGCATCATCGAGTGCCTCCGTACCGGGTCGATGAACGTGACCCAACTGGCGAAGGCCCTGAACGTCGAGATCGTGAACGTCTCGCACCACCTGGGGGTGCTCCGGACGGCCGGCCTCGTCGAGGACGTGAAGGACGGCCGGTTCGTGATCTACTCGCTGCACCCGAAGGTGTTCAACAACGACAGCAACAAGGCGACCTACCTCGACCTCGGCTGGTGCCGGATCGAGATCCCGCACAACTGACGCCGCCCGCGTCACGCCCGCCGGCCGTACACCGCCGGCGGGTACACCTCGGCCCGTAACCGCCCCGGCACCACCTCCGCGACGATCCGCCGCACTCCCTCGCCCGGGACACAAACGAACTCCCCGTCCGCGTGGGCGCACAGGTCCGTCCCGCCCTCGACCTCGATCCGCGCCGCCCGCCCCAGTCGCAGTAGCGGGTGCCGCTCCGGCAACCGGCCCGTCGCCATCGCCGGAAGGTAGCGCAGCAGGTGGCCGCGCGTCAGCCGGGTCGCGTGCATGGTGTCGAACCGGCCGTCGGCGAGGTCGGCGGCCGGGCGGAGGGGGAAGTTCCCCTCGCGCTGGGCGTTCAGCACCGACAAAGCGAGGGTCGGGCCGGTCACCTCGTGCCCGTCGAACCGGACGGTGAGGGTCGGGGTGGCGAAGTGCCGGACCATCGCCTTCAGGAACGCCCAGCCGTACAGCGGCATCCCCTTCAGCCACCGCGTCCGGCGGGCCTCGAGCGTCACCATCCCGTTGAACCCGACGCCGAGGGCGCAGACGAAGTACGTCTCGCGCCCGCCGGCGGTGACCCGGCCGACGTCGATATCCAGGGTCTCGGTCGGCGGCCGCTCGCCGCGCCGCTGCCACCAGACGTCCATGCCGAGGGAGTAGGCGAGGTCGTTCGCCGACCCGACCGGCCAGACGGAGAAGACGACGCCCCTCCGGCCGCTCGCGAGCAGCCCGTTGGCGACCTCGTGGGCGGTCCCGTCGCCGCCGGCCGCGACCACCTTCGCGAACCCGTCGTCGGCCGCCTGCCGGGCGAGCTCGACCGCGTGCCGCGGCTCGCGCGTCGGCCGCAACTCGACCCCGTCGCCGGCGAGCGACCGGAACTCGGCGACGAGCCGTTCGGCCCTGCCGCGGCCGGCCGCCAGGTTGTAGATCACACAGGTGGGCGGCGGCATCGGCCGGGGACCTCGGGCCGGCGGGGCGTGTCAGCAGGAACAGCATATAGCCCCCGGCTCGCCGGGGGTGGGCGGGGGACATGAACGGGCTGTTGGTGATCGACAAGCCGGGCGGGATGACGTCGCGGGACGTGGTGAACCGGGTGCAGCGGTGGTTCCCGCGCGGGACGAAGGTCGGGCACACCGGGACGCTGGACCCACTGGCGACGGGCGTGCTGGTGGTGTGCGTCGGGGCGGCGACCCGGCTGGCCGACTACGTCCAGATGATGGGGAAGGGCTACGCGTCGCGGTTCCGCCTCGGGGCGACGAGCACGACCGACGACGCCGACGGAGATGTGACGGAAACGCCGGCCGCGGTCCCGCCGACGCGGGGGCAGGTCGAGGTCGCGCTGGCGGGGTTCGTCGGGGTCATCGGCCAGATGCCGCCGGCGTTCTCCGCGCTGAAGGTGTCCGGGCGGCGTGCCCACGAGCTGGCCCGGTCGGGGGAGGACGTGCGGCTCGCGCCGCGGACCGTGCGGATCGACGCGGTCCGGCTGGTGGGGTACGAGTGGCCGTTCGCGGACGTGCAGGTGGACTGCGGGAAGGGGACGTACATCCGCTCGGTCGCGCGGGACGTGGGGGCGAAGCTCGGCGTCGGCGGGCTGGTGCAGACGTTGCGGCGGACGCGGGTCGGGCCGTTCACCGCGGAGCAGGGCGTCGGGGTGGACGTGACACCGGAGGCGGGGCGGACGGCCGTCCTGCCGCCGCTATCGGCGTTCCCGGCGTGGCCGCGGGTGGCCCTTTCCGCCGCGGGCGAGGCGCGGTTCCGCTCCGGGCAGGTGGTTGGGTACGAAAGAGCGGACGAGTTAGACGGCGGGGTGATCGCCGCGGTTCTCGGCCCGGACGGCGAGATGGTCGGGATCGGTGAGGCGCTCCGCGGGAAGCGGGTCGCGCCCGAGGTCGTGCTCGGGCGCTGACCGCCGCCGCGTCACGCCGCCTGCATGTCCTTCAGGTTCTCCTCCAGCGCGGCGACCTGCTTTTCGAGGTCGGCCGCCGACTCGCGCTGCTGTTGCACCACCTCCGGCGGGGCGCCGGCCACGAACTTCTCGTTCGCCAGCTTCGCCCGGACGGCGTCGAGCGCCTTCCGCTTGTCGGCGATCTGCTTCTCCAACCGCTTCGCCTCGGCGGCCGGGTCGATCAGCCCGGCGAGCGGCACGTACGCCTCGAACTCCGGCCGCACGATCCCGCCGGCCTGCTTCGGCTTCGCGGTATTCGGCCCGGCGTTGAGGTTGGCGATCCCGGCGAGCGGGCCGATGAACGCGGCCAGGGCGGCGAAGTCGGCGGCCACCGCGGGGTCGCACTTCACCGCCACGTCGACGCGGGTCTTGTCGTCCACCTGGTAGCGGTTCCGCACCTCGCGCACCCCGCGCACCAGCTCCTGCATCCGGGCGAACCGCGTTTCCACCCCGGCGTCGATCCACGCCTCGGGGTAAGACGGCCACCGGGCGATGCACACGCTCTCCTCGGCCTTCGCCGGGGCGGGCAGCCCGCGCTCGGGGGCGGCCTCGTTCAGCGCCTGCCACAGCGACTCGGCCACGAACGGCATCACCGGCTGCACGAGGCGGAGGATGCCGTCGAGCACCCCCGCGAGAACCCGCTGCGCGGGTTCCCGGGCGGCGGGGTCCTTGAGCCGGCCCTTCGACATCTCGATGTACCAGTCGCAGAACTCGGACCACACGAAGTCGTACACGAGCCGGGCCACCTCGCTGAACTTGTACGCCTCCAGCGCGGCGGTCACCTCCTTGGTGGTGGTGGCGAGCCGCGACAGCAGCCAGCGGTCCTCGGTGGGGAGCGCCGCCACGTCCACCCGGCCGGGGGCGTACCCGTCGAGGTTGAGGAGGAGGAACCGCGTCGCGTTCCACATCTTGTTGGCGAAGTTGCGGCCCACCTCGAACCGGTCGGACCCCTGCCTCGCGGTCGGCAGCTCCGGGTCGTCGGCCGGCCACGGCCCGCCGGGGCGGAAGTTCTTCTTGCACTTCGGGCAGGCGAGCCTCTTGGTCCTCATGTACATGTGCTCTTGCTTCACCGGCACCTGCTCGCCGCAGTGCGGGCAGATGTTCACCACCGGCATCCGGCTGTCCTGCGTCTCGGTGGCGAGGTTCACCATCCCGTACCGCATCGCGTCGGTGCCGTAGGTGTCGATCACGTCGAGGGGGTCCACCCCGTTCCCCTTCGACTTGCTCATCCCCTCGCCGAACCCGTCCATCACCTTGGGGTGGATGTACACATGATGGAAGGGAATCTCACCGAGGTTATACAACCCGGTGAGCACCATGCGGGCCACCCACAGCGTGATGATGTCGCGGCTGGTGCAGAGCACGGAGGTGGGATAATAGTACTTCAGCTCGGCCGTCGGCTCCGGCCACCCGAGGGTGCTGTGCGGCCATAGGGCGGACGAGAACCAGGTGTCGAGCACGTCCTCGGACTGGGCGAACCGGTCCGCCGCGAGGGCGGCGAGCACGTCCGGGTCGTCGCGGCCGAGGCACACGTGGACGGTCAGGGTGTCGTCCTGAGTCGTCCACGCCACGTCCGGGTGCGCCGCCCACACGCCGGCCTCGGCCGCCAGGGTGTGCTCGTAGGTGTCGCGGTCGGGGAACGTGCGGCTCCACACGGCGATGCGGTGGCCCCACCAGAGCTGCCGGCTGATGCACCAGTCGCGCTTCTCGCCGAGCCACGCCAGGTAGCCGTCCTTGTACCGCTCCGGGAAGAACCTCACCCGCCCACTCGTCACCGCGTCCATCGCCGTCTGGGCGAGGCTCGGCTTGCCGTCGTCCCGGTCCCCCATCTTCACGAACCACTGGTCCGACAAGAGCGGCTCGATCGGCGTCTTCGACCGGTCGCTGTACTTCAGCGGCACCACCCGGTCTTCCTTCCCCTCGAAGAACCCCAACTCCTCCATCTTCTTCGCCACCGCATCGCGGGCCTTGTACCGGTCCATGCCCTTGAACTCGCCCCCGGCATCGTTGATGGTGCCGTCCGGGTTGAGGATGTTGATGATGTCGATCTTCCCGCCCTGCCGCTGCCAGCAGGCGTAGTCGTTCGGGTCGTGGGCCGGCGTCACCTTCACGCACCCGGTGCCGAGTTCCGGGTCCGCGAGTTGGCCGTCGGCGATGATGGGGATGGTGCGGCCGTTGAGCGGGATCGTCACGGTCTTGCCGATGAGGTGCTTGTAGCGCTCGTCGTTGGGATGCACGCACACGGCGGTGTCGCCGAGCATCGTCTCGGGCCGCGTCGTGCTGAACCGGATGTATGTATCCGGCGTCCCGTCCACGGGGTACTTGAACGTCCAGAACCCGCCCTTGGTGTCCTCCGTGTACGTCTCGTCGTCGGCCACGGACGTCTGGAGGGAGGCGTCCCAGTTCACGAGCCGCTTGCCGCGGTAGATGTACCCGTCGCGGAACATCCGGAAGAAGGTCTCCCGCACCGCCCGGGCGCAGGTGTCGTCGAGGGTGAACCGGGTCCGCCGCCAGTCGCAGCTCGCCCCCATCTGTTTCAGTTGGTCGAGGATGCGGGCCTCGTACCGGCCCTTCCAGTCCCAGATGCGGCGCACGAGTTCCTCGCGGCCGAGGTCGTGCCGGGTCTTCTTCTCCTGGGCGAACACCAGCCGCTCCACCACCGCCTGGGTGGCGATCCCGGCGTGGTCGGTGCCCGGCATCCACAGGGCGTTGTACCCCTGCGCCCGCCGCCACCGGATCAACACGTCCTGGAGGGTGTTGTTGAGGGCGTGCCCCATGTGGAGGGCGCCGGTCACGTTCGGCGGGGGGATGACGATGGTGAACGGCTTGCGGGCCGGGTCCGGGTCTGAGCGGAAGTACCCGCGCTCCTCCCAGAGGGCGAGCCACCGCTCCTGGGCCGCCTTCGGGTCGTACGCCTTCGCCAGTTCGGTCGCCATAACCCCTCCCGGGGTTGAAACCCCGGGCTATTGCCGGTGACCCCTTCGGGGTCCGATGGTTAATGACCCCGAAGGGGTCACCGAGAATAGCCCGGGGTTTCAACCCCGGGCGTCGCTCCCCCCGTCCGCGTCCTTGAACAGTTTGTACTCGATGCTGTCGGCCAACGCGAGCCAGCTCGCCTCCACCACGTTCTCGCTCACCCCCACCGTCCCCCACACGTCCGACCCGTCCCGGCTCTCGATCACCACCCGCACCCGGGCGGCCGTCCCCGCCCGGGCGTTCACCACCCGCACCTTGTAGTCCTCCAGCCGCACCTCCGCCAGCCGCGGGAAGTGCGGGGCCAGCGCCTTCCGCAAGGCCCCGTCCAGCGCGTTCACCGGCCCGTCCCCCTCGCTCGCCGTGTGCTCCGCCCGCCCGCCCACCGACACCTTCACCGTCGCCTCGGTCACCGCCGCCCCGTCCGGCCCGGCCTCGATGTTCACCCGGTACCCCGCCCGCTCGAACCACGGCCGGTACAGCCCGGCCGCCTTCTTCACCAGCAGGTCGAACGACGCCTCCGCCGCCTCGAACTCGTACCCCTCGTTTTCGAGGTCCTGCACCCGCGTCAGGATCGCCGTCATCAGCACCTTGTCGTGGCTCACCTGGTACTTGGTGGTCTTCGTGAGGATCGTGGAGTGCCCGGACAGCTCCGACACCAGCACCCGCCGCTCGTTCCCCACCGCCTCCGGGCGGACGTGCTCGTACGTCGTCGGGTCCTTCGCCACGGCATGCGTGTGCATCCCGCCCTTGTGGGCGAACGCGCTCTGCCCGACGAACGGCTGGCCCGGGCGGAAGTTCATGTTCGCCAGCTCGTAGACGTACCGCGACGTCTCGGTCAGCCGGGCGAGGCTGTCCGGCCGCAGCACCTCGTACCCGTACTTCAGGGCGAGGTTCGCCACCACGCTGACCAGGTCGACGTTCCCGCACCGCTCGCCGATCCCGTTCACGGTGCCCTGCACCTGCATCGCCCCCGCCCGCACCGCCGCCAGCGTGTTCGCCACCGCCAGGTCGCAGTCGTTGTGGCAGTGGATGCCGATCTGGCAGGCGTTCTCCCACCGCACCTGCTGCACCACCTCGGCCACCCGCTCCGGCATCGTCCCGCCGTTGGTGTCGCACAGGACCACCGCCGACGCCCCGGCCCCGGCGGCGGCGAGCAGCGTCCGGACGGCGTACTCCGGGTTCGCCCGGTACCCGTCGAAGAAGTGCTCGGCGTCGTAGAACACCTCCCGCCCGGCGGCCCGGCAGAACGCCACCGAGTCGGCGATCATCCGCAGGTTCTCGTCGAGCGTCGTCCCGAGCACATCGGTGACGTGGAAGTCCCACGTCTTCCCGACGATCGTGACCACCGGGGTTTCCGCGTCGAGCAGCGCCTTCAGGCACGTGTCGGTTTCGGGGGGGCTGTTCTTCCGCCGCGTCATCCCGAACGCGCACACCTTCGCGTGCCGCAGCGGCAGCTCCCGAACCGCCCGGAAGTACTCCGCGTCCTTCGGGTTCGACAGCGGGTACCCGCCCTCGACGTAGTCGACGCCGATCTCGTCCAGCCGGCGCGTCAGAAGGAGCTTGTCCTGCAGCGAGAAGTTCACCCCCTCGCCCTGGCTGCCGTCGCGGAGGGTGGTGTCGTAGACGAAGACCCGGCTCATGGCGTGTGACCCCGTGTGTGCGGCGCGGGAAACAAAAAACCCCGAAGCTTCTGCTCCGGGGTCGGCTGGTTGCGTTCCGACGACCCCGTTCACCGGACCGTGACGACGACGGCGCGCACTCCCTGCGCGGCGGTAATCGTGATTGCGGTGCTCGGGGTGAACGGGAACACGGGTGGTCTCGCGGACCGGGATTCCAGGAATGTTACACCGTCCCGGCGGGTTGTCCAGTCGGGCGGTCAGTCGAACAGCCGGATCAGGTCGGTCACCGACGTCAGCCCCTCCAGGTCCCAGCACCGGGCCAGCATCCCGTCCGCCCTCGCCTTCCCGTACTTCGGCTCGACCGCCATCCGGAACTTCGCCTCCACCTCGGCGTCCGTCATCGGGTTGCCGGCGTGGCCGCGCGGGAACTCGACCTCCTTCGACAACTTCCGCCCGTCCACCAGCGTCACCGTGATCCGGTTCGGGATGCCCTTCGGGTACCGGGCGTCGAGCGCCGCGTCGTGGTTCACCCGCACCTTCCCGGTGAACGCCACCAGCGCCGGGTCGGCGAACCGGGCGGCGTCGAACGTGTTCAGGTACACCTCGCCGTCGAACAGCGCCGCGGCGGTGCAGTACGGCAGGCTGTGGTCGGCCGTCTCCCGCGTCTTCGGGGCCCACGCCTCCGGGTACTTGCCGATGATGTTGTAGCTCGCCTCGAACGTGTCGATGTCGACCGCGGACACCCCGGACACGTCCCCGCCGAGTTCGGCCCGCAGCTGCAGGGCGGCGTCGATCGCGCTCTGCGAGTGGTACTCGGCCGGCCAGAACTTGATGTACGTCCGGTTGATCATGAACTCCCCGGAGTTGCCGAACTCGCCGCCGAACGGGGCCGGGTCGAACGGCTCCCGGGTGACCAGCCGGAAGAACCCGAGGTCGCCCTCGAACACCGGGGCCGGGCCGCTCAAGCCCTCCCCGGCGAGGGTCGCGGCGAACACCCCGTTCCGCGCGGCATTTGCGAACGCGCACCCTTTCCACTCACTCAGCTCGCCGCTCCGCGTCTGCCGCAGGGCGACGTTGCACACCCCGGCGATGCCGACCGCGTGCGTCAGCTTCGCAACGTCCAGCCCCATCAGCTTGCCGGCCGCCAGCGCCGACGAGACCGCCCCGTAGGTGACGTGGTCGACGCCGTGCTTGCGGAGGCTGGCGGCGTCGCAGAACCGGCACTGCACCTCGTAGGCGAGGACCGCGGCGGTGATGAGGTCCTTGCCGCCGGCCCCGGCCGCCTCGCCGGCCGCGAGCACCGCCGCGAGGTTGTCGCTCGGGTGCGCCGGCTCCTTGCTCAGGTACGTGTCGTTGAAGTCGAGGTAGCGGATGAGCAGGCCGTTCACGAACGTCGCCCACTCGACGCTCGACCGCCCGCCGCCGAGGACCGACGCCCCGGGGTTGCCGCTGACCCGCAGGGCGCACCGCTTGGCCACCTGGTACGCCTCGGCCGGCATCGCCCCGACGGCGGTGGCGAACGAGTCGATGAACCGCCGCTTCGCCTCGTGGACGGCCTCGGGGGTGAGCTTGTCGAAGGTGAGGCCGTGGGCGTAGGTGGCGAGGCGGTGCGCGAGCGTCGGTGCGGCCATGACACGTCCCGGGGGAAGGGGAGACCCGGGATGTTGTAGGGACTGCCGGTCAGGCCGCGCGGCGGGCCGGGCGGGCGGCGGTGAGGTGCTGGCGGTACCACGCGGCGGCCTCGGCCACGGCCGCCGCGAACGGCGTCTCGGGTCGCCACCCGAGCGGGTGGTCGGCGGGGCAGGGGGCCGGCTCCGCGGGCGGGTCGCCGGCGAGTGCGGCCGCCCACTCGCGGTCGGTCAACACCCAGCCGGACCGGAACGTGTGGTCGTGCGACCCGCCGGAGAGGGCGGCTTCCCCGACCGCCAGCACGGCCCGGGCGGCGTCCGGGGCGAACACGTAGTCCCGGGCCGGGCCGCCGACCGGCCGGCGGTCGCCGGGGCCGAACACCTCCTCGAACCGGGCCACCCCGCGCGGGCCGGCCGGCCCGGACTCGGTCGCGAGCCGGAGTTCCCCCGCCGGCCGGACGGTGACGACGGCGACCGGCCGCCCGGCCGCGGCCGCGGCCCGGTCCGCGGCGTCCGCCCACCGGTCGGCGTCGGTCAGGAACACGGCTTCGGCCTCGTGGACCGCGACGGCGGTCCGCAACCGGCCGGCGTCGCCGGCGCGGCCGTGGAGCGGGAGGAACCGGCCGGCGTCACGCTCGGGAGTCAGCGGTGCGGCGGCCGATCGGTCCGGGGCGAACCCGGCGACGACCGCTCCGCGGGAGAGGAGTTCGCGGGCGACGGCTGACCCGAGCAGGCCGGTGCAGTCGGTGACCAGCACGCGCCGGCCGGCCCAGGGGGAAGTGTGCCCGCTCATTCCGCCCCTCCGTGGGCTGCCGCGACGCGAGAAGGGGTGAAGGTACCCCGGCGCCGGCCGCGGCGTCAAGCCGGGCCGATCGGGGCGGTAAGTCCTTGCGGGGCTGGCGCGGGCGGGGTATCTTCAGAATTCCTCTCAGGTCGGTCTCGCGTCCCCAGAGCGCCAGCCATGTCCCGCGTCGTTTCGAAGGTGAGGTCGGCGCTGTCGCGCGTCCGCCGGGCGCTCCCGGGCGGGCGGCCGGACCTGGTCCGCGGCCACTGCCCGATCTGCGAGCGGGCGGCGGTGTTCCGGGTCGAGGGGCCGTGGCTCCGCGACCAGTTCGTCTGCACCGGGTGCGGCAGCATCCCGCGGTGGCGGGCGGTGGTCCACGTCCTGGGGATGTTCTTCCCGGACTGGCGGAAGCTGGCGGTCCACGAGTCGTCGCCGGGCGGGGCGGCGTCGGACAAGATCGCCCGGGAGTGCGGGGGGTGCGTCCAGACCCACTACTTCCCCGGGGTCCCGGGCGGGCAGTCCAAGGACGGGTTCCGGTGCGAGGACCTGGAGAGCCAGACGTTCCCGGACGCGGCGTTCGACGTGGTCGTCACCCAGGACGTGTTCGAGCACATCCCGGACCCGGCCCGCGGGTTCGCCGAGGTGGCCCGGACCCTGAAGCCGGGCGGGGCCCACGTGTTCACCATCCCGTGGTACCACTGGAAGCCGACCCTGGTCCGGGCCGAGCGCGCCCCGGACGGGTCGGTCCGCCACCTGAAGCCCCCGGACTACCACGGCAACCCGATCGACGACAAGGGGTCGCTGGTGTTCCGGGAGTGGGGGTCGGACGTCTGCGACTTCGTCTACCGCGCGTCCGGGCTGACCACCACGGTCGTCCGCATCCGCGACCGGCACCTCGGGATCGACGCCGAGTTCATCGAGGTGTTCGTCAGCCGGAAGGCCGGCGGGCCGCCGGCGTAGGGCGGATCCAGGGCCGGGTGGCGGGTCGGGTGGGCGGACGCCGGGCCGCCACGGAGGGCGGCCCGCACCTCCTCCGGCCGCGTCACTTCTTCCCGCCGGTGGTGTACGGGGCGTCGTCGGTCCGGAACGGGGTCGCCGGCAGCCCGTCCTTGTTGAACAGGTTCAGGGCCGGGGTGGCGAAGTTCACCCACCCGTACCGCACCGCCTTCACCGCCGGCACCGTGTCGCTCGTCACCACCACCGTGTCCCCCTTCACCTCGGCCTTCGCCGGGACGAACGTCCCGTCCCCGGCCGACACGGCGAACCCGGTCAGCTCACCGTCCTTCGCCACTAGCCCGCCGCCGACGTGGTCGAACGTCAGGGTGGCGGTGTTCCCGGCGAACGTGGCGGCCTTGAACACCGGCCCGCTGTACGCGATCTTCTTCCCGTACTCGATCCCCAGCGCGGCCAGGGCCAGCCGGGACCCCACCGCCTCCTTCTGTGGCGGGTGGATGTCCGTCTCGTGCCCCGAGTCGGTGATGACCGCCAGCCCGACCTTCGGGAGCGACTTGGCCGCGTGCAGCTGGGCGTCCCGGAGTTCGGCGTACGTCACCCCGCCGGAGTTCCCCTTGCCGTTCCCGAACGGGGCGAGCTGCACGACCATGAACGGCAGGTCGCAGGCGAACCGCTTCCGCCAGTCCGTGACCATCGCCGGCAGCAGGGTCCGGTACTCGAACGCCCGCGCGGCGTTCGACTCGCCCTGGTACCAGATCGCCCCCCGCACCCGGAAGTTCAAGAGCGGGTGGGTCATCGCGTTGTACAGGGCGGTCGGGGTGTTCGGCGGGACGGGCTTCTTGTCGGCCTCGAACTGCTTCGCCGCCGCCCGGGCCTTGTCGGCGTAGTGCTTCAGGGCCGGCTCGGCGTCCAGGGCCTCGAGGCTCGTGTACGCCTCGCACGGCATCCCGCCCCAGCTCGTCACGACCAGGCCGACCGGCACCCCGAGGGCCTTCTCCAGGTCGCGGCCGAAGTAGTACGCGACGGCCGAGAACTCCTGCACCGCGGCCGGCTCGCACTCGAGCCACCGGCCGAACGTCGCCGGCGGGCCGTCCTTGGTCCCCTCGCGGGGCTTGGTGACCACCGGGAAGTCGTACTGCGGGGTCGCCGCCGTGTGCCGGAGCATCGTGAACAGGCGGAGGTTCGGGTTCTTCGCCCCGGCGGGCACGGTCTTCCCCTGCTCCCCGAGGTTCGGCCGCCACAACTCCCACTGCATGTTCGACTGGCCGGAGCAGACCCACACCTCCCCGACCGCGACGTTCTTGAACGCCACCGTCTTGTTGTTCCCGTTCACGCTGAGGGTGTACCCGGTGCCGGCCTTGCGGGCGGGCAGCTTCACGGACCACCTCCCGTCCTTGTCCGCGACCGCCTCCCCGCCGGTCGCGGCGGCACCGGCCTGCTTGAGCTGCAGGTCGATCCTCTCGCCCGGGTCGGCCGTGCCCCAGACGACCAACTCGACCCCCTGCTGGAGGACCATGTTGTCGGAGAAGATCGGGTGCGGCTTGACGTCGGCGCGGGCGGCGCCGGCGGACAGGCCGACGAGGAAGAGGGCCCTGAGCAGGCGCATGGGGAGGACTCCGGTTGGCGGGGCGGGAATGGGAGGGAGGCGAACGAAAGCCTATCCCGCCGGGCCGCGGAGTTCAACGGGCTACCCCCGCCCGAACGCCGGGGCGAGCGACTTGTAACACGCCTTCGCCGCGGCCGCCGGGTCGTACCCCGGCTTCCCGCTCACCTGCCCGCTCACCTCGACCACCACCGGCCCGGCGTACTTCGCGTCCGCCAGCCGCCTCGCGTACTCGCGGTAGTCGGTGTCGCCCTCCCCGGGCAGCACGAACTCGAACTTCTCGGCCGCCCCCTTCGCGTCCTTGACGTGGGCGAACGCGGACAGCGGGACGAGTTCCGAGATCGCGTCCGCCAGCTTCACCCCGCGGAGTTGGAAGTGGCTGTAGTCGAACGCCAGCCGCAGCCACGGGCTGTCCACCTGCTTCACCAGCCAGGCGGCCGCGGCCGGGGTGTGCAGGGCGTTCGACACGTGCGGCTTGACCGCCACCACCGTCTTCGCGGACTTTCCGACCGCTGCCCAGTCCGCGAGCCGGGCGGCCAGCCGGTCCTTCACCTGGTCCCAGTCCGCCGGCTTCCCGCCGAGGATCGTCTCGACCGGCGGGGGGTTTTTGGGCGACAGCGCGTTCGCCAGCTCGACCGCCGCCTTGAGCCGCCCGAGGTTCGACTTGTGGGCCGCGTCGTCGCCGAGCGCCGGGAGGTTCTCCATCAGCCCGAGCGGGGCGAGGGCGGCGTCCGCGAGCCGCTTCCGCAGGTCGGTCCGGTCGCCCGCCGACAGCTTCGCCGGGTCGGCGTGGTACCCGGGCATCAGGGCCAGCTCGACCCCGTCGTACCCGCAGTCCTTGCACACCTTCAGGGCGTCGGCGAGCGGTAGCGTCTTCATCCCGTACAGGCTGAACCCGAATGGGAACCGCGGGGCGGGCGGGGCGGCGGCGCCGAGGAGCGGGGCGGTCGCGGCGGCCAGCCACTCGCGGCGGGTGAGGGGTGTCACGGGGCCTCCGGGGGATGGGGGTTCCGGGCGAGTATACCGGATCGTGCCGGCGAGCGGTCCGGTCCGGGGAACTGGAAAAGCGAAAAAAACTGCACCGCCCGCCAGCGGCCGCCCCTATCAATGGGTCGCCGCGCCGGGCCGTCGCCCGGGCGGAGTCTCCCCCTCGGAGTTGCCATGAAGGTCAAGCTGTTCGCCGCCGCCGTCCTCACCCTGGCCCTGGGCTACACGGCCGCCGCCGACGAGAAGAAGACGATCGCCGAGAACGTGGCCGCGTCCAAGGACCACACCATCCTGCTGGCGCTGGTGACGGAGGCCGGGCTGGCCGACGCGCTGGGCGGGAAGGGCCCGCTGACCGTGTTCGGGCCGACCGACGAGGCGTTCAAGAAGCTGCCGAAGGAGACGCTTGAGAAGGTGAAGGGCGACAAGGAGCTGCTCAAGAAGATCCTGATGGCCCACGTCGTCTCGGGCAAGGCGGTGATGGCGTCCGACGTGATGAAGATGGACGGGAAGGACGTGAACGGGTTCAAGATCACCGCCAAGGACAAGGACGTGATGGTCGGGCCGGCGAAGGTGACCAAGGCCGACATCAAGGCCAGCAACGGCGTCATCCACGTGATCGACACCGTGCTCGTCCCGGGCAAGTGACCGACGGCCCGTCGGAGCCGGGGCGCCAGCGACGGGTCGACGTCGACCCGTCGCTGGCGCCCCGGCTCCGACGGTGAGCTTCTACGGCCCGATCGCCTCCCCGCCGCGCTCCCCGGTCCGGATCCGGATCGCGTCCTCCAGCGACAGCACGAAGATCTTCCCGTCCCCGACCGTCCCCGTCTCGCCCGTCCGGGCGGCGTGCACCACCGCCTCGATCGTCGCCTCGACGAACGGCTCGTTCACGGCGATCTCGAGCTTCAGCTTCGGTACCAGTCGGATCTGCACCTCGGTCCCGCGGTACACCTCGGTGTACCCGCGCTGCCGCCCGCACCCGCGGACGTCGCTCACCGTCATCAGGTACACGTCCCGCTCCGCCAGCGCCTTCTGCACGTCCTCCAACTTCTCCGGCCGGATGATCGCGACGACGAGTTTCATAGGTCTCGGGTGGTGGGGTTGTGGGGTTGGTGTTTAGCCGCGACGCGGAGTCCTCGGAGCGGAGCGCGAGCAACTGCCCCGCGCTCCGCTCCGAGGACTCCGCGTCGCGGCTAAACGGGGTGGCGGTTCACACCTTACTGGCCCGGACGTCCTTGCCGAGGTGCCGGGTGAACAGGAACCCGAGCCGCTTGGCCACGTCCTCGGGGCTGCCGCCGCGGCACCGGAACGTCGTCCCGCGGACGGTGGTGACGTGCGGGTAGACGGCCAGGAAGTCCGGGTCGGCCGGGTCCTCGGTCGGCTGGCACAGGTCGGTCCACACCTTCATCAGCTCCGGCCCGTCGGCCCCGAACAGCTGCACCTCGAACCGCCCGTTCCCCTTCGGGGCGGCGGCCGCCCGCGGCTCGGCCGACACCACCGCGACCGACTCGGTGGCGGCGCTGAAGTCGAACCCGACCTCCCCGTGCTCGGTCCGGTCCAGCCCCTGGGCCTCGCCCTCGGCGTCGGTCTTGAAGTTCCCGAGCGTCATCGCCTGGGTGAGCAGGCACAGGGCGAGGCTGAGGACGAACGCGAACACGACCGAGAACACCGCCGCCTTGAGCTGGATGAACACCTGCGAGGTCGCCGACTTCTTGTCCTTCCCGTCGTTCGCCGTGTCGTCCTGCTTGTCCGCCAGGGCCTGGAGGTCGTCCCGCTCCTTGGCCAGGGCCTTGGCCGCGTCGGACCGGTCCGTGCTCAGCTCTGCCAGCGGCTTGACCGCGTCGGCGGCCGCGGCCAGCTTGTCCTTCGCGTCCTTCAGCGCCGCCTCGGCCGCCGCCTTCGCGTCGCCCTTGGCGTCGGCCGCCTTCTTCTCGGCGTCCGCGGCGGCCGCGGTCAGCCCCTCGAGGTTCAGCTCCTTCTCCTTCGCGGCCACGTCCGCGGCGGCCGACGCCGCCTTCTCCTCGGCCTCCTTGATCAGCTTCCCGTCGTCCTTCTTCAGGGCCTCCAGCCGGGCGCGGTGGGCCTTGTACGCGAAGAACCCGTCGGTGCTGGCCGACTGGATCAGGGCGGAGCAGAACACCCCGGTCAGGACCGCCCCGACGAACCCGCCGACCCCGTGGATGCCGAACGCGTCCAGCGAGTCGTCGTACCCCAGGGCGTTCTTGGCGGCGACGGCCAGGTAGCAGACGACGGCCGCCGCCAGCCCGATGCAGATCCCCCCGCCGACGTACACGAACCCGCTCGCCGGGGTGACCGCGACCAGCCCGGCCACGATCCCGGACGCCAGCCCCAGGGCGGTCGGCTTCCCCTTGTGCAGCCACTCGATCAACATCCACCCGAGGCCGGCGGCGGCGGCCGCCGCCTGGGTGGCGGCGAACGCCGACGCGGCCAGCGGGGTGGCGTTGGTCGCGCTGCCGCCGTTGAACCCGAACCACCCGAACCACAGGAGCCCGGCCCCGAGCAGGGTGAGCACCATCCCGTTCGGGTGGGCGACCATCTTCGGGTACCCGGCCCGCTTCCCGAGGACCAGGCAGCAGGCCAGCCCGGCCACCCCGGCGGCGATGTGGACGACCGTCCCGCCGGCGAAGTCGAGCGCCCCCATCTTGCCCAGGAACCCGATCGCCGCCTTCCCGCGGTTGGCCGCCAGCACGTCCGGGTCGAACCAGTCGAACGCCCACACCATGTGGGCGAGCGGGCAGTACACGAACGTGACCCACAGGATCATGAAGATGCAGAACGGCCAGAACCGGATCCGCTCGGCGATCGCGCCCGAGATCAGGGCCGGGGTGAGGATCGCGAACATCCCCTGGAACATGACGTGGGCGTACACCGGCACGTCGTACTGCGGCAGCAGGGTCGTCGCCTCGATCCCCTTCAGGAACACGAGGTCCCAACTCCACCCCAGCAGCCCGCCCTTCTCGACCCCGAGGGCGCTGAGGGTGAACACCGACGGGCCGAACGCCAGGGCGTACCCGACCGCGACCCAGTAGACGCCGACCACCGCCAGGGCCGCCATGCTCTGCATCATCGTGGCCAGGACGTTCTTCCGCCGCACCATCCCGCCGTAGAACAAGGCCAGACCCGGGACCATGAACATGACGAACGCGCTCGACGTCAAGAACCAGGCGGTGTCACCCCGCTGCCTCCCGGTTCCGGCGGCGGCTCCCGCCGCGGACGCCGCGTCGGCCACCGCCTTCGCCGCGTCCTTCGCCCCGGTCTCGAACGCCGTCAGCTTCTCGCTCATCGACTTGGCGTCGCCGCCCCCGGCCTTCGCATCCGTAACCGCCTTCTCGGCGGCCGCCGCCTTGGCAAGGGCCGCGTCCGTCGCCTTCTTCGCCGCGACGAGGTCCGCCTCCGTCTTCGCCTTCAGGTCCGCGAGCGACTTCTTCAAGTCTTCGACGTCTTTCGGGTCGACCACGGCCCGCGGCGGCGGGATCTCCTGCCCGGTTTTCTTGCCCTGTCCGTGTGCCCGGTCCGCGGGCAGTACCGCTCCCAGGAGCAGAAGGGTTGTCGCTGCGACGAGCCGGCGGAAACGCATTGCGTCACCTGTTGGAGTAGGAGTGAGGCGGTCGGCACCCACGGATGCGGCACCCTGACGTTGCGAGCTTTATGGCGATGACAACTGAGTCCCCAAAGCACGGCCGGTGCCGGGTGAGCCGGAAGCGAGAAGAATTGCGCATCAGTAGCAAGAGGTGGGAGATGCGCACTCGTAGCCGCTGTCGAATGCCCACGTTCTCGCATTCCGGAGCCTAGTTTCTAGGCAGTCGAGCTGCACAGAATGTCGGCAACGGTGCAACTTCTGTTGCGACTTCCGGCGTGCTCCTTTGGTGGGCACGTCGCACAACCGGAACACCTGACACAGCCTCGTTCTCGGAATCCTCTCTTCTCACCGTACCCGCCACTCTCCCCGGTCGATCCAGAACACCGCAACGACCGAAACGCCGGGAACGGCCCCCGCTCACGGACGAGCAGACCGGGCCGGCGGTCCCGCAACCAGGAAGGTTTCCGAGGGACATATGAACGCGATGTTGCTCGTGCTGGCCGCGTCTTCGGGCCAGCCCCCCGCCGGGGGGTACCCGGCCGTGCCGAGCTACCAATACCCCGTCGTCCGGACCCAGGCCGCCGGCCAGCCCCCCACGACCCTGCCGGGCGGTCAGCCGGGGATGGGGGACCGGCCGGCGCCGTCGGAGCCGGGCGGGACCGGCGCCCCCGGCAACGGGGCGAAGAAGGAGAACGGGAACGGCAACGGCGAGAAGAAGGAGAACGGGAACGGGTGCGACCCGTGCGAGAAGAAGGAGGAGGAGAAGCCGGAGCCGCCCGAGCCGTACGCACTCATGCGGGCGCTGAAGGGGACGGCCTTCGGCGACCGGCTGGACGAGCGGCGGATCACCATCGGCGGGTGGGTCGAAGGGAGCTACACCCCGAGCCAGGCCCGGACGACGAACCTGCCGGTGACGTGGAACGACCGGGCCGACCTGTTCCTGCTCAACCAGCTGTGGGTGCGGGCGGAGAAGGCGTACGACATGGAGAGCAAGGAGATGTCGTTCGGGTGGCGGGTCGACAACCTGTACGGCACCGACTACCGGTTCACCCTGCCGCGCGGGCTGTGGAACCAGCAGCTGCTGAACAGCCGGGGGAACCAGAACCTGTACGGGTTCGACCCGATCCAGCACTACGCCGGGGTGTACCTGCCGAACGTGCTGAAGGGGACGGAGCTGCGGGTCGGGCGGATCTTCACCCCGTTCGGGTACGAGAGCCTGGAGGGCGTGAGCACCCCGTTCGTGTCCCGGTCCTACGCGTTCAACTTCTGCCCCCCGTTCACCCACTACGGGATCATGGCGGCCCCGACGTTCAACGACAACTGGTCGGGCAAGTTCATGATCGCGAACGGGAACGACGTGCTGATCGGGGACGAGAGCCAGGAGCTGCGGTTCGTCGGGGCGGTGAGCTACACCAGCGACGACAAGAAGTCCGGGCTGACGTTCGGGACGTCGGTCGGGCGCGGGAAGTTCAACGCGGGGGACCCGTTCAACCCGGCGACCACCGGCCTCTTGAGCGAGCCGGCCGGGCGGAACAACATCAACGTGTTCGACCTCGTCGGGACCCGGCAGATCAACGACAAGCTGGGGTACGCGTTCGAGACGATCTACGGGTACCAGACCGGGGTGCCGGCGAACGTCCCGGGCGGGATCATCGCCACCACCCGGACGAGCGGGACGGCCCACTGGGGGTCGATCGTCCAGTACCTGAACTACGACTTCGGGGAGAAGGTCCGGGGAATCCTGCGGGTGGAGACGTTCAACGACTTCGAAGGCCAGCGGACCGGGTTCGAGGGGCTGTACACCGCGGTCACCGGCGGGTTCCAGATCAAGCTGAACAAGGCGGTGGTGTTCCGGCCCGAGGTGCGGTACGACTACAACGGGTACAGCAGGCCGTTCGAGGGGGGCCGGCACGGGCTGCTGACCGTCGGCCTGGACATGTACGCCCGGTACTGACCCGCGGAGCGAGTTCGACCTCTCCCAGGCAGGCCGGGGCGACCCGGCCTCCTTTCCGTTTATCCCCCGTCCGGTGGGGCAGGCATTCCTGCCTGCCAAGCGGCGTCGGCAGGCAGGAATGCCTGCCCCACCGGACCGAGACACTAACGCCGCCGGTCGTCTACCGGGTACCGGTACTCCATGTACCGGGCCGTGTCCCGGGCCACCTCCTCCCCGCACACCCGGGCGACCACCCGCAGGGCCATGTCGATCCCGGCCGCGATCCCGGCCGACGTGAGCACGTTCCCGTCCTCGACCCACTGCGCCCGGTCGTCCACCCGGACGTCCGGGAACGCGGCCCGCATCCGGTCGAGCGACCCCCAGTGGGTGGTCGCCCGCCGCCCGCGGAGCAGCCCGGCGCGGCCGAGCAGGAACGACCCGGTGCAGACGGACGTGACCAGCTTCGCCCCCGCCGCCTGCCGGGCGACCCAGTCGACCAGCCGGGGGTTGTCGGCCTCGCGGCGGGTGCCCCACCCGCCGGGCACGACCAGCAGGTCGAGCGGCGGGCAGGTGTCGAACGAGTGGGCCGGGAGGACGCGCATCCCGCCGGTGGTGGCGACCGGGTCGGCGGTCGCGGCGACGAGGAACACGTCGAACGGGGACGGCTCCTCGCGCCGCCGGGCGGGGTCGAGCCGGGTGACGGAGAGCACCTCGAACGGGCCGCAGAAGTCGAGCACCTCGACGTCCGGGAAGACGAGGACGCCGGCGGCGAGGCGGGCGGGGGTCACGGGGCCTCCGGTGTTGTTTCGGCCGGGCGTGCGGTTAGAATAGCCGCCTGTACACCCGTCGCCCCGAAGGCCGCCGATGAAGCACGTCCCCACGGACGGGACCGCCCAGCCCCGGCTGTTCGCCGCCAACGTGTTCGACGGGTTCGGCCCGTCCCGGTTCCGCCCGGCCGGGGAGCCGGTGGTCGGGCGGAAGTACCGGTCGAAGGAGCCGGCCCGGCTCCGCAAGCAGGTCCGCGCGCACGCCCCGAAGACCCCCGGCGTCTACGGCATGATCGACGCCCGCGGCCGGCTCGTGTACGTCGGCAAGGCGAAGAGCCTCCGCTGCCGGCTGCTCAGCTACTTCCGGGACGGCAGCCGGGACGCGAAGGCCGGGAAGATCATCCGCCACACCCGGGTGCTGGTGTGGGAGCAGACCGGTGACGAGTTCGCCGCGCTGCTCCGCGAGCTGGAGCTGATCCAGACACTCCGCCCGAAGTTCAACGTCCTCGGGGTGCCCGGCCTGAGCCGGCACCACTACCTGTGTGTCGGGAAGGCCCCGGCCGCGTACGTGTACACCGCGGCGGCCCCGACCGGGAAGGAGCTGGGGGTGTACGGGCCGCTGGTGAAGCGGTGGCGGAGTGAGGACGCGGCCCGCCGGCTGAACGACTGGTTCAAGCTCCGGGACTGCCCGTCGACCGTCCCGCTCGCGTTCGCCGACCAGCCGGAGCTGTTCGCGGGCGCCCCGGACCGGGCGGCGAAGTGCCTGCGGTTCGAGCTGGGGAACTGCCTGGGGCCGTGCGCCGGGGCGTGCGCCCGGAAGGACTACGGGGCCGCGGCGCGGGCGGCGAAGGCGTTCCTCGACGGCCGGGACCGGACCGTGCTGGTCACGCTCCGGCGGCTGATGGACGAGGCGGCCGCCGGGTTCGAGTTCGAGAAGGCGACGGCCCTGCGCGACCGGCTGCAGGCGCTGGAGTGGCTGGACGGCCGGCTGACGCTGCTGCGGCAGGCCCGGTCGCGGAACTCGTTCGTGTACCCGCTGGTCGGGCACGACGGGCGGGAGCGGTGGTACCTGATCCACCGCGGGCGGGTGCGGGCGGTGTGCTTCACCCCGGCGACGGCCGAGGAGCGGGAGCGGGCGGCCGGGCAGTTGGCGGCGGCGTTCGGGGCGGGGCCGGAGCCGGCGGTGCTGTCGGCGGTGGCGGTGGACAGCGTGCTGCTGGTGGTCGGGTGGTTCCGGAAGCACGCCGGCGAGGAGGCGAAGCTGCTGCGGCAGGCCGCGGCGGAAGAGCGGTGCCGGACCGGGACGGACCGCGGCTAGCACCAGGTCGCCGGTGGCGACTCTGTCCCGGCATTCTCATCGGCGGTACAATCGACCGCACCCGGCCGACGCCCGGCCGGGACGCCGTGGAGGATCGCCCGTGACTCTGACCCGCCTGTTACCCGCCGCCGTGCTGTCCCTGGCCGGGCTGCTCGCCGCCCCGGCCCGGGCCCCGGCCGCCCTGTTCGCCGTCAGCGCGGCTACGAACCAGGTATTGGTGTTCGACGAGACCACCGGGGCGCCACTGGGGGTGTTCGCCCAGACCGGCAACCTGAGCCTGCCGACGTTTCTGGCGTTCGGCCCGGGCGGGGACCTGTTCGTCAGCACGTTGGCCCCGGGCCAGGGGCGGGTGCTGCGGTTCGACGGGGCGACCGGGGCGCCCGAGGGGACGTTCGCGGAAGCCGGTCTGGTCCTCCCGACAGGGCTGGTGTTCGGCCCGGGCGGGGACCTGTTCGTCAGCAGCCTCGTCGACACCTCCCAGTTCCCGAGTCCGGGGCAGGTGCTGCGGTTCGACGGCGGGACCGGCGCCCCGCTCGGGGTGTTCGCGTCCGGCGGCGGGCTGCTGAACCCGTCCGGGCTAACCTTCGGCCCGGGCGGCGACCTGTTCGTCAGCAGCCTGCTGAGCGACCAGGTGCTGCGGTACGACGGCACCACCGGGGCGTTCGAGGGGGTGTTCGCCTCGGGAGGCGGGTTGGACTCCCCCCGCGGGCTGGCGTTCGGCCCGGGCGGCGACCTGTTCGTCGTCAGCCAGGACACGGGCCAGGTGCTGCGGTACGACGGGGTGAGCGGGGCGTTCGAGGGGGTGTTCGCCGACGGGTTGAGCTTCCCGATCGGGCTGGCGTTCTCGCCGGCCGGGGACCTGTTCGTCGGGAGCACGTTTTCCGACCAGATCCTGCGGTACGACGGGTCCACGGGGGCGCCGCTGGCGGCGTTCGGCACCGGCCTCGGGTCGCGGCCCGGGTCGCTGGCCTTCGGCCCGGCCCCGCCGGCCGCCGTCCCGGAGCCGTCGGCCTCCGCCCTGGCTGCGGCGGGTGTCGCCGGGCTGGCCGCCCGCCGGCTCCGCCGCCGGGCCTGACCGCCCCGCCCGCGCGGCCGCGCCGCTTCGGTTTCCGCCGCGGGCCCCGGCCGGTACCATGATCCTCGTCCCCGGCCGGCGCCCGGCCGGGGCTTCCTCGAGGATCGCCCCGTGACCCGCTCCCGCCTCCTGTCCGCCGCCCTCCTGTCCGCCGCGGGGGTGCTCGCCGCCGCGGCCCCGGCCCGGGCCGACTTCATCCCGCTCGGCTACCTCCCCGGGGGCAGCTTCTTCAGCGAGGCCAACGCGGTGTCGCCGGACGGGACGGTGGTCGTCGGGTCCAGCAGCACCGCCGCCAGCTCGGCCGCGTTCCGCTGGACGGCGGCGACCGGCCTGGTCCAGATCTACGACAACCCCCCGTTCGGCGCGACCGCCTCGGGCGTGTCGGCGGACGGGTCCGTGGTCGTGGGGCGGATCTTCCTCTTCCGGACGTCCGAGGCCGTCCGGTGGACGGAGGCGACCGGGGCGGTCCGGCTGGGCTTCCTGCCCGGCGGCGGTTCCATCTTCGGCCCGTTCAGTTCCGCCTCCGGCGCGTCGGCCGACGGGGCGGTCGTCGTGGGGGCGAGCACCTCCGGGGCCGGAGGCTTCGGCGGCCAGGAGGCGTTCATCGGGACGGCCGGGGGCGGCCTGGTCGGGCTGGGCGACCTCCCCGGCGGCCTCTTCAACAGCGGGGCCACCGGGGTGTCGGCCGACGGCACGGTGGTCGTCGGGTTCGGCAACTCCGCCTCCGGGTTCGAGGCGTTCCGGTGGACGGCGGGGACCGGTTTGGTCGGGCTGGGCGACCTCCCTGACGGGGCCTTCGGCAGCTTCGCCCGGGGCGTGTCGGCGGACGGGACGACGGTCGTTGGGGTCGGGACGTCCGCCGCGGGCCCGGAGGCGTTCCGGTGGACGGCCGCGGGCGGCATGGTCGGGCTCGGGGACCTCCCCGGGGGCACCTTCGGCAGCGAGGCGTTGGGGGTGTCGGCGGACGGGTCGGTGGTGGTGGGGTTCGGCACCACCCTGGCGGGCCGGGAGGCGTTCGTGTGGGACGCGGCGAACGGGATGCGGAGCCTGCGGGACGTCCTACTCGCCCAGGGCGACAACCTCGCCGGCTACACGCTGACCGAGGCCCGGGCGATCTCCGCGGACGGCACCACGGTCGTCGGGGTCGCGCTCAACCCGTTCGGCCGGCAGGAGGCGTTCGTGGCCCGCCTCGGGACGTCGTCGAACCCGGTCCCCGAGCCGTCCGCCCTGGCCTTGGCCGTGGTCGGTGCCGGGCTGGCCGCCCGCCGGCTCCGCCGCCGGGGCTGAAGCCGGTTACGTGTACGCCGCCGGGACGTGTGGCCAGACGAACACGGCCACCGTCATCACCCCGCCGACGACGGCGGCGAACCCGCCGACCATGATCGCCATCACCGCCTGGAAGTTGCCCAGGTACGCCCCGTCGGCGTGCTCGATCGCCGTCATCGCCCACCCGCCGAGGTAGGCGGCGACGACCCCGAGCACGAGCGGCAGCACGAACGCGACCAGCCGGAGGGCGAGGTTCGCGGCCGGCGACCGGGTGGTGAGGTCGAGCAGCTTCTGATCGAGGTGGTCGCCGAACACGGCCTTCTCGGCGCGGGTCGCGAGCCGGGAGAGCCACCCCCCGCCGTCGGCCGGCAGCCCGGCCGACCCGCGGGCCTGACGGAGCGGGCTGTCGGCGATGTGCTTCTCGGCGGCGAACGCCCCGTACAGCCCGATAACCAGCGCCGCCAGCGCGAGCGCGAACCCGGCCCACGCGAGCCGGTGGACCGGCGGCCTTCGGGTGACGTGCGTCATCGACTACCCCTCCGATTCGTGGCACCGGTCTCCGACCTGTGCCGCCCTCACAGGTCTCCGACCTGTGCCACAAGAGGGAACCGCCGTCGGGGCCGGCTCTTCACCGGCCCCTGGCGTCCGCCCCGCTCCCGGGGTAACGTGTCGGGGTTCCCCTCCCGACCGGGCCCGCCATGACCACCGATCCGACCGCCGCCCCGCCGCCGTCCCCGCGGAGGTGGTGGGTGTGCGCCCTGCTCATGCTCGCGACCGTCGTGAACTATATGGACCGGATGGCCCTCAACCAGATGGCCCTCCGGATCAAGAACTACTTCGGCCTGTCCAACACCGACTACAGCCTGCTGGAGAGCGTCTTCTCGCTGGCGTTCGCGATCGGGGCCGTCAGCACCGGGTTCCTGGTCGACCGGGTGAGCGTCCGGTGGGTGTACCCGGTGATGGTTTTGGGGTGGTCGGCCGCCGGGGTGCTGACCGGGTTCGCGGGCAGCTTCTGGATGCTCCTCGGGTGCCGGTTCGCCCTCGGGTTCTTCGAGGCCGGGAACTGGCCGTGCGGGATCCGGACGACGAAGGCGGTGCTGCGCCCGGACGAGCGGTCGCTCGGGAACTCGCTGTTCCAGAGCGGGACCGCGCTGGGGGCGGTCGTCACCCCGCTGATCGTGCTCGCCCTGCTCCGGTCGTACGACCCCGGGGAGCCGCAGCGGCACGCGGTCATGGCGGTGACCGGGGGGACGTACGCGGCCGCCGTGGACGCCCCGACCGACACCTGGAAGTTCCCGTTCCGGGTGATCGGCAGCCTGGGGGTGGTGTGGGTGGTGCTGTGGTTCGCGACCGTCCCGCCGGGGATGCTGCGGGCGGCCCGGGAGCCGGCGGCCGGGGAGGCGGCCCGGTTCGCCGACGTGTTCCGGGACCGCCGGTTCTGGGTGCTGTTCGCCCTGGTGGTGGCGATCAACGTCACCTGGCACGGGTACCGGACGTGGCTGCCGCTGTACCTGCAGGAGAGGCGCGGGTACACCGAGGCGGAGATGAGCCGGTTCACCACCGCCTACTACCTGGTGGCGGACGTCGGGTCGTGGACGGTCGGCGGGCTGACCCTGTACCTGAGCCGGCGCGGGCTGGGGGTGCACCGGAGCCGGGTGCTGGCGTTCGGGGGGTGCGCCGCCCTGGCGCTGACGAGCGTGGCGGTCCCGTTCCTGCCGGACGGGTGGGCGCTGCAGGCCGGGCTGCTGGCGGTCGCGTTCGGGGCGCTCGGGCTGTTCCCGACGTACTTCGCCCTGAGCCAGGAGGTGTCGTCCCGGCACCAGGGGAAGGTGACCGGGACGCTCGGGGCCGGGGCGCACATCTCGCTCGCCCTGATCTACCCGGTCGAGGGGTGGGTGATCGACCTGACCGGGACGCAGGAGGTGGTGCTCGGGGCGATCGGCGTGGTCCCGCTGTTCGCGTTCCTCCTGCTGCTCCGGGCGTGGCGGGAGCCGGCCGACGGCCCGGGCAGGCCCGTCACTTCGGCGGGATGACCTCGACCAGCCCGGCGTCGATGTACTGCCCGCCGCCGGTCTGCCGGCAGTGGACCGCGATCACGTTCGCCCCGGCCTTCAGCGCCTTCCGCCCGTCGGCCGTCAGCGGCAGCTCGGCGTACTCGGTCGTGTACCCGACCGCCCTCGCCGCCAGCACCCCGTTGATGTACACCTCCGCGTCCTCGTCGTGGTGGACGCGGAGCATCGGCTCGCCGTTCGGCAGCGCCTTCAGCTCGAACGTCCGGCGGACCCAGACGTCCGGCGTCTTCCACTCGGTGCGGACGACCGTGTTCGGCGTCATCTTCGTCCCGAACCCGCCCTCGCCCTCGGCCCACGTCGCGGCGTCGAAGTCGGGCTTCTCCCACCCGTCGGCCGGCTTGGCGGTCGTCCACCGCCACTTCTGGCCGGCCTTCTCCGAGGTCGGCACTAGCTCCCGGAACCCCGGGGCCGGGCGGAACAGCGACTCGTGCCACCGGGCCGTCTCGGCGACGTCGAACTTGAGCACCTCGCGGTCGTACGTCATCAGCCCGTTCACCTCCACCTCGACGTCCGTCGTCTGGGTGTACACCGCGGCCGCGCACCCCTTGCCGATCAGCGGGTGGAGCCGGCGGACGAGGGTGTGGTACCCCTGCCGCAGCTCGTCGGTCGTCTTCAGGGTGCGGTACCCCCAGTTGTCGGACTCCTTCCACAGGTGCCCCTTGAGCGGCAGCCCGAGCCCGCCGAACTCGCCGAGCACGCTGACCCGGTCCGGCATGACCGGGAACATGCCGGGGCCGGGGTACATGTGCATGTCCTTCATGTCGCCGTACCCGCGGTCGGTCCACCCGCTCGGGCCGTTGACCAGCCGGGTCGGGTCGTACCCCTTCACCCACTTCAGGACGTCGTTCGTGTCGTGCTGGCCCCACCCCTCGTTGAACGGCACCCAGCAGTAGATGCAGGGGAAGAACTGGAGGTGGTCGATCATCGCCTTCAGCTCCGTGCGGAACTGCTTCTTGTCCTCCGCGGAGAACTCGGCGTCCGCCTTCCAGTCCTGCTTGACGAACTGGGTCTTCTCGATGAACCCGCTCGGCATGTCCTGCCAGACGAGCAGCCCGATCTTGTCGCAGTGGTGGTACAGCCCGGCCGGCTCGACCTTGATGTGCTTGCGGAGCATGTTGAACCCGAGCTTCTTGAGCACGTCCAGGTCGTACCGCATCGCCTCCTCGCTCGGCGGGGTGAGCAGTCCGTCCGGCCACCACCCCTGGTCCAGCGGCCCGAGCTGGAACAGCGGCTTGTTGTTCAGCATCAGCCGCATCACCCCGTGCTCGTCCTTCGCGGCGCCGACCTTCCGCATGGCGAAGTACGACCCGGCGAGGTCGACGGGGGTCGGGGACGCGCCGTCCGTCAGCTTGACCTCGATCGGCGTGAGGTGCGGGGTGTCCGGTGTCCAGAGGACGGGGTTGACGAGCTTCAGCCGGACCGGGTCGCCGGGCTTGACGGTGTCGCCGTACGACACCCCCCCGGACTTGATCCCGACCCACACGCTGAGGCCCTTCGTGTCCCCGGCGGTGGTCACCCGGAACTCCACCTCGCTCTTGTCGACGTCCGGGACCGCGACCACGCCGGTGACGTACCCCTTCGGCACCGGCTCCATCCAGACCGTCTGCCAGATCCCGGTGACCGGGGTGTACCAGATGCCGCGCGGCTTACTCACCTGCTTGCCGCGCGGCTGGCTGCCGGCGTCGGTCGGGTCCCACACCCGGACGACCACCTCGCCCTTGCCGTCCGCCAGGTGGTCGGTGACGTCGAACGAGAACGGGTCGGACATGCCGCGGTGGGTGCCGAGTTCCTTGCCGTTCACCCACACCGTCGCCTCGAAGTCCACCGCCCCGAAGTGCAGCAGGACGCGCTTCCCCTTCCACCCGGCCGGCACCTCGACCGCGCGCCGGTACCACAGGTGCTGGTCCTTGGTGACGTGCTTGCCCACGCCCGACAGGGCCGACTCGGCGGCGAACGGGACGAGGATCTTGCCGTCCCACTTCTCCGGCCTCGGAGCGTCCTTGGCGGTGATCGCGTAGTCCCACAGGCCGTTGAGGTTCATCCAGTCCTTGCGGACGAGCTGCGGCCGCGGGTACTCCTTCCAGGCGTTGTCCGGGGTGACCTGCTTGCCCCACTTGGTCATCAGCGGGGACGGGGCCGGCTTCCAGTCCGCGGCGACGGCGGCCGCCGACCCGGCGAACGCGAACAGGGCGAGGAGGACGCGGGAGAGCATGGGAGTCGTCTCCGAGCGGGGGGCGTGAGCCCCTGTGAGTGCTCCGACACAGGGGGCTCACGCCCCCCGCTCGGCTGGTCAGTCCGCGACGCGCTTCACGATGTTCCCGTAGGCGTCGATCCGGCGGTCGCGGAAGAACGGCCAGTTCCGCCGCACGTCCTCCATCAGCTTCCGGTCGCACGCCACCACCAGCACCTCTTCCCGGTCGGCGCCGGCCTTCGCGACCAGCCGGCCGAACGGGTCGCTGACGAACGACCCGCCCCAGAACTCCAGCCCGTCCCCGACGAGCACCTCGTGGCCGACGCGGTTGACCGCGCAGACGTAGGTGCCGTTGGCGATCGCGTGCCCGCGCATGCTCGTCTCCCACGCCGCGTGCTGGGCCTCGCCGAACTCGGCCTTCTCCTTCGGGTGCCAACCGATCGCCGTCGGGTAGAAGATCACCTCCGCCCCTTGGAGCGCCGTGAGCCGGGCCGCCTCCGGGTACCACTGGTCCCAGCAGACGAGCGTCCCGACCTTCGCCGCCGGCGTCGGGAACACCTTGAACCCGAGGTCGCCGGGGGTGAAGTAGAACTTCTCCAGGAACAGCGGGTCGTCCGGGATGTGCATCTTGCGGTAGAGGCCGAGCAGTTCGCCCTTCGCGTCATGAACGGTCGCCGTGTTGTGGTACACCCCCGGCATCCGCTTCTCGAACAGCGACCCGACCACGACGACCCCGTGCTTCTTGGCGGCCGCCCCGAGCCGGTCGGAACTCGGCCCCGGGATCGGCTCCGCGAGGTCGAACAGGGCCGGGTCTTCCTTCTGGCAGAAGTAGTACCCGGTGAACAGCTCCGGCAGGCAGACGACCTGCGCCCCGCGCTCGGCCGCGTCGGCCACCGCGGCCTCGGCCTTCGCCAGGTTCGCCTCCCGGTCCGGGGCGACCCGCATCTGCACCGCGGCGATGGTGAACGTGTCCGGCATGTTCGGGTGGTGAGGTGGTTGTCGGGGTTCGGGCGTTGGTTCCGCGGCCGCCGTCTGTTATACCGATCTCCAGTCGCGGCGGGCCGGCCGCCCGCCACCCCACCACCTCTCCACCCCACCACCCATGTCCGACCAGAACATCACCAGCGTGCTGAAAGAGACCCGCGTCTTCCACCCGCCGGAAGGGTTCGTGGAGAACGCCCACGTCGGGGCGGCGGAGCGGGACCGGCTGACGGCGTGGGCGGAGCGCGACCCGGACGGGTTCTGGGCCGAGCAGGCGAAGACCCTGCACTGGTTCAAGCCCTGGACGCAGGTGCTCGACTGGTCGAACGCCCCGCACGCCCGGTGGTTCGTCGGCGGGCAGCTCAACGCGAGCGACAACTGCCTCGACCGGCACCTGGCGACGCGCGGGAACAAGGCCGCGATCCTGTTCGAGGGCGAGCCGGGCGACTCGCGGACGCTGACCTATCAGCAGCTGCACCGCGAGGTGTGCCGGTTCGCCAACGGGCTGAAGGCGCTCGGCGTCGGCAAGGGGGACCGGGTCACCATCTACATGCCGATGATCCCGGAGGCGGCGGTCGCGATGCTCGCCTGCGCCCGGATCGGGGCCACCCACTCGGTCGTGTTCGGCGGGTTCTCGGCCGACGCCGTCGCGGACCGGAACAACGACGCGAAGTCGAAGCTCGTGATCACGGCCGACGGCGGGTGGCGGCGCGGCAAGGTCGTCCCGCTGAAGGCGAACGTGGACGCGGCGCTGGAGAAGTCGCCGACGGTCGAGACGTGCGTCGTCTTCAACCGCTGCAACACGGCGGTGGAGATGAAGGCCGGGCGGGACGTGTGGTGGCACGACCTCGTGGCGGACGTGGGCGACGACTGCCCGGCCGAGCCGCTGGACAGCGAGCACCCGCTGTTCGTCCTGTACACGTCGGGGAGCACCGGGAAGCCGAAGGGGGTGCTGCACACCACCGGCGGGTACCTGCTCGGCACCTCGCTCACCCACAAGTGGGTGTTCGACATCAAGGAGGACGACGTCTACTGGTGCACCGCGGACGTCGGGTGGGTGACCGGGCACAGCTACATCGTGTACGGCCCCTTGTGCAACGGCACCACGGTGGTGATGTACGAGGGCGCCCCGAACCACCCGAAGGAGAACCGGTTCTGGGAGATCGTCGAAAAGTACAAGGTGACGGTCTTCTACACCGCCCCGACGGCGATCCGGGCGTTCGTGAAGTGGGGCGACCACCACCCGAAGGGGCACGACCTGTCGAGCCTCCGGCTGCTCGGGAGCGTCGGCGAGCCGATCAACCCGGAGGCGTGGATGTGGTACCACACGACGATCGGAGGCGGCCGGTGCCCGGTCGTCGACACGTGGTGGCAGACGGAGACCGGGGCGATCATGATCGCGCCGCTGCCCGGGGCGGTGCCGACGAAGCCCGGCAGCGCGACGCACCCGCTGCCGGGGATCGCGGCGGAGGTGGTGGACAAGGCGGGCAACCCGGTCCCGGCGGGGCAGGGCGGGTTCCTGGTGGTCAAGCGGCCGTGGCCGAGCATGATGCGGACGATCCTCGGGGACGACGAGCGGTTCCGGGCGACGTACTGGAGCCAGTACCCGGGGGTGTACTTCACCGCCGACGGGGCGCGGAAGGACGAGCACGGGTACGTCTGGGTGATGGGCCGGGTGGACGACGTGCTGAACGTGAGCGGTCACCGGCTGAGCACGATGGAGGTGGAGAGCGCGCTGGTCCACCACCCGAAGGTGGCGGAGGCGGCGGTGGTCGGCCGGCCGGACGACCTGAAGGGGGAGGGGATCGTCTGCTTCGTGACGCTGAAGCAGGGGCACGCCCCGAGCGACGAGCTGAAGGCGGAGCTGAAGGCGCACGTGGTGAAGGACATCGGGGCGCTGGCGAGGCCGGACGAGGTGAAGTTCACGGAGGCGCTGCCGAAGACGCGGAGCGGGAAGATCATGCGGCGGTTCCTGCGGGACGTCGCGGCCGGCCGGCAGAGCACCGGGGACGCGACGACGCTGGAGGACTACAGCGTGCTGGCGAAGCTGCGGGAGGACGAGGAGTGACGGCGGCCGGCGTGGTAGGATCGGGGTGGGTCGAGTTACCGGAGGCCCGCCATGTCCGCCGAGAAGAGCACCGCCGGGGCGAACCCGCCGGCGGAGGTCGAGTACGTCCCGCCGCCGCTACCGCCCGGGATTGTGAAGGCGCTGCGCGTCTTCAAGGCCCACTTCCCGGAGCTGTTGAGGAAACACCCCGACCGGTGGGTGGCGTGTGACGGCGAGCGCGTCCTGTACGTCGGGGACTCGCAGGAAGTGCTCTACAAAAGGTGCCGCAAGCGGGGGCTGGCCCCGGACGAGTTCATCGTCCTGTACACCCTCCCCGACGCGGCCGACGAGATCGAATGACCGAACCCGGCACCGCCCATGCCGTTCGTCCTGACCCGCGTCCCGCTCAACGCCGCCGAGCGCACGGCCGCGCCCGGGGGCGTTCCGATCACCCTCCGGCCGTACCAGCCGGTCGTGTGGGTCCGGCTCGTCGGGTGGGAACCCGACCCGGCGGCCGAGGGCAGGGCGGTCGCGTTCCCGGCCGTTCTGGACACCGGGAACAACGGCACCGTCCTGATCGCCGAGACGGTCTTCCGGGCGGCCACCGGGACGGACCCGGCGGACTCGCCGCGCTACCACACGTCGGTCGTGAACGGGGTTCCGCTGCGGTGCTACGGGTACAACCTCGACCTCTTGAGCGTCCGGAACGGGGACGCACTCGAACGAGTGGCTTGGCGGCTCCAGACGGACCGCGGGGTGCACGTCATCCCGGCCGACCTCGAGCACCGGTTCCCGCGGGTGCCGGTCATCGGCGTCCGGTGCCTGACCACCAACCGCCTCACCTACTCGCTGAACGGCCGGCGGCGGACGTTCTCCCTGTGGCGGCCGCCTAGCCCGCCGGCCGCCCGCTGACCCGTCACGCCAGCGCGGCCCGGGTCCGCTTCACCAGCGGGGAGTCGGGGGCGCCCGACCCCTTCAGCCAGAACAGGCTCGCCGCCAGGAACCGGTCCCGCACCCCCGGCGACAGCAGGGCCACGTCCTCCAGCACCGCCGAGCTGAACTTGTAGTCGTGCGAGTCCGACCCCTTCCGGAACGTCAGCCGCCGGCCCTCGTCGGTCAGCGCCTTCGCCCCGCCCGGGTTCCCCTTCAGCACCCGCAGCGCCATCCGGGCCGCCGACAGCTTGTCCCGCGACAGCTCCGCGAACACCGCCTCCGCGCCCGTGTCCTCGACCGCGTCCGGCGGCGCCAGCTCGTCGATCTTCACGTCCCCCACCTTGCCCCGCGACGTCATCGCGTCGCGGAACAGCGGGACGAACGCCGCCGCCTGCAGCAGCAGGAACCGCCGCAGCTCGGCGTCGCCGGTGGTGCGGGCGGCGTAGTGCAGGGCGTTGAGCGACGTGAGCGAGTGCAGCGCGACGATCCCCGGCTGCCGCATCAGCAGCTCCCCGCCGGCCAGGAACAGACCGTCCCACGCCGACTGGGCGGTCGCCGACGCCCCGGCCCGCTTCGCCACCTCCGCGCTCACCTCGTCGGCCGCCGCGGTCCGGATCGTGCGGAGCAGTTCGGTCGTGAACTCGGGGGTCGGCTGGTCCGCCGCGCCGCGCGGCCGGTTCTGCTCGCGGGCGCGGCCCGCGTTCTTGCGGCCGGGCCGGTCGGCGTCGAGGTCTTCCTTCGCCGGGTTCTTCCCGTCGTGCCGCAGGAGCGCGAACGCTAACGACCGGAGCACCGGCTCGGCGTGCGGCCAGCCGATCACCTCCAGGGTGCGGAACGCGTTCGCCACGTAGATGATCTTGTGCCCGATGTCGCGGAAGTCCCGGCTCCCGTACCGGGCGAACAGGTCGAACATCTCGCCGGGGGCGGCGGTCCGGGCCAGCGCCGCCGTCGCCGCGTCCGCCCGCTCCGCGTCCCACCCGTCCATCGCGGCGACGAACTCCGCCCGGGCCTTCGCCGCCGGCGGCACCTTCGCCTCGTCCACCGGCTTCATCCGCCACCCGGACTCCTTCAGGTTCGTCGCCTGGGCGGACTTGAAGTTGTCGAGCGCCCAGAACAGCGGCAGCCACCGCTCGTTGTCCGGCCCGGCCATCGCCGCCTGGTGGGCCGAGTGGACGACCAGCACCGCGTGGAACTTGAACCCGACGCTCGGCCGCGGCTGGACGTTCCGCACCCCGGCCAGCAGCAGGGCGGCCAGCGCCTCGCGGTACGCCAGCCCCTTCTTCACCCGCGCCCCGACCTCCTCCAGCAGCTTGTCCCGCGGGGTGTCCTCCAGCAGCCGGACGAGCGGCTCGATGCCGGAGTCGAGGCGGACGAGGTCCGGGTCCGGCTTCGCGTCGGCGGCGGACACCGGCGGGAGGCCGTCGAGGAACGCGAGGCCGGCGGACGCGGCCAGGAACGAGCGGCGGTCGGGGGACGCGGACATGGGGCGCTCCGGGAGAAGGGGAGCGGGCGACGGGAGACGGGACTGAGGAGATTGTAGTCACGCCGGAACTTTTCGGCGGTTGACCTGAATCGCGCAAACTGCGGGTATTTGTCTTGACCTAACGTCGGTTTTTTTTAGCTTACGCCACGGCGTTAGGACTGAACAGCACCAGATTCACACACCAATCGAGGTGTACCGTGTCGCACGCGAAGCTGTCCGCGGCCGTCACCCTGTTCGTGGCGATGGTAGCCATGAGTGGCGGTCTCGCGCGGGGTCAGTTTGAAGACCCGGGTGGCAATCAAGGCGGGAACGACGGACCCACCGGGACTCTGGTTATCGGTGGGGTCGGCAACCCGCCCGAGAAGAACTTCGTTCGACTGGATGCGACCTGGGATAAGTGCGGGAACGCCAGTGGGGCCAAGGTCACCCTGTACAAGGGGGTGAAGGCCAACCCGGGCCAAGCGGTGAACGTCGGCGAGCTCACCGCGAGTCCGGCCGGCGCGTCCGGCAAGCTCGGCGGAGATATGAGCGATAACGCCAAGTACAAGTCGGGTGATACCGTGTTCGCCGTCCTCAAGGTCGTGGACGCCGGGAACAAGGTGATCGTCGAGAAGGTGGCGGGCGACTTCACAGTTCCTTGATGGCGTACTCTCATTCGGTCCGGTACGGCAAGCGGAGGTCGATGATGGCGGGCACAACCACCGGGGCACCGCGGATCAGCGGGCGACCGGGATTCACCCTACTGGAACTCCTGGTGGCGGTCGCCATCGTCGCCGTCCTGATCGGTCTGGTAGTGCCGGCCGTCGTGCGGGTCCGGACGACCGCCATCCGCACCCGGGTCGCCAATCAACTCCGCCAGATCTCTCTGGCTCAGCAGCATTACGTGACGAATCACGGCCCCCTCCACCCTCCGGGTCCGGCCAACCGGTCGCGGGGTGGTGGGGACGTGTTCGGTGTAATCCTGCCCTACCTCGAACAGCAAGTGGTCGAGACCCCGACCCCGCACGGCCTCATGATCCAGAACTACGTGAGCGCAGGTGACCCGAGCATTGCGTTTTACCCCTCCGAGCCGGGGAACTGTAGCTTCGCAGTCAACGCCCTGACGTGCTGGAGGAGTGGGGTCACGATCCCGGCGGAAGTCACGGACGGAACGTCGAACACGGTCGCGTTCGCGGAGCGGTACGCCAGGTGCCAGCGCCAGAACGTTATCTGGTCGCTCGGCACAGTTCGGTGTTTCGACCCGCGACTCGGGCAAGAGGTGCTGTGCGGGCTGACGGCAGACCGGCGCGCGAACTTCGCGGATCGGACGTTTGTCGACTCCCTTCCGGTGTCCGGCCCCACACCGGGCACGACGGTCGGTTCAATCCCGGACTTGACGTTCCAGGTTAACCCCCGTCCCGACGCCTGCGACGGTCGCGTCGTGCAGGGCGCCTTCCCCTCCGGTCTGCTCGTTGCGATGGCCGACAGCAGTGTCCGGACTCTCGGGCCGGCGATCCAGACGACGACCTACTGGGGACTGGTGACTCCGGACGGTGGTGAAGTGCTCGGCGACTGGTAAACCGGTAGCGAACTCACCCCGGGGAGTGACGGGCCGGGGGGTTGTGTCGCCGACCGGTCGGGGTTGCTAAATCCCGCGGGGCCGGGCGCCCGCGGGCTGGTCCCGGCGTACCCTGACCGGTGCCATTCGCCCCGTCCACCCACCGGGGGAACACCCGTGAAGCGCCTCGCCGCCCTCACCCTGTTCTGCGGCACCGTCTCCCTCAGCACGGGCGCCGCCCAGGACCCGCCCAAGGTCCAGCGCACCCACTACGCCGTCCGGAACGCCGACCCGGCCGTCCTGGCCGAGGTGGTCGGGGCGCACTTCAAGGGCGACGCCACCCTGATCGCCGCCCCCGCCGGGTCCGGCAGCGCGGTCCTGGTCAGCGGCTCGCCGGCCGCGGTGCCGGAGGTGGTCAAGCTCCTCGAGCAGCTCGACCGGAAGCCGCGGGCCGTCGAGGTCGAGGTCACCGTCGCCGAGCTGCCGGCGCCGAAGGACGGGAAGGAGTTCACCGCCGCCGACGTCGCCGCGGTGGACGCCCTGGTGAAGGACGGGAAGGGTCAGCGGATCCGGCTCGCGGCGGTCGAGGGGCAGCAGGCCACCATCCAGGTCGGGGGCGACAAGCCGTACGTCACCGGCAGCGTCGTGCGCGGCGCCGAGTTCGGGGGGAAGGGCGTCACCCAGAAGTCGGTGAGCTACCGGCCGACCGGGACGACGGTGAAGCTGACGCCGCGGGTCGGGGCGGAGAACGTCGTCGCGCTGGACCTGAGCGTGCAGGAGAGTAAGGTCCGGGCGGCCGAGGAGGAGGTTGGCGCGCCGGCGTTCGAGAACAGCAGCCTCGCCACCAAGCTGAGCATCCCGGCCGGCAAGTCGGTGATCGCCCAGGCGGTGCGGGCCGAAGGGAAGGCCGGGCCGACCGTCACCGTGGTCGTGGTCACCGCCCGGGTGGTGGACGAGCAGCCGAGGGCCGGCGGGCGGTGACCGCCGCGGCCGCGGTCACTCCTCGCCGCCGCGGTCCTTGGTCTTGACCAGCGTCACCCGGTTCCCGGTCGGGTTGTACCGCACCTCGGTCATGAACGCCCGCATCAGCAGGATGCCGCGGCCGCTCGGCCGGAGCAGGTAGTCCAGGTCGGTCGGGTCGGGGAGCTTGGACACGTCGAACCCCGGCCCCTCGTCGGCAATCACGAACGCCGCCCGGGCCGGACTCAGCCGGGCCGTCACCCGCACCCGCCGGTCCCGGTACGGGGCCTCGTGCCGCCGCTCCGCGGCTAGCCGGTGGAACGCGTCGTCCCCGTTCTGCCGCAGGTCCGAGCTGACCTCCAGGTTGCCGTGGTAGACGGCGTTCAGCAGGGCCTCCTCCAGGGCGACCCCGGCCCGGGTCGCCCCGGTCAGGTCGCACAGCCCGACCTGGATCAGGTCCTCCCGGAACAGGGCGACCAGCGGCGGGACCAGGGCCGGGTCGTTCTCCAGCACGAACTGCGACGCCCGCCGGGTCATCCCGGCCAGCACCCGGTACCGCCGGTGCTCGGCCTGCCGGGCGGACAGCACCCGCTCCAGGACCGGGGCCAGGTCGGTCGCCAGGGCCTGCTTCGGGACGTAGTCCGCGGCCCCGGCCCGGAGGGCGTCGACCGCCACCCGCTCGCTCCCGCCGCCGGTCATCAGCACGACCGGCACCAGCGGGTACTGGCCGCGGATCTTCTCGACCAGGACGAGGCCGTCCATCTTCGGCATCTGGAGGTCGGTGAGGACGACGGCCGGGGCCTCCTTGGCGATCGCCTCCAGCGCCTCGACCCCGTTGCCGGCCTGGGCGACCCGCCACCCGCCCATCTGGTCGAGCAGGCGGGTGACGTACCGCCGCTCGAGGACGGAGTCGTCCACGACCAGGATGGGGATGGGGTCGGCGGGGGCGGGCGTGGTCATCGCCGGGTTCTCGGGAGGGCGTAATGACCGGATCTTAGCACCTGTCAGTCCACACAGACGGGAAATCCGCATCGTGGGACGATCCGGCCACGGCCGGGGGCATGAAAAGAGCCCGCGGGACGGACCCGCGGGCCGGGAGGAGGTTCGGTGGTTCGACCGTCGGCCGGGCGGGCGGTCCACTTCGAGACCCGGGGCGCGGAGGGCTCGCGGCACCGCCGGCGATCGTCATCATGATCGCGGTGCGGAACCGCGGCCGGCGGGGTTGGACCAGGCCGCACGGCGATCATGATGACGATCGCCGGTAGCGGTGCTGGAACAGCCCTCCCCGGGTGGCGTGGGTAGGCGTGCTCTCGGGTGACGCAACATCACCCTGCTGCAGGGCAGCGAGCTGGACCCGACCCCGCCCGGCCGACGGTGTTCGCTTCCCGAGCGGGGGGCGTGAGCCCCCTGTGGGATGAGACCACAGGGGGCTCACGCCCCCCGCTCGGGGTCAACCCAGAATCCCGCTGACCACCTCGCCCTTCACCAGCTCCCGCGGCTGGTTCAGGTGGTTGTACACGATCGTGTCCGGCTTGATCCCGACCGAGTGGTAGATCGTCGCCAAGAGCTCCGTCGGGTGGACCGGGTTCTCGACCGGGGCACTCGCGGTCTTGTCGCTCTTCCCGTGGACGTGCCCGCGGCGGACGCCGGCCCCGGCCGCCAGTGCCGTGTAGCAGTACGGCCAGTGGTCCCGGCCGTCGTCCTGGTTCTGGTTGCCGGACGTGCTCACCCCGCGCTGCGGGCTGCGGCCGAACTCCCCGACCACCACCACCAGCGTCTCCTTCAGGAGCCCGCTCTGGTCCAGGTCCTCGATCAGGGCCGACACCCCGGTGTCCAGCAGCGGGGCGGCCTGGTCCTTCATCCGCTTCGACAGCCCGGCGTGCACGTCCCACGAGTGGTTGTCGCTGTTGGCCACCTTCGGCCACACCACCTCGACGAACCGGGTCCCGGCCTCGACCAGCCGGCGGGCCAGGAGCAGGCACTGGCCGAACGTGTTCTTCCCGAACCGCTCGCGGACCGCCGGCTTCTCCTCCGACAGGTCGAACGCCCGCTTCGCCCGCCCGCTGGTCACCAGCCCCAGGGCCTTCCCGTAGTACTCGTCCAGGTCGTGCTTGGCGACCGCCTCCTCGATCTCCGGCATGCCCCGCGAGATCGTGTCCCGCAGGGTCGCCCGCCGCTCCATCCGGGCCGCCGTCGTCTCCTCCCGGAGCTTCAGGTCGTCGGTCCGGATCCGGTCCATCTTCGCCATGTCCAGGTCGTCGCCCGGCGGGTACAGCAGGTACGGGTCGTACGCCTTCCCGAGGAACCCGGCCGTCCCGCCCTTTCCGACCACGTTCGACTCCTGGAGCGGGCGGGGCATCGCCACGAACGGGAGCATCGGGACGGTCGGCGGCTTCAGCTTGATGATGTTCGACCCCAGCGTCGGGAAGTCCTTCGGGCTGGGCGGCTCCAGCTGCCCGGACGCGCTCACCTTGTCGGTGGTGTACCCGGTGTGCATCTGGTAGATGGCGGCGGTGTGGTTGAACAGCCCGTTCGGGGTGTAGCTCATCGTCCGGATCAGGGTGGTCTTGTCGAGCACCTTGCCGATCTTCGGCAGGAGCTCGGTGACCTTCACCCCGGGCAGGACGGTGTCCTGCGCCTTGAACACGCTCCGGACCTTGTCCGGGACGTTGTCCTTCGGGTCCCACAGGTCGAGGTGGCTGGGGCCGCCCTGGAGGTACACGAAGATGACGCCCTTCGCCTTGCCGAACCCCGGCCCGCCCTCGTCCTTGGCGCTGCCGTTCGCCTTCGCGGTCGCCCCCTGGAGGGTGAGCAGCTGGCCGAGGCTGAGGCCGAGGACGCCGGACCCGCCGACCCGCAGCAGGTCGCGGCGGGTGACGCGGTCGCAGTCGCTGGCGGCCGCCGCGCCGGGGATGACGAGCATCGGTCGGACTCCGGGGGAAGGGGGCGGGATTCTGTAGAACCGCGGCGGCGAACCGGGGCGCGGCTCGGGTGGTTGTCTGAAGTCTACCGGAGGATCGGGCGGGTTCAAACAGAAAAATCCCCGTGGGCGAGGCACTCCTGCCTCGACCCGGTTGGAGCGAGGCAGGAGTGCCTCGCCCACGGGGACGGACTCACTCCTTGATCTCCACGACCTCAGCCTTAGCCCCGTTGGCCTTGATCGAGGCGACCGCCTTCTCCGCGTCGGCCTTGTTCTTGTACCCCTCGCTCGACGACGCCACCACCTGGTTGTTCGCGGCCTTCAGCCGCCACCGGTGCTCCTTCTTCTCGTCCTCGAACATCTCGAACTTCAGCTTGTCGTCGGTCCCGGCCTTCTTCAGCAGCTCGATGCTGTTCATCGCGTCGGCCTTGTCCTTGTACCCCTGCCCGGCGGTCGCCAGGATCTGGTTGTTCGCCGCCGACTTCAGCCGCCACCGGTACTCGTCGTTCTTCGCCTTGTAGACCTCGAACTTGAGGTTGCTCTCCTTGTCCTTGTCCTTCTGCCCGGCGGCGGACGACAGGGTGAGGAACCCGGCCGCCAGGGCGGCGGCGCACGCGAGTCGGACCACGGCGGAACTCCCGGAAGAGGTGCGGGCGAGGGGTGGGGTGAACGTATTGCAACGGCCGTGCCCCGGCGACAGGAATCGCTTATGCGAAGATCTCGCGCACCACCGCCCCCTTCACGTCGGTCAGGCGGAAGTCCCGGCCGGCGTGCCGGTAGGTCAGCTTCTCGTGGTCCAGCCCGAGCAGTGCCAGGATGGTGGCGTGCAGGTCGTGCATGTGGACCCGGTCCTCGACCGCGTAGTACCCGAAGTCGTCGGTCGCCCCGTGCACGTGCCCGCCCTTCACCCCGCCGCCGGCGAGCCACATGCTGAACGCGTGCGGGTTGTGGTCCCGCCCGTCCCCGCCCTGGGCCGTCGGCGTCCGGCCGAACTCCCCGCCCCACCACACCAGCGTGTCCTCGAGCAACCCGCGCTGCTTGAGGTCCGCCAGCAGCGCAGCGATCGGCCGGTCCACCTCGCGGGCGTTCTTCTCGTGGTCGCGCCGCAGGTTGTCGTGCTGGTCCCACTTGTACGAGTGGCTGCACTGGACGAACCGCACCCCGGCCTCGGCCAGCCGGCGGGCCGTCAGGCACTGCCGGCCGAAGTTGTCGGTCGGCAGCCCGTCGCCGATCCCGTAGGCGTCGCGGACCTTCGCCGGCTCGCGGCCCAGGTCCATCACCCGCGGGGCCTCGGCCTGCATCCGGAACGCCAGCTCGAAGGCGTCGATCCGGCCTTCGAGGGCCGCGTCCGGGCCGGCCGCCGCGAGGTGGTCGCGGTTCATCCGGTTCAGCAGGTCGAGTTGCAGCCGCTGCCGGGCGGGGGCGTCAGCCGGGGCGATGTCGCGGACCGCCGACTCCTTCGCCGGGATGCCGGAGTAGCCGACCGGGGTGCCGGTGAACGCGGCCGGGAGGAACGCGCTGGAGAAGTTCTGCACCCCGCCGTGGCCGAGCGTCGGGTTGAGGGTGACGAACCCGGGCAGGTTCTGGTTCTCGGTCCCGAGGCCATAGGTGACCCAGCTACCGGCGCTCGGGCGGACGAACGTGTCACTCCCGGTGTGGAGCTGCAGCAGCGCCCCGCCGTGCGCCGAGTTGTCGGCGTGGACGCTGCGGATCACGCACAGGTCGTCGGCCCGCTTCCGCACCTCCGGGAACAGGTCGGACACCTGGATGCCGCTGTCGCCGCCCGGCCGGAACGCCCACGGCGACTGCAGGAGGTTGCCGGTCGCGGCGAACTGCACCCGCGGCTTCTGCCCCGGGTACTGCTGGCCGTGGTGCCGCTTCAGCCGCGGCTTCGGGTCGAACGTGTCCACCTGCGACGGCCCGCCGTGCATGAACAGGAAGATGACGCGCTTGGCCCGCGGGGCGAAGTGCGGCGCCTTCGGGGCGAGCGGGCCGGCCGGCGATCCCGGGCGAAGGGCGTCAGCCCCCTGTGCCAGCAGGTCGGCGAGGGCGAGCAGCCCGAACCCGTTGGCGGTGGTCCGGAGCAGGTCGCGGCGGGTCGGGGGGCGGAACGTCGGCATGGTGGTGGCTTCCGGTCGGGGTCCGGCGTACTACAGTTGCGAGCCCACCCGTTCCCGTGGAGGCGGTGATGTCGCGTCGCGTGCTTGCGGCCGTCCTGTTCGCCGGCGTGGCCGCGTGTGCCGTCCCCGCGGCCGGGCGGGACGAGCCGAAGTTCCCGGCCCCGAAGTCGCTCGGCCCGGTCGAGACCTACGGCAAGAACCTCGGCCGGGCGATGCACCTGCTGGCGACCAGCACCCCGGAGAAGCGGAACACCGTCCGGGTCCTATTCTACGGCCAGTCGATCACCGCCCAGGCGTGGACCAAGGCGGTCGCGGCCGACCTGCGGAAGCGGTTCCCGCACGCCGACCTCGTCGCCGAGAACCGGGCGATCAGCGGGCACGCCGCCCAGATGCTCGTCAAGACGGCCGAGGCCGACCTGTACCCGTTCTACCCGGACCTGCTGATCTTCCACGTCTACGGGTCGCACCCGGACTACGAGGCCATCATCCGCCGGACGCGCGAGCGGACCACCGCCGACGTCCTCCACACCACCGACCACCTGCGGGCCGGGGAGGCGTCGGAAGAGGAGACCGACCCGGCGAAGCTGACTCCGAAGCAGTGGAACCCGTGGTTCAATCATGCGTTCCTGCCGGGGGTGCAGAAGAAGTACGGGACCGAACTGGCGGACGTCCGCGGGCTGTGGAAGCAGTACCTCGCCGACCACGGGCTGAAGGCGCAGGACCTGCTGAAGGATAGCGTCCACCTGAACGCCCACGGCGAGTATGTCATGGCCGCGCTCGTGTCCGCCCACCTGCGGCACGACCCGAAGGCCGCGGCGCCGGCCGACGACCGGGTGAAGACGTTCGCGGTCGGCAAGGACGTCGGCTGGAAGGACGGGAAGCTGACACTGCCGTTCGAGGGGAACCGTGTCGACCTGGTGTGCGGCCCGGGGAAGGGCGGGCCGGCGGCCGTGCGGGTCGACGGGAAGAGGCCGTCCGAGTTCGCCGAGGCGTACGCCTTCACCCGGACGACCGCGTACCCGACGAGTAACTACCCGACGCTGCTGCGGGTGACCTCGGAGAAGCCTCGGGTCGCCGAGGACTGGACGCTGACGCTCACCGAGCTGAATGCCGACTTCACGGGCGGGAAGTTCACGGTCACGGGGTCGGTGACCGGGGACGACGGGGCGGGCGAGGTCGGGAAGCGGTTCGTGTCGAAGTCCGGGCGGGTAGTGATCGAGGCGGATGACTGGAACCTGGCGTACTGTCTGAAGGTTCACGAGAACCACGTCAAGCTGCCGTTCGCGATCCGGTGGAAGTCGGTCCTGACGGGGGCGGACGAGTTCCGGTCGCCGGGGGCGAAGGACGCGGCGGTCGAGGCGGTGGTGACCGTGGCGCGGGGGTTGCCGAACGGGAAGCACACGCTGGAGCTGTCCGGCGGGCCGGACGTGCCGGTCGCCGCCGTCCGGGTGTACAAGCCGGGTCCGGTGCCGGCGAAGTGACAAGAGGTCCGAGCCCGAGCGCCAGCGAGGGTCCGTGCTCGACCCTCGCTGGCGCTCGGGCTCGGACCCGATCACCCCACGGTGACGAACTCGCTGCTCGCGAACAGCACCCGGCACCACGCCGCCCACGCCTTCGCCCGCCGCCCGGCCGCGTCCCCGAGCGACGCCTCGTACTCTGCCAGGAAGGCGAGCGCCCGCGCCACCTCGTCGGCCGTCGCCTCCCGCCCGAACGCCCGCGGGTACGCCGCCCGCACCCGGTCCGCGTCCGCCCCGGGGAGCGCGAGCAGCGCCTCGGCGAACGCCGCTGCCTGTGCCCCGACGAACGGGTTGTTCAGCATGAACAGGGCCTGCGGGGCGACCACCGTCGCCGCCCGCTTCCCGGCCGGGACGTGCGGCTCGGCGAAGTCGAACGCCTGGAAGAAGTCGTACACGTTGTTCCGCACCACCGGCAGGTAGACGCTGCGGCGGGTCGTGTCGTACCGGGCGGCGACCTTCGGCCGGTCGTTGCTCACGTACTCGAAGTTGCCGTTGTTCAGCAGCGACCCGCCGGCGGTGCGGTCGAGGGTGCCGGCGACGGCCAGCATCGCGTCGCGGATCGCCTCCGCCTCCAGCCGCCGGCGGTTGAACCGCCACAAGAGCCGGTTGTCCGGGTCGGCGAACGCCGCCTTCGGGTCGTGGGCGGCCGAGCGCCGGTACGTCTCCGACAACAGGATCCGCTTGTGGAGTTTTTTGAGGCTCCACCCGTCGGCGACGAACCGGGCGGCAAGCCAGTCGAGCAGCTCCGGGTGCGTCGGCCGGTCGCCGAGCCGGCCGAAGTTGTCCGGGGTGCGGACGATCCCCTCGCCGAAGTGGTGCTGCCAGACGCGGTTCACGATCACCCGGGCGGTCAGCGGGTTGTCCGCCGACGCGATCCAGTTCGCCAGTTCGAGCCGCCCGCTCCGCTCGCGCACCCGCCCGAACCGGGTCTTGTTCGGCTCCGCCGTATCGGCCGGGTTCACGCGGGTCGGCACGAACTCGGTCTGTTCCTCGCCTGCGAGGATGCGGGGGAACACCGCCGGCGCCTGTTCGCCCGGGGTCGTGTAGTTGCCGCGCACCTGGACGTACAGGTTCCGCGGGGCGGTGGCGTATGCGGCCGCCGTCCCCTCCTCGACGGCCAGCGCGGACTCGGCCGCGGGCGCCGCCGCGCGAAGGTCGTCCACCTCCTTCTGGAGCGCCGCGACGGCGTCCTGGAGCGGCTTCTTCTTCTCCGGGTCGGGTTCGGCCTTCACCTTGTCCCGGGCGAGCCGCACCTCGCGGGTCTTGGCGACGAGCTTCTTCTCGACCTCGCGGAGCTTGGCGGCGTCCTCGGGGGCGGTGCCGGGCAGCGGCCGCTCGAACGCCTTCGCCACGGTCCCGAGGCCCTGCATCGTCCGGGTGCTGGTGAACACCCCGAGCAGCGAGTAGTAGTCGCGGGCCGGGATCGGGTCGAACTTGTGGTCGTGGCACCGGGCGCAGCTCACCGTCAGCCCGAGGAACGCCTTGCCGACCACGTCCAACTGCTCGTCCGCGACGTCGAGCAGCATCTTCTGCTTGTCCGGCTCGGCGAGCAGCTTCGGCCCGAGCACCAGGAACCCGGTGGCGACGACGCCGTCCGCCCCGCCGTCGGGCAGGAGGTCGCCGGCCAACTGCTCCTTCACGAACCGGTCGAACGGCTTGTCGGCGTTGAACGCCCGGACGACGTAGTCGCGGTACCGCCAGGCGTTGGCGAACGCGGTGTTCTCGTCCAGCCCGTTCGAGTCCGCGTACCGGGCGAGGTCGAGCCAGTGCCGGCCCCACCGCTCGCCGTAGGCCGGCGACGCGAGCAGCCGGTCGACGACCTTCTCCCAGGCGTCGGCGGACGTGTCGGCGAGGAAGGCGTCGATCTCGGCGGGCGTCGGCGGGAGGCCGGTGAGGTCGAACGTGGCGCGGCGCAGGAGGGTCCGCCGGTCCGCCGGCGGCGACGGGTTCAGCCCGGCGTCCGCCAACTCTTTCCGGACGAAGTGGTCGATCGGATTTTGACCGGCCGGGACCGGCGGTGCCTTCACGGGCTGGAACGCCCAGAACGCCTTCTGCTCGGCGGTGAACAGCGGGCCGCCGGCCTTCGGGGCGGGGGCCGCGGCCCCGGCGGCCGGCCACGCCGCCCCGTCCTTCACCCACTTCGTCAGGTCGGTGACCTGGGCGTCGGACAGCTTCCCCTTCGGCGGCATCTTCAGCTCGCCGTCGTGCCGGACCGTCTGGATGAGGCGGCTCTTCGCCGGGTCGCCGGGGGCGACCGCCGGTCCGCTGTCGCCGCCCGCGAGCAGGTCGGCCCGGCTGGTGAGCATCAGCCCGCCGCCGGGGGACTTACGTCCCCCGCTCGCCGGGTCGGCTCCGTGGCACGTCAGGCAGTGTTCGGCGAGGACCGGGCGGACCTTCTTCTCGAAGAACTCGACGGCCGCGGCGTCCTGGGCGCGGGCGGCGGTCGGGGCGAGGGCGGCGACAACGAGCAGGGCGCGGAGCGGACCCGACATGCGGGGGCCTCGGGGCGGGGCGGAGAGGCGGCGCGGGGAGGGCTACAGAAATGGTAACGGGCGGGCGGGGCCAAACGGAAACGGAAGCTGGGGCGAACCCGGAGCGTCAGCGACGGGGTGCGGCGGACACCCCGGGTCGGGGCGCCACCCCGTCGCTGACGCTCCGGGTTCCCCCCGCCGGGTCAGTTGTCCGGGTCGACCGGCTCGGGGAGCGGGTCCGGGGCGTCGAGCTTCGGGTCGCGGGGGGCCAGCTTGACCCGGAACGTCTTCCGCTCGGTCCCGCGCTGCACCTCGACCGTGACCACCGCCCCGGCCCGGTACGAGGTGATCGCGGCCACCACCTCGGTGAAGTCCCGCGGCTCGGCCGTCCCGACCCGGACGATCACGTCCCCGGCGCGCAGCCCGGCCTTCGCGGCCGGGAGGCCCGGCTGGACCTCCGACAGCACGCAGCTCCGGTCGCTCACGCTGACCCCGAGGAACCCGCGGGCCATCGGGTCCGGCGGCTTCTCCGGGGGGACCGGGGCGAGGGCGAGGAACAGGCTCCCGAACACGCTCGCGGTGAGGCCGGCGGTCGCGGACATGTGCCGACTCCTGGCGGTGTCGCCCGGCCGCGGAGAGGACGGCGGACTACCTTCCACACATCGCCGAACCGGCGGCGGAATGCAAGGGGGAAGTTACACTCGGGTGGTGGGGTGGTGAGGTCGCGGGGTGGTGAGAAGACAGGCACCACCCCACCACCCCGCGACCTCATCACCCGGGCTACAACCCGTAGAACCTCACCGCGTTGTCGTGGAACAGCTTCCGCCGCTGGTCTTCGGGGCGGTCCTTCACCACCGTCTGCAGGGCGGACAGCCAGTCCGCGTACTTCTCCACCCCGAGCAGGCAGACCGGCCAGTCCCCGCCGAACATCACCCGGTCCGGGCCGAACACGTCGAGGGTGTGGTTGACCACCGGGGCGAGGTCGTCGAGCGTCCACTTCCCGCGGCCGGGGGCGCTGGCGATGAACCCGCTCACCTTCCCGACCAGGTTCTTCCGCTTGGCGATCTCGGCCATGTCCCGCTTCCACCGGTCGCGCTCCGCCTGGGTGTGCTTCAGGTCGGCGTTCCCGCAGTGGTCGAGGACGAACCGGGTGTCCGGGCACTGGTCGACGAGCTTCGCGAAGTCCGGCAGCTCCGCCGGGCGGACGCACAGGTCGAAGCTCAGCCCCAGCTCGCCGAGCAGTTGAATCCCCTTGACGAACTTCTCCTCCAGCGCGTACCCCGCCGGCGTGTCCTTGACGTGCAGCACCTGCCGCAGCCCTTTCACGTACTTGCTGCCCTTGAACTGCCGGGCGTACTTCTCGAACCCGTCGGAGTTCGGCCGGCCGGACACGACCGCCGCACACGTCGGCGTCGCCTTGCCCTCGCAGAGCTTGACGACGTAATCCGCCTCCTGCTGCTGCTGCTCGGGGACGACGTCCACCTCCATGTACACCGCCTTGACGACGTTCAGCCCCTTCGTCTCCTCGGCATACTCCTGCGGGCCGAAGCGGTGACCGAGGATCTTCCCCTCCGGCGTCTTCGCGTCGAACCAGGCGAGCTTGAACTTGTCCAGGTCCCACAGGTGCTGGTGGGTGTCGACGACCGGGAGCATCGGCTTGTCCTTGGAGGAGGCGAGCCGGGGGTGTAAGCCCCCGGAGGCGGCGGCCGCGGACGCGGCCAGGAACTCGCGGCGGGTCACGGGGTCGGCCCTCGGGTCAGGAGTTGCCCCGATGGTAGCACGCGGCGGGGCGAGTACAACGACCCCCATGAGCAACCCGAAGCGAATCCTCGTGACCGGGTCGGCCGGGCGGCTCGGCCGGGCGGCGGTGGCGGGGCTGACCGCCGGCGGTCACCACGTGGTCGGGTTCGACCTCGTCCCGACCCCGGGGCTGCCGGCCGACCGGTCGGTGGTCGGCACCCTCGCGGACGCCGACGCCCTCCGCCGGGCCGCGGCCGGGGCGGACGTCGTGATCCACCTCGCGGCGACGCCGGACGACGCCCGGTTCCCGCGCGGCAGCCCGCCGGACGACGGCGACAACTTCCTGTCGGACTTGGTGCCGAACAACGTCGTCGGGGCGTACACGGTGATGGAGGCGGTCCGCCGGCTCGGCGTCCCGCGGGTGCTCTTGGCGAGCACCGGGCAGGTGATCGACGGGCACCTGCGGGCCGACAACATCCCGGTGACGCCGGACACCCCACCGCGGCCGCGCTACCTGTACGCCTGCACGAAGGTGTTCCTGGAGGCGCTCGGGCGGGTGTACGCGGCGCAGCACGGGGTGAAGGTGTTGGCGGTGCGGCTCGGGTGGTGCCCGCGGGACGCCGGGCAGGTGGCCGAGATCGCGGCGAGCGAGCTGGCTCAGGACGTGTTCCTCAGCCCGGGCGACGCCGGCCGGTTCTTCGCGGCGGCGGTCGAGGCTGGGGACTGGCCGTCGTTCGCGGTGGTGTACGCGTCGAGCCGGCACACCCACCGGCTCCGGTACGACCTGTCCGAGACGACGCGGCTACTGGGGTGGGAGCCGCGCGAGGCGTGGCCGACGGGGGCGGAGTGACCGGGACGTGAGGTGACCTGTGACGTGGCCGTCCCAACAGCGGGTCACGGTGTGGGCCGCGGTCGTATCGCCAGCCGTCGTGATGTTGGTAGTGGGTGGTGCTTTCTGGTGGATGGACAACTTCAAGGGCAACCCCGGCTGTCTGGTCACCCCGTACCTGATCCCCGCCGCCGTCGGGTTGGCGGCGGGGTGGTTGGCGGGCCAGGTGGCCCGACGGTTCCGTGACACCGGTCATGAAGACCTGCACCTCGCCCTCAGCATCCTGGCGACGTCTGCCCTCGTGACCACCTACTGCTGCTGGTGGTGTCGATGGGTCGCTCAGTTCGCGCGTTGGCTCGAAGGGTCGGGCGGGTAGTCACCGCCCCGCCCGCCTTGCCCTCTCGACCGCACCCGTCGTGACGTGATACTTCGCCACCGTGTTCGCTTGCTCCCAAGCCGGTACCGCCCCGGGGTCGCCGAAGTCCCGCACGAACTCCTCCAGCACCGCCGCGAAGTGCGCCTCGTGCCCGGTCCGCATCTGCACGGGGACGTCGCACCGCACCTCGCCCCCGAGGTCGGTTGTCGCGCATCGGTCGCCCAGCCGCCGGACCAGGTCGGAGTGGTCGGCCGGGTCCGCTGCGGCGACAAACACCTCCGGCAGTGACCCGGGCGCTTGGCGGACCGAGACCGTCGCCCGGGTCCCTCGCGCCACCGCCGCGTGCGTGTCTCCGCCGCCCGGCGTCGCCTCGTACTCCCACCGCGCCACGAGCCGGACGTGGACGCCGCCCAGCGTGAACGTCACGGTGTTGTTCCCGGCGTAGTCGAGCCGCCCGTCCGCCACCCGCCTCGCGAGTTCGGCCGGGTAACCCGGCAGCCCCGTCAGCGCCCGGAACTGCTCCTCCGACAGCACGAGCGGCCACCGATCGGCGTCGTGGAACGCCACCTCCGCCCGCGGATCGATCGCCCGGTCGCCGACCACGAACCCGATCGCGAGGTCGGCCAGGTGCGTGCCGACGTCCGCCATCGCCTCGCCGGAGATGTCCGGGTCGAACCACCACCACGGGCGGAGCAGCGGCCGGCCGGCGACCGTCTTCTTCAGGTGGTGCACGCTCTCCAGCACTAAGCCCGGTTCGTCCGGTGAACCGGCCTGCCAGTCGCCGAACACCTCCGGGTCGCGGACGAGTTCCCGCATCAACCGGTTCGTCACCTCGTGCCGCTCGGTCATGACGTCGCGGACGAGTAGCCCGCGGGCGTCCGCCGCGCGGCACACGTCCTCCAGCGCCGGCAGGTCCGCGGCCGCGACCACCCACGGCTTGTCCGCGAGGACGTGCATCCCGGCCGCGACCGCCTCGCGCATCAGCCCGACCTTCGGCCGGTTCCGCCCCGACAGCACCACCGTGTTCCCCGGCCGTTCGCGCCGGAACCGGTCGAGCCAGTCGTCGCCGGTGCGGACGTCCACCTCCCACCCGGGCGGGAGGCGGGCGAGGTGGGCGGCGGTGTCGGCGTCGTCCGGGCCGTACACAACGCACCGCGCCGCGACCCCCGGCACCGCCCGCTTCTGGACGAGCGCCGCGTGGAAGTGCCCCGGGGCGAGTGTGACCAACCGGATCTGCGCCATCGCGGCCCTCGCCCCGTCACCCCGACCCGGGTACACTTCCGCCACCACCGGAGGTTGTACCGATGAGCGTGCGGTTCGTGATGGTCGGCGGGTTCCTCGGGGCTGGTAAGACGACCGCCCTCGGCCGGCTCGCCCGGATGTACGCCGCCCAGGGGAAGCGCGTCGGCGTCGTCACCAACGACCAGGCCCACGACCTCGTGGACACGAACACGTTCCGCAGCCAGGGCCTCGCCGTCGAGGAGGTGCCCGGGGCGTGCTTCTGCTGCCGGTTCGACGACCTCGTCTCCCGCGTCGGCTCCCTCGAAGACGCCGAGAAGCCGGACGTGATCCTGGCCGAGCCGGTCGGCAGCTGCACCGACCTCGTCGCCACCGTCGTCCAGCCGCTCAAAGACCTGTACCGCGGGCGGTTCTCGGTCGCCCCGTACGCGGTGCTGTTCAAGCCGAGCCACGGCGGCCGCATCCTGCGGAACCAGCCGGCCGGCGGGTTCAGCCCGAAGGCGGCGTACATCTTCAAGAAGCAGCTCGAGGAGGCCGACGCGATCCTCGTGAACCGGGCGGACGAACTCAGCCCCGCCGAACAGGACGAACTCGTCCGGCTGGTCGGCGAGCAGTTCCCGGGCACGCCGGTGCTGAAGGTCAGCGCCGCGACCGGGGCCGGGTTCGACGCCTTCGCCGCGCTGCTCGACCAGGACGGGGCGTTCGGCCGGAAGGTCCTCGACATCGACTACGACACCTACGCCGAGGGCGAGGCGGAACTCGGGTGGCTGAACGCGACCGCCCGCCTGTCGGCCGCGGCCCCGTTCGACCTCGACGCCCTGCTCACCGCGGTCCTCGGCGAACTCGCGGCCGTGTGCCGCACCCTCGGCGGGGAGGTGGCGCACCTGAAGCTGATCGGGATGGACGACGCCGGGGCGTTCGCGGTCGGGAGCGTGGTCAGCAACGACACCGCCCCCCGGCTGTCGCTGCCGTCGCACCTGACGCCGCGGGAGGCGGAGCTGATCGTGAACGCCCGGGTGGCGATCGACCCGGCGGTGCTGGAGGCGGAGGTGAGGCGGGTGGTGGCGGCCGAGTGCGCGAAGGTCGGGGCGGCGGCGGAGTTCCGCACGTCACAGAGCTTGCGGCCCGGCCGCCCCGTCCCGACGCACCGGTACTCTGAGGCGAAGTAAAGCGGAACGCGGATGACGCGGGATCAAAGCCCGCGGATCGACGCGGATCAATCCGGGAGATCGATCTGATCCGGCGGTCATCCGCGGGGTTTCATCCGGCGTCATCCGCGTTCCGTTTTCCCGCCGGGTTGGGTAAGGGGTTGCGGGCGAACACCCACTCCTCGACCACCCGACCGCCGACGAGGTGCTCCTCGACGAACCGCGGGATGCGGTCGGCGGTCATCCCCGCGTACCACGTCCCCTCGGGGTACACGACCAGGATCGGCCCGCCGGCGCACACCCGCAGGCACCCCACCTTCGTCCGGTAGCACGCCGCCGGGCCGGCCGCCAGCGACAGGTCCCGGTCCTTCAGCTCGCGCTTCAGGGCGCCCCACGCCGCGTCCCCGGCCGCCGCCGAGCAGCACGTCTCCCCGACGCACAGGAAGACGTGCCGGTGGAACCGGCCGATCAGCAGCTTGTCGGCGATCGCGGCGAGTTCGGCCTTGTCGGCGTCGGGCATGGGCTGAATCCCGGTGGCACCGGCATTCCTGCCGGTGCTGCTGGAAGCACCGGCAGGAATGCCGGTGCCACGAGGGCTAACCGCTGGGGTTCGCCGCCAGCCGCAGCCGCCGCGACACCTCGGCGAACACCAGCACGCTCGACGTCGCGGCGGCGATCGCCAGCCAGTCCACGACCCCCAGCGGCTCGACGTTGAACACCTTCCCGCCGAGGGTCACGATCAGCACCTGCCCGACCACCGTCAGCGACGCGATCAGGAGGAACTGCGGGTTCTCGAACAGCCGGTGCAGCCCCGACTCGCGCGGCGACAGCGACCGGCAGTTGATCTGGTTCCACACCTGGAAGAACACGTACACGGTGAAGAAGACCGTCACCTGGCGGTACGTCAGCTCCGGGAACTCGTGCGACTTCGCCTCCCCGCCGCCGAACCACCCGGCGTGCTGCATCCCGAGCAACAGCCCGATCATCACCACCACGAAGAACGCCGCCGTCACGAAGATGTTCCCGAGCATCGCCCGGGTCAGGATGCTCTCGTCCCGCCGCTTCGGCGGCCGCCGCATCAGGTTCTCCCGCGGCGGCTCGCTGCACAGCGCGATCGCCGCGAACGTGTCCATGATGACGTTGATCCACAGGAGCTGCAGCACGGTGAACGGCGGCTTCAGCCCGAGGAACGGGCCGAGGAACGCGATCGCCAGCGCCGACACGTTGATCGTCAGTTGGAACTGGATGAACCGCTGGATGTTCTCGTAGAGGGCGCGGCCCCACTGCACCCCGCGGACGATCGTCCCGAACGAGTCGTCCAGCAGCACGATCTTGCTCGCTTCCTTGGCCACCTCCGTCCCGGAAATCCCCATCGCCAGCCCGACGTCCGCCTTCTTCAGGCTCGGGGCGTCGTTCGTCCCGTCCCCGGTCATCGCGACGACGTGGTTCTGCTCCTGAAGGAGCCGCACCATCCGGTACTTGTCCAGCGGCTTCGCCCGGGCCAGGATGCGGAGGTGCGGCAGCCGCTCCTTCAGCTCGTCGTCCGACAGGGCGTTGAACTCCGGGGAGGTCATGGCGAGCGCGCCGGGCACGTCGAGCAGCCCGATCTCCCGGCCGATCGCCCGGGCCGTCTCGATCGTGTCCCCGGTGATCATCTTGACCTCGATCCCGGCCAGCCGGCACCGCCCGACCGCCTCCTTCACGTCGTCCCGGATCGGGTCCCGGATCCCGACCCACCCGGTGAACACCAGCCCGTCCTCGATCTCCGCCCGGCGGTGGTGGATCGCGTCCTCGTCCTGCGGGAAGCCGGCCGGCAGGTCGGCCCGGGCGAAGGCGAGGGTCCGCATCGCGTCCCCGGCGGCGAACGCGATGTGGGCCTGGATCTCCGCCCGCACCTCGGGCGTCAGCGGGCGGGCGGTGCCGTCCGCCGCGAGGTACCGCTCGCACTGCCCGAGGATCTGCTCCGGCGCCCCCTTCATGAGCGTGACCGCCCGCCCGCCGTCCCGGACGACCGTCGTCATCCGCTTCCGGTCGCTGGAGAAGTGGATCTGGTACAGGACCGGGTACCGCGTCCGCAGCTCGACGTAGCCGAGCCCGTCGTCCTTGCGGAACCACGCCCCGGCCCGGAGCCAGCTCAGGAGCGCCCCCTCGGTGCTGTTCCCGACCGTCACCGTCTTCCCGTTCTTCTCCTCCAGGCTCGCGGTCGAGTTCACCGCCGCGTTCGTCACCAGGTGGTCGAGCGGGGACCCCGGGGTCGGCCAGTCGCCGACCCCGGACGAGGTCAGCATCACCCCGTCCTCCAGCGTCTTCTCGAACACCCGGCGGTCGAGGCCGACCCGGGACACGGTCATCTTGTTCTGGGTCAAGGTGCCGGTCTTGTCGGAGCAGATGACGGTGGCCGACCCGATCGTCTCGCACGCCACCAGCTGGCGGACGAGCGAGTTCGCCTGGCTCATCTTCCGCCACGCGATCGCCAGCGACACGGTCACGCTCATCGGCAGCCCCTCCGGGACCGCGACGACGATGATGATGACCATGTACACGAAGTACGACAGCAGGTTCCGCACCACCACCAGGGCGCCGGCCGAGTCGGACGGGACGAACACCTCCCGCGGCTCGGCCAGGAACGCCCCGCGGAGGAACAGGGCGACGAAGATGGCCACGGCGGCGATGTACCCGACCTTGCTGATCAGGCCGGCGAGGACCTCGAGCTTTTCCTGCAGCGGGGTGGACGCCTTCGAGATGGTGAGCTTCTGCTGGACGCGGCCCTCGCGGTCGTCCGCGGGGGCTTCCGCCGCGTCGGCCTCGCCCGGGTCGCCGGACAGCCGGCGGGCGATCTGGCCGATCATGGTGTCGTCGCCGACGTTGGTGACGACCATCTGCCCGACCCCGTCCACCGCCTGGGTCGCGCGGAACACGCACCCGGCCTGCTCCGGGCCGTCGGACGTGTCGTCGTCCCCGGCCGTCGTCTTCTTCACCGGCTCGCTCTCGCCGGTCATCAGCGACTGGTCGACGAACAGCTCGTTCGCCTTCACCACCCGGCCGTCGGCCGGCACCTCGTCGCCCATCTCCAGCAGCACCAGGTCGCCGACCACCACCTCTTCGAGCGGGACGGTCCGCACCCCGCCGTCGCGCTGCACCTTGACCCGGACCGAGTCCTTGGCGGCGTTCAGCTTCTCGAACTCGCGGTCGCTGCGGAACTCGCTGAGGAACGCGACCCCGGTGGCGAGGACGACGGCGACCATCACCGCCAGCCCCTCGATCGACGGGTGGCCGACGGCCGCGCTCACCCCGACCAGGACGGCGGCGAGCCCGAACAGGACCGACGGCACCCACTCGCCGATCTTGGCGACCGCGGCGACGAGCAGGACGAGGACGACCGACCCGAACCCGAGCGCGCCGGCCCACGTGCCGGTCGGGCCGGGGACGTCGAACAGGTCGACGACGATCTTGAGGAGGGAGGCGGCGAGGAGGATCTTGATGATCGGGTCGTCGAACTTCTCGAGGAACTTCTTCCAGGCCGGCTGGCGGGGCAAGGGGGTGAGGCGGTTGACCCCGAACTTGGCCCGGCTGTCGGCCGCCTCGGCGTCGATCAGCCCGGCGTCGCGGGAGCGGGGGAAGTGGTCGGCGACCTGTCGCAGCGATCGCATGAACGGCCCTGGGGCGGGGAGGTGGGGACTTCTGAGCGGGGGGCGTGAGCCCCCTGTGCCTCAGATGGCACAGGGGGCTCACGCCCCCCGCTCGGGCCGGCCGGCGGTCACTGGTCCATCACTTCCTTCTCCTTCGCCGCCGCCAGGGCGTCGATCCTCCCCTCGTAGCTCTTCAGCAGGTCCTGCATCTTCTCCTTCGCCTTGTCCCGGTCGTCCTCGGTCAGGGTCTTCCCCTTCTCCGCGTCGTCCAGGCTCTTGTTCCCGTCCCGGCGGACGTTCCGGCACGACACCTTCGCCGCCTCCGCCGACTTCTTCACCTGGGCGACGATCTTCTTCCGCTGGTCCCCGCTCATCGCCGGCACCGTCAGCCGGATCACCTTCCCGTCGTTGTTCGGGGCCAGCCCCAGGTCGCTCGACCGGATCGCCTTCTCGATCTCCTTCAGGCTGTCCGCGGCGTACGGCTTGATGACGATGGTGGCGGCGTCCGGGCAGGTGACCGAGGCGACGTCCCGGATCGGCGACATGGTGCCGTAGTTGTCCACCCGCAGGGCGTCGAGCATGCCGGGGGACGCCCGCCCGGTCCGGGCCGCCTTCAGGTCGTTCCGCAGGACGTCCAGGGCCTTCTCCATCCGCCCCTCGGAGTCCTTTAGGATCTGCTGCGCGTTCATGGCGTGGTCGGGTGTTGGGGGGTGGGTTGTTGGTGGTTGATTGTAGAAGGGCGGGCCGGCGGGCGGAAGTGACCCGGGGCGCCGGTGGCGGGCCGGTGGGGCAGGCGTCCCTGCCTGCCGGGCAAGCGGGCCGGCAGGCAGGGACGCCTGCCCCACCCGACCACCCCATCCCTACCCGCCGACGACGGTCCCGACCGGGTGCCCGGCCACCGCCTTCTCGATCGCGCTCTCCCGCTTGTAGTTGAACACCAGGATCGGGAGCCGGGCCGCCCGGCACATCTCGAACGCCCCGATGTCCATCACCCGCAGGTCGTCCCGGATCACCTTGTCGTAGGACAGGCGGTCGTACCGGGCGGCGTGCGGGTTCTTCTCCGGGTCCGAGTCGTACACCCCGTCCACCCGGGTCGCCTTCAGCACCACCTCCACCCCCAGCTCGGTCCCGCGCAGGGCGGCGGCGGTGTCGGTCGTCACGAACGGGTTCCCGGTCCCCCCGGCCAGGATCACCACCCGCCCCTTCTCCAGGTGCCGGATCGCCCGCCGGCGGATGTACGGCTCGGCCACCGTCTCCATCCGCACCGCGCTCTGCAGCCGGGTCTCCACCCCCATCGTCTCCAGCGTGTCCTGGAGCGCCAGCCCGTTCATCACGGTCGCCAGCATCCCCATGTAGTCGGCGGTGGCCGGCTTGATCGCCTCCCCGCCGGCGGTGAACTGCGCCCCGCGGAGGATGTTCCCGCCGCCGACCACCACGGCCAGCTGCACCCCGCGGGCGTGGACCCGCCGCAGCTGCTCGGCGATCGCCTTCGCCTCGTCCAGGCTGATCCCGGACTTCCCGCCGTGCCCGAGCGCCTCCCCGCTCAGCTTCAGCAGGACGCGGCGGTACTTCGGGGCGAGCGGGTCGGCGTCGGGCACGGAACACACCTCGGGTGGCGGCGACGGGTACAGGGTACGGACCGCCCGGCCGGGCGGCCGGGTCAGCGGGGCTGGCACCCGCTGAACTTCCCGAACACCGCCATCATCATCCCGGTCAGGATCGCCCCGGCCACGATCCGGACGACCAGCGGGGCGTCCGCCCGGACGGTCGCCAGGCAGCCGAGCGACAGCACCACGAACCCGACCATCAGCCCGAAGTTGTCGAGCAGCGGAGACCGCTTGGCCGCGATCCGGGCGTACTCCTGGTCGTCCTTCGCCTCGTTCAGCGGCTTCTCGAACCGCCGGTTGACCTCCTTCTCCTTCCGGGCCACCTCCTTCGTGAACTCGGTCCGGGCGTCCGGCGACATGGCGTCCAGGTCCTTCCCCTCGGTCAGCCGGCGGAGCTCGATGTCGTGCTCCAACTTCACCCGCTCGAACGCCCCCTCGGCCCGGCCCGCGGACGCCTGCGACAGGGCCGACTGGAAGAAGAAGTACAGGACGAGGACGAGGCCGGCGGCGAGCAGGGCGGTCGGGGCGCCGCCGACCTTGGCCAGCAGGTCGGCGACCCCGCCGCCCGGGGCAGACCGGCCGGCCGCGCGGGGACGTCGCGGCGGGGCGTCGTCCTCGACGACGGTCGCCGGGATCGGCGGCGGGGCCGTCGCCGGGTCGTCCGCGACCAGCCCGCCGTCGTCCACCCGGAGGGCGGACGCGCACTTCTTGCACTTGATCTTCCGGCCGACGTCCTTGGGGGTGACGGCGTACACCGCGCCGCAGTAGGGGCAGTCGCTGGTCATGGGCGGGGTCCGGGAAAGGGTGCTCGGGACGACGGAGTCAGGCGGGCGGGTCGGGCCGGGCGGCCGGGTGGGCGACCCGGCGGCGGAGGCGGGCGGCGTCGGCCATCCCGCGGAGCACGTCCGGCACCACCTCCCCGACCCGCACCGGGGCCTCGCCCCCGGACGGCGCCTGCACGTTCCCCGAGGTGTCGACGGCCGCCCCCGACTCGCCCCGGGCGGCGTGCAGGATGGCGATCCCGTGGCGGGTCAGCCGGTTCCCGGACAGGTCGAGCGACCGCAGCCGTGCCAGCAGCCGGCGGAGGGGGTCCCAGGCCGTCGCCACCCCGGCGTCAGTGATCCCGTTGCGGCCGAGGCGGAGGGACCGCAGGTTGGCGAGGTGCGGGGAGGCGGCGAGGGCGGCGAACCCGCCGTCGCCGACGTAATTCGACCCGAGGTCGAGGGCGGTGCAGCGGGCGAGGGCCGGACACGCCGCCAGGGCGGCCGCCGCGTCCGGCCCGGTCTCGGTCTCGCGCAGGTCGAGGCGCGGCGACCGGGCCAGCATCCGGCTGAGCAGACCGGACCCGAGCAGGGCGACGACGCCGGCGTCCCCGACCGGGTTCCCCCTCAGCCGGAGGGTGTGAAGGCGGGGGAACGCCTTCCCGCCGACCGCCGCCGGAACTCCCGTCTCGTCGACGTCGTTCCCGGACACGTCGAGGGAGGCGAGGCCGGCGAGGAACGGCGAGTCGGCGAGCGCCCGCAGCCCGTCGGCGGTGATCCGGCCGTTGTCGTTCAGGGCGAGGGCGGTGAGGCCGGGGAGGGTGTCGGCCCGGGCGAGGGCGTTCGCCCCGGCGTCGTCCAGCCCGTCGAACCCGAGGTCGAGGGCTTGGACCTGTTTGAGGAACGGCGAGCGGACGAGCAGGTTCACCCCGCCGTTCCCGAGGCCGGTCCCGCACAGGTCCAGCTCCCGCACCCGGGCCAGGAGCGGGCAGGCGATCAGCCGGGGCAACTCGCGGGCGGCGTCGAGCAGCCGGAGCCGGCGGACCCGGGCGCGGCGGAACAGCTCCTCGCCGTCGGCCAGGAACGCGACGGCGTGGACCGAGACGGAGTCCGGCACCCCGCGGCGGAACTCGACCCCGGCGACAAGGTCGCGGAGGGGGGCGGTCCAGCGGGCCGCGTGGGCGGCGAGCAGCTCGGCCTGGCGGTTGACGAGGTCGGGCCGGCGGGGGTGGTCGTCGGGCAGGCGGGCGAGGGCGAGCTGCACCCGGACGAGGTCGGCCCGGTCCGGGTCGCCGGCGTCGGCCAGGAAGTCGGCGTACACCAGCCGCGGCCCGTCGTCGTGGTACCGGGCGAAGACCGCGTCCAGGAACGGCTGCTCGTCCGCGGGTGCCATACCAGAGAGTATACCCGAAGAGAAGCAACGGCCCGCTGATGACGCAGACTTCGGCGCAGATAAAATCAGATCAGACAGACTTGGGTTTGATCCGGCTTCATCTGCGCCGAAGTCTGCGTCATCAGCGGGCCATTCTTCGTAGCTCACCCGCCGAGTTGGACGAACTGGGTGACGCCCTGGCGCGGCAGCTCGCCCTTTTCCAGGACGGTGTCCACCAAGTAGTACAGCAGCTCGCGGAACTCCTCCGGCTCGACCCCGTCGGCCAGCGCCTCGGCCTTCGCCCGGAACTTGTCCACCAGCTTGTCCGCCTTCTCGAACACCTTCGCCGCGAAGTACAGGTGCCGCACCCGGGCGACGAGTTCGTCGGCGCCGGCGCCGGGGGTGCGGGCCGACGCGATCAGGTGCAACAACTCCTCACGCGCCGCCGGCGACGACCCTTCGAGGGCGAGGGCGAGCAGGAGCGTCGGCCGGGCCGCGAGCACGTCCTGCCCGGCGACCAGCTTGTTGTCCGCGTCCCCGGCCCAGTCCTTCAGGTCGTTCAGGATCTGGAACGCCACCCCGACGTTCCGGCTGAAGTCGGCGACCGTCTTCTCGTAGGCGTCCGCAGGGCCGGCGAGGCGGACGCCGGAGTACAGGGCGGCCTCGAACGCCGGCGACGTCTTGAGGGCGTAGATCTTCAGGGCGTCGAGTGTGGTGAGGGCTTGGTCCGGGGCGTCCCGCCACAGCAGCTCCGCCCCCTGGCCCTCGGACAGCTTCAGGTGGGCGTCGGCGAGCTTGTCGAGGATGTCGGCGGCGACCTCGGCCCCGAGTTCCTTGCGGTCGCGGCTCACGAGCCGGTAGCCGAGGCCGATCAGGTAGTCGCCGACGTTGATCGCGACGCCGGTCCCGTGGGTGCGGTGCAGGGTTTCGAGGCCGTACCGGTAGGCGTCGTCGTCCTCGATGTCGTCGTGGACCAGGCTCGCCTTGTGGAACGTCTCGATCGCGACGGCCGCCCGCTTGACCGGATCGGGGAGGTCCCAGCCGGCGTCGGACAGGGTAGCGGGCGCACCCCTCAGGGCGTCGTATGCGGCCAGCGTGATGAACGGCCGCGACCGCTTGCCGCCGCGGGCGAGGAAGTCGTAGGCGATGGTCTCGTGCCGGCGGAGCGGGTCGGCCTCCGGCGACGCGGCCCGCGGCCGCGGGACGAGGCGCGACAGCTCCGGCTCGTCGAACAGCCGGTTCGCGGCCCGCATCAGGTGGACGTAGGTCTTCGTCTTCTGGCCCTGCGGCGGGGTGTGCAGGTCGATCGACTCGAACACCCAGTCGTTGTCGACCGACGTGTTCTTGCAGTTGCTCGACAGCAGCGGGGTGGCGACGCACGGGATGCCGGCGAGCAGCACCTTGTCGAACGCCTTCTCCAGCACGTTCAGGCAGGCGACGCCGACGATCGCGTCCACGTGCCCGGAGACGATGATTTTCAGGACGATCGGGGTGCCCTCGGACACGAGGACCTTGTACCCGAGTTGCTCCGCCTTGGTCCGGAAATCGCCGACCTCGCACGCCCCGCACTTCTTGCAGTCCAGCCCGAACTCGTCGTAGTCGGCCGGGCACCCCTCGGCGTTCTTCAGGCAGTGCGGCAGGAGCATCAGCCGGCGGGAGAAGGGCACCGCGGCGACCTGCTCCCGCCAGAACTCGTTCGTGAGCATCACCATCGTGAACCCGAGGTACTGCCCGCCGAGGCCGAGGGAAGCGAGAATCCCCTCCGCCATCTCGCGGGTCGACTCGCGCGTCAACGGCTTCGACCGGTCCACGGTCCGGCAGAAGTCGGCGACGGCGGCCCGCACCCGGTCGCGCAGCGGGCGGGTCTCGGGGACGGCCTTGAACGCGGCCGTGTTGAGCCTCGGCGGCTGCGCCGGGGCGCGCTCGGCGGCGGCTTCCTGCTCGAGTTCTTCGACGGTCGGCACGGCGGTCCCTTGGCGAGTCGGCGGGCGCGGGTCCGGTATCAGTGTGCGGGGCCGGGGCGGAGAATCAAATGAATTCGGGGCTTGCGGCCGGGCCGCGGGCGTGGTTTCCTCAACACGACGGATACCACCCGCCCGCCGGAGCCTTTCACGATGCGCCGCGTCCTCTCTGCCGCACTGCTGTTGACCCCGCTCGCCGCAGCCCGGGCCGACGAGCCGAAGGCCGACCCGTACGACCAGTCGAAGGTGCCACTCGAAGTGGAGCCGCCGGCCGACTTCAAGGGGAAGCGGGTGCTGTTGATCGCCGGGAGGGCGAGCCACGGGCCGGGCGACCACGAGTTCTTCGCCGGCACCGCCATCCTGATGAACCTCCTGAGGCAGACCGACGGGGTGTGGCCGATCATGGCCCGGGACGGGTGGCCGAAGAACGAGAAGCTGTTCGACACCGCCGACTGCGTCCTGATGTACATGGACGGGCGCGGCGGGCACCCGGTGGTGCAGGGCGACCGGATGAAGCTGGTGCAGAAGCAGATCGACCGCGGGTGCGGGTGGGTGAACCTGCACTACGCGGTCGACTACCTGCCGCAGCACGGGAAGACGGTGCTCGGGTGGATGGGCGGGTACTACGAGCCGAACTACTCGATCAACCCGCACTGGGACGCGGAGGTGCGGGCGCTGCCGAAGCACCCGATCACCCGCGGGGTGAAGCCGTTCACCCTGCGGGACGAGTGGTACTACGGGATGCGGTTCCTCGACGACATGAAGGGGGTGACGCCGATCCTCCAGGCCCTGCCGCCGGACAACACGCGGACCACGGAGTACACGAAGGGGCGGAAGGGCGAGATCGAGACGACGGCGTGGGCCTACGAGCACCTCACCGGGGAGGCCGGGACGAAGGTGGTGGGTCGCGGGTTCGGGTTCACCGGCGGGCACTTCCACCGGAACTGGGCGGACGAGGACTTCCGCCGGCTGGTGGTGAACGCGATCCTGTGGTGCGCCCACGTCGAGGTGCCGGAGAAGGGGGCGAAGGTGGAGTTCGACCCGGCCGACCTGAACAAGAACCTCGACAAGAAGAAGGGCGAGTTCAAGCCGATCCTGCCGCCGGCCCCGAAGAAGTGAGCCGCAGCGCCCGCCCCAACGCCGCGACGGTGAAGACGAGCGGGTACAGCTTCTCGAAGTACCAGAGCTTGGCGAAGTAGAACCCGATCGGGGTGGGGTCGCGGAACCGGCCGGACTCCACCGCGTCCACGAGCCATGCGACGCCGCGCTCCACCGGCGAGCGGGGGGCGTCAGCCCCCTGATGGCGTGTCGCATCAGGGGGCTGACGCCCCCCGCTCGCCAGCCCGACCAGCACCTCGACGGCCAGGGCCGTCTCCTCGACGCTCGACGGGCAGTCCTTTGCCCCGCCCCACCCGCCGTCCGCGTTCTGCACCGCCAGCAGGTAACTGACACCGCGTTGACACTCGGGGGCGTCCCGCGTGCCGACATCGCGGTATGCGGCGAGGACGCGGGCGGTGCCGTACACCGGGTTGACGTCGTCCTTCGCGTGCTGGTTCCCGAACCACAGCGGCAGCCACGACCCGTCCGGCCGCTGCTCCCGGGCGAGGTACGCGAGCGCGGCGGGTGTCGGCTGACGGTCTGACCCCGGGTACTGTGCGCGGATCGCGTGTGCGGTAAGGTCCGAACCGCTCCGGTCGAACGGGAGGGTGCCCCAACCGCGGCAGAACGTCGGGAACCCGCCGTCCCGGTTCTGGAGTCCGTTCATCCAGTTGGAGGCGACGAGCAACGGCGGTCTGCCGTTTGGGAACCCCAGCGAGTCGTCCGTCGCGCCGAATAGCGCAGCGGCTGCGAGAATTGCCCCCGGGGTGTCGTCGCAGTCCGGGACGCCGCCGGGAAGGTCGGTCCAGGCCCACCCGCCGGGGGCCGCACCGGTGTACGGGTGCTGCTCCGTGTACTGCTGCTTCAACAGCCATGCCAGAATCTGCTCCTTGGTGTCGAGCGATTCGAGGTCGCCGGCCGCGGCCAGCGCGTTCACCGACAGCGTCGTCACCCACGTCGCCAGGTTCGTGTCGATCGGCCAGCCCCCGTCCGGCCGGACCGAGTTCACCACGAACCGCACCCCCTCGTCGATCACCTCCTGCTCCGCCGGCCGGCGCCGCCGCCGGATCGACGACAGCGCCATCACCACGAAGCTCGTCAGCGGCGTCGCCTCCAGGTACCCGCCGGACGTCGGCTGAACCCTTCGGAGAACCCGAAGGGTTCTCCCCTTCGCCAGCCACCGCAGCGGGCCGGTGACCGGGTTCCACGTCCCGCCGCGGTGGTGGTGGACGCACTGCCCGATCGCGATCAGCGCCGGCAGGGCGTAGCTGACCACCGGCATCCGGGCGAACCGGTACCAGCTCTGCGGCAAGGCCGCCGCCTCGAACGGCAGCCGCGGCACCTCCCGCCACGGCACCATCTTCGCCAGCGCGCACGTCATCAGGATCGGCACGGAGAAGGTGCGGTCCTTGCCGTACCGCCGGCGGATCGCGTCCGCCCGCTGCTCCGGCGACCGCCCGCCGCGGACGTTCAGGTACCCCTCCGCCTTCTCGACCGCCGCCGGGTAGTCCTTGTCCGCCCCGGTCATCTTCAGGGCGGCCCGGCACAGCATGCTGGTCGAGATGTTCGAGAAGCTCTTGACGGTGTCGCCCCACCCGCCGTCGTCGTTCTGGTTCGCCGCGAGCCAGCGGGTGCCGCGGTCAATGAGCTCGCGGTGCTCGAACGGGTTGGCGAAGTGGAGGGCCATGACCGCGGTCGCGGTCGACAGGGCGGACGTGGACAGCTCACCGACCCAGTGCCCGGCCGGGACGCGCTCGGCGAGGAGGGCGTCGCGGGCGGTCAGGTACGCGGCCCGGAGGCGGTCGGGAGAAAGCACGGGATGATCCACAGATTACACAGAAGACACAGACTGGAAGACAGAAGAAGGTCGATGAGGGCCGACGGCAGGGGGTCTTGTTCTGTTCCTCAATCTGTGTCTTCTGTGTAATCTGTGGATCACTCTCTTCACAGGCCCAAGGAGTCCAGGTCGTCGACGAGCTTGTCGAGGTCGTCCTTCGGCCCGGCCGGCTTGTCCGCCTGCCGCCTCGGCACCCCGACCGCCGCCCCGACCGCCGCCCGGCCGTCGTTCACCAGCTCCCGGTCGCGCTCCTGCACCGCCGCCGCCAGCGCGTCGCCGACGTCCCCGCCGAACAGCTTGCTCAGGTCGATCTTCAGCCCGCCGACCGCCCCGGTGTCCCCGCCGGCGATCGCCGCCGACTTGTACTCCGGGAACATGATCGCCTGCTGCGGGCAGACCCGGCTGCACGCCGGGCACCCCTTCTTGCACTGGTCCTGGTTCTCCGTCACGATCCGCTCGAGCGAGTCGACGCCGTACACCCCGAACAGGCAGAAGTCGAGGCATTCGAGGCAGTTCGTGCACCGGCTGTAGTCGATGACCGGGTACCACCGCCGGCCGGCGGGGGCGAGCAGGGCGTCCGGCGTGAACGCCTGCTGGTGGGCCGGGACGTCCGCCTTCGCGGCGAGGCCGAGCTGCAGGACCGCAGGGTTGGCCGCGGCCTTCGCCTGCCGCCGCTCTTTGCACTCGGCCGCGATGCGGCGGACCTCGGCGACGAACGGGGCGTGCGAGTTCGCGTCGCGGAGGTCGAGGGTGTAGATGTGGCGGTCGGGGATGGCGCCGGTCGCGCCGATCGCGGGCGGGCGGTCCGCCGGCGGCTGCTCCTCCTCGTCGTCCTCGGCCGGCGGCTTCAGCTTCGTCTCGCCGAAGTGGCCCTTGATGCCGTCGCGGTCGAGGAGCCAGAACGCGGCCCGCGGGTACAGCCAGCTCAGCACCGCCACGTCGCCGGTCACCGACCCGAGGAACAGCCGGCCGGTGTGGTCCGGGCCGAGGTCGTACAGGTTCGGGACGACCGAGACTTCGAGGTCCGGCTCCATCAGCAGGGCGGCGACGACGCTCTCTTCGAGCGCCCGCTTCGCCGGGTGCTTGCCCGGGGCTTGCGACAGGACGACGGTCAGGCGGCGGGACATGGCGGCTCCGGGCGGCGCGGCGGGCACGCTTACCAGAGAAGCGAACGGCGCGGCGGTGTCAAGGGAGGACGGCGTGAGAGACCTCACCGATGACCTCGGCGATGCGGGCGAGGGAGGCATCGGAGGCGCAGAGCGGCGGGAGGGCGTAGACGACGGACCCGAGCGGGCGGAGCAGCACCCCGCGGTCGACCGCCAACTGCCGGACCCGCGGGCCGACCGCGGCGAGGTACCCGCCGGCCGCGTCGAGTTCGACCGCACCCATTGTGCCACAGATCCGCACGTCCTTCACCCCGGGCCGGCCGCGGAGCGGTTCCAGGTGCCGCCGCCAGAACTCCTCGATCCGGGCCGCGTCCGCCTTCCACCCGCCGCCTTCGAGGAGCCGCCAGTTGGCGACGGCGACCGCACACGCCAGCGGGTTCGCGGTGAACGAGTGGCCGTGGAAGAACGTCTTCGAGCGGTCGGCGGTGTCGAACGCCGACACGATTTCCGGCGAGGCGAGCGTCGCGGCGAGTGGCAGCATCCCGCCGGTGAGTGTCTTCGCGGCACAGATCAGGTCGGGGGCGATGCCGGCGTGCCCGTGCGCCCACACCCGCCCGGTCCGGCACCCGGTCATCACCTCGTCGGCGACGAACAACACCCGGTGCCGCTTCGTCACGTCGAACAGGTTGCGGAGTTCGTCCGGGGTGTGCGTCCGCATCCCGCCGGCGGCCTGGAGCAGCGGTTCGAGCACCACCGCCGCTACCTTCCCCGCATGCTCCTTCAGAACGGTGTCGAGGCGGTCGGCGGACACGGGAACGCGGAGGGCGCGGAACAGCAGCGGGTCGAAGGTGCCGAAGAAGAGCGGGTCGCGGCCGACCGCCATCGCCCCGAACGTGTCGCCGTGGTACCCGTCCTCGAACCCGACGAACAGCGTCCGGCCCGGCTCCCCGCGGTGGCACCAGAACTGGTACGCCATCTTCAGCGCGACCTCGACCGCGGTGCTCCCGTTGTCGGAGTAGAAGACGCGGCCGCCGGGCCACGGGGCGGACGCCAGCAACCGCTCCGCGAGTTCGACGCCGGGCGGGTGCGTCACGCCGGCGAAGAGGACGTGGTCGAGGGTGTTCGCGGCCCGTTCCAGCGCGGCGACGAGCGGCGGGTGGCGGTGGCCGTGGAGGATCGTCCACCACGACGAGACGGCATCGATCAGGGTGCGGCCGTCGGCGAGGCGGAGGAACTCGCGCTCGGCGGCGACGACCGGGAGCGGGTCGGCCGGGTCGGCGAGCGCCGTGTACGGGTGCCAGACGGCGGCCCGGTCGCGCCCGGCGAGCGGGGGGCGTGAGCCCCCTGATCTCTGGAGCATCAGGGGGCTCACGCCCCCCGCTCGCCGGGCCGCCTCTCGCAGCGCCTCCGCGGCCCACCCCCCGTCCGGCATCCGCGCCGACACCACCGGCACCCCCGCGTGCTTCCCGATCTGCTCCGCGGCGAAGTCGTCCGGCTCGCCGAGCAGCACGACCGCCGACACCTCCGCCCCGGCCAGCCCCCGCACCGCCGCCAGCGCCCGCCCGACCGCCCCGACGGCCGACGACGTGACCACCACCACCGGCAGCCCGAACCCGCGGATCAACTCGACCTGGAGCACGTCGTCGGTGAGCGGGGAGAGCGGCCCGCCGAACGTCTCGATCAGCAGCGGGCGCGGCGTCTCGGGTATTGCGGACAGGATCTCCGCCACCCCCGGCATGGCGCGGCCTTCGCGCCGGGCGGCGAGCGCCGGGGCGACCGGTTCGACGAAGCGGGCGACGGGCTCGTGAACGGTGACGTGCGGCAACAGCCGGCGGACGCGGAGCGAGTCGGGCTCGCCGGTCTCGACCGGCTTCCAGTAGTCGAACTCGTCCCCGAACGCGGCCAGGAACAGCAGCGCGAACGCCGTCTTCCCGGCGTCGGTGTCGGTCCCGGCGACGACGAACCCGGTCATGCCCGGACCGCCTCCGCGAGGTGTTCGGCGAGCCGGTCGAGCAGTTCCGGCGGGTGGTCGGCGTGGACCGAGACGCGGAGCCGGGCCGTCCCCGGCGGCACCGACGGCGGGCGGATCGCCCGGACGTCGTACCCCAGCTCTTGCAGTCGGACGGCCACCCGCACCGCCCGCGCGTCGTCGCCTAAAACCACCGGCACCACGTAGGTGTCGCCCGCCGCCGGGACGCCGCGGTCGGCGAGGGCGGCGCGAAACCGGGCCGCGTTCGCGTGCAGGCTGCGCCGCCCGTCACCGTCCGCCTTCACGCGCGGCAGCATCTCGAGCCACCACGCCCCGACGGCCGGCGGCAGGGCGGTGGTGAAGATCAGGTGGCGGCACCGGTTCACTAAGAAGTCGCGGAGCAGCCGGGACCCGCAGACGTACGCCCCGGTCACCCCGAGCGCCTTCCCGCCGGTGTGGACCGTCGCCAGCACGCGCCCTCGCAGCCCGAGTCCGTCCACGACCCCGGACCCCGCCGGCCCGAAGCACCCGGTGCTGTGCGCCTCGTCCACGATCACGTGCGCCCCGTACCGCTCCGCCAGCTCGACGACTTCCGGCAGCGGCGCCCGGTCGCCGTCCATGCTGAACAGCGACTCGGTGACCACGAACATCTCGCGCCCGTCAGGTCGCGTCGCGGCCTCGGCTTTCAGGCCGTCTTCGAGGTGGGCGAGGTCGTTGTGCCGGAACACGAACTTCCGCGGCCGGCAGACCCGCAAGCCCTCCGCGATGCAGGCGTGGTTCAGCTCGTCGGTCGCCACCCAGTCGCCGGGCTCGACCACGGTCGAGATCAGCCCCTCGTTCGCGACGAACCCGCTGGTCATCATGAGCGCGGACTCGGCCCCGTGCCACGCGGCCAGCGCCGCCTCGACCTGGTCCCAGACCGGGTGGTGCCCGCGGAGGAGGCGCGACGCGAGGCCGGACGTGCCGGGCGAACCCGGAGCGTCAGCGACGGGGTGCGCGACGGACACCCCGTCGCTGACGCTCCGGGTTCGCCCGGCCCCGTACCCGAGGTAGTCGTTCGAGGTGAAGTCGACCCCGCGCGGCGGGGCCAGCGCCCGGAACCGGCCCTGAGCCTTCAGGGCGTCGAGGGTTTCCGTCCACCGGGCGGACAGGCTCATCGGGACCCGACCGGCAGGCCCATCGCCCGGAACAGGTCGGCGTCGGCCGACGCGCCCGGGTTCGGGGCGGTGAGCAGCTTCTCGCCGAAGAACACCGAGTCGGCCCCGGCCAGGAAGCACAGCACCTGCAGCTCCCGGCTCATCCGGTCCCGGCCGGCGCTGAGCCGCACCCGGGCGGTCGGGAACGCGATCCGCGCCACGGCGATCAGCCGCACCAGCTCGATCGAGTCCACCGGCGGGGCCATCGCGAGCGGCGTCCCGGTCGCCGGCATCAGGCAGTTGATCGGCACGCTCTCCGGCGGGGTGGCGAGGTTCGCGAGTTCGACCAGCATCATCAGCCGGTCGTCGGCCGTCTCGCCCATCCCGAGGATGCCGCCGCTGCACACCGAGATACCGGCCGCCGCCACCGCCCGCAGCGTCTCCAGCCGGTCGTCGTAGGTCCGGGTGGTGACCACCTCCGGGTAGAAGCGGCGGCTCGTGTCGAGGTTGTGGTTGTACGCGGTGAGGCCGGCGGCCGCGAGCCGGCGGGCCTGGTCGGGGGTCAGCATCCCGAGGGTGACGCACGCCTCCATCCCGAGGCCGCGCACCGCCCGCACCATCTCCAGCACCGCGTCGAACTCGGGGCCGTCCTTCGGGGACCGCCACGCCGCCCCCATGCAGAACCGCGTCGCCCCCGCGGCCTTCGCCTGTCCCGCCCGCTCGCGCACCTCGTCGACCGTCATCAGCGCGTGGCGTTGAACCGGGGTGTCGTAGTGGGCGGACTGCGAGCAGTACCCGCAGTCCTCGGGGCACCCGCCGGTCTTGATGCTCAGCAGCGCGCACCGCTGGACGTCGGCGTAGTCGCGGTGCTCGCGGTGGACGGCCGCCGCCCGGAGGATCAGCTCCGGGAGCGGCAGGGCGTAGGCGGCGCGGAACTCGGCGAGCGTCTTCATCGGGGAGAATGTACGGCCGGGGTCGCGTCACCGCCAGCGGAAGATGCGCAGCGCCGCAGCGAAGCTCAGCCCGCCCCACACCGCCACCACCAGCAGCGGGAACCCGAGCGCCTCGAACCCGGCCCCGTCGTTCATCACCGCCCGCAGCCCGTCGTTGACCGCGGTCAGCGGCAGCAGCCGGATGAACGGCTGGATCTCGTCCGGGAACCGCGACGCCGAGAAGAACACCCCGGACAGCACGTACATCGGCAGCATCAGGGCGTTCACCAGCCCGGCGACGGTCTCCAGCGTCCGCGCCCGCGACCCGATCAAGAGCCCGAGGCCGGCGAACGCCGCCCCGCCGGCCGCGATCAGCACCGCCAGGGCGAGCGGGTTCCCGCGCACCCGGATGTCGAACGCCAGGTACGCGAACCCGAGCAGCAGGAGCACGTCGATCAGGGTGAACAGGAGCCGGCTGAGCATCAGGCTGACGAGGAAGTCGGACCGCCGCATCGGGGTGGCGGCGAACCGCTTCAGCAGCTTCCGCACCCGCAGGTCGCCGACCGCGAACCCGACCCCGAACAGCCCGCCGGCGAGCAGGTTGATCCCGATCAGCCCGGGGATCAGGAAGTCGATGTACCGGCTCCCCGGCTCGGAGACCGTCCGCTCCGGCGGCGCAGGAAAGTTCGGGGTCGCCGCCCGCAGCAGCGCCCGGTCGACCGCGTTGCGGGCCAGCACGCCCTCGGCCCGGGTCGCGTCGTACACGAACTCCGCCGCCGTCCCGCCCGACCCCGGCACCACGACGAGGTCGGTCTTCGACGTCCGCAGCCGCTGCTTCGCGGCCGCCGCGTCGTGGACCGCGACCTTCAGCCCGGGGTCGGCGGCCAACTTCTTCACCAACTCCTCGGCGCCGGGGTCGGCCTGCACGTCCACCGGGGCCGGGGCGACCGGCTGCTCGCGGAACGCCAGCCCGAGCGCCAGCGCGAGGACGAGCGGGAACCCGTACACCCAGAACAGCGCGGCCGGCTCGCGGTAGAACTCCCGCAGCCGGGCGAGGGTCAGTTGCCAGAGCGGGGACATCGCTACTCGTTGTCGCGGAGGTGGCGGCCGGTCAGGGTGACGAACACGTCTTCGAGCGTCGCGGTGCGGGTGGTCAGCCCGGCCAGCTTCGCCCCGGCCGCCCGCACCAGGTCGAGCACCGCCGGCAGCGCCCGGTGCGGCTCCGCGGCCGTCAGCGCGACCCGGTCGCCCTCCGACCGCACGGACGTCACCGTCGGCAGGTTCTCGAACTCGCCCGCGGCGGGCCGGGCCGGGGTTGTCGGGTCGAAGTCGAGGTCGATGACGTGCTCCCCGCCGACACTCGCGATCAGCTCCGCCGGGGTGCCCAGCGCGATCACCTTCCCGTGGTCCACGACCGCGACGCGGTCGCACAGCCGCTCCGCCTCGTCCATGTAGTGTGTGGTCAGCACGACGGTCCGGCCCCGCTCCTTCACCGACCGGATCACGTCCCACAGCTGCCGCCGGGACTGCGGGTCCAGGCCGGTGGTCGGCTCGTCCAGGAACAGCAGCTCCGGGTCGCCGGCCAGCGCGGTGGCGACGGCCAGCCGCTGCCGCTGCCCGCCGGACAGCTTGTCGGTGTAGGTGCGGGCCTTCTCCTCCAGCCCGACCGCCGCGATCGCCTCGGCCGGCGTTGGCCCGGACGGGTAGAACGACCGGAACAGGGTGACCGTCTCCCGGACCGTGAGCTTGTCCGACAGCCGCGTCTCCTGGAGCGAGATGCCGATCTTCGGGCGGATCGCGGCCGCGTCGCGGTCCCACTTCAAGCCGAGCACCTCGACCTCGCCGGCGGTCGCGTCGAGTAGACCCTCGACGATCTCGAGGGTGGTGGTCTTTCCGGCCCCGTTCGGCCCGAGCAGTCCGAAGCACTCGCCGGTGGCGACGTCCAGGTCCAGCCCGCGGACCGCCTCGACCGGCGGCCGGCCGGGGTACGTCTTCACCAGGCCCCGGACGCGGATGGCGGGTGTCATGCCCGAATTGTAGGGGGGTGTCCGCCCGCCGACCCGGCGGGGTTCCTCCCCGGTACGAGGTGCCGCCGATGCGAACGCCCCTTCAGGTACTCGCCCTGCTGCTCGCCGCGCAGCTGTCGGCCGCCGAGCCGCGGAAGCCGGCCGATGTGGCCGCCGCCGTCGACCGCGTCATCGACGCGAAGCTGGCCGCCGGGAAGGTGACGGCGGCCCCGCCGGCCGCCGACGCCGAGTTCCTCCGCCGCGCCGCCCTGGACCTGACCGGCGTCGTCCCGACCCCCGAGGCGGCCGCCGCGTTCCTCGACTCGAAGGACCCGGGCAAGCGGGCGAAGCTCGTCGACGCCCTGCTCGCCGACCCGCACTACGCCCGGCACTTCGCCAACGTCTGGTACGACAAGATCATCCCCCGCACCCCGATCAGCACCCGGATCGACCCGGCGTCGCTGCGGGCGGCGCTGGCCGAGGACTTCGCCGCGAACCGCCCGTGGGGCGAGCAGGTCGCTCGCGTCGTCCGGTGCGACGGCACCCCGGCCGCGAACTACCTGGCGTTCCACCGGGTGAACGGCGACATGGGCGGGACCCCGATGGCGAACGTCAACGCCCGGGCCTTCTCCCGGCTGTTCCTCGGCGTCCGGCTGGAGTGCGCCGAGTGCCACGACGACCCTCACAAGCCGTGGACCCAGGACCAGTACTGGGGCCTCGCCGCGTTCTTCGGCCGGGCCGTTGTCGACGAGAAGGACAAGGCCCACCTGCGGATCGCGGAGGCCGGCGGGTACAAGACGCCGAAGGGGAACACGTTCAGACTCACCCCCCGGCCGGACGGCTCCCTGACGATACACGCCGAGGCGTGGACCGACGCCGGCAAGGCGATGCCGCCGAAGGTGCTCGGCGGCGCGCCGCAGGCGTTCCCGGTCGGTAAGCCGATGCTCCCGGCGCTCGCCGAGTGGGCAGCGAGCCCGGGCAACCCGTACCTAGCGAAGGCGGCCGCGAACCGCTGGTGGGCGCACCTCCTCGGCCGCGGCCTTGTCGACCCGGTGGACGACCTGCGGGACGACAACCCGCCGAGTCACCCGGAGGTGCTCGACCTGCTGGCCGCCGAGTTCACCGCGTCCGGGCACGACCTGAAGCACCTGATCCGGTGCGTCTGCCTGACAAAGGCGTACCAGCGGACGAGCCGGGCGGCCGGGACGCCGCGGCCGGACGAGGCCCTGTTCGCCCGGGCGCCGCTCCGCCCGCTCACCGCCGAGATGCTGCTCGACTCCCTCGCCGCCGCCCACGGCGTGGCGGACCTGGTGCCGCGGAACCCCCCGCCGCCGCGCCGCGGGCAGGTCGCCCCGTTCACCCGGAAGAACTTCGTCGACCTGTTCAACACGAACGACCCGGACGGCGACCCGGCCGACTACACCCACGGCATCCCGCAGCTGCTCCACCTGATGAACGCCCCGGCCCAGAACGCCGGGGCCGCCCGGGTCGAGGCGCTGCTGAAGGCCGGCGACGGACCCGAGAAGGTGGTCGAGACGCTGTACCTGGCCACGCTGTCCCGCCGCCCGACCGCGGCCGAGCTGAAGCGGAAGCTGGCCCTCGCCGCGACCCACCAGAGCCCGCGCGACGGGCTCAACGCGGTCCTGTGGACGCTCGTGAACGGGGCCGAGTTCGTCGTGAACCACTGACCGGCCGGGCAAAGGGGCGCCCGGGGTTGGCGCCCGGCGCCCGGGGTTCACACCCCGGGCTATTACCTGGCCGCCCCTTGGGGGCTAGGGCGGTGGTCTTGAACCCCGAAGGGGTGAGCAGCCAATAGCCCGGGGTGTGAACCCCGGGCGGACGAACCCTGGCGCCGGTGCGAACCCCGGGCGCCTCACCGGTCGAGGTATTCCGATGTCGTCCCGCCGCGACCTCCTCCGCCTGTCCGCCGCCGGCCTCCTGGCGCCGTCCTGCTCCAGGTGGCTGCCGGCGCTCGCCGCCCGCGCCGCCGACCCGGCCGGGAAGCCGCGCCCCAAGGCGTGCATCCTCTTGTGGATGAACGGCGGGCCGGCCCAGGGGCTGACGTTCGACGTGAAGGACGGCGGGCCGTACAAGCCGGCCGAGACCGCCGCGCCCGGGGTGCGGATCAGCGAGCACCTGTCGCGGCTCGGGGCGCAGGCGAAGCACCTGGCGCTCGTCCGCGGCATGTCCACCGGGGTCAGCTCGCACGGCACCGCCCACTACCTGATGGGCACCGGGTACCCGTCCGGGGCGATGAAGCGGCCGGCCGTCGGGTCGGTCGTCGCCCAGCAGCTCGGCAACCCCGACGCGGTGCTCCCGAACTTCGTGGTGATCGACGGCGGGCAGGCCGGCGGGCTGGGGGTGCTGAAGCCGCCGTTCCACCCGGCGTACGCCGGCCCGAAGAACGCCCCGATGATGATCGACGACCCGGCGAAGGGCGTGTCCGACCTCAAACCGCTGGTCCCCGACGCGGACTTCGCCCGCCGGGCCGCCGACCTCGACGAGGACAACCGGGCGTTCCTCGCCGCCCACGCCGGGGACGCGGCGCTCGCCCACGCCACCACGGCGAAGCGGGCCGTGAGCCTCATGCGGTCGGACACGTTCCGGGCGCTGAACGTCGAGAACGAGCCGCCGAAGCTGCGCGAGGCGTACGGCCCCCACAAGTTCGGGCAGGCGTGCCTGCTCGCCCGCCGGCTGGTCGAGACCGGGGTGAGCTTCGTGGAGGTGGTGAACGACGGGTGGGACGACCACGGCGGGGCGGTGGACAAGGTCAAGAACCGCACCTTCCTTGACGCCGGGTTCGCCGCCCTGCTCGCCGACCTGAAGGACCGCGGGATGCTCGACTCGACGCTCGTCGTGTGGATGGGCGAGTTCGGCCGGACGCCGTCGCTGAACCACGGCGGGCACCACTGCAAGGCGTGGACGACGGTGCTCGCCGGGGCCGGGGTGAAGGGCGGGCAGGCGGTCGGGCGGACCGACAAGGTCGGGGACGTGGTGGAGGACCGGCCGGTCGACGCCCCGGCGTTCACGGCGACGGTGTTCAAAGCGCTCGGCATCGACCCGGCGAAGAAGGTCGACAACAACGGGTTCCGCGTGCCGATCGTGGACAAGGGCGGCGAGCCGCTGCCCGAGCTGTTCTGAGCCCCCCGCCGACCCCGGAGCCGACCCATGCTGGCCGTCCACAACCCGCACACCCGGCGCGCGTTCCTGACCGTCGGCGGGCTCGGCCTCGCCGCCCCGGGCCTGTTCGCCAACCCGGGGTCCGCGGCGGCGAAGCCGACCACCGGCAAGTCGGTCATCTTCCTGTTCATGCAGGGCGGGCCGCCGCAGCACGAGACGTTCGACCCGAAGCCGGACCTGCCGGCCGAGATGCGGACGGTCGGCGGGGTGGTCCCGACCAGCATCCCCGGCGTCCACTTCGGCGACGCCCTGCCGAACCTGGCGAAGCACGCCCACCGGCTCGCGGTCGTCCGCAACTTCGTCACCGGCACCCAGCACGGCGGGCTGAAGCCGGTCGTCAGCGAGGCGACGAAGGGGGCGAGCCTCGGGGCGGTGTACAACGGGGTCGCCGGGGCGGTCCGGCCGGACACCGGGCTGCCGAACGCGGTGGTGCTGTGGCCGAAGTCGGTGGACCCCTCGGCCGCGGGGCCGCGGGCCCGGTTCGGCCAGTTCGACGTGACCGGCCCGCTGAACGCCTCGCTCGCCCCGCTCACCCCCGGGGCCGGCGGGCAGCTCGAGGACGGCCTGAAGCTGCGGCTCGACCCGGACCGGCTCGGCGACCGCCGCGGGCTCCTGGCGGAGCTCGACCGGGCGAAGTTCGGGCTCGACGCGGCCGGCGCCCTGGACGCCCTCGACGGGCAGCGGCGGCAGGCGTTCGAGATGGTGCTGAAGGGGGTCGGGGCGGCGTTCGACGTGTCCAAGGAAGACCCGAAGCTCGTCGCCCGGTACGACACCGGCCGGTGGAACCAGCCGAAGCTGTGGGGGACCAAGAAGAACGCCCCGTACTACGAGTCGCACACGAAGACGGTCGGCAAGCTGCTGCTGCTGGCCCGCCGGCTGTGCGAGGCCGGGTGCGGGCAGGTGACGGTCAACACCGAGTTCAACTGGGACTTCCACGCGGACGGGAACAACCTGGACGTGGCGGCCGGGAAGAAGGTCGTGGTCGAGCCGTTCGACCACGCGGTCGGGGCGTTCATCGAGGACGTCGAGGCCCGGGGCCTGAGCGACAAGATCCTGCTGGTCTGCTGCGGGGAGATGGGGCGGACGCCGAAGATCAACAAGAACGGCGGCCGCGACCACTGGCCGAACCTGGCCCCGCTGATGCTGTACGGCGGCGGGCTGACCCGCGGGCAGGTGGTCGGGGCGTCCGACCGCGACGGGGCCAAGCCGGTCGGCCCGCCGACCCGCCCGGAGAACCTGCTGGCGACGGTCCTCAACACCCTCTTCGACCCCGGCCAGCTGCGGCTGATGCCGAACCTGTCCCGCGACCTGCTCGGGATGGTCACGGCGACGGAGAAGGTGCCTGGGGTGGTGTGACGGGGGCGGCCCCCGGGCCGCACCCCGGCCCGGGCCACGCCTCCTCCAGCAGCAGCCCGGACAGTTCGGCCGCCGCCCGCCACGCCTGCCCGAGCGACGCGTTGTATTCCAGCCCGGCCGCGGTCACCGCCCGCTGGCTCTGCAGCAGCTTCAGGGTGTCCAGCTCCCCGCCGGCCTCGAACGCCTTCAGCGTCAGCTCCGCCGCCCGGACCGCCCGCGGCAGCACCTCCGCCCGGTACCGCTCCGCCCGCTCCCGCCCGGCGGCGTAGGTCCGGAACGCCGCCGCCACCCGCTCGTCCAGGTCGGCCTCGGCCCGCCCCACCTGCGCGACCGCCTGCCCCAACTCCGCCCGCGCCGCCCGGATGTTCCCCTGGTTCCGGTTCCACACCGGGACCGGGGCGGTGAACCCGGCCCCCCCGTCGTTCGACCGGTTCTGCCCCTGGTACGTGTACCCGGCGGTCAGGGTGACGTTCGGCACCCGGTCGGCCTCCGCCTTCCGGACCGCGGCCTGCGCCCGCGCGACCCCGACCTTGGCCGTCCGCACCTCCGGGTGGGCGGCCCGCACCGCCGCCCGGACGGCCTCCAGGTCGTACCGCGGGACGGCCGCGAGCGACCCGGAGAGCGGGCCGACCGGCAGGGTGGGGTCGCCGACGACCGCGGCGAGCCGGCGGTACGCCGGGACGAGTTCGCGGCGGGCGGCCTCGGCGTCCGCCCGGAACGTCTCCCGCTCGGTCTCCAACTGGAGCAGGTCGAGCGCCGGGATCTGCTTGCCGGCGACCTGCTCCCGGCCCTTCCGGACGGCCTCGGTGGCGAACGCCACGAACTTGTCGAGGACGGCCACGCGCTCCTGGAGGACGAGGGCGTCGCAGTACGCGGCCCGTACCGCGGCGGCCAGCGCGTACTGCTCGGCGAGCACCCCGAGGACGGACTGGTCCACGTCCGCGGCGGCAACCTGCTGGGCGAACCCGAGTTTCCCGGCGGTGACGACCTCTTGGAACACGGCCGGGGTGAGGATGCCGGACGGGCCGGTGCGGTCGCCGATCTCGTCGGCGGTGAACGAGAAGACCGGGTTCGGGTAGAGGCCGGCCTGGGTGAGCCGGCCGCCGGCGGCGTCGACCCCGAACCGGGCGCGGGCAAGCCGCGGGTTCCGCTCGACCGCGATCCGGACGAAGTCGTCCACCCCGCTCGGCGCGGGCGGGGCCGGGGCGGGTTCGGTCGCCGCGGCCGGGACGACGGGCGAGCGGGGTGGTTGCGGGATCGGCTGCGGCGGCGCGGGAAGGTGGTACCCCGGCGGGTTCGGGAGGTGGTACATCGGGGGCGAGCAGCCGCCCGCGGCGAGCCAGCCGGCCGCCGCCCCGAGCCACAGGTTCCGGTTACGCGTGCGCATCCGGTAGTGGAATCGGCACCGATCCGGGGGTTTAGAGAACAGAATCAGGGAAAGTGTTGACAGCACGACCGGTCGTGCTAAATTATCGGCATGGCGAAGCGGGCACCGGCGACGCGCGAGCGGCTCTTGCAGCAGGGCGTCGCGCTCATGAGCGAGGAAGGGCTGGCCGGGGTGACGCTCGGGCGGATGGCCGAGCGCGCCGGGATGTCGAAGAGCGGTGTGTTCGCCCACTTCCGCTCGAAGGACGAGGTGCAGATCGAGCTGCTCGAGCACTCGGCCCGGCTCGCCGCCCCGGTCGTGGTCGAGCCGGCGCTGCGAGAGCCGGACGGGCTGCCGCGGCTGGAGGCATTGGTCCGCAACTGGCTCGGGTGGGCGCGGCGGGCCGGGCTGCCCGGGGGGTGCCCGGTCGCGGCCGCCATGTTCGAACTGGACGACGTCGAGGGGCCGGTCCGGGACCGGGTGGTGGCGCTGGAGGCCGGTTGGCGAAGGCTGCTCCGCGACCTGACCGGCCGGGCCGTCGCCCTCGGGCACCTGCGGGCCGACCTCGACGCCGACCAGTTCGTCTGGGAGCTCTGCGGCATCTACCTGATCCACCACGCGGACCAGCGGTTCCTCCGCCACCCCGACGCCGACGCCCGGGCGGCGGCGGCGTTCCGCGCGCTGGTGGCACGGTCGGCCCCGGATCTGGCCGGGAAGTAGACCACCGCGCCGGCCGCCGTGCGGCCCGGCGCCGGGGGCGGCGCGCGCCGTCTCGCGCGCCGCGGGAACGGGTGACCCCTCACGGAGAGCGACATGAACCGGAGACAGTTCGGCGGGGCGGCCGCGGCGGCGCTGACCGCGACCGCGGCGGCGCGGTCCGGGGCGGACGACAAGCCGGCCGGCGGCGGGGACCGGTTCAAGCCGATCCACGACGGCCGGCGGCCCGAGGTCGGGATGCTCCTGTACCCGGGCCTCACCCTGATGGACCTGCTCGGCCCGCAGACGGTCCTGTCTACGTCCGCGAACGTCCACCTGCTGTGGAAGACGAAGGACCTGATCGAGTCGGACACCGGGATCGGGCTGCGGCCGGGGGGGACGTTCGCGGACTGCCCGAAGGACCTGGACGTCTTGTTCGTGGGCGGCGGCCCGGGCCAGCTCGGGGTGATGCGGGACGCGGAGGTGATCCGGTTCCTGGCGGACCGGGGCGGGCGGGCGAAGTACGTCACCTCGGTCTGCTCCGGGTCGCTGGTGCTCGGGGCGGCCGGCCTGCTCCGCGGGTACGAGTCGGCGTGCCACTGGGCGTGCCGGGACCTGCTGCCGCTGTTTGGGGCGAAGCCGGTGGACAAGAGGGTGGTGGCCGACCGAAACCGGGTGTCCGGCGGGGGCGTGACGGCCGGCATCGACTTCGGGCTGGTGCTGCTGGCGAAGCTGGTCGGGGAGGACGTGGCGAAGGCGACGCAGCTGGCGATGGAGTACGACCCGGAGCCGCCGTTCGACGCCGGGTCGCCGAAGAAGGCGGGGCCAGCGATCACCAAGAAGGTGCGGGAGTGGATGGGCCCGCTGGACGGGAAGTTCCGCCGGGCCTGCGAGGAGGCAGCGAAGGCGATGCCGAAGTGACGGCCCCGCGGAGGTCCGCGGGGCTGTCGAGCGCGACAGACTCAGGCGACCGCCGCCCGCCGCCGGCGGGCGTACCCGGCCAGCCCGGCCGCCCCGACCCCGAGCAGCGCCAGGGACGCCGGCTCGGGGATCGCCGCGGCCGGGGCCGCCGCGAACCGCACGTTGTCCACCGCGAACGCCGGGGCGGCGGCCGAGTTGAACGTCAGCCGCGCCCGGTTGAAGGCGAGGGTGCTCTGGATGCCCGCGAACCCGCCCGAGAAGAGCGGGTCCGGCACCGCGTTGTACGACAGGGAGCCGACGGAGACGGCCCCGTCGAACAGCTCGACCGTCACCGCGTTGGCGACCGGGGTCGTGTTCAGGATCGCGTACCCGAACCCGAACAGGGTCGCCGGGGCGGGTAGGGTGACGTCGAGGGACAGCCCGACGATCGGCCCGACGGACACGATGTTCTGCGGGGCCACGTTGTTCGTGACCCCGGGGCCGCCGTCGATGACGACCCGGCCGTTGGTCGGGGCGCCCCCGACGACGACCGCGAACGACACGCCGGACACGTTCAGCCCATTGACCTCCAGATTGGTCAGCAACCCGTCGAAGGTGAGCAGCGGTGACCCGCCGGGGAACGCGGCCGGGGGCGCGGTCATGACGGCGGCCCGGGCGGGCGACCCGGGGGCCGCGAGCAGCAGCGCGGCGGCGAGCGCGGGCGACTTCAGGCGCATGGGCAACTCCTGGTGACGCCGGCCCGCAGGCGGGGACGGCCCGCCCGGTGGGCCGGCGGACCGAGGATAACCGGCCGCGGCGTCTGCCGCCACAATGTTCTTCCGCTGCCGAACGGGGGGCCAAGGGATGAGAGAGCGGTGACAATCCGGGGCGGGTAGGCCGGCTGTTGTGTTAGAGTGTTGATGCCCGCCCCTCCCGAGCGCCCCGGGTTTCCCGGCGGCCGGGATTTCGCCCGGGGCCGGGCATCGCCCAGGTGACCGCCGATGCACATTCGCGAGAACGACCCGCTCGGGTTGCTGTACGACTGGATCCCGCGGGCTGCGGTCCTGCTGGTGGCCGCCGGGGTGCTGACCGCGACCGCCTTCGTCGCCTTCAGGTGACCCCCCTCGTCCGCGCCGGGCCGACGCTCAGACTTGCGGCCAAAAAAGAGAGGCCCGGAACCGTTCGGGTTCCGGGCCTCCTCGCGTGTGCGCGCTACTGGACTTGAACCAGTGACCCCCACAATGTCAATGTGGTACTCTAGCCAACTGAGCTAAGCGCGCGGCCCAACACCATTTTTTTACGCCGTCCACCACGCCCGTCAAGTCGAATCGACGGCCCCCGCCCGCCGCCTACAGTAACCCGGCCCCACCCCCGAGGCCGACGATGGGCAAGAAGAAGAAACCCGCCGACACCCCGTCCCTGTTCGGCGCCGACGACGCGCCCCCGCCGCCCGACCCCGACGGCCCGCCCGCCTTCCCGCTGCCCGCCGACCTCGACCCGTCCTGGCTCGCCGCCCTCGGCCCCGAGACCCGCAAGCCGTACTGGGACGACCTCCAGCGGTTCGTCGCCGGCGAGCGCGCCGCCCACGCCGTCTACCCGCCGGCCGAGGACGTGTTCAACGCCTTCCGCTACACCCCGCTGTCCGCCGTCCGCGTCTTCCTCCTCGGCCAGGACCCGTACCCCGGCGCCGGGCAGGCGCACGGCCTGTCGTTCTCCGTCCGCCCCGGCGTCCGCCTGCCCGCCTCGCTCCGCAACATCTACCAGGAACTCGCCGACGACCTCGGCGTCCCGCCCGCCCGCCACGGCTACCTCGCGTCCTGGGCGGAGCAGGGCGTGCTGATGCTGAACGCCTGCCTCACCGTCCGCGCCGACAGCCCGAACTCGCACGCCGGCAAGGGGTGGGAGAAGTTCACCGACGCCGCCCTGTCCGCCGTCAGCGCCCTCGACCGGCCGGTCGTGTTCCTCCTGTGGGGCGCCTACGCCCAGAAGAAGACGAAGCTGATCGACGAGCGGCGGCACGTCGTGCTGAAGTCCGCCCACCCGTCCCCGCTGTCGGCCGCGAACGGGTTCTTCGGGAGCAAGCCGTTCTCGAAGATCAACGCCGCGCTGGAGGCGAGCGGCGGCCCGCCGATCGACTGGCGCCTGCCGGAGAGGGTGGGGGAATGAAAGCGGAACGCGGGTGACGCGGGATGAAACCCCGCGGATGAAACGCGGATCAGACAAATCTCTTGTGTCTGATCCGGCGTTGATCCGCGTGCCTTGATCCCGCGTCACCCGCATTCCGCTTTCTCTTCGCCCTTCAGCGGAAACCTCAGCCGGAACGTCGTCCCCCGGAGCGGCGCCGACTCGATCTCCAGCTGCGCCCGGTGGTGCTCCAGCACGACCGCCACGAACGACAGCCCCAGCCCCATCCCGGCGCTGTACCCCTCGTACAGGGCGTTGTCCCGCTTCGTCGTGAAGTGCGTCCGCAGGCAGTTCCGCCGCACCTCCTCCGTCATCCCGATCCCGTTGTCCCGCACCTCCAGCACCGCCGCCGGCCCGTCCCGGAACGCCCGCACCGCCACCTCCCCCTTCCACGCCGCGGCGGCCAGCAGCCGGTCGCGCCGGGCGGCCGGGTCGGTCACCCGCCGGGCCTCGTCCCGCAGGTGGTTCCGCATCTCGAACGTCGCGTCCCGGGCGTTGAACAGCAGGTTCTCGACCGCCTGCTGCAGGTGCGACACGTCCCCGCGCACCCACAGCGCCTCCGCCGGGGCGTCGGCCGACACCGCCAGCTTCCACTTTTCCCGCCCCATCCCGGCCCACGTCCGCTCCGCCTCGCGCACCAGGGCCGCCAGGTCCACACGGGTGATCTCCGTGCTCGCCGGGTCGCGGCGGACGGTCCGCAGGATCTGCTGCAGCCGCTCGGTCACGGTCCCGAGCGTCGCCCTCACCTCCTCGAGCATCCCGCGGCGGTCGCCCGGGGCCCCGTCGGCCTCGATGCACCGGGCGAGCAGGTCGTTCGGCCGGACCAGCAGGTTCTTGATGTTGTGGGCGTAGCTCCCGGCCATGATGCCGATGCCGGCGTACAGCTGCGACTTCAGCTCCAGCGCGTCTTTTTCCGCCTCCGCCGCCCGCCCCTCCAGCCGGGCCGCGTCGAGCTGGGTCTCCAGCACCTTCCGCCCGAGCTCCTCCGTCGCCCGCTCCGCCTCCTGCTGCTTCACCCGGGCCTCGAGCAGGTCGCGCTCGGCCAGCTGCCGCTCCACCTGCGCCTGGAGCAGGGCGCGCTCGCGGTGCTCGGCCGCGTTCGCGGCCCGGAGGCGGTCCAGCTCCCGCCGCCGCTCCCGGCGGAGGGACCGGACCACGAACACCCCGGCGAGGACGGTGGACGGGAGCAGCACCGCCGCCGCCCGGGTCTGCCACACCCGGAACTCGTCCTGCTGCCGCTGCATCTGGTTGTACGTGTGGACCCGGTACTCCAGCCGGACGACGGCGGCCGGCCCGGGCTCGACGGTCAGGGTGCGGACCTGGGCCCGGGCGTGCCCGCCGGGCCGCGGCTTCGGCGAGTCCCACCGGACCGGGGCGGCCCCGGTCCCGGGGAACTCGACCTCCAGCCGGTACACCTCCGGGAACAGCGGGAGCTGGGCCGAGTACACCCGGGTCGGCTCGGTCATCGCCCGGACGTGCTCCTCCACCTCCAGCCGCTTGTTGGTCACCCGCGTCGGGTCGGCGGCCGGGTCGGCGAGCAGGTCGGCGTACTCCCGGGCCAGCTCGGCGAGCGTCTTGCGGAAGATCCGGGTGTTGTCGACCCACTCCCGCATGTCGGCCCGGTCGGACTCCTCGCTCCACCCGGCCCGGGCGTACAGCAGCCACCCGAGCAGGCCGGCCATGCCGACCCACAGGAGGACGAGCGGGGCCGTCCGGCCGACGTACCGCCAGACCGGGACGGCCGGCCCCGCGGGGAGGGCGGGCGGGGTCATGGGTTGGGGACCTCCGCCGGGCGGCCGAGCGGGGTGACGTTCACCCGCCGCCAGCCCGGCCCGTCCGGGTGCCGGGCGTACACCTCCAGCGCCGGCCCGCCGCGCCCCTCGCCCGGGAACCCTGGGCGGAGCACCACCACGTGCTCGCCGGTCCCGGCCCGCCGGTCCCCGTTCGCGTCGAAGAACGGCGGGCCGAGGGCGCGGAGCCGGGCGGCGACCGCGTCCGGGCCGGCGGCGACGGCCGGCGCCCCGTCCGGGAACGCGGCCGCGGCGACCACCCGGGCCAGGCGGGTGAACAGCCCGACCTCCTCGGTGCTCGACCGGACCGCCCCGGGGGCCGGCGCGAGCTGCTCGTACCCCGGCGGGGCCGGCGGGCCGGCCCCGGGCTTGTCCCAGTCGAACGGGTGGGCGTGGGTGAACAGCACCACCGGGACCGGCAGGGACCGGACCGGCCAGGCGAACTCGCGGTCCCGGAAGAAGGTGTTCACCGACATCCCGTCCCCGGTGACCGCGACCAACTGCCGGCCGACGTCCGGCTCCCCTTGCACGATCGCCCGGAGGGTGCGGCGGGCGGGGGCGCTCACGGTCGGGATGACCAGCAGGGTCCGGTGGCCGGGCGGCGGGAGGTTGGCGAGGACGTGCTCGGCGGCCCCGGCCTCGGCCGGGTTCGGGCGGTTCATCCGGCCGGTGCTGAACGGGACGCACTGGGTGGTGAGGACCAGCCCGGCCCGGCGGCGCAGCTCCTCCCGGAACTTGTAGCTCAGGTCGGTCGAGTACGGGTCGTCCTTCCACTCGATCACGTGCCCGGCCGGCGGCTTCCCGCTCCCCAGGTCGGCCGCGGCCGCGGTCAGCCCGGCCCACCCGCCGGCGGCGGCCGCCGGCCCGGCCCGCAGCCCCGGCAGCACGACCGGCCCCGGCCGGAGCGTCGGGTCGGACAGGACGAAGTCGGTGACCGCCTCGGCCATCTGCCGGTTGGTGAAGCAGAACCGGAACGACCGGTCGTAGACGGAGATGAGCGGCGGCCCCTGCCCGCCGGTGGCGATGTCGTCGTCCGGGTCGACCTTGTCGGCGGTCGCGTTGGCGAGGAACAGCAGGGGCCGGGGGCCGGGCCAGGCGGCGTCCCGGAGGGCGTCGGCGAGGGTCTTCGCCCGGTCGCTGGACCACCCGCCGAGGACGGCCAGCGGGGCCGGGTCGCGGGCCGCCAGGGCGGCCGCCCACGCCTCCGCCGGGGCGTCGTCGGTCACCTTGTACCACCGCACCCGCAGGGCCCCGGCGAACCCCTTCCGGCGGACCACCACCTCGGGCACGGCGGTCGTCTTCTCCGGGTACGCCCCGGACTCGTCCACCTCCAGCCCGGCCGGGCCGTCCCCGGCCATCTCCGCCCGCTTCACCCCGCGGACGAAGTTGTCCCACGTCTCGAACGCGGTCGGGACGTGCAGCCAGGCGACCTCGTGGTCGCCGGCCGGGACCGGCTCCGGGGCGGCGGCCGTCCGGGCCGGCCGGAGCCGCCCGAACAGGCCGGCGCCGAGGCCCGCGACCAGCACCGCCGCCAGCACCGCCCTCCACCGCCCCATGACGCGCCCCCGCTCCCGGTGTCACCCACTGTATCTACCCGGGAAAGCCCCGGGGTTGAAACCCCGCCCCGGTGCTAACATGCCCTGTGCCCTCCCGCCCACGGAACCCGGACATGCGAACCCCCGCCGCCGTCGCCGCCGTCGCCGCCGTCGCCGCGCTCGCCGCCCCCGCGCCGGCGGCGGTAATCGTGCTCGCCAACTACACCCCGGCCGCCGTCACCTACACCGTGACCGAGCCGGGCGGGAAGCCGCAGACCCTGACCCTGCCGGCGTACCACGTCGGCCCGGTCGCCGTGTCCGGGCCGGCGGACCTGGTCGCCCCGGCCGGGGGGAAGGCCGCGCCGGTCCGGGTGGAGCCTTACAACGCCTACGTGTTCATCCCGGACCCCGCGACCGGGGTGCGGGTGACCGGGATCGAACTGCCCGGCAAGGCCCCGGCCCGGGACGCCCAGCCCGAGCCGAAGCCGGTCCCGCGGCCGCCGGTCAAGATCCCGGTCACCCTGATGGTGGACGACGCCGACCCGCGGGCCGAGAAGGTGTGGCAGGCGGAGGTCCGCAAGCGGTTCGACGCGGCCGCCGCCATCCTGGAGGCGCAGACCGGGTTCCGACTGGAGTTCGCCGGGTTCGGCACCTGGAAGTCGGACCCGGCCGGGAAGGCGGCGGACGGCCAGTTGGCGACGTTCGAGAAGGCGGTGGCGGGGAAGCCGGGGGCGCTGGCGGTCGGGTTCACGAGCCGGGCGCTGGACGACGGGGCGGACGCCCCGTTCGGGGCGTGCAAGGGGCTCGGGGCGACGCACGTCCTGGTCCGGGAGTGGCGGCCGAAGGGGCCGAGCGAGCGGGTCGAGGTGCTGGTCCGGTACCTGGCGGTCGCGCTCGGGGCGGTCGGCAGCCCGGACGGCGGGTCGGTGATGCGGCCGCGGGTCGGGGACGGGCAGGCGAACGAGACCCGGTTCGTGATCCGCCTGGACCCGCTGAACGCCCTGGCCCTGAACCTGTGGGCCGACGCCCGGCGGGCCGGGTTCAACGACCCGGACCGCCTCCCGCCGGCGGAACGGGTCCGGCTCCAGCGGGTGTACGGGGCGCTGGCCGCCGCCGCCCCGGACGACGCCCCCGCCGCCGACGCCCTGCGGCGGCTGGAGTTGGAGGACGCGAACCCGAAGGCGCCGGACCCGATGGCCGGGAAAGACCTGGCGACGCCGGCGGACAGGCTGCGGCGGACGGACGCGGCCCGGGCGGTGGTGCGGGCGGTGACGGCCCGGGCGAAGGCGAACACCGGCCCGGCGGCCGTCACCGGCGACGCCCTGACGGCGGAGCTGGTGAAGGCGGCGGCGGACGCGGCGATGGCGCTCGACGAGGCGGACCGGGCGGCGGCGTTCCTGCTCGGGGTGGGGGTGGCGCTGGACGACGGGACCCGGCTGCGGGACGACCCGGCGACGGGCGTGGTGGTGAAGGTGGTGGAGACGGACGAGGAGCGGGCGGACCGGCTGGCGGTGCTCGGGAACCCGACGCTGCGGAACCGACGCGACCTGTGCCGGCGGTTCGCGGTCGGGTGCGCGGCCGGGGAGCTGCTGGCGCCGGCGGCGGCCGAGGCGGCGGCGGTGGCGGACGCGGTGGCGGCGGCCCGGCGGCCGAGCGGGCTGGGGTTCCCGGGGCTGGCGGCGGAGTTCGCCGGGGTGGCGTTCGCCCGGTACGCGCGGGCGGAGCCGGGGTTGCTGCGGCGGGTCCGGGACCGGTTCTCGGCCGCGGATCTCGTGCCGGCCCCGGCCGGACTGCGGGACGGGCTGGGGCTGGAGAAGTTCGAGGCGGAGTACGGCGGGCCGACCGACGCCCGGTTCGCGGCGGCGGTTGCGGAGGTGCGGAAGCGGGTGCGGGCGCTGCCGCCGTACCGGGCGTTCGACTGACGCCTTCCGCCGGGGGCAGGCGCAAGGTAAGTTGAAGCAGTAGCCGGCACCGCGGGGTGAGAACATGTTGCCGACGTACCGGGCCGTGCTGACGGATAACCGCCTGGAGTGGAGCGGCGAGACCCCGCCCGGCCTCACCGGCCGGGGCCGCGTCCACGTCACCCTGCTCGACCCCCCGACCCCCGACGCCGACCGCGGGAAGCGGGCGGTCGCCGCCCTGGAACGGTTCGCAGCCCTCGGTGGCTTGGCGGAAGGAGAAGCGTTGGCAACCGCTGTTGTCACCAGTCGTGAAAGAGGCGGTACTGCAGAAGAATAGAAGTGCTTCGGCAAACACCTCGCGGTAAACTGTTTCGGATAATGTGCTCGAGGATCGCCCATGCCGTTAGTCGTGACGTGTGAGGGCTGCCAAGCCCGACTCAAAGCTCCCGACGCACTTGTCGGAAGAGCGGTATTCTGCCCGAAGTGCGGGAAGTCTCTGCAGGTCACGACGCCCGAGCCGCCCAAGCCGTCAACCCAGCCTCCGAGGAAGTCTCGACGGACGCTGCACCAGTACTATCTGGGGCCAATCGTCTCCACCGTCGCCGCGGCCGCGATCTTGGGTGGTGGGACTCTGGCCTACCAGCATCTCAGCCGTCCCGAGCCAATGCCTCCCGCGCCTGCGACGCCTCCCATTCCGCCCGCCGATGGCCAGGCAAAGGCGGGACAACCCGACAAACCCAAGCCCGAGACGCCGCCCCGGCCGACACCCGCACAAGATCGGGTCACTAAATCGGGCCCACCTTCTGTTGCCAGCGGGGAGTTGACATTTGACGGCAAGACCAAGGTCGCCACCGACCTTGACCGATTCGCCCCATGCACCATCGAGGCTTGGGCCACCGCCCTCCGAAGTGACTACGTTGCCCCTGCCGGCGACAATCCGCCTCAATACGGCCTCATCGGGGCCGACATCCCGTTCAAGGGTGGGTACACGGTGGGGGTTTACTTCCAGCCGGACCGCCGGACGCCGGCGGGATTGATCGTCATGACCAAGCCGGATGCCACGTTCCGGTTCCCCGCTCCCGTTCGGCTCGGCGCGGTGCAGCATTACTGCGTGGTGTTCGGGGGGTCCGAAGTCCGGGCGTACCTCGATGGTAAGCTTCTCGGGCGCGAGCGTCACCCCAATCAGTCGGACCCAGGAACGCCGTTCATTCTCGGTCACGTCGGGCTGACGAACGACTCGCCCCACCACGGGTTCGTCGGGTCGATGCGGTCCGTGCGAGTCTCGCGTGGGGAGCGTTACAACGCCTCCTTCGACCCTCCGGCTGACTTCACCCCGGACGCGACCGCGCTCCTTATCTTTGCGGGCGGTCCCGACGGTGAGGGCCGACTCAAGGACCTGAGCGGGAACGGGAACGACGGCCGGGTCACGCCCCGGCCGGCTCCCTAGCCGTCGCCCCGGCACGCGGTGCGTGCCCTACGCGCCGGTCCCGAACTCCCACAGGTGGCACTGCAGTTTGCCGTTGAAGAACGGCGTCCGCCCGCGGACCGGCAGCCCCACCCGCTTCGCCAGCCGGTCGTTGCTCGTGAACACGAACAGCCGCCACCCCGGCCAGTGCCCGCCGACCACCTCACCCAGCTTCGCGTACAGCCCGAACCACTCCCGCTCCTCGCCGATCCGCTCCCCGTACGGCGGGTTGCAGACGACCACCCCGGGTGCCCCCGCCGGCGGCCGGGCCTGCGCAACGTCCCGGCGGTCGATCCTCACCAGGTGACCGACCCCGGCGCTCCGGGCGTTCTGCTTCGCCAGCTCGACCGCCCCGGGGTGAACGTCCCCGCCGACGATCGGGGCCGGCAAGTCCTTCCGCACCCCCGCCCGGGCGTCGTCCCGGATCGCATTCCACAGCTCCCGGTCGAACCCCGGCCAGCCCTGGAACCCGAACCACTTCCGCGTCAGCCCCGGCGGCCGGTTCAGCCCCATCCACGCGCCCTCGACGAGGAACGTCCCGGACCCGCACAGCGGGTCGGCGAGCGGCGTCCGCGGGTCCCACCCCGACTGCAGCAAGAGCCCGGCCGCCAGCGCCTCGTTCAGCGGGGCGACCGTCTGGATCGGCCGGTACCCGCGCTTGTGGAGCGAGTCCCACGAGCTGTCCAGGCTGAGCGTCGCCCGGTCCCGGTGGACGTGCAGGTTCAGCCCGACCATCGGCCGCTCCGGGTCCACGCTCGGCCGCACCCCGGTCCGGTCCCGGAACTGGTCGCAGACCGCGTCCTTCACCCGCCGGGCGGCGTACTGCGAGTGCGTGATCGCCGAGTCCCGGACGTTGCAGTCCACGGCGAGGGTGTGCGCCGGCGACAGGTGCTCGGACCAGTCCACCGTGCGGACCGCGTCGTACAGCGCGTCCGGCGAGCGGACCTCGGCTTCGAGGACAGGTCTGAGCACGCGGACGGCGGTGCGGAGCCACAGGTTCGCCCGGTACAGCAGGGCGGCGTCCCCGCGGAACGCGACCCCGCCGCGGCCCGGCTCGACCGCCGCGGCCCCGAGGCCGGCCAGCTCGCCGGCGAGCACCGCCTCCAGCCCGCGGGCGCAGGTGGCGAAGTACCGGGTCATCGGTTCAGGGCCAGGTAGACGGCGGCGACGACGAACCCGCCGGCCGCGAACAGCGCCAGGTTGAGCAGGGTCTGGACGAACCAGACCTCGATCCCCTTGCCGAACGAGATGTTCAGCAGCAGGCCGTGGAGCACGGAGGAGAGGGCCAGGTCGATCGGGATCAGGAGGAAGACGGCGATCAGCCACCCCTCCCACTCCGGCAGCCCGGCCGCCTGGCAGGTCTCGGTCACCACCACCCCGACGACCGCGTCGGACGCCTTGGTGATGACCCAGGTGACGAGCATCACCCCGGCCGCGGTCGAGACGGACGGGCGGGGCAGCCCGCACAGGACGCACGCCTGGCGGAACACCGCGGTGAGGACGAACAGGACGACCGGGACGAGCAGGACGACGATGAAGCAGCAGGCCAGGAACATCGCCAGCATCACGGCAGGTCACCCCTCCCCTCGGCCGCGGCCACTGGAGCGCGGCCGGGACGGCCGCGCTCCGGGTACGGTCTGTCACCCCTCGGCCGGGGCCGGGAATTGCCGGCACAGCTCGCGGACCCCGCCGCGGACCCGCTCCGCCACCGCGGCGTCGGCCGGGGCCGCCAGCACCTCGGTGATCCACCCGGCGACCCGCCGCATCTCGCCCTCCTTCATCCCCCGGGTGGTCAGCGCCGGGGTGCCGATCCGCACCCCGCTCGGGTCGAGCGGCTTCCGCGGGTCGAACGGGATCATGTTCTTGTTCACCGTGATCCCGGCCGCGTCCAGGGCGTGCTCGGCCTGCTTCCCGGTCACCCCCTTGGCCGTCACGTCCACCAGCATCAGGTGGTTGTCGGTCCCGCCGGAGACGATCGGAAACCCGGTTTTCAGCAACTCCTCGGCAAGCACCCGGGCGTTCGCGATCACCTGGGCGACGTAGTCCCGGAACGCCGGCTGGGCCGCCTCCCGGAACGCCACCGCCTTCGCCGCCACGACGTGCATCAGCGGCCCGCCCTGGATGCCGGGGAAGACCGCCGAGTTCACCTTGTCGGCCCACTCCTGCCGGCACAGGACGAACCCGCTGCGCGGCCCGCGGAGCGTCTTGTGGGTGGTGCTGGTGACGAAGTCGGCGTGCGGGACCGGGTCCGGGTGGAGCTTCGCCGCGACCAGCCCGGCGATGTGGGCCATGTCCACCAGGAACAGCGCCCCGACCTCCCGGCACAGTTCCGCGAACTTGCCGAAGTCGAACTGCCGGGGGTACGCGCTGGCCCCGGCGATGACGAGCTTCGGCCGGTGCTCCCGGGCCTTCGCGGCCACGTCGTCGAAGTCGATCCGGTGGTCGTCCTTCCGGACCCCGTAGCTGACGACCTTGAAGTACTTGCCGGAGAAGTTGAGCCGCATCCCGTGGGTGAGGTGCCCGCCGTGGGCCAGGTCGAGGCCCATGATGGTGTCGCCGGGCTGCAGGGCGGCGAGGAACACCGCCATGTTCGCCTGCGCCCCGCTGTGCGGCTGGACGTTGACGTGGGCGGCCCCGAACAGGGCCTTCGCCCGGTCGATGGCGAGCTTCTCGGCCACGTCCACGAACTCGCACCCGCCGTAGTACCGCTTGCCCGGGTACCCCTCGGCGTACTTGTTCGTCAGGCACGACCCCTGGGCGGCCATGACCGCCGGGCTGGTGTAGTTCTCGCTGGCGATCATCTCCAGCCCGAACTGCTGCCGCTGCCGCTCCCCGCGGACGGCCGCGGCAACCTCCGGGTCGGCCTGCTCGAGGATGTCCATGCTGTCTCCCGCGGGCTTACGCGGGGCCGATCTCGACCCCCGCCGCCTTCAGTTTAGCCTCCAGGGTGCCGTCCGGCGCGTACACGATCCCCTGCCACCCGAACCGCACCGCCGCCTCGACGTTCACCGGCAGGTCGTCGACGAACAGGCACTCGCCCGGGTCGGCGTGGGCGAACCGCTGGGCGTACGCCCAGAACTCCGGGTGCGGCTTGCGGGCGGCGGCGTGGTGGGACGCGACCAGGTGGTCGAAGTGCGCCAGGACGTCGGCGTAGTCGGCGCTGAACCGGCGGAAGTGCGCGTCCACGGTGTTCGACGCGAGCACCAGGCGGTAGCGGGGCTTGAGCCGGGGGATGAGGTCGCAGACCTCGGGGTTCCGCCAGAAGATGTCGCAGAAGCAGTCGACGAACTCGGCCGGGGTGCACGACAGCCGGCCGTTCAGGGTGGCCTCGCGCACGTACTCGGCGGTGGCGATCCGGCCGCACTCGTAGTCGTCGAGGATCGGGCCGCCGTACAGGCGGAGGGTGAGTTCGATCGCGTTCAGGTCGGTGAACTCGGTGAGCCGCGTGACGGCGCGCTGGTGGTCGAAGAACCCGACCACGTTCCCGAAGTCGAAGAAGATGGTGCGGATCATCGGGCACCGGGACAAAACGGAACGCGGATGACGCGGGATCAGAGCCCGCGGATGAACGCAGGATAAGACCGGACGAGGGTGAAGACCAAGACTTCCGCCCCGACCTCGTCTTTACCTCGTGCTTCATCCGGCGTTCATCCGCGGGGCTTCATCCGCGTCATCCGCGTTCCGATTTCGGCGGCTTCACTTCCCCGGCAGCTTGATCACCACCACCTCCGCCTCTGGCTTCCCCTTCGCGGCGGCGCACCCGAGCACCAGCCTCGTGCCGTCCGGCGTCACCGCCGCCGACCGGACCGGGCCGCCGTCGCGCTCCGCCCCGTACACCCGCTTCCCGTCGGCGGCCCGCCACACCGCCAGGTACCCCTTCCGCGTCCCGACCGCCCCGGCGCTCACCACGAACGCCCCGTCCGGGGTGAACCGCACCGCGTGCACCCACCCCGGGTGCGACGGCGCCGGCTCGCCCGGTAGCACCGGCTTGAGGTCCGGGTTCGGGAAGTCACGCACCACCGCCCCGGTCGCCACGTCCCACAGCTTCACCGACCGGTCGCTCGACCCGGACGCCAGGAACTTCCCGTCCTTCGACACCGCGATCGAGAACACCTGGTCGCGGTGCCCGGGCGGGCCGAGGTCCTTTTTCGGTTCATCCTTGGGCGGCTCCTTCTTGTCATCCTTCTTCGGCTCTTCGATCTTCGGCTCGGGGCGCGGGTCCGGGGCGGCCTTGAACTCGCGCACCAGGTTCCCGCTCGCCACGTCCCAGAGCTTCACCGACTTGTCGTAGCTGGCGGTGAACACCTGCTTGAAGTCGGGGCTCCAGGCGACCGCGTAGACCGGGCTCTGCACCTGCTGCGGCGTCGTCACGACGTGGGCCGCGATCGTCTTCGCGGCGGCGTTCTTCGGCAGGTCCCAGAGCCGCAGCGAGCCGTCGTGGCAGCCGGTCGCCAGCACGCTCCCGGTGTCGTCGAACGCCACGCTGTCCACGAGGGTCGGGTGGGGGAACGTCTTCACCGGGACGTCGGACGCGATCCGGAACCGGCGGACGGCGTTGTCGCCGCCGGCGGTGAGGAACTGGCCGTCGGCGGCGAACGCGAGGGACGCGACCCCCTTCGGGTGCGGGAACGACTGCACGACCCGGCCGAACTCCGGCGGCGCCGGCTGGCCCGGCTGGTGGGCGACCGTCCAGACGGCCGCGGCGTCCTTCACGGTGCCGGCGAGCAGCGGCAGGGTGGGGTGGAACGCGAGGTCGGACACCGGCCCGCCGGCCGGGAACGCGCCGACGAGCTTGCCGTCGCCGGCGAGGTAGACGCGGACGGTGCCGTCCGCCCCGGCGACCGCGACCCGCTGGCCGTCCTTGGCGAACGCTGCCGCGGTCGCGTCCCCGCCGGTCTCGTACGCCCGCTCCTTCTGGCCGTTGCCGGCGTTCCACTGGGCGCACTCCTTGCCCGGGCCGATCGTGAGCACCCGCCCGCCGTCCGGGGAGAGCACCAGCCCGCCGACGCGGCCGGACCCGACGGCCCACTCCCGCGTCGGCACCGCCGGGACCGGCAACCCCTTCTTCAGGGCGGCGTCGAAGCCGGCGAACGTGGCGGCGGACCCGACGGCGGCGATCGCGTTGGGGACGGTCGCGGCCGGCGGCAGCGTCCACACCACCACCCGCCCGTCGGCCGTCGCGGCGTACAGCGTCGCCCCGTTCGGGGCGGCCGCCAGCCCGGTCACCGCGGCGCCGGCGAAGCGGGCCGCGAGTTGCTTCCCGTCGTCCGCCCACTGCCGCACGGTGCCGTCCGCCCCGACCGTCACCCACGTCGCCCCGGCGCGGGCCAACTGCGTCACCGCCCCCGTGTGCCCCTTCAACTCGACCGGCGCCTTGTCCTCGCCGCCCGGGAACACCTTCACCACCCCGTCCGACAGGGCGACGGCGAACGTCTTCCCGTCGGCCGGGGACACGGACACGCGGGCCGCGGCCGCGTTCGTGGGGTATGTTTTTTGCGGAACGTCGGTCGGCACGTCCCAGACGCGGGCGGTGTTGTCGGCCCCGCCGGTCGCGAGCTGGTCGCCGCGGGCACTGAACGCGACCGCCAGCACCTGCCCCTTGTGCCCGGCCTCGCCGCCGTACCGCCGCAGCTCCTTGCCGGTGGCCGCGTCGAACAGGCGGACGGTGCCGTCGAACCCGGCGGTGGCGATCAGCTTCCCGTCCGGGCTGACGGCGACCGCCTCGACGGTGTCGGTGTGGCCCTTGAGGGCGACGACGTCGGCCGCGCCGGCCGCGGCGGAGAGGGCGAGCGGCAGAACGGCGGCGGCGACGGGGCGGGTCATGGGTGTGGCCGGTGGGGAGGGCGGGTCCGGTTGACAATCTCGGCGGGGGAGGGGTAGTTTCCCGCGCCGCGGGCGGTAAATCAACCCACCGCCCGGCCCCGGACGAGGTGACGGTGCTCGACAACTTCGTGCTCCGCGACCCGGTCAGCTCCGCCTCGCACCTGCTGACCGCGGCGTGGGCGGTGTTCGCCACCCTGATGATGCTGCGGCTCGCCCCGCCCGGGCGGCGGGTCGCGGTCGGGGTGTACGGCGGGACGATGGTCCTGCTGTTCCTCGCCAGCGGGCTGTTCCACGGCATCCGCTTCCGGTCCGACGACGAGCGGTGGTTCTTCCAGCGGCTCGACCACTCCGCCATCTACCTACTGATCGCCGGGACGAACACCCCGGCGCTGGTGATCCTGCTGTCCGGCGCGCTGCGGCGGTGGTCCCTGCGGTTGGTGTGGGGGCTGGCGCTGACCGGGTTCGCGACGATGTGGCTGTTCCCGAAGCCGCCGCACGCCCTGAACATCAGCTTCTTCCTCGGCCTCGGGTGGCTCGGGGTGGTGCCGGTGGTGCAGTACTACCGGGCGGTCGGGTGGCGGGCGATGAACTGGGTGTGGCTCGGGGCGCTCTTGTACACCCTCGGGGCGGTGTGCGAGCTGACGAAGTGGCCGGTGGTCGTGCCCGGCTGGGTGCAGTGGCACGAGGTGATGCACGTCTTCCACGCCTCGGCGAGCCTGGCGTTCTTCGTGTTCGGGGTGCGGTACGTGATCCCGTACCGGGGGCCGGCGCCCGACCCCACCGTTTAGCCGCGACGCGCAGTCCCCGGTGCGGAGCGCGCCGTCTACGCCCGCGCTCCCCTCCGGGTCGCGGCTAAACACGTCTCATTTTTTGAGTTGACACCCGCCGCGCCCGGGGGGATGATTTCGGGAGTCGGCGGCGGCCGACGGACTCCCGCCACGCGCCGGGTCAGCCGGCACCCCGCCGCGCCACCCCCGCCGACTGCGTCGAACCCCACCTTCCGGCCTGTCCCTTCGACTGAGGGCGAACCATGCTCCGGTTCCTCGGCTCCGCGCACGGGTTCTGCGACGGCGTCTCCCGTCGGAACTTCCTCCAGATCGGCGCCTTCGGGGCCGGCCTCACCCTGGCCGACATGCTCCGGGCCGACGCCGCGACCAAGAAGCAGCCGAGCCGGTCGAACAAGGCCGCCATCATGATCTACCTGCCGGGCGGCCCGTCCCACATGGACATGTACGACCTCAAGCCGGACGCCCCGGCCGAGTTCCGCGGCGAGTTTAAGCCGACCGCCACGAACGTCCCCGGGGTCGAGATCTGCGAGCACTTCCCGCTCCAGGCGAAGATGTGGGACAAGCTCGCCGTCGTCCGGTCCGTCGTTTCTGTCGACGAGCATTCCGACTCGCTGGTCATGACCGGGTACTCGCAGCGGGTGAACACGACGGCCGACCACCCGTGCTTCGGGTCGGTGGTGTCGAAGGTGCGGGGCGAGGCGAGCGGGGCCGTCCCGCCGTTCGTCAGCCTCCGCGGGATGAGCCGCGGGACCGAGCCGGGGTACCTCGGGATCGCCCACCGGCCGTTCACCCCGGGCGGGGTCGGGAACCGCAACCTCCGGCTCGCCGACGGGGTCACCGCCGAGCGGCTCGAAGACCGCCGCGGGCTGCTCGCCACGTTCGACGACACCCGCCGGGAGATCGACGCGAGCGGGACGATGAAGGGGATGGACGCGTACGCCGAGAAGGCGATCGAGATGGTCACCGCCGGGGTGGTCCGGGACGCCCTGGACACCCGGAAGGAGGACCCGAAGACCCTGGAGCGGTACAAGGGGGTGGAGCAGTTCCTCACCGCCCGCCGGCTGGTCGAGGCCGGGGTCGGGTGCGTGACCCTCAGCTACGGCGGGTGGGACACCCACGGGCAGAACTTCACCGCCCTGAAGCGGCAGCTGCCGAACGTGGACCGCGGGATCGCCAACCTGATCCAGGACCTGCACGACCGCGGGATGCAGGACGACGTGGTGACGGTGATGTGGGGCGAGTTCGGCCGGACCCCGAAGATCAACGGGAACGCCGGCCGGGACCACTGGTCCCCGGTGATGGGCGCCCTGGTCGCCGGCGGCGGCCTGAAGATGGGCCAGGCGGTCGGGGCGACGACGGCGAAGGGGGAGCGGCCGAAGGACCGGCCGTACACCGCGTCGCAGGTGCTCAGCACCATCTACCGGCAGCTCGGGATCGACCCGGCGACGACGTTCCCGAACGGGGCCGGCCGGCCGATGTACGTGCTCGACGACCGCGAGGTGGTGAAGGAACTGGTCGGCTGAGCGCGCGGCGACTGGCGTCCGCCCCCCCGGTGAGGTACAAACGTGTATCACCGGGGCGGCGCGCCGCCCCGGCCACCCACCACAGAGAGGCGGACGTCATGATCCTCGCCCGGCGGAAGGTCGCGTTCCTGGTGCTGTCCGGCCTGGCCCTGGCCGCGGCCGGGTGCGGGAAGTCGAACAACGAGGGGAAGATCGTCGGGAAGTGGAAGGCGACCGCAGTCCCCGGGATGTCCCCGGAGGAGCAGAAGAAGCTGAACGACTTGCCGCCCGAGGCGCTCAGCGCGGTCATCGAGTTCACCGCCGACGGCCGCATGATCATGTCGCTCAACATGCTCGGGCAGTCGCAGCAACTGGGGACGGCTAAGTACACGCTCGGGTCCGGGGACTGGGTGAACCTGACGGACCTCAGCCCTCCGCAGAACGGGAAGACCCAGTCGAGGGACCGGGTCGTGATCAGCGGCGATACCATGACGGTGGACACCGAAAAGGGTGAGAAGATCACCCTGACCAGGGTGAAGTGACCCCGCCGGGGCGGGCGTCGAGGCGCGAGCCCGACGTGCCTGCGAAAGACACGTCGGGCTCGCGCCT